>JADMIO011260210.1_pt1 | contig 104219 bp, 78 predicted proteins | sample 8958161 | NCBI WGS metagenome assembly JADMIO01 (sample SAMN16585339, study PRJNA669376) | soil metagenome | isolation source: Crop rotation soil | place: USA: Cullars Rotation, Alabama | collected 2011
CGCGACAACTTGTCCACGTGGAATTCTAAGCTTAGGATCCCAATGTGCTGGAAAGGACTTCGCCTCCGCTTCCTGCAGACGCGTCATCTCGTCTTCCGGCAGCGGGCTGGGCCAGCTCAACTCGACGCGCCGTTCCTCCGGCGTGGTCGCGAACAGTCCGGCGCGATCGAGCCACGCGAGCGACAGCTCGCACAGCTGCGCGATCGCCGTCCCGTACGTCGTCCGCTTCTTCTCCGTCTTGGCGAGCAACGCCTGCAGCGTGATGCGCAGCGCTGCCGCGGAAGTGAGGTGGCCGATGCGTCCCTTGATCGCGCCGGCCGCGATGGGCGTGACCGCGCTCGTTTTGTCCATCGCCTCGCGGATGTCGCTGATGTGCGACTCTTCGCTCGGGCAGCTCGCGTCCCCGCCGAACTCGATCACGTCCGCCTGCTCGTTGTCGCTCGTCCACATCCGCCCGGGCGCCACCGGCATCGACGTGAACTCCTCGATCCCCTTTCCCAGGTACATCTTGAAGCTCTGCAAGGTGATGCGATTGGCACGGTCGCTCAGCCGCGTGTTCAGCTCATCCTGCAGCGGTACGAGCGGCTCGACGTCGCTCCCGCCGGCGTACTCGAACGGCGTCGGCGTGTTCTGCACGTGCACCAGCGGAACCCGCCCCAGGGAGTTGGCGCCCTGCGCGACGAGCTTGTCATTCTCGTAACGCAGCCACGACGTCGGCGTGATCAGCTCGACGACGAAATCGCGCTCCTCCCGGCGCGCTCGCAGCTCCAGCGACCGCGCGGATCCGCTCAGCACATCGCGCATCCGCTCGAACCACCCGCGCTTCCGCGGCGCACCGTCGCCGCGTGCGGCGTCGCGAGCCTCACAGCCTTCCCTCGCAACCTCCCAACACTGCCCGTACGCGATCACCTCCCGATAATCCTCGCGCGATAAGAACGGCAGGGCCCGCGCCGGTTCGACGACCTCCAGCCGAACCAGTCGGGCCAGGCGCGACACTTCGGTCGTCCCGAGCGAGTCCGTACCACTCGCGGCCCCGGCATCGGTGGCGAGGTTGCGGTCGTCGAGCGCGGATGCGTCAGCCGAATCGGCCGCCGACTCCGCGTGTTGCAGCGGCGCAGGCCCCGCCGTGGGAGGTGAGGCGTCGCCGTCGCCATCGGCGCCGCCTTCCGTGGACGCGCCGCCCGCGTCCGGAGAGGCTTCATCTCGATCGTGTGAGCCGCACATCACGGGAGCCTGACCGAGATCGTTCAGTCCACACGACGCCGGTGTCGCGCAATCCGATGGTTGATCCGGCGCGAGCTTCACCAACACGTCGACGAACCCGTGCACGGCTCCGAGCAGCGCGAGCTGTTGAAGCAGCAGGATGCCGCCGTTGTTCGCCAGGATTTCTCGCAGCAGCGCGCTGATGACGGCGCGGCGTCGCGGATCCGCCGCCGCGGACTCGATCACGATCGGCTTGCCAAACAGGTAATCGACCATCGCCTCCACGCGCCAGCCGATGTCGTTCTCGATGACAACTTCCTTGCGCGCGATCTCATCGGAGACCTCGCCGCCAAAGGTTCCGGTGGTGGACCCGCTCCGCACCCCCGTGATTCGCTGCGGCAACCCCCACTCCTGCGCCTGGCGATACGGTCGATCGGACGAGCTGCCGGGCGTCGCGCCGCACACGCGCATCGGGTTGCGGCAATACGCCCAGAGCCTGCGATACCGCGGCCGCTCGGCTTCGATCAACCGCTCCACCCGCTGCGCGATCTGATCGCGCGAAACCGGTGAGACTGAAGGAATGTTCTGCTTCGTCGCTTGCGTCATCGCGTCCTCCGGGATCGCCCTGTGCTCGTCCCCTCTCCTCACCCGGAGGCGCTGCGCGCGCAGCGGTACGATCGCGCAGCGCCGCATCGCGAATTCGCGGAAACGCTCGACTGGGCCACCGAAATAAATGTGGAAAATTCGGATTTTGCGCCGTCAGGCGCTGCGCGCGCGGGACCACGATCGCGCAGCGCGCGATTTAGGCGGAAGCGTGGGTCAGGGTGTGGGTGAGCTGCTCGTCGTCGACTTCGTTGTCGTCTTCGTCGTCGTCTTCGTCGTCGTCGTCATCTTCGTCGTCGTCGCGTGGCTCGCGGATTCCAGCCGGCGAAGCGCGGCGGCGGACTGGGGGCGGCTGGTGAACGTCCAGTCCTTCGTTTCCATCGACGTGCGATACCACTCCTTCGCCTCATCGGTCTTCCCGCGCAGCTCGCATAGCCGGCCGAAGATGTAGGCGGCGTTGCCGCGCGAGGGGTGCTCGATCTGCTCGAGCACGAACTTCAAATCGGGATCGTCGCGCCGCGGAAGGGCCGTCGGATCGTCCAGGCAATGCTGGAACTCGTTAACGACGGCGTGATAAATCTTGGCGCGCGTGGCCTGCTCGGGTGGGAGCTGAACCATGTTCCCGAGGATGGCGGCGGCTTCTTTGGGAAGGTTGGGCGGATCGCCGAAGTCGATCTTCTCGAAGTGCTCCGATGCGCGATCGGACCTGCCGGCCTCGAGGTCCAGCAGCGCCAGTTGCAGCGCGGTGTATGGCGAGCGGCGCTGGCGGTTTTCCAGCGTCCAGCATTTGCGAGCGCGGTCGGTCTGGCCGTCGAGGATGTAGTAGACGGCCGCTTCCGCGCAGATGCCGACATCGCCGGCATGGAGCCCCGCCTGCGCCTGCGGCTCGGACATCGCCCGAGCGCCGGCGAGATCGCCGCGCCCGGTCGTCTGGCACCAGCGATACCACGCGAACGCGTTCGCATAGCGGTCCTGGTTGTCGTGTTCGACCTGCTCGGCCTCCTTGTAACGGCCGAGTCGCGTCAGGCACCAGGCGTACACCTCCAAACCCCAGCCGGAATAGCTCTCGGCCGCCTGTTCTGCGTACGTCAGCGCCCGATCGGGCTTGTTCATGCGCAAGAGCGCGTAGGCGATCTGCTCGCACTTGCGCGCGTGATCGAGGCCGAATTCTTCAGTCTTGGAGAGGTACCTGTCGTAGACCGCCAGCCACTTGTCCGCGTCGCCCTGTTGCTTGTAGAGCTCCGCGAGTTCCTCGTACGCATCGTGGTCGGGCGAGATGTTGATGACCTGCTCGAGCAGTCGCGCCGCGTCGGCAAAGTTGTTGTCACGCCGATAAGCCCGCGCCAGCGCATACGCCACCTGCGGGTTCCCGCCCTGCGCGCGCTCGATCTCCGCGGCGTGCGGCTTGGTGTCCGGCCAGCGCGTCACGATCAGCTCCGACAGCGCCGACGGGTGGTCCGGGCACATGATCGCCAGCGATTTGGCGATCTCGCCCCTGATCAAGCCGAGTACCGCGATCGAATCGGCGTCCTTGTCGCGATAGGACCACAAGAGGTGCGCGAGGTCGTACGCGGTGTCATCGGACGTGTAGTCGTAATTCTCGATCCACGCCCGCTTCGCTTCGCCCGGCCGCGGCGGGAGCTTCTTCACGTAATCGCACATCCAGGTCATGCGCTGATAGATCGGCAGCAGGTCGAGTTGCCGCACCTGCGCAATCGTCTCGCGATCCCCCAGTTTCGCGGTCTGGTCAAACCCGGCGATGACGGGAGCGAACCGATGGTCCTTGAGCATCGGCCACCAGCTCGCCAGGCGATTGCCCGCGTCGGCGCCGAGCATGTGTTGGGTGAAGTACATCCGGCGAAAACCAGTCACGAACAGCGCATCGCGCGAGATCGACGCGTACGCGCTCCACGGCAGCAACTGCCCGCCCGCGCGCGGCTGTTGATCCATTTTCGCCAGCAGATCCAGCAGCGCCGGCGCCGCAAATTTTCGGCTGGTGGCATCGGCAGCAGCCGTTCGCACCGCGGGTGGAACCGCAGCAATCGGGTCGTCGCGCAGCTTCGACAATAGCTGAAATTGCGCCACCATTGCGCGCTGCGTCGTGTCGTGCTGGAGCGACACGCCGCCGTTGTCGCTCATGATGTTGATCACGCGCAACGCGCCCGAATCGTACTGAAGCGCCAAGCGCGACATGTTGATCGTGACGGTCGCCAACCCGCTGTGCTCGACGCTGAGCAGTGCGAAGTAGCTGGCCAGCGCGGAGTTGGGCCCGCCGTCGACGGCATCAAAAAGCTGGCGCGTGCGGAAGTGGTTGAGAGCGTCCGCGAGCTTCGCCCACGCGGGCAATTCGCCGCCGCTCCCGCTCAATTCCCGCGCCCGCGCAAAACTTCGCCGCCCTTCGATCGGCTGTCCGAGCAGCGTGTACGCGTACCCGCGCGCGGCGTGGCTGAGGGCGAGTTCGGGATATTTTCGAACCAGCCGCTCGGCATAGATCAGCGCTCGGGCGAAGAACGCCGACCCGTGCGGCGAGTACAGATACCGCGTCGCGTCGCCCAGGTTGCTGTACGCGCGCACGAGCGCCGCGAGGCGCTGCGGCGATTCACCGGATGCCGCCATCGTCGCGTGCAGCACGTGAGCCGCGAGAAAGCTGCTCTGCGGATCGATCTGGTTAAGCAGCGGCTCGATCTCCTGTGGGACGGCGCCCTCCGATTGAGTCGCCGGCTGCGTCGCCGGCCTCTTCGCGCCGCGCGACGCCAGCAGCGGCGCGAACTGCGTGTCGCACCACGGCTCGATCGTCGCCGCGAGCTTCGCGTAATCCGGATAATTCTGATCGAGCATCGGCACGGGCAGATCGATCGCCCGCAGCTCCTTGCCCGCGGGATCGTTGACGACGACGCGCGCCGTGCGCTTGCCGAAGTCATAGGTGAGCTTGCAGGTGAGCGCGTTCGGATCATCCGGACCGGAGAAATCGACCGACCTATCGCAAATGGCTTGGCCGAACTGGTCGGCGGCGGTGATGAGCAGCGCCTGGCGCGGCAGCTCGCGCAGCAAGGTGGTGGGCGTGCCCGGCGTGCGCCGGCTTGTCGGTGCGGCTGCGCGTCGCGCGGCCGTCGCGGCCGCACTGGCGGTTGCGCCACTCGGCAGTGTCGCCGGCGGACGCATCGCGTTGTGCCAGTAATCGCCCCAGTCGCTGAGCGTGAAAATCCCGACCACGACCAGTGCGAGCGTGATCAGAAGACCGATCAGAATTTTCTGCCGCTTCATGTGCACCCCTTCAGGAATGTGACAACGCGAGCTGCGCGATGGATCAACTCGGCGCGAGACTCAACTCGATCGCCGCGCGGACGGCGGATATTTTTTCTTCCAACTTTTCGTACGCGGGGACGAAGTGCAGGCGCGGGTGGCCGGACCAGAGCTGCTTTAGCAGCTCGCCGCTGGCGATGGCGGCGGCGGGATCTTCGAAGCGGCAGAAGTTAGATTCGTCGCCATCGTACAAGCCGATGGCCGCGGTCGTCTCGAGCAGGATCACCGCGTCGTAGCGGGCGATTTCGTCCGCGTGGGTCGTGCGGCGATCGATCCAGAACGCTTCCGGACCTTCGGGCCAGTAAGCGGCGCCGTCGATCGTGCCGCGGTCCAGGAGAAGCGTCTTGTCAGCATGCTCGGACGTGAGGCGCGCTTCCTGCTCGAGCTGCAACTGGTACATGCGCCGCTGCGCATCGTGCCGGCCGGCGAGGTCCAGCTTGTCCCAGCGCGTGTTGAGCATCGCGTAGACCTGCGTGGCGGCCTCGGGGACAGCGATGAAGCGGGCGGGATCTTCCTCCGCCAGGCGGTGGGCGATCACCGTCTTGCCCGAGCCCGGCCCGCCGGTGATGACGATCTTCTTCATGCGTTAGCGGATGCGTGGGCGGATGCTCGTGGCGCCAGCGGCGCGCGGAGGAACTGCACGGCGGCGAGCGTCTTGCGATCGATCCAGTTGCCGGCGCTCATCGAGCGTGCCTTGACGCGCTCCCAGCGCATCCCGCCGAGGTACAGCAGCCCGATCGCCACGCCGCCCAGCAGCACGCGCAGCAGCATGCTCACGCCCAGCACCGCGTAGCCGCAACCAATCATCAGCAGGCACACGCCGCGGAGGATCAATTTGACCAGTGAGCCCAATGCAGCGAAGCCCAGCCGAGCAGAGGTGCGCGGCGGGGAGCTCTTCACCTGGGGTGACGCGTACGCCAGCACGCCGAGCGAATGAGCTTGCGAGAACATGACGTGGGCCTCCTGTGCGTTGCGATCATTCTAAACCAGCACCGGCCGGCCGAGCGAGCGGCGAATCAGCGTGATCTGCCCGGCGTGCAGCGACGTGTGCAGCGCCATGAAGGTGGCCGTGTCCGCCACCGTGGCGAACATCGGGTGCTTCGAGCCGGTCGGTTTGCTCAGCAATTCCAGCGGCGCGCGTTTCACCGCTTCGATGAGCAGATTGCGATGCTGGTCGAACAGCGGCATGAGGATTGAAACATCGCCGAACTCACCCGCTTGCGGACAACCTTCCTCGCGGCTGAAGCGTTTTTCGAAACCGTCCGGCAGCGGCGGCAGATCGCGTACCTCCAGCGCACCCAGCGCCTTGCGATCGGTCAGGACCAGGTGCCCGATCGTCCACGCAGCGCAGTTCGCCGTCGACACCGGCCGATGCAGATACTCCGCGGGCTGAAGGTCGGCCGTGTAGCGCTTGAGCAGGGCCTGCGAGTTCGCCAGCGCGGCGGCAATCACGTCGTTAGGCGTTTGCATGGCCGCGGATTATACGCGCGACCGCGCGAGCACGTCAGAGCGTTTGGACGCGGTGAAACTTGACGACGTCCAGCTCCGTGTCGAGGGTCGCCACCGTCTTTTCCCGCGCGCGATGGAGCGCGCCGGGATTGATCAGGCGCATCGTGCCGACGCGGCGATCGTCGCGGACGTGCGTGTGGCCCTGCATTAGGTAATCGTGCTTTTGCTCGTCGAGCAACCGCTGCTTGAGACGAAAATCATCGCCGTGGATGACGGCAATGCGCTTGCCCGCGAGCTCCAGGTTCGCGAAGTTGCCGTAGCACGGGACGTCGATGCTCGCGGCGTATTTCGACAGCGCCGCGCGGTCCCAGTCGTTGTTGCCGAAGATGAACGCCGACGGGAGCCCGGCCAATAAATCGATGCACGGCTGCGTGCCGATGTCGCCGCAGTGGATGTAGTATTCCGCGCCGGCGTGTCGAAGGACGGCCAAGGCGGCGGCCATGGCGTCGAACCGGTCATGCGTGTCGCTGAGGATGCCGATGATCACGAGAGCGGCCAGATTATCGCGCCCGCGCGTGGTGTTCCAAGTTGTTACAGCGTGCTAACATTTCCGACGTGCCCCCTGCTGCTGCCGCCAAGGTCTTGCCGGAGCATCGCAAAACCGTTCATGCGCTGCAGGCGATGAATCGATTGTTCACGCGCGTGTACCACCGGCTCGACGTTCTCAGTCCCTGCCGGCTGCCGGCGATGGGGCCGGCCATCCTGATCTGCAATCACACCAGCGGCCTCGATCCGCAGCTCATCCAATCGTGCTGCCCGCGGATGATCACCTGGATGATGGCGCAGGAGTACTACGACCTGCCGGTCATCAAGCACATCCTCGATGCCATCGGCGTCATCCGCGTCACACGCAGCGGCCGCGACACCTCCGCCACGCGCGCGGCGATGCGGGCGCTGCATGATGGCCAGCTTCTGGGAATTTTTCCGGAAGGGAAAATCGAGACGTCGCGCGAGTTGCTCCCGTTCCAGACCGGGGTCGCGATGATGGCGATCAAGACGGGTGTCCGCGTGTACCCAGCGTACCTGGACGGAACCCAGCGGGGATGCGAGATGGTCGCCGGGTTCCTGCGGCCACATCACGCCACGGTCGCGTTCGGCGACGAGGTGGCCTTTGCACGAGATGCCGATGACCGCGACGGTCTCACAGCGGCCACAACCGCCATGCAGGCGGCGATCGCTTCCCTTCGCAACTTCTCCTCCAAAACTCGCCGCAACCGCGGCTTATAGAAGAAATCCGCGCCCCGGCAAAATTCCGTTGAAGCAGCCAAACCGCCCTTGCCGATTGGTTTAGACAGTTATGCACCCTAAGCCCCCGCGTTCCTCGATTGACCGGTGCAGTGGCGGAGATAGGATAGCTGGGTAAATTCGGCAAGCTCGCGCTACGGCGCATTTTCTCCCCTCCGGAAGATGCTCGGCAGAAATGCTGGGCATCTTCTTTTATTAGCTCAGCCAAGGGTTTACATCAGGTGACGTGCACAAGACTGCGGTGCTCAACATTGTAGGGCTGACCCCCCGGTTAGTCACGCCGAGGGCGACGCCGAACCTTGACCGACTCCTCGGCCGCGGCAAGGTTGCGACCGTCTCGCCCGTTCTTCCCGCCGTCACGTGTTCCGTCCAATCGACCTACTTCACCGGCGCCTGGCCGAGCGAGCACGGCATTGTCGGCAACGGGTGGTTTGACCGCGCCGATGCAGAGGTGAAGTTCTGGAAACAGTCCAGCCATCTCGTGCAGCGCCCGCGGATCTGGGACGTCGCCCGGCAGCGGGAGCCGACGGGAAAATTCACCTGCGCCAACGTGTTCTGGTGGTACGCGATGTACAGCGCCGCGGACTACACGGTTACGCCCCGCCCCATGTACCCGGCGGACGGACGGAAGATTCCCGATGTCTGGACCAACCCGCCCGAGCTGCGCGCGGAGCTCGCGGCGCGCCTGGGCCCCTTCCCCCTCTTCAAATTCTGGGGCCCGGCCACCGACATCTCCTCGACCCGCTGGATCGCCGAAGCCGCGCGCTTCGTGGACGAGAAATTCAACCCCACGCTGACGCTCGTTTACCTGCCGCACCTCGATTACGTCCTCCAGCGTCACGGGCCCGCGTCGCCGCAGCTCGAGCGGGAGCTCGCGGAGATCGACGCGGAGTGCGGGCGACTGATCGACCACTTCGGGGCGCGCGGCGCAAGAGTGATCGTCCTCTCGGAGTACGGCATCGCGCCGGTCAACCGGCCGATCCATCTGAATCGCGTCCTGCGCGAACAAGGGCTGCTAACTATCCGCGAGGAACTGGGTCGCGACTATCTCGATGCCGGCGCGAGCGCGGCGTTTGCCGTCGCCGACCATCAAGTCGCTCACGTCTACGTGAACGATCGGTCGCGCGTCGACGAAGTCGCGCAGATCCTGGAGAAGACGCCCGGCGTCGCGCGGGTGCTTCGCGAGACCGACAAGCGGCAAGCTCATCTCGACCACGAGCGATCCGGGGACCTGATCTGTCTCGCTGAACCCGACGCGTGGTTCACGTACTACTTCTGGACCGACGACGCCAAGGCGCCGGACTACGCGCGCATGGTCGACATTCACCGCAAGCCCGGCTACGACCCCGTCGAACTCTTCATTGATCCCAAGCTCGTCGCGCCGAAGCTGAAGATCGCCTCCACGCTGCTCCTGCGAAAGCTAGGCCTGCGCAAATTGTTAAACGTCATCCCGCTCGACGCAACGCTGGTAAGGGGCTCCCACGGCATCGCCCCCGCCGACCCCCGCGACGGCGCCATGTTCGCCACCAATCAGACCGATCTGCTCACCCGCGAACACATCGAGCCCACCGATGTGTTCGATCTGATCCTGCGTCACGTCTTTGACTGATGCTTGCCTTGGCGAGAGCGGCGGTCCTACTGTGCCCGCGGGGAAGGCTTTTGGTTGGAGGACCCGCCGTGCTCAAGACCGCCGCTTATGCCGCGTTTGATCCGAGATCGCCGCTGAAACCTTGGAATTTCGAGCGCAAGGACCCGGGCGCGCGGGACGTGCAGATCGAGATCCTCTACTGCGGCGTCTGCCACTCCGACATCCACCAGGTGCGCGATGAATGGGGCGGGTCGATCTACCCGATGGTGCCGGGGCACGAGATCGTGGGGCGCGTCATCAAGGCGGGCGCTTCGGTGAAGAAGTTCAAGGAAGGCGATCTCGCCGGCGTGGGGTGCATGGTCGACTCGTGTCGCGAGTGCGACGCCTGCCGCGACGGCGAGGAGCAATACTGCGAGGGCGGCGGCGCGGTGCTGACCTACAACGCGCGCTACCGCGACGGCACGCCGACCTACGGCGGCTACTCGACCACCATCGTGGTCGACGAAACGTTCGTTCTAAAAGTTTCGAACAAGCTGAATCTGCCGGCCGTCGCCCCGCTGCTGTGCGCCGGCATTACCACCTATTCGCCGATGAAGCACTGGAAGGTGAGCAAGGGCCAGCGCGTCGGCGTCGTTGGCCTCGGGGGGTTGGGTCACATGGCGCTGAAGTTCGCGCACGCGTTTGGCGCGAACGTGACGCAGTTCTCCACGTCGCCCGGCAAGGAGGCGGATGCGAAGAAGCTCGGCGCCGACGAGGTGGTGATCACGCGCGACCCGGAAAACCTCAAAAAACTCGCGGGGAAATTCGATTTTCTCATCGACACGGTCTCGGCCCCGCACGATATCAACGCGTACCTCGCCCTGCTGCGTCGCAACGGGACGCTGGTGCAGGTCGGCGCGCCGGAAAAACCGCTGCCGGTCACGGTCTTCTCCCTGATCATGGGCCGGCGGTCCTTCGCCGGCTCCGCCATTGGCGGCATCCGCGAAACCCAGGAAATGCTCGACTACTGCGCCGAGCACAACATCGTCAGCGACATCGAGATGATCCCGATCCAGCAGATCAACACGGCGTACGAGCGGATGCTGAGGAACGACGTGAAGTACCGATTCGTGATCGACATCGCGTCGTTGAAGTGATTCAACCACAGAGACACAGAGACACAGAGGACAGATCTTCTACAAAAATCTTCTCTGTGCCTCTGTGTCTCTGTGGTTTAAATTCGGTTCCCCGGGGAGCGAAGGACGCATGAAACTTTACGTCATCTGCCACATGTGCACGACGATCGACGGGAAGATCATGTCGGGGCGATGGGGGAAGGTGCCGGGGCAGGATAAGAGCGGGTCGGCGGGATTGTTCGAGACGACGGCGGCGAGCTTCGGGATCGGGGCGTGGCTGGTGGGCACGACCACGATGAAAGAATTTCAGGGCCGGCCGCAGAAGCTGCCGCGCGGCGGCCCGATTCGCAAGACCGATCACATCGCCAACCCGCGCGCGACCCGGCTCGCGATCGGCGCTGATGCCAAGGGCGTGCTGCGCTTCCAGGAGGACGAGGTCGAGGGCGATCACGTCGTGCTGCTGGTGACCGAGCAGGTCAGCAGCGGTTACCTCGCGCACCTGCAACAGGCCGGATGCTCGTACCTGTTCTGCGGGAAGCGCGAGATCGATCTGAAGCTCGCGCTGGAGAAGCTCGCGAAGTCGTTCAAGCTCCGCAAGCTGATGCTCCAGGGCGGCGGGACATTCAACGGCTCGGTTCTTCGCGCCGGGCTGGTCGATGAGATCAGCCAGGTCATCGTCCCCATCGCCGACGGCGGCGGCGCCGAAGTGCAGGACCTGTTCTATCTTCCGCCGAACGAGAAAACGCCCGCCAAGGCAGCCGCGGTGCTGCGGCTCACGTCGAAGAAGCAGCTGCCGGGCGGGGTGGTGTGGTTGCGGTATCGGGTGGTCGGCAAACCGGCGGGGTAACGCGCAGCCGTCATTCGGAGGCGCGCGTTCGGTTCGAGCGATGGAACCTCAAAAAGATTCCCGGCCCCTTCTTTCGGCCCAAAAAGACTCCCGACCCTTTTTCCGTTCTTTTTGCGTTCATCGATTCACCGCAGAGGCGCAGAGGGCGCAGAGAAAGGCGGTAAAGAAGATGCGCTGGTGCGCCTCTGCGTCCTCTGCGCCTCTGCGGTGAGCTCATACTTTCTTCCGCACGATCGACGGCGATCGCGAAAACGCGACCTTGACAAATACCTAACATATACCGTACAGTTGATTGCGTGGATGACGTGGAACTGGCCATTTTGAAGGCTTGGGGATGGGTGGGGCCTCGGCTGGCGCAGGACGAGCGGGAGCTGGCGCGGCGGTTGGCGCGGCGGCGGATGAAGCTCCTGCGGCGGGTGCCGCGGGAGTGGTGTTTGGGGGTGCGGGCATCCGATACGCGCATCGCGGCGGAGTTGGGGTTGGAGGTGGAGCGGCGGCGGGATCCGGAGCGGCGGCAGGAAATTCGGTTCACGGCGCCGCTGCTGCGAAAGTTGTGCGCGCTGGTGAAGATCGAGCCGCCGGGCCAGCCGCTGGCGGACGTGGCGCGACTGCTCGGCACGAACACCGGCATGATCGCGTCGCGGTTCAACGGGCGCGTGTTTCGGACGCATCACATCAAGGGGCTGTGCGGCAGCCGCGGGTGGCCCGTGCCGATGCTGTACACCGATCGATTGCTCGACCCGTCGCGCAAGCTGTTCGTGCTGCCGGACGAAGCGTGGTCGTGGACGTGCTCGTTCCTGCTGAACCGCATCCCGGCGGACCTGGACGCGACGGTGACGCGCGTGCCGTACTACCACTCGCACGTTCCGGCGCGAATGTACGACCTGGATCGGCATCCGGAAGTGGACGGCTTGGCGGAGCGGGACCACGTTCCGCGGCCGCTGCCACGCATGGGGCCGGACGTGATGGCCTGGTACAAGTGGAAGGGCGACGAATACATCGGCTACGACTGGCGGCGCGCGGAGCGGAACCCGCGCATCCGCGAGGAGTACGAGCGGCAGCAGCGCGTGGCGGAGCGGCGGCGGCAGAAGTATCGCGAGAACCGCGCAACGCGCGGGCCGCGCCCGACTCATCCCGATCGCGGATCGATCGGGTCAATCCATTTCAACGGCTGGCTGTGGCGTTGCCCGGTGTGCGAGCGGACGTGCCGGATTATTTATTTCCCGCTTCAGCGGATGAACCTGCTGCGCGGGCTCAGGCACATCGCGGCGATGCCGCGGCTGGCGGAGATCGTCGACATTCCGCCGCTGGTGAGCAGCGACGCGCCCGGCGGCGGGTTCGCCTGCGCGCGGTGCCATCAGATCACGTATCTCAACCGCAAGTGGGAGTCGGCGTGGAACACGCTGGTGTCGTACCTGACGGACGGGCTGCTGTACGGGTCGGAGGTGGATCGGCCGGAATGGTTCGATCCGCCTGGTTGTCGCCGCCGGCCGCGCGGGCCGCGACCGTTTTCCGAGCGGCGGACGGAAGTGATCGAGCTGCTGATGCAGGGGTTGTCGTTTCGGCAGATCGCACAGCGGCTGGGCGTCGCGAAGGGAACGGTCGAAGCGCACGTGGTGAAGACGTATCGACGCTACGGGGTGAAGAGCCGGGGCGAGCTGGCGGCGCGGCTGGGGCGGGTGATCGGCGATGGCGCCCCTGCCGGCGGCGCGCCGGCCGGCGAATTGCTGGCGAGTGTGGCGCCGGCATCATCGTGAAACCGCGCGGCGGAGATTTCCCGGGAATTTTTTTCTTGCCTGCGCGTTGTTCACATTGCATATTTCCCCGCCTTGCGGCGCGGAACTGTGCCGCCGGAGTTTTTCAAAAATGAATCGAGCGACATCAAACATCCTGACGAACACCTCCGCCGGGCGATGCGTTGCCTTGGCCGGTGGGTATCGACCTGAAGCGAGGTGCGCGCCTCCGTTTTAGCTGTTTTTCCATCGTTGCAATGGATAACGGCCCCGGAGGTTTGCAAACCTCCGGGGCCGTTGTGTTTTTACAGAATTCGCGCCTCGCCTGCGCATCGTGTGCGTGTGGCGAGCGCAAACGATGCGACAGGCCGGCCGACGGACTGCGCGGCGCACGCGGTGTACCGATCGTGCGTGCCGACACAGTGTCGAAACCCTGGCCGGCTGGAGTAGCTCAGCTTGGCAGAGCAACGGGCCTTAACCCGTGAGTCGTGGGTTCAACTCCCACCTCCCGCACCAACGGCAGATCCCTTGTAAGGATCACTCGGTTCGAATCCGAGATTTTCGCCGCGTGCCCGGCCGCGTTTTGCCGGCGCGGCGCCGGCCGATGAATGCGCTGCTTCGCTTCGGCGAAGAGGCTGCGTTCATCGGCAGCGCGAAGGGACTTTGCGAGCGGCGGACCGACCGCCGCGACATGCCGAACCGACATTCGTCGGCGCTTTGCTCACGACGTGGTCCACCGGGGGGAGGACACGCGTTGAGCGACGCCGGCCGATCGAAGTGGCCTCTGTCGTGGCGGCGCGCCGCTCCCGTTCGCCGACGCGTGGCGTCGCCCGACCAAACCGCGGGCCACGGCTTTTGATTATTACTCCCTCTCCCCGGTACGCCGGGGAGAGGGTTGGGGAGAGGGGTTGGTTGCGCGTGGAGGCGAGCAGCGCTTGTTCGCGTCCACGCGCCGCTCGCCCCTCTCCCTACCCCTCTCCCCGGCGTACCGGGGAGAGGGAACCCGAAAAGAAAGGCACTGAAAAGGAGGCCGCACATGTACTACAAGGTTCACATCACGCGTTTCGAGCGCGGCCTGCTGTTCCGCCGCGGTGACTTCATCCGGCCGCTGGGTCCGGGCACGTACCGGGTCTGGGTCTGGCAGTGGAGCCGCGTCTCGATCCAGGTCGTGAGCACGCTCAAGACCAAGTTCGAGCACCCGCTGCTGGACGTGCTGGTGAAGGACGATCGGCTGCGCGAGCAGCTGGAGATCCTGGACCTGACCGACACGCAGCGCGCGCTGGTCTGGAAGGACGGTCGTCTGCTGACGGTCGTCGGCCCGGGCCGCCACGCGTTCTGGATCGTCCCGGCGAAGATCGATGTCGAGATCTTCGACGTCGGCGAGTTCCGCTTCGCGCACCCGAAGCTGGCGGCGATCCTCCAGCACCCGGATGCGACCAAGTGGCTCGACGGCGTGCAGGTCGAGCCGAACGAGGATGTCCTGCTCTACCGTGACGGCGTGCTGATCGATCGCCTGGGCGAAGGTCTGCACGTGTTCTGGAAGGGCACGGGCAAGGTGAAGTGGAAGGCGGTCGACCGCCGCGAGCAGGTCGCCGACGTCGCGGGTCAGGAAATCATGACCAGCGATAAGGTGACGCTGCGCGTGAACCTGATCGTGTCGTACGTCGTCACGGACGTCGTGCGCGCGGTTCAGTCGACGGCGGACTACGCGCAGGCGCTGTACCGCGAGGCGCAGCTGGTGCTGCGTGCCGCGGTGGGCACGAAGCAGCTCGACGCGCTGCTGGCGGACAAGGAGTCGGTCGGCGTCGAGGTGCGAGACGCGCTGGTGCCGCGCGCCGAGCAGCTCGGCGTGGCGGTCAAGAGCGTCGGCCTGCGCGACATCATCCTCCCGGGTGATATGAAGACGCTGCTGAACCAGGTGATCGCGGCCCAGAAGGAGGCTGAGGCCAACCTGATCAAGCGGCGCGAAGAGACCGCCGCCGCACGCAGCCAGGCGAACACGGCCAAGCTGCTGGCGGAAAACCCGCTGCTCCAGCGTCTGAAGGAGCTGGAGCTGCTCAAGGATGTCCTGGCGGACACCAACGCCACGTTCGTCCTGGGCCACGGTGACCTGTCGGAGCAGCTCCGCAGTCTCGTGACGAGCAAGGCGGTGAAGACGTGAAGAGGCGATGAGGCGTCCCTCGCAGCGATGCGGGGGACGCCTTTTTGTTTCGGCTCGCTATGGACGTCCCAGCCGCGGCTCGCTCACGCCGACGAGCGTGCCGTCGGCTTGTTGCATGACGGCGTTGGTTGCTCCGACGGGCTCGACGATCTCGAGCGAATGGCCGCGTTTTTCCAATTCATGCAGCACGTCTGCGGGAAACATATTTTCGATTCGGAGCTGATCGGGCGACCACTGGTGGTGGAAGCGCGGGCGGGCGAGGGCCGTGGGGAGATGGTCGCCGAGATCGATGACGTTGCTGAGCGCGAGGACGACCTGCGTGATGATCGTTGGCCCGCCGGCGGCGCCGACGGTCATGATCGGCTTGCCGTCCTTCAGGACGATGGTCGGCGACATGCTGGAGAGCGGGCGTTTGCCGGGGGCGATGGCGTTGGCCTCGCTGCCGACGAGCTTGAAATAGTTGGCCGTGCCGGGCTCGATCGAAAAATCGTCCATCGTGTTGTTCAGCAGGATGCCGGTGGTCGGGACGATCACCTTCGAGCCGAGCGCGGTGTTGAGGGACGTGGTGATGGCGACCCAGTTGCCGGCCTTGTCGGCGGCGGCGATGTGGGTGGTGTGCTTGTTCGCGCTGCCGGGGAAAGAGTCGGTGTCCGTGCGCGGCGGCGTGCCGTGATCGACTTTCGTTGCGCGATCGAGACGAATTTCCTTCGCGCGCTCTGCGCCGTAACTCGCGTCGAGCAGTCCTCTCGGGACCTTCACGAAATCCGGATCGCCAAGCCAGTATGCGCGGTCGGCGAAGGCCAGCTTCATGGCCTCGGCGATGACGTGGACGCGATCGGCGGGGTTGTTTTCATTGAGCTTGTTCACGTCGAACGCGCTGAGCATGTTGAGGATCTGCGCGACGTGCACGCCACCGGAGCTGGGCGGCGGGAAGCCGATGATTTCGTAGCCGCGATAGCGCGAGCGGATCGGCTCGCGCGTTCGAACGCGGTACGACGCGAGATCGCCCTCGCTCAGGATGCCGCCGTTCTCGCGCATCCATTTCCCGGCCGCTTGGGCGAACGGGCCGCGGTAGAACCAACCGGTTCCATCGGCGGCGATGGCTCGATACGAGCGGGCGAGGTCGGGCAGTCGCAAATGCTCGGCCGCGGCGTAAGTCGAGCCGTCGGGCTTGAGCAGGACCCGCGCGGTCTCGGGAAATTGCATGATTCGCAGGTGCTCTTCCCTGAGCCTCTGAGCGAATTTGGCGTCGATCTCGAAGCCGTTGTCGGCAATGTCGGCGGCGGCGGTGAGCAGGTCAGCGAAAGGTTTCTTGCCGAAGCGGCGGGAGAGGTCTTCGTACGCCGCCAGCGCGCCGGGAACGCCGACCGCCAGCGCGCCGACTTGCGAAAGCTGCGTCGTCGCGTGGCCGCCGCGGACGTACATGTCGCGGGATGCCTTGCCCGGTGCGCACTCGCGTCCGTCGATGGCGGTGGTTTGGCCGTCGGGCGTTCGCACGAGGATGAAACACCCGCCGCCGATGCCCGAGTTGTGACCGTCGACGACCCCGAGCGTCAGCGCCGCGGCGACGGCGGCGTCGACAGCATTACCGCCCGCGCGCAGGACCCTCGCCCCGGCGTCGGAGGCGAGCGGATGCAGGTGACTACCATCCCGCCTGCGCCGCGGCCCACTCGCGGCGCGTCCTGGGCCCGCGCGGGGCCGGGCGTCACGAGCACCAGGACGACGAACAGACCCGCCATGCTCCACTTCGTCCGCATCATTCGGTTACAGTAACCGCGCATGATTCCCCCGCACACTTACGGAGTTCTCGGCCTGCTGGCCGTCCTGATCATGTTCGCACGCCCCACTCCCGCCGCCGCCGCCGCCGACAAAACGATCGATTCAGCCCACGAGAAGCAGATCGACCGCGCGGTCGCGGCGGCGATCGAGCTGGAGCTGACGCCGGGAGCCATCGTCGTTGCAGGCCGCAGTGACGGCGCGGTGTTTCAGAAGGCGTACGGGCGGCTGACCTACGACGCCAACGCCCCCGCCGTGACCGTCGACACCGTTTACGACCTCGCTTCGTTGTCCAAGACGGTCGGCTGCGCGACGTCGATCATGGTGCTGGCGGACCGCGGCAAGCTGGACGTGCACGATCCGGTCAGCAAGTACCTGCCGGGCATGCGGCGGGACGATAAGAAAGACATCACGATCGAGCAGTGCCTGCTCCATCGGGCCGGGTTCATCGCCGACAATCCGGAGAAGGACTACCGCGACGGTCCGGAGAAGGCGCTGGAGCGCGTGTACGCGACGAAGCTGAAGTATGAGCCGGGCAAGGATTTCCTCTACAGCGACTTGAGCTTCATCGTGCTGGGGGAAGTGGTGAAAGCGGTGAGCGGTGAGCCGCTGAACGAGTTCGCGGCGCGCGAGGTGTTCGCGCCGCTGGAGATGAACAGCACGGCGTACCTCCCGCCGGCGGCGTGGCACGATCGCATCGCGCCGACGGAGAAGCGCGACGGCAAGTGGATCATCGGGCAAGTGCACGATCCGCGGGCGTACGCGCTGGGCGGTTTCGCCGGGCACGCGGGCGTCTTTTCCACCGGGCCTGACGTCGCGCGCTTCTGCCGGATGATCCTGAACAAGGGGGAGCTGGATGGTCACCGGATCCTGTCGCCCGGCACGGTCGCGGAGATGACCAAGCCGCGCTGCATCACCAACGGTGATGGGGAGAGGAGCTGCCGCGGGTATGGCTTCGATGTCGACTCCAAATACTCCGGCGGCCCGCGGGGAAAGATCTTCGAAAAGGGCAAAACCTTCGGCCACACCGGTTACACCGGCACGAGCCTCTGGATCGACCCCGCCAACGATTGCTTCGTCGTCCTGCTGACCAATCGCGTGCACCCCGACGACGACGCGGACATCAAGGCGCTGCGCAAGCGCGTGGCAACGATCGTCGCGGACGCGCTGCTACGTCCCAAAAAGGATTAACCACAGAGACACAGAGACACAGAGCAAAGCTTTGATCGCACTACGCTTTCCTCTGTGCCTCTGTGCCTCTGTGTCTCTGTGGTTCAATTCATTTCTTCATCGATTCGAGATACGTTAGCAGCGACGCGAAGTCGTCCAGCGAGAGGTTGTCGACTAATCCCTGCGGCATCATCGAGCCGGGGATGACGGCGCGCTTCGTGATGCTCCCCTTCTGCACGACCGTCACCTTGCCGGTCAGATCGCGCACCTGCACTTCGTCGGCGGTTTCCTTCGTGACGAAGCCGGTGTAATCGCCCTGGCCTTTGACAACGATGTTCACGCTGTCGAAGCCCTGGGCGATCTTGGCGCTGGGTTTCATGATCGATTCGACGATGTACTTCGCGTCGAACTTTCCGCCGACGTCGCCGAGGAACGGGCCCTTGGGTTCGTCGTGGCGGTCGGTGGTGTGACATTTGACGCAGCCGACGACGGTGGTGAACACCTCGCGGCCGCGCGCGGGCGTGCCCTTGATCGCGTGCGCGACGCGGACCATCTCATCCGGATCGAATTCGACGACCTTGGTGCGCAGCCGCGCCTGGATGCCGCCAACGCCGGACTTGTTGTTCACCTTAAAGAGCAGCGAGTTCGCGCCGGGCTTGAGCGCGACGGCGGCGCGGTCGACGTCGGGCAGCAGGCCGCGGTCGTCGTTCTTGCTGATTACCTTGGCGGCGTTGACCCAGACCTGGAGCCCGTCGTCGCTGCCGGTGGTGAGCCAGCCCGAGCCGGCGGCGGTGCACGGGTACGTCGCCGACAGATAGACCACGCTGTTGTCCGGCATCTCCAGCGCTTGCTTGCCCTTCGGATCGGTCACCGTCAGCGGCTTCCAGTCGATGGATTTTCCATTCACGCTGAACGCGCCGAACGGCCCGGCGGGAGACTGCTCGGGCGGGAAGACCGCGTCGAACGATTGCTTGCCCGCCGGGGCGGGCAGCGCATCGGTCTTCATATACTGCGTGATCACGCCGGGCTCGAGGAGTTTTGAGCGCAGCGCGGTGGCCTTGGGCGCGGGGACGCGCGGATCGGCGATGAATTTCTGCGCCGCGCCAACGAGACGCGCGTACGTGTCCTGGTTCTCCTTCTGCACTTTCGCGGAGTTGTCGACGAGCAGCGTAGCGATGACCAGCACCTGATCGTCGGCCGTCTTGGCCGGGTCGATTCCAGCGAGCGCCGAGACGGCCGGGAGCGGATCTCGGTCGCGACTGGCAAGCTGCACGAGGTCTTTGACCGCCGATGCGTCGCCGATGTGACCGAGCGCGATGGTGGCGAGCTGGCGCGTCGTCTCGCGCGGGCTCTTGAGCAGCGCATGGATCGCTTCGGCAAAGGGCGCGCTGGTCTCGGCCGGCAGGCGCGGGACGGCGGCGAGCAACGCTTCCACGCGCACCGGATCGGTCCCCTGCCACGTGCGCTTGACCTGCTCGCGGACATTCGCGTCGGCCGAGCGCATCAGCGTCGTCGCCGCGGCGTTGCGGATGGGCGGCTTGATGGCGCTGAGCAGCGGCATGATGGCGGTGACCTTGTCCGGTGGCGTCGGCTTCGACGCCAGCGCATCCGAGACCTTGTCGAGCAGCCCGTTGGGGATCTTCGGGGCGGCGTCGAGTTTCGCGATGATGCGCACCAGGATCGGCTGCGACTTGGCCGGATCGAGCGCCGAGATCGCCTGTGCGGCCGAGGCGCGAACGTCGGGGTTGAAGTTCTCGCCCAGCACCACGCGCTCCAGCGCCGCCAGCGCTTCGGGCGACCGCGATTTGATGGCGATGAGCGTGCTGGCCGCGTCGTCGTGCAACGGGCCGCCGCTGGCGATCAGCGACGTCAGCCGCGGCACCGCCTCCTTCATCTCGACGAAGCCGATGTACTGAAGCGCCATCTTCGCCGTCGGCGGATCACGGTCGTCGATCGCGCCGATGAGCACGTTGGCCACGCGCTCCGACTGCGCCCACGGCTCGTGCACGTAGTACGGCCCGCGGGTGTCGGGGCGTGGCGTCCACCACTTGCCGTCCCACTTGGTCTCGACGTGATAAAGCTGGGTCAGTGTTTTGATCGCGTCCTGGCGCAGCGCCGGCGTCGGCGCGGTGGCGAAAACCTGCGCGACGGCGTTGACGGTCGCATCAGTGTGAAACTCGCGCAGGACGCGCATGGCGCCGGATACGACCTGCGGCTGGGAGAAATCGCTCAACGCCGCGAGGCAGACGTTCTCGGCGCGCAGGCGGCGGAGCGATGTCATCGCCGCATGACGCACCAGCGGATCGGGATCGGCCGTGACAGGCACGAGATAAGTCGCCAGCTCCGGGTGAACCAGGTGGCCGAGCCCGATCGCCGCCTGCACGCGCACGCGAGGGTTGGAATCGCGCAGACCCTGGACGAAGAGGTTGGTGTTGACGCCGAACACCTCGTCATCGCGATCGGCCAGAGCGCGCAGGGCGAACTCGCGCAGGTCCGGCAGCGACGCCAGCGTCGCGAACGTGCCGTTGGCAGCGTCGCCGTCGAGCTGCTTGAGCGTGAACAGCGCGGCCACCCGCGCGTACAGCTCAGTAGTCCGCTTCATCGCAATCGCTGTCAGCGCGGCGGATGTTCTCGGTGACGGCCCACGATGGAGCAGCTCCTGTTGCGCGTTGACGCGCACGACCTGGCTCGGCGACGCCAGAAACGCGAGCAGTTGCTCATTGTCCGAGCTCTTCAGATCCGGATAGGGCTTCAAATCCACGGGCCGAGTCGTCGGCTGCACGCGATAGACGCTTCCCACCGCGCCGACGTTCCCCCAGTCCCGCCGCCCCCAGTCGGCGACGAACAGGTGCTGGTTCACGTCGACGTCCAGATCGGTCGGGCGAATGTCCTTGATGAACTCTTCCTGCTTGGCGTCGAAGCCGGCGCCCTTGCGCGCGAGAACGTGGCGATACAGGATGCCGCGCGCCCAATCGGACGCGTACAGCGAATCGCCGTAGTCCTTCGGGAAACCCGGCTCGTGGAGGTACATCGAGCCGGTGGCCGAGCCGGAGCCGTACGCGGCGACGCAATCGATCATCTCGTCGGCGAAATGTTTGAACAGCCGCGGGTAGCCGTACTCGCCGTCGCGCTGCATTTGCGTGAGGCGCGAGTCCCAGCCGTCGCCGTCGTTGGTGTTGTCGCGCGTGAAGGCGTCGAGGTACGGGTCGAGCGAGACATCAAACGTGTTGCGCGTGTGGGCGCTGAACAGCTCCATCATCGTGCCGTCGGGCCGGACGCGCACGACGCCGCCGCCCCACAGGCTCACCATGCGCCCGTCCCTGCCGGTGGCTTTGACTATGCCCTTATCGCCGATGGAGATGTAGAGCCACCCGTCGATGCCCATGCGCAGGCCGGAGGGGATGTGATGGACGAGGCCTTCTGGCGCGGGCCCGAGGCCGGTGACCAGATCGACGCGCGAATCGGCGACGCCGTCGCCGTTGCTGTCTCGAAAGGCCGTCAGCAGCGGCGCGTGCATGACGTACAACGTGTCGCCGACGTAGGTGATGCCCTGCGGCGCGTTGAGCTTGTCGGCGAAGACGGTGAACTTGTCGGCCTTGCCGTCGCCGTTGGTGTCGATGCAGAGCTTCACGCGCGCCAGGCCGGGCTCGCGCTTGGGCTGGGTGTTGTACTCGTCCTCGCCGACGAAGAGCTTGCCATCGGGCGAGACGCAGATGCTCGCGGGGCTCTTGATGTCGGGGGCGGCGGCGAAGGTGTTGATGGCGAAGCCATCGGGCACCTTCGGTGTCGCCGGCGCATCGGCCGCTGCCGCGGCGCGACACACGACGAGCAACAGGATCAGCCCCAAACCGGCAATTGAACGCATTCCCATTCGCCTGCCCATCATATAGATCGTTGACGCCGCGCAAACGCGGCCTCTATTGTGCGGCCCGCCCGCGCCCCGCGCGCCCGCGCAGCCCATGCTCTACGACATCGCCGCCATTCTCGCCCTGCTGATCGTCGGCTTCCTGCTGTTCCTGATCCTTTTCGAGCGCGGGCTGGATTACCACGTGCGCGCGCCCGAGGCAGCGGTCGACAGTAATCAATACCTCTGTCTGCTCGCGGCGCTGTCGGACGCCCAGATTCACCGCCACAACCGCGTCCGCGTGCTCACCAACGGGCAGCAGTTCTACCCGGCCATGCTCGAGGCGATCCGCTCGGCCACCGATACGATCGACCTCGAGGCGTACATTTTCGCCGAGGGCGAGATCGCGCGGCAGCTCATCGACGCGTTGACCGAGCGGGCGCGTGCCGGCGTGAAGGTGAAGGTCGTGCTCGACGCCATTGGCGCCTTCGCGATGCACGACCGCTATTTCGACGACCTCCGCGCCGCCGGCGGCGAGGTCAAATGGTACCAGCCCATCCGCTGGTACACCTTCAAGCGGCTCAACAACCGCACGCACCGCGAGCTGCTGGTGGTCGACGGCAAGGTCGGGTTTATCGGCGGGGCCGGGATCTCGGATGTGTGGTGGAAAGAGGTGAAGGGCGAGCCGGCGTGGCGCGATACGGTCTGCCGCGTCGAAGGGCGGCTCGTCACCGGGTTGCAGTCCACCTTCGCCGAGAATTGGCTGGAAGCATCGGACGAGATCCTCGCCGGCACAAATTACTTCCCCAGCGGCACGTGTTCCGACGGCGATGACGAAGCCGGCCGCGTCGGCGAAACGCACGGCTTCGTCGTCATCAGCGCCCCCTCGGCCGGGCGATCGACCCGGGCACGCATCCTGTTTCAGACGCTCCTCGCCTCAGCCACGAAGTCGGTGCACATCAACTCCCCCTACTTCATGCCCGACCGCAGCGCCCAGCGCGAGATCTGCAACGCGGTGAAGCGCGGCGTGGAGGTGAACATTATCACGCCGGGTGATCACGCCGATCACCTGCTCACCCGCCGATCCAGCCGCCGACGCTATGGCGAGCTGCTGAAATGCGGCGCGCAGATCCACGAGTATCAGCCGGCGATGATCCACGCGAAGATTCTCATCGTCGACGGCGTGTGGAGCGTGGTGGGCTCGACCAACTTCGACAATCGCTCGTTCGGCATCAATGATGAAGTGAACCTGGCGGCGCAGTGCCGCGAGCTGGCCGGGCGGCTGGAAGAGGATTTTCAGCGCGACCTGGCGCAGGCGAAGCGGATCACCTACGAAGAATGGAAAAACCGGCCGTGGCGCGAGCGAATCGTCGAATGGCTCGGTATGCTGATCGAGCGGCAGCAGTAGAGTCCGTGGCATGGGCTGCCAGCCCATGCTGGTAAATTCATTCGCACGGGCTGGCAGCCCGTGCCACGTGATGACCGGCGTCATCGACTATCCGATCGTCCAGGGGAAGCTGTCGGACGAAGGGCTGGTAAGCCTCTACCACAACTCCGGGGCGTTCGGGTTCGCCGCCCGCGCGAACGTGCAGACGATCGGCTGGATCGGCGCGAACGATCCGACGATCCGCGAATCCGCGCAGAAGCTGGTCCGGCGAGTGAGCGAGCCGTTCGCGGCGACGCTGGCGCGGATGCTCGCGACTGCGATCGCGTTGCCCCCGCTGGCCGCGGGGCCAATCTGGCTCATGCCCAAATCGCACTGGCATTACGAGCTGCACTTTGGCAACCGCGAGCTGCTCGAGCCGCTCCTGCGCGACATCGACTTCGATCCCGCGCTGTTGCGCGAGCGGAACGACGGGTCAGCGCTCGAGTTCGGGGAGTCGGATCACGCGCTGCTCGTTCAGGCAGTCGAGCGCCTGCTCGCCGGCCTGCGCGGCAGCGACTTCATGCTCGCCTTCCCCGGCCGGGCGACCCTTTGCACCGTGCACCATCATCAGCAGTTGTGGTGGCAGACGACGGACACGGCGATCTTGGATTCGCTCGATCAAATCAGCGTGCGCACAGCATGACAGTCACGGCTGCGAGACCAGCGAGCCGTCGAACGTCTCCTTGTACATCGCGTTGTTGTCGACGTTCTGCTCAATCTTCTCGCGCAGCGCCGCGTCCGTCTTGACGTCCTTGAAGAACTCATCGTCGAGGTGGCGCAGGCGGAGCTTGTCGCCCGATAACTCGACGCGCAGGATCAGGTGATCGTTCGACAAATCCCCGTGATCGCCCAGGTCGGTCAACTGCGCGAACGTCGCGTTCTTCACCGCCACGATCGCGCCGTTCATCCGCGTCGGCTTCTCGCCGGCTTCCTTCCACTCGACATAGTAGCGCGAGCCGTCGAAGTTGCGGATGACCAGGTCCGCGGACTTGCTCGCGTCGCCGTCCTTCCAGGTGAAGTGCCAGTCACCGCAGTAGAGCGGGTCGACGCGCGTCGCCGCCCCCGGGGCGAGCAGGCTTAGCGTGGTGGTGAAGCAGCCGGCGAGCAAGAGGAACGCGCCTATGGCGATCGTCGCCAGGGCGAGGGTCCGCAGCGAAGTTCTCATAATCGCCTCCCGCGATCAGTTTGTAAACACTAACTCTATCGCCCGCCCACGTCAACAAGATTGCACATTTTTCCATTTCGCGCTCATGCACCCGCGGACGAACGCCGATCCGGATTTCGTCCACCGATGTCCCAGCGATTATTCATCCTCTGCGCCTGCCTCTGCCTGCTCTGCGGAGCCGGCGGGTTGTGGGTGGGCGCGTCGGCGGTTTTCGCCGCCACGCCGGAGCAGCAGCAGGCCGCCCTTCCGCCGGATGAAACGCCCGACCCCATCGCTAACGGCTCGGAAGACGTAGAGCGCTTCTTCCACACCTACGGCTTCAACGCCCGCTTCAAGTTTCTCGCGGGCTGGCGGGATGAATCGCTCGGCCGGCGGTATTACCGGGTGCGCATCGGCGTCGACCGCGTCGGGCAGCTCCGCGAACGCCTCGTGCAGGGCTGGACCTGGGGCCACTTCAATCGCGCGGTTTACGAGGACAACCTCAGCTCGCGCGTCCCGCGCAGCCACAACCTTCCCAAGTGGTGGCGGCAGCCGCGCACCGGCGGCAATTCCGACGAGACGACGACACTGATGCTCGATCACGCCGGCAAGCCGAACTGGTACGTCGTGCTCTGCGCCGACGGCGAAGTTGACATGCTCTGGGTCAGCCGCTGATCCGATCGCACGATCGCTCCTGTCCCGCCGTCTTATTTTCCCCCACCGCTTTGCGATTCCGGCTCGCGCAAGAGCGCCGTCGCGCACCATAGCACCGGCGCCTGGCCGTGCATGTCGCCGGTGATGCGCTCGCGCTTGAGGTAGTACTCGCGGTCGTTCTTCTTGTTGGTTCCCTGGCAGACCTCGCGGACGTCATTGTTCTCGTTGATATAGCCGGTCAGGCCGATCCACGCCTTGCGCGCCGCCGGGCCGTAGGTCGCTTCGTCCAGCCAGCCGTTCTTCACGCCGGTGATGAAGGCGAAGGCGAACATGCCGGTGCAGCTCGTCTCCGGCCAGGCCTTGGGGTCGTCGATGAGCTGGTGCCACATGCCGTTCTCGTCCTGGTACTTCAGGAGTGATTCCATCATGAGCTTGTAGCCCTTCATGATGCGCGACCGGTCGGGGTTGTCGTCGGGGAGCGAGCGAAGCATCTCCGCCATGCCGGCGGCCATCCAGCCGTCGCCGCGGCCCCAGAAGAACGGGACGTCCGGCGCGTGATAGAAGAGGCCGTTCTCCTTCTGGAGATCGTCGAGATAGACGACCATCTCCTTGGCGGCGCGGTCAACGTATTTCCGATCGCCCGTCGCACGATACGCCTGCACCTGCGCGGCGGTGATCATGAACATGTCGTCGATCCACATGCGCGTGTGCCAGCTCAAGCCTTTCTTCACGGCTTCCTGAACGGAGGGCTGCGATGCGGCTTTCCCGCGCGGCTCCCCCCATTGGGCATCGGCCATCGGCTGCGCGATGTCGAGGTAACGCTTGTCCTTCGTCTGCATGTACAGCTCAAACGGCAGGGCCGCGAAGACCGTGGCGTCGACGTTGGTCGGCGAGGGGATGAGCTTCTTCTCCTCGCCAAAGAGCGGCTCGAAGCGCTTCACCAGCGCCTGCTTCAGTTCATCGTTGCTGGTCGCCTTGGCGAACGTGAGCGCGCCGTACCACGTGCAGACCTCCGGGTAAGTGATATGCGCCGGCGGCGTAGGGCGGCCGAAGTTCTGGTGCGGGCTCTCGATGAAGTGCTTGGCGATGCGATCGCCGACGTCCCTGGGCGACTTCCCCGCCGGCCATTCGGAGAAGCTGTTGGACTGGCCGCGCGCTAAGCCGCAAGCGGCGCATAAGATGACGATGGCTAGGAGGACGCGAATTGGGGTGCGGAGCATGCCCGCAAGATACCGCTGCGGCACCAGAAGATCAATTCGAACCTACGTTCGAAGCTATTCTTCCTCCGCCTTGGGCTTGTATTGGGCGGCGATCTGCTGCTGGACCTGCGGGGGGACGGGGTCGTAGTGGCTCAGCTCCATGGCGAAGCTGCCTTGCCCGCCGGTGACGCTCTTGAGCTGCGATTGGTATTGCATAACCTCCGACAGCGGGGCCTGGGCTTTTACCAGCGCCATGCCGCCGGGGAGGATGTCGGTGCCCTGGATTCTTCCGCGCTTGCCCGACAGGTCGCCGGTGATCGTGCCCATCTTGTCTTCGGGGACGGTCACTTCCATGTTGACGATGGGCTCGAGCAGCACCGGCTTGGCCTTGAGGACCGCATCGCGGAAGGCGTACTTGCCCGCCGTGCGGAAGGCGACTTCCTTGCTGTCGACCGGGTGATGCTTGCCATCGGTGATGGCGACGAGGACGTCCTGGAGCGGGTAGCCGGCGACGACGCCCTGGTCGAGCAGGTCGTGAATGCCCTTCTCGACCGCGGGGATGAACTGTCCGGGAATGGTCCCGCCGAAGACTTCATTGACGATCTCGATCCCGGCGCCGCCGTTGTCCTTGCGGTGAGGCGAGTCCTCGGGCAACGGCTCGACGCGGAGGAACACTTCGCCGAACTGGCCCGCCCCGCCGGTCTGCTTCTTGTGGCGGTGATGCCCGTCCGCCTTCAACTGGATGGTCTCGCGATAAGCGATCTTCGGCGGCTTGGTGTCGACCTGGAGCCCGCGGTTCTTCAGCTTCTCGAGGATCAGCCGCAGGTGAAGTTCGCCTAAACCGTTGATGACGACCTCGTGGGTCTGGCGATCGGTGTGCCATTTAAACGTCTGATCTTCCTCGGCAATCTTGGAGAGCAGGCCGGAGAGTTTTTGCTCGTCGCCGCGCGCCTTGGGCGTGATGGCCAGGCCATACATGGGCGTCGGGAACGCCAGCGCCCGCAGGTGCACGCTGTCCAGCGCGTGATCGTCGTGCAGGACGTCGTTGGTGTGGATGTCCTCGATCTTGGCGACGGCGCCGATGTCGCCGGCGATGATCTCCGGCGCTTCCTTGTGATCCTTGCCCTGCAAATGAAACACGTGACCGAGCTTGATGGGCTTCTTGTTGTGCCCGATGAACACCTGCGATTGGCCGGTGACCTTGCCCTGGTGCACACGGAAAATCGCCAGTTTCCCGACGAACGGATCGGTCGTCACCTTGAACACGTGCGCCAGCAGCGGCCCGCGGATGTCGTTGATGTAGTTGAAGCTCTTCTCGTTCTCGCCTTCGCCGATCATGAACGGCTCAGGGTTGCCTTCCTCCGGTGACGGGAAATGCTGGGCGATAGCGTCGAGCAGTTCGGCGACGCCGACGCCGCTCTTGGCGTCGGTGAACAGGATCGGCACCACGTGACCTTCGTCCATCGCCTTCTCGAATGGCGCGTGCAATGCGGCGTAGTCCGGCTCCTCGCCGCCGAGGTACTTTTCCATCAGGTTCTCATCCATCTCGACAATAGAGTCGAGCATGGCGGCGTGGCAACGCTTGACGGTGTCGAAGTCGCTGTCGCCCTCGGTGTTGAGCAAACACTCCACGACTTTCTTCCCGCCGCCGGCGGGCAGATTGATCGGCAAACACTCCGGGCCGAATGTGTCGCGGATGCTCTTCACCATCGCTTCCAGGTTCACCTCGGGCGAGTCGATCTTGTTGATGATGATGGCGCGCGGCAGGTTCTGATTCTTGGCCGCCTCCCACATCCGCCGCGTCACCACTTCGATCCCGCTGGCGGCGTTGACGACGATGGCGACCGTTTCGACCGCCGCCAGGCAACCGATGGCCGCGCCGATCAGGTCCGGCGAGCCGGGGGAATCGATCAGGTTGATGCGCTTGCCCTTGTGATCGGCGTGCAGGATCGAGGCGTAGATCGAGTGCTTGTGCTCTTTCTCTTCCTTCTCAAAGTCGCTGTTGCTGTTGCCGGTGACGGGCGAGCCCTTGTGGCCGACGGTCTTGCTCTCGTACAGCAGCGCATCGATCAGCGACGTCTTGCCGGATCCCCCGTGGCCGCAGAGCAGGACGTTACGCAGATCGGCAGTCGTGTAGGTGGGCATGCGGTCCTCGCGAGTGAGTTAAAGACAACTAAAGACGGCTAAAAGTCTAGCGGGAAACGCGGCGGGGGAGAAGGTTGCGGCAGGATCCGCGCAACCGCGAGATCGCCGCAGAAAACGGGAGAGGGTGAGGGGGCGCAGAGTCCGTGTCGGTGAGCGTGGCACGGCCCGCATCCCCCCTCACGCCTCTTTCCCGTTGAGAGACGGGCACAATGAAAGCCAACAGCTAGAGAGCAACGGCAACGACAACAAACAGCGGTGAGCGGGCGGGTTCTGACGAGCGGATCGCGGACAAACTTCGCCGAACAGAAATGCGATCGTCATGCCCCCTTTTCGCTGACCGCAAGCAATCATACCTTGTGCGGCGAAACTGCCAAGCAGGAAATTGATGCGCGATGCGACGCTTGAGGTTCGCCGGGCGAGCGCGGCGGAGGTAATCGACCTCCGGCACTCGGTCCTGCGCGCCGGGTTGCCGCGCGAGAGCGCGATCTTTTCCGGAGACGATGACGCGTCGACGCGGCACCTCGTTGCAGTCGCCGACGGACAGGTGATCGGCTGCGTGACGCTGCTGCTCAACCGCTGGCAGAGCGAGTCGGCGTGGCAGTTGCGCGGGATGGCCATCGCGCCGTCGCATCAGAACGGTGGCATCGGGGCGCAATTACTGCATGCCGCCGAAGCGTCCGTCCGCGGTGACTCAGCAATACTGCTGATGTGGTGCAACGCCCGCGTTCCGGCGGCGGGGTTCTACGGGAAGCACGGCTGGCAGATCGCCTCGGATGTGTTCGACGTCCCCACCGCCGGGCCACACGTGAAAATGATCAAGCGGCTGGAACCGCGGGCCCGATAACGGTGTCATGGCGTTCGATCCGCTCGTGACCAACCCGGGCCGGCTGCGCATCCTCACGGCGCTCGCCGCCGCCGATCAGAAGCGACAGCCCTTCGTCGAGCTTCGTCGCCAGACCGGGCTGACCGACGGCAACCTCGCCACCCACGCCCGCCGACTTCAATCCGCCGGCTTCGTCGCCATCGAAAAGTCCATCACTGCCGGCAAGCCGCTGACGATGCTGCATCTCACAGATCACGGTCGTGATGCGCTGCTGGCGCATGCCCGGCAGCTTCAGGATGCTCTGACCGGTTCGCCGCCGCCGCCGCCGGCGTCGGCCGATGGCTCAGATGTGTCCTTCGCCACTGCTTCCGCCGCCGCCGCTGACGACGACTGGGTCGACTGACCCCCCGCCGGCGCCGCTCATCAGCTTTTTGATCTCTTCTTCCAGCTTCGCGGTGATCTCAATCGACGCCGCCCGCGGGCGCGACTGGACGTACGATGACACCTCGATCGGCGGGCCGAAGCGAACCTCCGCGCTGCGCGTGCCCTTGGGCGTGGCGACCCCGCCGGTGTCTTCCTCAAATTTTTCGATCGTCTCGGCCATGCGCTCGACCGTTGGCTTGGAGCTGACGTAATCGCCTGGATAGCTGTAGAGCTGAAGCACCAGGTGCAGGTCGTCCAGCGCGGATTGATAGGGCGCCGGAATGGGCGGCGTGACCTTCTCCGTCGCCATCTTTTCCAGGATCGCGCGTCGCAGGACCTTCACGCGCAGCGGCACGCTGTCGTCCTCGCTGGTCTTGCCGAAGTAGGTCGTCTCGTGCTTCGCGAGCAGGTGGCCGATCAGAAAATTCAGCCGCGCGGGAAGATCGAGGTTCCCCTCGATCGCGTGGCCGAGCTGCTGTTTTTCCTTGATGGTCAGCAGCACGTCGCCCAGGCGCACGATGCGATCGGCGAGCGATTGCCCCGCCGGCGGCGCAATGAGGAACCGCCGCTCCATCTCCGTCACCGCTTCGGTGAGCTTGGGCGTGATGTCCTGGTCGTACGTGTAGCGGATGCATGTCGGCACGACCCACACGCGCTTGCCGGCCTTGGCCTTGTCGAGATCGCGCTGCGCCGTGACGGCCATGAAGGCGACGCCTTCGCGCAGCGGCGTTAGCCGCTCGTTGGTGTGATAGATCTCGCCCTCGGGGAAGACGACCAGCCATTGCCCGCCGGTCAGCAGCTCGCTCGCCAGGCGCAGCGCCCGGCGATCGCATCCTTCGCGATCGACGCTGAACGCGCCGAAGCGCTGCATGACCCAGCCGTCTATGCCGTGGTGCGCCAGGAAGACCTGCCACGCCGCCATGAAGTAGAGCTGCCGGCCCATGGAGTGGCCGACGTCCATCATCACGTGGGGGTCCGAGTCATGACTGTGGTTTGGCGCGATCAGCGCCCCGTCGCCCGGACCAATAGCTTTGAGATGCGCGGCTCCGACCACGCTGACGCGGGAGATCCTGTAAAAGTTGTGGAGGTAATAGCCGCGCAGCGGCGCGAGCATCGCGTTCCAGAACCGGCTGGGCTTGGGGGCCCAGAAGCCGGGCATCAGTTCCATCGTCGGGGGCTGCCACATATCGCATCGTCATTATCGGCAAGCGGGCTCTGGCACGCGATTCGCATTATCGCCCGGACGAGACCGCTATGAACTACGACCCGCGACTGTACGTGGAAATTCACCCCTTTGACGGCCCGCATCCGCCCCACCCGCATCCCATCAACGAAGGCCACTTTGACCCGCAGTATGTCTACAAGGTGCTGGGCGTCTACAACCCCTCGGAAACCAGCGAATGCTATTTCATGCTGGCCAACCCGCAGCGGCAGATCTGGTTCATCCCGCAGCGTCACCTGCTGGCGTACCGATTGATCGACTCTGATGAACTTTTCCTGCCCAAGTCTCTGGCGCCGTCGAAGACGCTCGGGCGCCTCGCTGCCCATTGAATGATGTCGTTCGTCACCGGACGATAGCGGCGCCTGCATCCACAGTTCCCGCACATTTTCCGTCCGCTGGAAATCCGCGGCGTAACGTTGCGCAATCGCATCGGCATCAGCGCCCACTTCGCCGGGTGGTGGGTCAAGGACGGTCTGCCTAGCGATGAGTTCGTCGCTTACGTCGAAGAACGGGCCAAGGGCGGTGTCGGGCTATTCGTGATCGGGGCGACGTCGCCGGAGCCGGGTTCGGGATGGCTGGAGAATACCGGCGACGCGGTCATCCCGCGCTATGCAGCGCTGGTGGAAGCGGGGCATCGGCACGGGACGGCGGTGTTCGCGCAGTTGTGCCATCCGGGTTTCAAGCCGCTGCCGGGCACGCCGATCATCGCGCCTCCGCCGCATGCTCCCGATCGACCGAGCACCGCGCCCGCGGCGCCCGCGCCGGCGGAGCCGCAGCGGCACGTGCCGTCGGTGGACGAGTTGCACCGATTGGTCTGCTCCTTCGCGGCGGCGGCGAAGCGCGCGGTGCAGGGCAGCGTCGACGGCGTGGAGCTGCACTCGCACGAGAGTTTCCTCCATGCCCAGATGCTCAACCCACTCTGGAACACGCGCAGCGACGAGTACGGCGGATCGCTGGAAAGCCGCATGCGGTTCCTCGTCGAGACGCTCACCGCGATGCGCGACGCGATCGGCCCGCGCCCGCCGCTGGGCGTGCGCCTCAAGCTCGACGACATGGCACAGCGGGGAATGAACGCAGAAGAATATCGGATCGTCGTGCAGCGGCTGGAGGCGGCGAAACTGGTCGATTACGTCAACGTCACCGGCGGCGACGGACGCTTCCATCATGGCCCCATGCCGCGGCCCGAGGGCGAATGGCTCCCGCTCGTGCGCGACCTGCGCGCAGGGACGAAACTCGTCCTGATGCATGCCGGCCGGATCGCAACCCCCGAGATGGCGGAGCAGGCGCTGGCCAGCGGCGCGCTCGATGTCGTTTGCATGACCAAGTCGCACATTGCCGATCCGCACCTGACCCAAAAGGCGTTTGAGAACCGCCTGGATGACATCCGCTACTGCACGCGCTGCATGCAGGCGTGCCATGGGCACATGGAAACGATGACGTGTGTCTACAACCCGCTCACCAGCCGGGAGCTGGCCTGGGCGAAGACCGAGCGCGCGCCCAAGCGCAAGCGTGTCGTCATCGTTGGCGCCGGCCCCGCCGGGATGGAATGCGCGCTGGGCGCGCAGGCGCGCGGGCATGAAGTGATCGTGCTGGAGCGCGCCAACCGCGTCGGCGGACAGGTATGGGTGGGTGCCGCTTCGCCGCTACGGAAGAACTGGGCGCGGATCGCGGAATTTTATCAGCGCCAGGCGGACAAGCGGCTGTTCGACGTTCGCCTCAGCACTGAGGCGACGCGGCAGCTCATCGTCGATCTCAAACCCGACGCCGTCGTGATCGCGACCGGGTCATCGCCGAATCGATTGCATCTTCGCGGCGAGAGCGATGTGTTGACGGTCCACGAAGTGATCGCCGGCCGAGCCGACCAGGCGAAGCGGGTCGTCATCTACGATCGCGAAGGCTTCAACCGCCCGCTCGTGGCGGCGGACTACCTGTCCTCGCGCGGCGTGAAGGTCGATCTGATCTCTCCGCTGCCTACCATCGGCGGGCTGGTGGAAGGGATGATGCTCGAAGAGATGGTTGATCAACTCACCCGCCGCGGCGTGCAGTTCCGCCCCGGTGCGGAACTGGATTCCTGGGCCGGCGGCGTCGCGGGCCTGCGCGACCTACAGAGCGGCCGACCATTCCAGATCGACCACGTCAACGCAATCGTCGCAACGGTCGGCTCCACGCCCGTGGCGGCGCTCGCCGATCAGCTCCGCGACGTCGTGAACGAGCTGCACCGGATCGGCGATGCTCACGAGCCGCAGACGGTTGAGGCGGCGACGTATCAGGGGGCTCTGTTGGCGCGAACGCTGTAGGCCAGAACGGATCGTGCCGGCGATTTGTAACCTTGGGCGCGACGCTACAATCGAACTCACATGAACGAGCCCATTACGCCGGAGAAGGATTATCTCACTCGGCGGGCGTTGCTGCGCAGCGGCGTGGTCGTCGGCAGCGTCGCGGCGACGGCGTGGCTCTATCGCCAGTTCAACGCCCCGCGTCGCGCGCCGGTGCGCGAGGTCGCGCGGCTGACGAATTTCGTTCCCGCGACGCAGCAATCGCCCGCCGCGACGACGCAAGGCTTCCGCGCCGACGAGCCGCAGACCGCCTACGACGACATCACGCACTACAACAACTTCTACGAGTTCTCAACCGATAAGGAAGGCGTCGCCCCCGCCGCCGCGAATTTCGTCGCGCGGCCGTGGACGATCGACATCACCGGGCTGTGCGCCAAGCCAAAGCAATTCGACCTGGACGAGATTCTCTCCATCGCACCGGCGGAGGAACGTATCTACAGAATGCGCTGCGTCGAGGCGTGGTCGATGGTCATCCCCTGGGCCGGCTTCTCACTCTCCAAGCTTCTCGAGAAAGTCGAGCCGCTCTCCTCAGCGAAATACGTCGCCTTCACCACGCTGCTCGACGCCCAGCGCATGCCCAACCAGCGCGGCCGCGACCTCGACTGGCCGTACGTCGAAGGCTTGCGCATGGACGAGGCGATGCACCCGCTGGCGCTGCTGGCCAGCGGCATCTACGGGCGCGAGCTGCCGGCGCAGAACGGCGCGCCGCTGCGCCTGGTCGTGCCGTGGAAGTACGGCTTCAAGGGGATCAAGTCGATCGTGAAAATCGAGCTGGTCGAGAAGCAGCCGCGCACCACGTGGAACGCGCAAGCGCCCGACGAGTACGGCTTCTACGCCAACGTCAACCCGCAGGTCGACCACCCGCGCTGGAGCCAGGCGAGCGAACAACGTATCGGCCCGGACGGCGGACGGCGCAAGACGCTGATGTTCAACGGCTACGCCGATCAGGTCGGACATCTCTACGCGGGCATGGATTTGCGAACTAATTTCTAGTCTGTTCGTCCGTCATAATCAGTGGCCGTGTGAAAAATCCACGTTTCGCCAAGTTCGTCGTCCTGCTCAACGCGCTGGTGCCGCTGGCGTTGCTCGGCTGGGATGCGTATTTCGATCAGCTCGGCGCCAATCGCAGCGAGGCGATCATCCACACGACCGGCGTCCTCGCGCTGGTCTTCCTCTTCCTCTCGCTCGCCGTCACGCCGCTGCGCAAGCTGACCGGTAACAATTTCCTCAGCCACTTCCGCCGGATGCTCGGGCTGTTCGCGTTCTTCTACGGCTGCCTGCACCTGCTCGCCTATGTCGGCTTCAACCAGGGCTGGAGCGTCGCTGGCGTCGGCAAAGACGTCGGCGAAAAGCCGTTCATCCTGCTGGGGATGGCCGCGTTGCTGATCATGGTGCCGCTGGCGATCACCTCGACCAACGGGATGATCAAGCGACTCGGCGCGAAGTGGTGGAAGCGGCTGCACTGGCTGGTCTATCCGGCCGCAATCTTCGCCGCCACGCACTTTTGGATGTCCAAGAAATCCGACAAGAGCCAGCCGAAGGCGTTCGCGCTGGTCCTGGCGGTGCTGCTGGGCTATCGGATCGTGGCCGCGCTGCGGAAGCAGCGCAAGGCTGTCCCACCCGTGCGCGCCGCGGCCATCTGATTGACGTCTTCTCCTTCAGCGGGAGGCGCATGCGCAAAGTCATTTCGCTGATCACGCTGCTGCTCCTGGCCACCACCGCGCGGGCGATGATCGAGGTCGGCGGGACCGAGAAGGCAACCGACCGCAACTGGCCCGCCGGGTCGGTCGAGCTGGCGAACCTGAAAACCCGCGTGGGCTGGTGGGAAGGCCCGCCCTTCGGCGGCGGCGAGCGGCAGTTCCTCTATCGCGGCGACACCGCCGCCTTCCAGCAGGCGCTCGACCTCTTCGCCAAGATCCGCGCGCCCCATCTCGAGCTGATCGTGCACGAAGGGCCGCAGGAGAACCCGTTCCTCGAGAAGGACAAGCGCGTCGACTGGACGTTCACGGTGTGGGACCCGCGCAGCTTCCACCACCTCTACGACAATCCCCAGAGCCATTTTTCCGCGCGCGATCCCAATTCACGCTATCGCCAGAACGTCGACCCGCCGCGGATGGATGTCTACGTCGCAGACGACGACGGCAAAGGGATCGATTTCGCCAAGGTCAAGCCACCGGCGACTATTCATGTCCGCGACGAGCGCGCCACGGCCAACGGTTACGCCGCCGCCGACGGCTCCGTCGTCCGCGGCGATGTGTACGACATGATCACCTCGAAGCCCATCGCCGGCGTGACCGTCGCGCTGATGAAGTACGATGGCAAGAAAGACTGGCAACGCGCGGCCGAGACGAAATCCGACACGAATGGCCACTTCGAGATGAAAAACGCGCCCCCGGGCAGTTTTCAGGTCACCGCGACCGCCGATGGCTACGCCGCGCGGTCACTGGGCTACGTCACGCTGGGCAAGAACACCCTCAAGCAGTTCGACGACGGCATTTACCTCGTCGCGCCGGAGAAAATCACCGGCGTTGTCAAAGACACCGACGACAAACCCATCGCCGGTGCGACCGTGCGCGTCGATCTCACCATCGCCCCCGACGGCCGCGGCTACGTCCTGCCCGACAAGCTCGAAACCACCACCGACGACCAGGGTCGCTTCGAGCTCGCCGGCCTTCCCGCTGGGCACGCCCAGCTTCACGTGGCGGAGAAATCACACCAGATGCTCGATGTCCTCAAGCTCATCGCCGTGCCGTCGAAGGACGTCGCGCTGCGCATGACCGCGACCGGCGCGATCGAGGGAAGAGTCACCAAAGCCAACGGCGCACCCGCCGCCGACGCGCAGGTCGACGTCGAGCCGATCGGCGACCCCATCGGCAAATGGGGCGGCGGCACCAACGTCAAACCCGACGGCACATTCCGCTTCGAAAACGTCCCGCCCGGCACCTACACCATCTCCGCCAAGCCCGGCATGGCGCGCATCAGAAAAGACCCGACGGCGAAGCAGATCGAAGTGAAGGCGGGAGAGACGTTAAAGGTGGAGCTGACCAAATGATCGTGGTGATTGATGAGTGGTGATTGACGGAACACATTCTGGAACTGGGACACGTGTTGCGTGAATCGCGCGTTCGACTCCTGGACTCGGGCAACCTTCACGTCAATCACGACTCATCAATCACCAGTTTTCAAAGGTCCTTCCTCAGCCCCGACTTCTGCTGATCATCCGTCAGATTGTGCGCCGCCACCGTCTCCGCCAGGTGCAGGTCCTTCAGCTTGACGTTGATCTCTGTCAGATCATCCTGCGGCTGATAGCCGACCAGCGCCCGCGCATCGGAGATGTCCAGCCGCTTGAAGCGGTTGTTCGACAGGCCGTGGAAGATCGCGAAGCGCAGGTTCTCCACGTCGATGCACTTTTCGATGAGCTGGTGAAGATCGCGCTGACTGACCCAGGCATCGAGCATGCCGACGCCCTTCTCGCTGCGCGCCGCCTCGATCGGCTGGAACGCGCCGATGCGCAGGCAGATCGAGGAGATCCCTTCCTTCTCCGCCATGTAGCGCGCCAGCGCCTCGCCGAAGCACTTGCTGACGCCATAGAGATCGCCGGGGTTGACCGGCTCGCTGGTTTTCACCTGCACGTCGGGCGGATAGCCGCTGACCGCGTGGATGGACGACGCGTAGATCACCCGCCGCACCGGTGCCGCCTTGGCCGCCACGAACGTGTGGTACGTGCCGCTGATGTTGTCGTCGCGCACGCTGTCCCAAGTCGCGCTGGGGCTCGGATTGGCCGCGAGGTGCAGGACGGTGTCGATGCCCTGGCAGATCTGCTTCATCCGGTCCAGGTCCGACAGCTCGGCCACGACCACGTCGCCGAATTCCCGGATGCGCTCGACGTCGTCCTTGTCATCGGCCGGACGGACCATCAGGCGAAGCTCGTAGCGACCGCGGCTGTGCTCGGCAAAATACGAACCGATATTCCCCGCGGCCCCGGTCACCAGCACGCGCCGGCGCTTGCGCGAAGCATCTCCCAGCGGCTGCTGCGGCGTAAACGATTGCGACATGCCGCACAATGTGCCGTCGCTCAGGCGTTTCACACAACGCCCGAAACTTTCCGCGTCAAGCGCCCGCCGCGCCGCGGGTGCAGTGCTGAAACAACGTCGCCCACTCCAGCCGCTGCAGCGCCACCGCGAGCTCATGTCGCGGATCGGCCGGGCGGTCGTGCACCGCTTCGACCAGGTCGACGAACGCATTCGGATTCCACGAGGTGCTGATCAACCGAAGCAGCGATTTGTCCGCGGGCATCGAGTTGACCAGGCGCGACGCCTGCGCCGCGATCAGCGGGATCGCCGGATGGTTCGCGCAGCGGGCGTACCAGTACTTGCTGTTGGAAAAGTCGCCCTCGCGGCGATGCATGATCGCGTGCCAGAAGCTGCCGGTCGGCGTGTCGATCGATTGGCTGATGCGATGCGACTGGTCGAGCCAGTCGAACTGCAGCCACAGCGCAGAGAGCAGCGCGGAAGCTTCGTTGCGATCGGCGACCGCGCCGGCGATCAGGTCGGCGGGCTGCACGTTCTCGAGCAGGTCGCGCGCCGTGGCGTTGCCTGCGGAAGCGCTCGGGACGAGCTGCGCATAGGCGTTGGGATCGAGCTTGAGCAGCTTTCGGCCGAGTGGCGAGAGGGCATCGGTGCCGGGATCGTTCATGGCGCCATCTTACCGGGCCGGCGCGGGCGCGCTGCAACGGTGCATGCGGTCGGCGAAGTCGGCGAGACAATCCTTCCGCCAGCGGCTGACGGTTTTGGCGCCGGGATGCCCGTCCTCCGCGACGGCGGGATCGGAATCGTCGATCCACCAGTTCGGATGTAACGCAGACGGGACGCGCGTCCGCGTCGCCGGCGGATCGACGGCGGTAAACTTTCCGCCCCGCCCGCCGAGGGTCGGGACATTCGTGTGAAACGAGTACGTCCAGACCTTCGCGCTCTTGGGGGAGAAGCGAAAGCGCAGCACGTTCCCATCGTTGTCGACCGGCACTGGAATACGCTCGTCGAACCAGACGCTGATCGATGCATCGCGCGCAAGCCCGCTCGGCGCGGGAAGCGCGAACTCAACGGTGCCGCAGGTTTCCACTTCGTCCGCCTCGCTCGTGTCGCGCTGAAAGATCGTCTTGCGGCCGTCCCAAACGCGGACGAACTGCCCGCCCCAGCCGGGCTTGGACGGATCCTCCGGCTCGCCGTGCAGCACCCAGCCGAGCGACGGCGTGTCGCCCATTTTCAGCTCCCCGCCGCGCAGGCCGGCGAAGAATTCTCCCAGCGCGCCGTGGCCGGCGATATGTTTCGACACGAACGCGCGGTTGCTCCACTGGCCGCTCTGATCGCCTCCGACGAACCAGCCGAAGTAGGTGCCGTTGCTCTCGATCAGGTGCAGGTTGGGGAAATTCCGCTCGATGTAGTCGTACGAGTCGACGTTCCACATCTTGTTGGGCCCGGCGATGAAGTGGACGCGGATTTTCGGCGCGATATCGGGCGCATCGTGCAACGCCTGCGCGACGTCGGCGATGCTACCCCAGACGAGCACGTAGAGCGGCCGCGGATCATCCCGACGCGCGGCGGCGACGATGCAGTTGGATCCCTCCGTCGCTGCGCCGATGCCCGATGCGTCCGGCCGGGTCGTCGCGCCTTGCCTGCTCATCGCGCGCAGCACCTGCGGCGTCGGATAGCGATCCGACCACGTCCGCAGGTTTGGGTAATCGCGCTCGTAGCAGTCGATCACGCGCAGGATGTCGCGCTTGCTCCCCTGGTTGAACGGCGAGGAGACGATGCCTTCCAGATCGATCGCGTCGGCGTAGACCAGCAGGTGCACCATCGACTGAAAATCGTCCGGATCGCTCCCGCCGATGTCGGTCGAGACGATCACGCGACGGCGATCGGCGGCGGCAGCGACAGACGCGACGCCGGCGAGCAGCAGGAACGCCAACCCGACGCGCAGCGGGAACGCTTGCATGGCCGGGCATTTTATGATTCGCTACCCCGCCATGCACAAAATCATCGGATCGATCGTGGTTCTGATCATCCTGGCCGGTTGCGCCGGCCGGCCGTCGCTGATCCCCAACTCGGACAAGAACCTGCGTCGCACCAGCGCCCAGTTCGCCGCCGACGCCGCCAAGCGGCACCCGTACAAATCCAACGCCCCCCGCGGCGGCGAGGCCGTCGCCCGCGCGGAGGTCGGCTATATGCTCAAGCAGATCACCATCGCCAACCTCTCGCAGGAAACCTGGAACGACGTGGAAGTCTGGCTGAACCAGAAGTACGTCGTCGGCCTGCCGATCATGGAGCCAGGCAAGCTCAAGACGATCAACTTCCAGATGCTCTTCGACGACCAGGGCAACTACTTCACCACCGACAACAAGCAGATGGTGAACAAGGTCGAGATCTTCCGCGACGGGAAGATGTATGACGTGAAGACGAAGCTGGGAGATTGATTTGAGTTTGGATTTTGGATTGCGGATTTTGGAATCAATCCAAAATCCGCAATCCAAAATCCACAATTGCCTCATCCCCACGCGTCGAACGTCGCGCCGATCCGCGCCAAAAACTTGATCGCGTTGTCGTGATACAGCTTCTGGAGCAGTTCGTCCGGCAGCGCCAATCCACGCAGCATCGGCTGCTTATCTTCCGGCAGATCGGGATCGAAGATCGGCGTCGGCACGATCGCCGCCGTTTCCATCAGCTTTCGATGCGCCCACCAGCGGCTGGATAAGAAGTCGAACCCGCGATCGTCGCCGCTCACCTGGTCCGAGCCCCACATGATGCGCTCGGCATTCTTGATGAAGAACTCGCGGGCCTCATCGCGCCGCGCGGAGATCTCGCGAACCATCCAGCGCGTTGCGGAGCAGTCGAGCGAGAGGTTGGGGAACTCATCGAGCAGCGATTGCAGCCGGGGGATATTCTCAGGATTCCCGCCCATGTGCGCGCCGACCCACGGGATGTGCGGGTATCGCCGCATCACGCCGGTCCACATCGCGTAGTGTTCCTCGCGCGTGCCGTAGGTCGCGGCGTCGGCGTACTTGCCGGTGTACCACGTCTCCGGGTCGCCCACGTGCGTCATGACCGCCATCTTGCGCTCGATGACCGCTTCGAAGAACGGCTCGAGCTCCGGCGCATCGAGCTTGAGCCCGCGGCGATGGATCGTCCCCGGCGCCATGTGGAACTTCACCATCCGGCTGCCGAGGTTGTAGAACATGTCCAGCCGGCGGCGCCAGTCGTCGAGCCATTGCGCGAGCGTCGTCGTCGACAGGTCCCACTTCGGTACGACGATGAAGTTCACCTTGCCCGGGTAGTCGCGCTGAATGCCCATCGCTTCCTCGAGCGGCGTCATGGTGAGGAAGCAGTCGATGCCGTAATGACGAGCCGACTCAAACCACGCCGAGGCGTGACGGTGCGCGAGCAGGTGGCAGTGAAAATCGATGACGATGCCGCGGACCTTGGGGCGAGGCATCGGCTTGCGAAAGTCGACGTCGGTGCGGTTGTGCTCCGGGGGTTTTGGAGGATCGGCGACGGGATCGGCGGTCATGACATCAGATACTAGGGGGCGAGGTGAAAAAGCTAAAACCTCGCCAGGCGTCGCCCGCCTGCATTAGGCGAGGTCTGGCTCGCCGACGTGTCGAGATATGGGGGCGGGTCGCCGGCGAGCTTGGCGGGGTGTTTGCCGAGGAGCTTTTTACTCATGGCCGGGCCATGGGTTGGGCGACGCGCCAGCAAGCTCCTGGCGAAAAATAAGGAGTTATGAACGTCTACAACTCCGGCCGGAGTTGTAGGAGTTGAGCGCGAAAAGAAGCCCAGGGATTGCAATCCCTGGGCTTTGGTTGGCGCGGTTCGATGAAAACCGCCCATCTTCACGCGATTTCCGCGTCCCTTCGTGGGTAGTCGACGGTTGTCGGATGGATTGGAATGGAGCGCCGACGGAGCGCGGTTGCGCGCGCACACGCGAAGCCGCGCGCGGCAAGATCGCCCAGACCGCCGGCGCTTATGGCAATACCGCGACTCGTCGGCGCGGCGACGTGTTATTCTATGTAATTAGAACTGATCAGCCTGGTTGCCTGGGAAGCGGCCTCTGCATGGGACGGGTTGACCGGACCGGGCCCGCAGGTGAAGGTGTTTCGCCGAAGATCGTCGAACTGGGCCGGAAATCTGGAGGTTTCTGGCTCCGTCGTCCGATAATCTCCTTCGAATAGAGGGAGTGTGCCGCTTATGGAGCTACCACGGAGAAATCGCGGAGATGAACTGCTGCGGCCGGGGGAGCTGCGCGCTCTTCGCGAGCGGCTGCAAAAGGTGTCCGCGCGGCACGACCTGACCACCGTCATCGCCTGTGCGTTCGACCACCGCACGCGCATGCTGCCGTTCATCTATGCCGACACGCGCATGGCGCCCGCCGGGGTTCGCGCCATCGGCTCGGCGATGGTCGACGCCGGGTTCAGCAAGACGCGCATCGTCCTCCAGCAGTGGAACCGCAACTTCAAACCCTCGCGCATGCAGCTCGACGGGCGCGTGCCCGACTTGTTCATGATCTCGTCCATGGGAATGCACTCCGACCGGGCGCTGGAGATGATCCGCGACGCCCGGCAGATCGATCCGGCGCACCGCCCGTTGATCATCGCCGGCGGATCGCACGCGGTGTACGAGCCGTTCCTGTATTACGGCGATCCGCGCTCCAACGGCGCCGGGCCGGACGTCGTGGTGACCGGCGAAGAGTTCGTACTGCTGAGCCTTCTGGAAGCGATTTTATCTTTCCGCACGGATGGCGAGCCGCTGCGCTCCGCATTTTTCCGCGCGCGGGCGAGCGGCGCGCTGGATGACATCCCCGGGCTGGTCTATCCGCTCGGGCCGCGCGTGGAGAGCGACGGCGTCGCGGAACAACTGATCGACACGGGCGTGCAGCGCCTGCTGGGCGATCTCGATGAGCTGCCGCACCCGGTGCTGGGCTATCAACTGCTCGAACCGCCCAGCCGGGGCGAAGCGCTCAGCTCCCGCGCGCTGGAGGCTTCGCAGATCCGCCGCAACAGCCCGATCGGCTCACTGGTCATGACCTTCGGCTGCAAGTTCGCCTGCCCGTACTGCCCGATCCCGGCATACAACCAGCGGCAGCACCGCCTCAAGAGCGCCCAGCGCATCGCGGATGAGATGTGGCAGCTGCACAAGACGTACGGCTTGCGCTACTTCTTCGGGACCGACGACAACTTCTTCAACACCAAATCGCGCACGCTGGACATCGTCAACACGCTGGTCAGCAAAGAATTCGATGGGGTGCCGCTGCACACGAAGGTCCGCTGGAGCACTGAAGTCACCGTGCACGACACCTTGCTGCTGAAGGAGCACCTGCCGCTGATCCGCCGGTCCGGCTGCCGCGGGCTGTGGCTCGGCGTGGAGGACATGACCGCGACGCTGGTGAAGAAGGGCCAGAGCGTCGACAAGACGACCGAAGCATTTCACGCCCTGCGCGACGCGGGCATCTGCCCGATGCCCATGATGATGCACCACGACAGCCAGCCGCTGTACTCGCGCGGGACGAGCAACTACGGGCTGCTCAACCAGGTCCGGTTGCTGCGCAAGGCCGGCGCCGTCTCGCTGCAGGTGCTGATGATGACGCCTTCGCCGGGCACCAAGCTTTTCGCCGAGACGTTCACCAAAGGGTTGGTCATCGCCCGCGCCGGTGGCCGCGAGGTCCGCCCTTACATGCACGACGGCAACTACGTCATCGCCTCGGCGCACGCGCGCCCGTGGCGCAAGCAGTTCAACTTGCTGCTGGCCTACCTCTACTTCTACAACCCGCTGTGGTTGCTCGTGAACCTGTGGCGGCGCAACCGGACCAAGGTGGGCATGAAGCCGGCGTACATGCAAATGGTCGGCATGGTCGGCGTCACGCAATCGATCCGCCGCACCTTCGGTTGGGCGCTGCGCCTGATGTTCACCAAGCTCGAACGCGTCCTGATCCCGCCGCAAGCGACCGTCCCCATTCGATCCGTGGTGAGCGATGAACCTGCGTCGCACGCCCCGGTGGAAGTGACGATCCACACCAAGCCGGTGTCGTCGCGCATGGCCGCGGCGATGTCCTGAGTTACCGCGCGCGCGGTACGAGCGCGCTCGCGTCGGAGGGCGCTCTCGCCCGCAGCGGCGCACGCGCGCTTGTCTCTAATCAGCAACTTCTCGCGCCGCGGCGATCGCGGCGAGGACGGCCTGACGGTTGTTCGTCCATGCCTGACTCGCCGGGAGCGAGCGCGGGAGTTCCAGGGTGATGATCGGGATCGCGCGATCGATCCCGGCCCAGGTGCCCAGGGAACCGGGCGTCGCGTAGCCGATCGTCGCGGTCGGGGGGTAGCCGTTGTAACGGCTCATCAGCTCCGCGATCTCGCGCGCGGGGCCGTCGTAATTGTTTGTCGGCTTGTCCATCGAGTGGACGGTGATGATCAGGCGCGGCTGGAGTCGCTCGATGGCGGCGATCAGCGCACCGGTCTCCGGCTCGCTCGCCGACTGCACGCCGGGGTTGTTGTTTCTCCGGTTCGGGCGCTTGGTCGAGTAATTGCTCGCCGGGAAATTGCGATTGATGTCGACGCCGTGCGCGTTGGTGCGCGTGCGGGCGGCGTAGCCGTCGGGGTTGGCGAAGGGAATGATCGCGACGGGCACGCCGCGCGCCAGCGACGGGTCGCGCGCCAGGTCTTGGAGCAGGCCGTGCGAGACGTTGGCGCTGGTCGGCTCGCTGCCATGGATCGCGCCCATGACCAGCACGGGCCGCGGGCCAGCGCCGAACTGATACAGTTCGATCGGGCGGTGCTGGACGGAGTAGCCGAGAATGGTCGGGGGCGGGAGGGCGACGCGTTGCGGCGATTGCTGCGGCGGCATGCTGGACGATGACGTAACGGGGGCGTGCGACCTGGGGACAGGTTCAGGCGATGGACTTGCACACCCCACGGCAGTAACGAGGGCCAAAATCGACGCAAGCTGACATCGTGTCATGTCCGATCCGTGGCACGGGCTGCCAGGTTAGCACGGGCTGGCAGCCCGTGCCACGTTTGTCATCACCGTCCGTTCACGGCGGCGACCAGCGCGATACCGTAGAACAGCGTGCTGACGATGCCGGCGATCAGGCCGAACCACGCTCGGCCGCGGCCGGCCAACTCCGGGTCCTGCTTCAGCGTCCGCAGCGCAATCAGCGCGACGATGATCGCGATCAGCCCGAAGAAGGGAAGCAGCGAGAACAGCCCCAGGTACCCGGCCGCGATCGCGCTGATCGGGCGGTTGACCGGCATGAGGAACTGATCGGTCGTCGATGCGGTCGCGCGCGGGCGGACGGACGGATCGAGGTAATGCCCGCAATAGCGGCACTTTTTCGCGCTGGCGGCGATCATCTCGCCGCACAGGGGACATTGCTTACGATCGCCGGGCGCGTCGACCGGTTCCGCATCGAGCGCGGGTTCATCGGGTGGAATGCTCATGCGACCCTCTTCTCCGGCGGCGCGGTCTGCGGCGCCGCTTCGGTCCCGCACTCCGGGCAGCGGCCGGGGCTCTCGCGCATGTCATACCCGCAGTTGCGGCACAACCCCAGGCGCTGGCGGCGGGACTGGCGACGCAATCGAACCATCAGCCAGAGCAAGAGCAGCGCGATCGGAGCGATCAGGTACGCGAAGGACACGCCGTCGGCGTCGAACGTGTTGGCGCGGATCGACTCGATCCCCCACTTCTGCCACGCCGGCGTGTTGCGATTGAACGCCTCGACCCGGCCGTTCTCGAATGTCGAGGTGACGCGGTGCGGCGGCGGCTCGAACATCACGCGGTTTTCCGGCACCGCGACGCGCACGAGGTAGAGCTTCCCCTGGTTGGCCACGAAGAAGATGTGCTCGTAGCTGGCGAACCACGCGTACCCGATCGCGAGCAGAGCAAGGCCGCAGGCGATGCAACCAGCGAGAAGCCAGGGGCGGGGGTGGAGCATGGCTGCATGATCTCCCTCTCCCCGGTATGCCGGGGAGAGGGTTGGGGAGAGGGGTTGGGTGCGCGTGGAGTCGGAGAAACGGTTATCCGCCGAACGACTCAAGCGAACGGCCGCTTCATCGACTACACACGTCGCTCGCCCCTCTCCCCTGCCCTCTCCCCCGAGTACGGGGAAGAGGGAGTAAGAGGTCACTCGAATACGATCATCGCATGCCCGCGGAGCTGCGGCACGCGTAAATTCACCCGCCCGGCGAGGTATTCGAACTCGATTGGTGTTTCGTCCGGCGCGGTGTAGACGCGGCGCGGGGCGCGGTCGAGCTTGAGCGACAATGGGAAATCGTACAGCGGGACGATGTCTTCGATGAGGTCGAGTTTTTCGGTCCGCCGCTCGGGCGAGTAGTGCAGCAGGTGCACGATCGTCCTTTTTCCCTGTCGCGTCACGCTGGTTTCGGTGCTCGTCGGGGCGTCGACGCGCAGGAGCGGATCGGGCAGCAACCGATCGAGGATGTTGCGCACCAGCAACCGATACGGGTAATTCCCGTACGCGGCGAAGGCGGTGAAAATCGGGTAGGCGATGTAGGCGATGCTGCCGCTCGCGCCCCCCTGCACCGCGGCCGCGTAGCGACTGACCCTGTCGGCGGGCGTCTGGAAGTGCGAGGAAAAGTGCCGCCAGGAGCGGTTGAAGTAGGGTTCGACGACCTTGGCGAGCGTGGTCGCGCCGCGCGCGGGCGTGACGCGGATGCCGGTCTCGTACATGACGTGATCGCTGGGCGGGACGTCTTGGGCGATCGGTTTGCCGAAGCGGATGTACGTCGTCGTGAAGGGCGAAAGGCCTTGGGGTTTGACGGGGAGTTCGGGGAGGAGGGTGCGGGTGGCGTCGTCGCTTAGCCCGCTGGTGCCGGTGAAGAGGAGGGAGCCGCCGGACTTGAGGTAGGTGCGGAGTTTTTGGGTGAGGGAGGGTGGTGTCCCGGCCTGGCGGCCGGGGCTAAACGACGGGTCGTCCAGGCGGACGCCGTCGGGGAGGATCAGGAGTTTGTAGTTGTCGAAGTTGGTTTCCGCGTCGATCAGATCGAACTGGTGCTTGAGCTGCGTGAGCATGCGGACGGCGCCTTCTTCGGCGCCTTTGACGGTGATGCGGCCGCCCATGCCGACGGGGTTTTCGCTTGCCTGCAAGACGCCGATCTCGGTGAGCGGCTTCGCGTCGGTGAGCCAGGGCTCGCGGGCTTCGACGCGCTGGTAGGCTTTACCGATCAGGTCATAGGCGCCGCGGTCGAGGGTGCCGCGGGGATGGAGCTGGTCGCCGATCGAGCAGCGCGCGCCGTGGGCTATCATCTGGCTCGTTTCGTACTCCAGCGCAGGGTACGGCTTGAGTCCGCCGAAGTCGGCCCAGCTCTTGTGGAAGCGCGCGGTCATGCCCATGTAGGGGATGGGGAGCGTGCGGGCGAAGCGGACGTTCTTCGGAAAATACATGTACCCCCACCCGCCGGTAGGGAGCGATTCGATCTCCGCCTGCGTCTGGAAATTCAGCTCCTCGCGCAGCCGGCTGACCGGCCGCCCGTTGAAGAAGACGGTGGCGTTTTTGCTGGAGTCGGTGACGAGCTTGCGGAAGCGCGCCATGTAGCGCAATGCGACTAAATGCGCGTGTTTCAGGCGGTCTTCCTCAATCTCGGGGTCGAGGTTCTCGCGCAGCATCGAACCCTTGGCGTAGTTGCTGACCGATGGCTGGTCCCAGCACATGTCGAAGAAGATGCCGTCGACCGGGCGGAACTTTCGCAGGACCTCGCGCGTCTGCTCGGCGAGGTATTCCTGGTACGGGCTGGACATGTCCAGGATCTGCCAGGAGGAATTTCGATTCTCCAGCGGCCCGCGGCCGACGTGCTTGCCGTCGGGCTGCATCGCGATCCACTCCGGGTGCGTGTCGGCGGCGTACTCGTCGCAGAGGATCGAGATGTAGATCGGCGCGCGGATGCCCTCGCGATGCAACGCCTCGACCTGCTGCTCGAGCAGCTTCGTCCCGCGCTTCAGACCCGGATGACGCTCGGGCCGCTGCGTTTCGTAATAGAGATGGCCGTGATGGCACTTGGCGAAGACGGTGACGCTGTCAACGTGCGCCTTTTTCATGGTGCGCGCGAAGTCGCGCGCGTCAAAGTCGACGCCCACGTCGCCGATCCACGGGCCGGTGTGAAAGTCGAGATGAATCTGGCGGAAACGGAGGTTCGCAGCGGGTTTGGGCACGGGCGAAGGTTATAGGCACTCGCTCGTGCATGCTAGGAGGCGCCCGTGGCGGACGCGCTCCAGTCGATCAGACCGGTTCCGCTCCAGTGGCCGAAGCTGGTGAGGTTCATCTTCGGGCGCGTAATCCCGCGCCAGGTTCGCAGCATGTTCATCACGCGGATGTCGTCGAACATCACGATGGGGGAGCGGCGAAAGGGAACGCGAGCCAATTGCTCCAGGAAAGCGTGCTCCGTGAAATTGTCCTTGGGGCCATCGACGAAAAGCAGTTCGGCCTCCGCCAGTTCCTGCTGGTATTTGCAAAACAGCTGCGGCGCTTTCATGTCGGAAATGATTTGGGTGACGCGCCCGCTTGCCAGGTCTTGGTCAGTAAGCCAGGGACGGTTCCGACTAGAAATGGGGTCGATGTCGACTGTGAAGATGTGCCCACCGGGCGGCAAGCCCTCCAGTATCGCGACGGTTCCCAGCCCGCTGTCGGTGCCGAACTCCCAGACGGTTTTGGGCGCCAGGACGCGGCAGATCGTGGTCAGCAAATGATAATGTTCACCCGGGAAGACGTTGTACCACGGGGGCGTGCCGCCCTGTCGTGTGGACAGGATGGGGTGCATTGCCTTGGGCGTTTCCGCGGCCAGCTGCGCGGCGAGATCGTAAAGCCGCTGCGACGGCCGGATCGGCTCATCGTCCATGCACAGGAGAAGCGTCGGCTCGGCGTGGCGTACGCCGGGAGGATCCATCAGCAGGCGAGCCACCGCTTGCCGTACGCGCGGCGGAACGGTCGCTCCGAGCACCGACCCGAGTTTCTTGCGTGTTCGCCGCAGCATGCATGGCGTTATAGCGGTGACCGCCTGAGTCGCAAGCGTGTGGGTGCGTGCGTGCGCGCGCGGGCCGTGAGCTCGAAGTCACTTTGTCGGCGGACCGATCCAGCGGGTGCCTTTAGCGGTTCTGATCATGGTTGGCCCGCCCGTCAGCGCGAGGGCGACGGATTGTTCCCTGCGACGCGCGCGGCGGATCAGCCAGGCGAGCCAGAAGAAGCTTAAAACCGCCACGCCCAGCGCGCCGGCGTGAAGGTGCTTCTTTGCCAGCGTGTCGAACAACCCGTGGAGGAAGATGGGCATCAGGATGATGGCCATCAGGGTGAGCAGCCAGTTGAGCGGGTCCATGTCCTCGATGAGGTGTTCCTGCTTGCGCTGGATCATGATGGCGCAGGCGCCGGTGAGCAGCGTGTGGAAGGCGACATCGGACATGAAGCGGACGACGTACGCGTCGGCGGTCTCGATGCCGTTGTAGAAGCGGAAGCTGTAGAAGATCCCTTCGGAGATGCCAAAGCCCGCGCCGCTGGCCATGCCGATGATGCACGCCTCGCGCCAGTTGAGCAGCGTGCCGCGGTAGAGCATGTAGAGGATGGGCAGACACTTGATCACTTCCTCGCACACGCCTACGCCCAGCACGAAACCGACGAGGCTCGCGCCGAACGGCGCTCCCGGATGCAGGGCGGCCATGTAGAAGAGCGGAATGCAGCAGAGGAACCGCGAGGCCTGGAGTCCGAGCAGAAGCAGCACGCCGGCGGTTCCGGTGAAGACGCCGGCGGCGATGACGGGCCGGGGGCGGTTGGCGTCGCCGGCGGGAATCGCGTGCGTCACCGCCAGCACGAACGCGCCCGATGCGATCAGCGCGAAGACGATCGGGAAGACCGAGTGGCGGGCGAGGAGCGCGCCGTCGAGCTTGTGCGACGGCATCTCATCAAGCGCCTGCTCGAGGTAGGGATAGCCTTCATCGGGCGCGCCGAAGCTGGGGACGGTCGTGGGGCTCTTGGCGATCGTGCGCTCGATGCGCTCCTTGAGCGTCGGGCGGGTTTGCAGGGTGAGGGAGGCGAGGGGGACGAGCATGAAGAGCAGGATCCACCAGACCTGGCCGCGCCAGGATTTGTCGAGGCGCGCGACGTCCTGCGTCGGGCGCGCGATGACGGGCAGCGGACGGGCGGCGCCCAGGACCAGCGGGTCGGCCTTCTTGGGGACGGCGGTGCCGGCGTAGTCGAGCTCGACGGGCTCGGCGGGGATCGGCGCAGCGGATGCAACCGCCGGAATGACGGGCTCGGGGATGACCGGCGCGGCGGGAACGGGAACCGTCAGGAGCGTCCCGCAGCCGGGACACTTGCAGCGCTTCCCCGCCTGCTCATCGCGGGCGCGGAGCGTTCGGCCACAGTGACAGTTGACGAGGATCGGCATAGCCCCGGATGGTCGTCGTCGACGGCATCACGCGACGCGCGTTGCCGACGGCCATCTTACCGCGCGACGTGGCGAAACGGTTGATCCGTCCGGATCGTGTGGATCGCACCAAGGCGCAAGAAGAATGGCGAATTGCCAGTTGCGCGGCGGGAGGCGCATAATCGCGGGATATGGCGAAGAAGGGTGTCGGCGGAGGCGGAGGTGGTGGCGGCGGCGGCGGCGGAAACGTGGGCTCGCCGGGGAAGCGTCCGCCCGCGCCGACGACCAAGGTGGGCGTGCCCCCCGCGCCGACGCAGATGCCGCCGAAGAAGCAGGGAACTGCGCCGCCTCCCCCACCGCCCTCGGTGACGAAGACAGCGGCGCCTCCCCCGCCGCCGCCCGTAACGAAGACGCCGCCGCCGCCCCCACCGCCGCCGGTGACGAAGGCGGCTCCGCCGGAGGGGAAGTCGACGGTTCCGCCGCCGAAGACGACGCCGCCGCCGGCGGTGAATAAGCCGACGACGGCGACGACGACGAAGACGGGCGACGCGGAGAGGTTCGCGACGCCGCAAGCGGCGATGACGTCGTCACCACCCGCGCCGGCGCCCCCGCCCGCGCAGAAGATGTCGCCGCCGCCCGCGTCAGCTCCTGCGCCGGTGAGCCAACCGCCGCCGATGCCGGTTGCGTCAGCGCCGCCTCCCCCACCACCCCCGCCGCCGCGGCTGGAGCCGGCTTCGCCGGCGACTGGTACGACGAGCGCGTCACCGGCGTCGCAGCCCCCGCTGCTCTTTGAGATCGGATGGGAAGTCTGCTGGCAGCTCGGCGGGATCTACACGGTCCTGCGATCCAAGGCCGACTGCATGATCGATCGCTGGGACGATCGCTATTGCCTCATCGGTCCTTACAACCCGGCGACCGCGCCGCTGGAATTCGAAGAGCGTCCCACCGAAGGCGTCATCCGCGAGACACTCGATCGGTTGCGCTCACAGGGCATCCCCTGCCACTTCGGCCGGTGGCTCGTGCCCGGCCGGCCGCGCGTTATTCTGCTCGACTACCGCGCGCGCTTCGCCCACCTCGATCATGACAAGTACCTGTTGTGGAAGGACCACGGGATCTCGGTGCCCAACAGCGACGGCGAGGTGAACGAGGTCGTCGCGTTCGGGTTTACCGTCGCGGAGTTCTTCCGCGAGTTGTCGAACGTCGCGCAGGGGCGAACGGTCCTGGCACATTTCCACGAATGGATGGCCGGCGTCGCGGTGCCGCGCATCGCGCACAACCGCTGGCCGATCACGACGATCTTCACCACGCACGCGACTCTCCTCGGCCGGTACCTCGCCAGCGATTCGCCTGATTTCTACAAGCACCTGCCGTTCATCAAGCCCGACGAGCAGGCGGCGAAGTACCTGATCTGGCCCAAGCACGCGATCGAGCGGGCGGCGGCGCATTCGTCGACTGTGTTCACGACCGTCAGCGAGGTCACCGCGTTCGAAGCCGAGAAACTGCTCGGCCGCAAGCCCGACGTCATCCTCCCCAACGGGCTGAACATCCAGAAATTCGCCGCCCTGCACGAGTTCCAGAACCTGCACCGCCAGTTCAAGGAGCGCATCCACGAGTTCGTGATGGGCCACTTCTTCCCGGCCTACTCGTTCGATCTGAACAACACGCTCTACTTCTTCACCAGCGGGCGCTACGAGTACACGAACAAGGGGATCGATCTATTCATCGAGGCGCTCTGGCGGCTGAACCAGCGGATGAAGGCGCTGCCGGCACATTTGCCGCGCGCGACCGTCGTTGCGTTCATCATCACCCGCGCCGGCACGCGCAACATCAACGTCAACACGCTTCAGAACCAATCGATGTTCGACGACCTGCGCGCGACGTGCGCCGACATCGAGCGCGCCATGGGCCGGCGGCTGTTCAATGCGGCGGCGACGGGGCGCGTGCCGACGTTCCAGGAATTGCTGCCCGATGACGCGCAGGTGCGCATCAAGCGATCGATCCACGCGTGGCGAAATCGCCGACAACCGACGATCGTCACGCACGATCTGATGGACGATGCGGGCGATCCGATCCTGCGGCACCTGCGGCACCGTCACCTGTTCAACGCCGAAGACGATCCGGTGAAGATGGTCTTCCATCCCGAGTTCGTCACGGCGACGAGCCCGCTGATCCACCTGGACTACCCGCAGTTCGTGCGCGGGTGCAACCTGGGCATCTTCCCGAGCTATTACGAGCCGTGGGGCTACACGCCGATGGAGAGCATCGCGATGGGCGTGCCGGCGGTGACGACGGACCTGAGCGGTTTCGGCGCGTACGTCGAGCGACACATCCCCAACGCCGCCGAGCAAGGTGTGCTGGTGCTCAATCGCCGCTCGCAGCACTTCGACCGAGCGGCCGACGATTTAGCCGCGTACCTGTTCAACTTCGTGCAGCTGAACCGGCGTCAGCGAATCGAGCTTCGGAATAGAACCGAGCGGCTGGGCGAAATGTTCGACTGGTCCGCGCTGATCAAGCACTACCACGCCGCTCACGACCTGGCGATGGAACGCGTCGGCGCGCCGCGAATGGGGACCCTTGAGATTAAGATGGTATAGCCACGAAAGTAAACCACAGAGACACAGAGGCACAGAGAAAAGCGCTCAATGCGTCTTCTCTGTGCCTCTGTGTCTCTGTGGTTCAACGAATAATTAAGCCGCCTTGTCCTGCTCCTTCTTCGGAGCAGCGCGCCGCTTGGCGATCACGTCGCGAACGCTCGATCCGGTGCTCGTCGAGGACTGCGCCGCGACGGCGTTAAGCTCCGCGGCCTTGGCGGTCGATTCGCGCTCGTTAGCCAGCGCATCATCGATGTCGCGCATGATGCCGGCCAGGCAGCCGTTGGGATCACGGAAGAAGTGCGGCGTCCACACGCGGTGGATCTTCCAGCCCTGCTGCTGGAGCATGTGCGTGCGGAAGACTTCCCACTCGACCGGATCATCGGTCCCGTAGCGCGTCGTGTCGCACAGGATGCCGATGGAAACATCCTCGGCCCGCTCGGGGTGATGGACCGCCAGGTCCACGCAGAACCCGTCGTTGCCCCAGTGCACGTCCGAGCCGACGTTGTGCAGCGTGACCAGCCGGCCGGCGAGGGCCTTGGCGAACTGCGACGGCGTCTTGCTCGGGCGCGGGTTGACCGACTCCTGCTCGGCGGCGCGGGCGTTCTTGAGAATCCGCCAGGCCGTCTCGTAATCCTCCTGCATCCGCTCGCAGTGGTTGAGGTACGCGAACAGCAGCCAGGTCCCGCTGGGCGATTGCCCCTGCGGGACGGGCGGCAGCGTCGCGTACTCGCTGCGCGGGATGGAGGTGACGATGTGCAGTTGCTCGCGGGCGCGGGTGACGAGCACGTTGAGCCGCCGACCGCCGCCCGGCTTGCCGACCGGGCCGAAATTGCGGCGGAATTTCCCGCTCTTGTCCGGGCCGTACGTCGTGCTGATGATCAGGTGATCGCGCTCGTCGCCCTGGACGTTTTCCAGGTTCTTGACGAACAGCGCTTCACTCGTATCCGCGCCACGGCGCAGGCGCGCCTCGGCGAGCGCGGCGGCGAAATTCGCATCCGCCTCCGCCGCCTCCTCCAGCTTCTCCACGATCAGCTCGCGCTGCGGAAGGTTGAAGCACGCGATGCCGATGCTCGGCGGCTGCGGGCGCTTGAGCAGGTCCTTCACCACCTTCACCACCGCATCGGCCTCGGCCACGTTCTTGCGCTTGTCGTAGATCCCTTCGACGCGCACCAGCGAGATCGGCGCGTTGCGCGACCGCTTGTGCGGGTGCTCGGGGATCGCTTGGAGGCGCGAACCGTAGAACTGCTCGTTGGAGAAGCCGATCAGGTCGGCGTGCCGCGACCGGTAGTGCACGTCGAGGTACGCCTGGTGGATGTCCAGGCCCAGCGCGGCGCCGAGCACGTCCTCGATCTCACCCTGGTGCGCTTCGAACAGCTCCTGGTCGGAGTCCACGTCCTCATCGTCGCTGGTGGCGACGGAGGTCTCGAAGAAGCGCGTCGGCGGAAGCTGCTTCGGATCGCCGGCGATGACGACGCGCTTGGCGCGCGTCAGCACGGGCAGCGCTTCCTCGAGCCGGCACTGCGACGCCTCGTCGAAGACGATCAGGTCGAAGATCGCTTCGCGCGGGAAGAGCTGGGCCACTGTCTCGGGCGACGCCATCCAGACGGGGCGAAGCTCGAAAAACGGGTCGCCGCCCTCGACGCCGGCGCCGTGCGCGATGACCTGGCGGAGGCGCATCGCCTTGTCGCCGCGACCGGTGAGGCGGCGGCGCAGATCCGCGCCGATCGCGTTCAATCGCGTGCCGGCCTGGATGATCAACCGCTCTTTCTGCCGCCCGATCCACTTGCTGATGATGACCTCGCGGACGAGCTGCTTCTTGCGCGCCGACAGCTCGAGGTAGCGGTCAAAGGTGTTCTTGAGACGGTGCCCATCCACCGCCTGGAGGTTCGGCTCACTGCGCAGCCGGCGGGTGATCTCGCCGGAGAGAACGGCGCGGCGGATGGCGGAGTAGCCGGCGTCGGCGTTCGCGCCGACGTCGAGCAGCGTCGCCGCCGCTTCCGTCAGCGGACCGGGCAGCAGCGCCATGCCATCACGGACGCGCAGCACGCCCTCCAGCGTGTCGAGCTTCCCGGCCAGCGCCTGCATCGTCGGCAGTGCTTCGGCGCCGCCGCGAACGGACGCGCCGAACTCCTGCAACCACTTGTGATCGAACAGGAACGTCCCGGCCAGCGTCTCCTCGAGCTTGACCAGCGCCAGCGCATGCCGCGGCGCATCGGACAGCGCCTTGATGATGCCGGCGGCGGAATGCGGCTCGCGCAGCGCCTTGACGACCGCATCGGTGCACGACGATTTCGCCGCGCCGTCGCGGACCTTGAGCAGCAAGTCGAGCAGCGTCGCGTGCGTCTCCACCGACATCGCAAGCTGATCGTCCGATGCCGGCACTTGCGTGCCCGGCTCAGCCAGGATCTGCTTGTAAACGTCGCTCAGCCGGGCCTTCGCTTCCAGCCGGCGCAGCGCCGATTCGAGACGCTTGGCGTCGGTGGGCGTGGCTTCAAAGCCGTAATTGTTCAGCACCTTCGTCGCCGGCCCGGCGCTGGCGGCGATCAGGTTGTTGATCGACGGGATGTGCTCGTCCGGCACGAACGCTTCGCCGCCCACCTGCGTCTTGGCGGCGCCGTTCGCGCCCGGCTTGCACAGCACGGTGACGACGGCGCGGTGCCGGCGGAACTCGCTGAGCAGTTCCTCATCGCTGGCGCGACGCGGGAACGTCTCGCCGGTGATGCTCTCGATTACGCCCTGCATGTCCAGCCGAAGCTGGAGGCTGCGCAGGAACTCCTTGATGACCTGCGCCGACTCGGGCGACAGCGATCGGCCGAACTGGCGGCAGACACCCTCGGCAGCGCCCTTGCGACCGAAGTACAGCCCACCCAGCGCCTTGCCGGACACTTCCAGGTACGCATCGAGCGCCCCGTTCCACTGGTTGATCTGCAGCGCGTCGACCTTGGTCGAGGAGATCGCCTTGAGCAACGTGGGCTCGAGGAGCGTCTGCTCGATGTCAGCGGCGATGGACTCGGCGGCCTCGAGGCGCTTGAGCGCGCCCGTCGCCGCTTTGTTACCGGCCTCTAGCCAGTGCAGGATCGCGTCGTCGTCGGCCTCTTCGCCGGCGGCGCGGCGGACGCGCGCGAAGTCCGCGGCGAACGTGCTGAACGCCTTGAGATAACGCGAGACCATCTCGCGGTCGCGGCCGATATGATCGGCGGTCGCGCCCGGCGCAGCCAAGATCGCGTTGTCGATCGGCAGCGTCCGCAAAACGTTGATCCACTCACCCGCCTGCGTGAGCTGCTCGCGCGCCGAGCGCACGAGGTTGTCGCCCCGTCCGGCCCAGCGGGCGCGATCGGCCGGAGGCACTTGATCGAGCACCTTCTGAAGCTGCTGGGCGAGCTTGACGCGCTCATCCGCCTCGGTCGCGGGGAAAGCGCCGGCGGCGTAGCCGGGAGCCAGCGGATCGCGCGAACTGTCCGCATCGGTCGCGTACTTCACGCACGACGCCAGCGCGCCGCGGAACTGTTCCATCGGCGTGGCGAGGAAATCGGCCAGCGGGATGCCGGCGGCATGCTTCCATGGATTGGTCGCGTAGCCGCAGCTCTCGCCGCGCTGAAGGACTTCCTTCAGCCGCGTGCCCTGCGTGCGCAGATCGGCGGCGGACGATTCCGCGAGCGTGCGCTCATCGAGCATCACGTCGCCGCAGCCCTGCTCCTGCAACCACAGCCCGACCAGGTGATGGAACGACCCCGGCCCGCCGCCGTTGTTGTTCATCAGCAGCCGGTGGTATTCCATCAGGTCGGCATGAAGCACCTGGAGGTCGGCGTCGACCTTGGCCAATTCTTCCGCGGCGCGCGGCTTGGTCTGTGCGTCGACCAACCCATCGAGCTGCTCGCGGACCGAGCGATACAAGTCGCGCTGGTCACGCTGCGGATCGTGGACGATGGCGCACAGCTCACCGAGGCCGACGGCGTTGAGACGGTCGGCGACGACATCGAGCGCGGTGCGCTTATCGCAGACGAACAGCACGCGCTGCCCGCGGCCGAGGTGGTCGGCGATGATGTTCGTGATCGTCTGGCTCTTGCCGGTGCCGGGAGGGCCGTGGATGACCAGGCCGCGATATTCGCGCGCAAAGCGCACGGCCTTGGCCTGGCACGGATCGGCGTCGGTGATCATCCGCTCCTCGGCGAAGCTGCGCTTGGCGCCATCTTCGGGCGAGGTGATTTTCTGCTGCGCGGCGACGTCGGGGACGAGCTTGTCGGCGGGCGTGAGCGTCGGCCCGCGGCCGTCGAGGTTGACCCCGAGGCGCACGAAGCTCGCGATCGGCCCATCGGGCGCGCCGCCGGCGATCATCTCGCGCACGTCGCGCAGCAAGCCTTGATTGGAAGCCGGATAAAGCCCCAGCACCGCCGCCGGCAGGATCGACGGGAGCGTGTCCTCGTCGGTCTTGGGCGTCGCTTCCAGCTCGAACTTCGTGGGCATACGCTCGATCTGCAGCGCATCGGGCACCGGCATCTCCACGAGCTCGGCCAGCGCGCGGACGAGGTTCATGATCTCGGTCCACGCATCGTCGCTGCCCGAACTGGCGCGCTCGGCGTTGATCAGATCGTGCAGCGGCTTGCCGGTTTCCTTCTCCAGCCAGGCGAGCAGCGCCTGGTTGGGGATGACGATGTCGGCGCCTTCGCGGCGAGCCATCTCGACGGCCTGCTGCGCGCCGGTCTTCACCGTGAGCGTCAGCGGGATGAAGGCGATGGGGGCGAGGACGCGGCGCGACGGCGGCATGCCGAAGCGGCCGCCGAACGTTCCGGGCGGAAGGCTCAGCAGCGGGAAGCCCAGGTTCAACGCGCAGACGCCGGTGTCCTGTTCGTACGTGCGGGCATCGTCGGCGATCAACCGAAGCTTGCTGCGGACGAACTGCTGATCGTCGTAGGCTTCCTGGGCGGCGATCTGCTCGGGCGTGCGATGATCCGGTCCTTCGCCGGGCGCGAAGATGCGGCGCGGCGGCACGGGAACGCGCGCGGCGAGCTTCACGATCGGATCCTTGCCCAGCAACGTGAGCAGGACGTCCCCCGGAGCTGCGTCGTTGAGGCGCGCGAGGTGCAGCAGGTCGAGGCGCTGGCGGCTGGCGTGCGGACGGCAGTTCATCGACGGCCCGTTCAGCATCGCCGCGAACAAACGGTCCAGCATCCGCGAGAGAATCGGGTTATTGGGTTCGATCATGGCGTCCACACTCCGTAGCTGCTGCTGCCTCAATCTTTAAACGCAAGCGCGCGCTGACCGCATAAACGGCAAGGCCGCTGTAGGCTCTATCGTCGGCTCTTATTCGGTCCTTAAGACGGGGAGGGTGGAGCGAACTTGAGGACGGCGGATTATCGCACCTTGCGGCCCGATAAACGTGGTGATTGATGAGTGGTGATTGACGGAGGCATCGATTTTCCGTCAATCACCACTCATCAATCACCAGCTCAGACGAATTTTGCTCCGACATCGAACAGTCCATCCGCGCGGTCGCGCGATGAGATGATGCGCAGCGTCGACGTCAGATGCAGCGGGCCCGTGCCGATGCGCATGGTGTAGACCGCGCCGGGGCGAAACGGGACGGGCGCGGTGAAGGCGCAGCCGTGCAGTGAGACGTTGACCACCGCGACTTCCAGCGGTTTATCGGGCGAGTTCGTTTCGGTGAGCAGTCCGACGACGCCCAGCGGGTTGCGCATGCCGCGCCGGCGCTCGCGCGGGCGGATGGCGCTGGGATGAGCGCCGGGATTGGGGGGCATCGGACCTGCCGGGGCACCGCGGGCCATGTGCGGTATATCGGCACGCCAACCGCTATACTCGCCGTCGCCATGAGCGAACGGGTTGTAACGTCCTATAAAGTTTTGGTCGGGCTGGAAATCCACGTGCAGCTGGCGACGGCGAGCAAGATGTTCACGTCCGCCCCGAACGGCGCGAGCAATTTCGGCGCGGATCCAAACTCGCTGGTGGATGAAGTGGTGCTCGGGCTGCCGGGGACGCTACCGGTGCTCAATCGCAAGGCGGTCGAGTACTCGATCATGGTCGGCCTGGCGCTGGGGTGCAAAATCGCGAAGCACACCAAGTGGGACCGCAAGAGTTATTATTATCCGGACCTCCCGAAGAACTATCAGATCAGCCAGTACGACCTGCCGCTGTGCGGCGAAGGTTCATTTGAAATCGTCGGCGAGGATGGACAGCCCAAGCGCGTGCGCATCCGTCGGGCACACCTGGAAGAGGACGCGGGGAAGCTGCTGCACGAGGCGCCGGGCGGGTTCCACATCGATCACAGCATCGTGGACCTCAATCGCGCCGGCACCCCGCTGCTGGAGATCGTGACCGAGCCGGACCTCTCATCCCCGAAGGACGTTGCCACCTTCGGGCAGGAATTGCAGAAGCTCGTGCAGTTCCTCGGCGTGTCGCAGGGGCAGATGCAGATGGGGCACATGCGCTTCGAGCCGAACATCAACGTCCACATCACGGACGCGAGCGGGGCGGTGCACAAGACGGCGATCACCGAGATCAAGAACCTCAACAGCTTCTCCGTCCTGGAGCGCGCGACGGCGTACGAGATCCAGCGGCAGCTCCACCAGTGGATCGACACCGGCTCGCTCGGCAAGAAGAGCACTTACGGTTGGGATGAATCGCGCGAGCAGACGTTTCATCAGCGGGACAAGGAAGAGGCGCACGATTACCGCTATTTCCCCGATCCGGATCTCGTGCCCGTCGAAGTCGATGACGCATGGCTGACACAACTGAAGTCACAAGTCGGCGAGCTTCCCGCGGCGCGCCGGCAACGCTACATCGACGCGCTCAAACTCTCTCCGCAGGACGCGACGACCTTGTCGAGCGATCGCGCCACAGGAGATTACTTTGAGAAAGCCTTACTAGCCGCGGGCGGAAGCCCGCGCGTCGCAAACTTATTGCTTTCGCACGGAAGAAGGCTCTGCAACGAGCGCGCCTGCGCCCTGAGCGACCTGGGCATCCTCCCCCAGCGTGTCGCCGAGATCGCGAAGCTGATCGATGCCAACCAACTCGCCCCCAGCAGCGCCGGCGGGGTATTCGACAAGCTGATGGAAGAAGACGCGCCGGCCGAGCAGATCGCCAGGTCGCTTGGGCTCATTCAAACCAGCGATACCGGCGCTATCGACGCGGCCATCGATGAGCTCATCGCCAAAAACCCCCCGCCGCTGGTCGATTTTCGTGCCGGGAAGCAGGCGGCGATGGGCGCGCTGGTCGGCATGATCATGAAGAGCGGCAAGGGGTTGAATCCCAAGATCGTTCAGGAACGGCTGCGGCAAAAACTCTCCTGATTTCCCCATATCCCGTCCCCGCAACACCTTGCAACCGCCCTGATCGCTGCTAAGGTTTCGCACCGAACATCGGTGCCGCCCACGGTACAATGGCGTCCGTTCACGTCCGCGCGGGCGATGGGGCACGTCCAGATGAAAAGCGAAACGACCCAGCGATCCTCCGCTTCGTCGCTTACCGGCGCGCTCGGCATGCCGTGCGCCGTCCTCTCGCTCTTCAGCGGGCTGGTCTCGCTCGTCGTCGCCTTCCTGCTCTGGTGGGAGCCGACGTTGCGGCAATCGATCAAGCACCTGGGCGAGCAGGCGAGCGTCTTTTCGGCGATCCTGGGGCTCGTGCTGGCGGGAATCGGATTGACGTCGCAGCGCAAACGCGTCCGCCGCGTCGCCCTGGTCGCGGTGATCGTCAACCTCGCGATTCTCAGCTTCACCGTTGACACCATTTTCGTACTGATGCGATGAAATACACGACATTCCTCGCGGCGCTCTTATTTATTCTCGCCGGCTGCTCGCGCATCTCGTGGCTGAACTGGAATCACGACAACCCCTCGGCGACGTCAGCCGATGCGCGCCCGGCGGCGGAGAAGGAGCCGGCCAAGTCGCTCTACGACCGCCTCGGCGGCGAGACCGGCATCCGCGCGCTCGTCGACGACTTCGTCCCCCGCGCGGCGGCCGATGAGAAGGTCAACTTCACCCGCAAAGGCACCGGCCACGAATGGCAGGCGACTCCACAGAACGTCGCGCAGTTCAAGGAGCGCATGGTCCAGTTCCTCGGTGTCGCCACCGGCGGGCCGCAGAAGTACCAGGGGCAGGACCTGGGCACCGCGCACAAGGGGATGAAAATCACCGACCGCGAGTTCGACGCGCTGGCGGACGATCTGAAGCAGTCGCTCGCGAAGCTCTCCGTCCCGCCGCGCGAGCAGAAGGAGCTTCTCGACATCGTCGCCAGCACACGCGGCGTGATCGTCGAGAAGCCGTGATCGCCCGTGCCGCTCTATAATCCAACGCGATGACCCCGCAGACCACGCCGACGCGCCTGGACCTGAAGAAGACCGAGAAACTGGAAATCGACTGGCAGGACGGCGTTCACAGCACCTACACGCTGACGCTGCTGCGCTCGATGTGCCCGTGCGCCACGTGCAAGCTGGTCCGCGAGCAGCGCGATCCGCACGACATCTCCCCGCAACCGCTCGAAAAGAAAAAGCCCCTGCTCCCGATCCTCCCGGGAAACTACACGGGTCAAATCACCGTCAAGCACGCAGAACTGGTCGGAAATTACGCGCTGAAGATCGAGTGGTCCGACGGACACGATTCGGGGATCTATTCGTTCCAGTACCTGCGCGAACTGGGAACTGCAAAACGTAAAACGTGAAGACATGAAACATGACGCGGGCAATGAATCGTTTCTTCATGTTTCATGTCTTCATGTTTCACGTTCCTTGTTCAGATGTCCGCCAGCGCCTGAGACAGTCTCCGCACTTCGTGCACCGCCATTCCTCCGAGCTTGGGGATTTTTCCTCCGACGTGGGGGACGATCGCATGACCCAGTCCTAATCGTGCCGCTTCGCGCAGGCGCACTTCCAACTGTGGGATCGAGCGGATTTCTCCACCCAGGCCAAGCTCGCCCAGCGCGAAGGTGCCGGGTTGCATGGGGCGGTTGGTGTGGGCGGACGCGATGGCGAGGGCGATCGCGAGATCGATGGCGGGTTCGGCGACTTTGACACCGCCGGCGACGTTGACGAAGACGTCGTCCGCCGCGAGGCGCATTTCGGCCCGCTTCTCCAGCACGGCGATGATCATGCCGACGCGGTCGTTGCTGGCGCCGCTGACTTTTCGCCGCGCGGCGCCGATCACGGAGCTGGCCGTCAGCGCTTGAACTTCCACCAGCAGCACGCGCGAGCCCTGCATCGCGGCCGTGATGACGCTGCCGCTCGGTTGCCCGCCCGGGCGGTACTGTTCCATGAAGAGGTTGCCGGGATCAGTGACTTCACGAAGCCCTTCGCCGGTCATCTCGAACAGCCCCACCTCGTGGGTCGAACCGAAGCGATTCTTCACGCACCGGACGATGCGGTGACTGTGGAACCGGTCGCCCTCGAAGTAGACGACGGTGTCGACGATGTGCTCGATGATCTTCGGCCCGGCGAGCGTGCCGGCCTTGGTGACGTGGCCGACGAAGATGACGGCCGTGCCGCTGGTCTTGGCCAGGTACACGAGGTCCATGCAGCAGTCGCGAAGCTGCGTGACCGACCCCGGCGCCGCGGGCAGCTCCGGCTTATAGATCATCTGGATCGAATCCACGATCACCACGGCCGGGTTCACCTTGTGAATCTGGTTGACGATGCGCTCGACGTTGGTCTCGGCGAGGACGAGGAGATTCTTCGACGCGATGTTCAGGCGCGCGGCGCGGAGCTTCGTTTGGCGCGCCGACTCTTCGCTCGTCACATACAGCACTTTGAAATCTGGAATTTGAGATTTCAGATTGGCGAGGGCGTCGGCGACCTGGAGCAGAAGCGTCGACTTGCCGATCCCCGGTTCCCCGCCGACGAGTACCGCGGATCCCGGCACGATCCCGCCGCCCAAGATCCGATCGAACTCGCCGATGCCCGTGGCCGTGCGCGGCGCGTCCTCGTGATCAATCTGCTCGAGCGTCAGCGCCTGCGTGGCGGTGGCGAGGTCAGCGGTTTGCCTGTTCGCGACCGCAGCGCGGGCGTCGGGCGTGGGGGTTTTGTACTCCTGTAAGCTGTCCCACGTGCCGCAGTCCGGGCACTTGCCCATCCACTTGGGGTGCACGCTGCCGCAGGAGTTACATAAAAACTGGCTCCGCGCTTTCGCCATAGCCCCTGATTCTAGCGGTGCTTGGGCCAATTATTCGAACAAACGCGGCCGGGCGCGGTATAGAAATGGGCTGCCGCATTCATTCGAGCCGGCGCGCGAGAGAGGTTTACCCTGAAACGCATCGGATACACCATCGTGGTCGCGCTGGGCGTGTCACTGGCGGCGCTGCTCGCGCGGGTGGCGCTCGGCGAGGATGCGGCCACCAAGCCGGCGGTCAGCATCCCTCCCGCCGCCGCTCGTCCCGTCGACTTCGTCAACGACGTCGTCCCCATCCTTCAGCAAAGTTGCGTCAGTTGTCACACCAGCGGGAAGGCCGAAGCGGATTTCTCACTGGAGACGCGCGAGAAGATCCTGGAAGGCGGCGGCAGCGGATCGCCGGCGATCACTCCCGGCAACAGCGGCGACAGCCAGCTCATCCAGCTCGTCAGCGGCGCCGATCCCGATCCCGACCGTTTCATGCCCAAGAAGGGAAAGAAGCTCACGCCGCAGCAGATCGGCATCCTGCGCGCGTGGATCGATCAGGGCGCGAATTGGCCGAAGGATTACGTGCTGCACGATGCCTCGCGACCGATTCCCGCGAAGCTGGAGCCGCGCGAGGTCGCGATCCCGGCGGCACATGACGGCATCGACAACCCGATCGACCTGCTGCTCGAGCCGTACTTCAAGGAACATCACGTCACGCCCGCAAAGAGCATCGACGATCGCGCATTCGCGCGGCGTATCTATCTCGATTTGGTCGGGTTGCTCCCGCCGACGGAAGAGCTGGACAAATTCATCGCCGAATCTTCGCCGGCCAAGCGTCTGGACCTGGTTCGCAAGCTCCTGGACGACAAGCCGCGTTACGCGGTGCACTGGTTGTCGTTCTGGAACGACATGCTGCGCAATGACTACAAGGGCACCGGCTACATCGACGGCGGACGGCTGCCGATCACGCCGTGGCTCTATCACGCGCTGCTCGACAACATGCCCTACGACCGGTTCGTGCGCGAGCTGGTGACCGGCGCGAACGGATCGGAAGGGTTCACCAAGGGCATCGTCTGGCGCGGCGTCGTCAACGCGGCCCAAACCCCGCAGATGCAGGCGGCCCAGAACATCGGGCAGGTGTTCATGGGCGTGAACCTCAAGTGCGCATCGTGCCACGACAGCTTCGTGAGCCAGTGGAAGCTCTCCGACAGCTACGGCCTGGCGGGCGTGTACGCGGACAAGCCGCTGGAGATGGAGCGATGCAGCAAGCCGCTGGGGCAGACGGCGTCGATGAAGTTCCTCTACCCGCAGCTCGGGTCGATCGACGAAAAGCTCCCGCGCGCCAAGCGGCTGGACCAGCTCGCGCAGATCATCACCAACGAGCGGAACGGCCGGCTGAGCCGCACGATTGTCAACCGGTTGTGGCAGCGGTTGATGGGCCGGGGAATCATCGAGCCGACCGACGAGATGGACAACCCCCCGTGGAACGCTGATTTGCTCGATGCGCTGGCGTGGAAGTTCTCGCATGACGACGGCTTTGACATCAAGAAGGCGATCGAGCGCATCGTGCTCAGCCGGGCGTACCAGACGCAGGCCGCGCCGATCAGCGAGAACGCGAAAGACTTCGTCTTCGCCGGACCGTGCTTCAAGAAGATGACGGCGGAGCAATTCGCCGACGGCATTTCCACGCTCACCGGCATCTGGCCGGAGAAACAGGACGCGACGCTGTCGGCGGCGGCGATGGCGTTCAAGAACGCGCGCTGGATCTGGAGCGACAAGCGCGCGGCGACGACCGCGCCGGTGGGCAAGTCCTACTTCCGCCGCACCATCGAGATCACGCAGCCGCTGGAGCGCGCCAGCGCCGTCATCGCGGCCGACAACGCGTTCGAGCTGTTCGTCAACGGCAAGAAGGTCGCCAGCGGCGATGACTGGGGCAAGCCCGTCCGCGCCAACCTGATGCCGCAATTGCACGTCGGCACGAACGTGCTGGCGATCGCGGCGGAGAATACCGGCGATCAGCCCAATCCCGCCGGGCTGCTGTTGCGGGCGGACTTCGCTTATCGCCGCCCGATCAGCGGGAAGCCGATGCGCACGCTCGCCACCGATGCGAAATGGCGCGCATTCACGCCCGCCGCGACGGCGACGACGCAGGCAGCGACGCAAGCGACAAAAAAGACGGCGACCACGAAGGCAGCGACAACGAAGCTCGCAACGACGAGAGCGGCGGCGACGCAGCCGGCGGATTGGGCGTCAGCGACATTCAACGATAAATCCTGGCCGGCGGCGGTGGTGCTGGGCGATCTGTCGATCGGACCGTGGTCGCTCGCAGAGAAAGTCAGCGGCGTTGCCGACGACAACGGCGTCGAACAGTCGGCGCAAATCCGCGCCGCGCTCTGCGCCGCCAATCCGCTCACGACCGCCCTGGGCCGGCCAAATCGCGAGCAGGTGAATACGGTCCGTCCTTCAGCGTCGACGACGCTCATGGCGCTGGAGCTGACCAACGGCGCGACATTGACCGACACGCTGACCAAGGGCGCGCGCAAGCTGGCCACCGAGCCGGACCTGCGGGCGGAAGAGCTGATCGATCGCGTCTACGAGATGGCGCTGTCACGCCCGCCGACCGATGACGAAGTCGCCACGGCGAAGCAGATCGTCGGCGCGGAGTTGAAGGAAGACGGCGTAGAGGATTTCCTCTGGGCCGTCGTCATGCTGCCGGAGTTTCAGATCATTCGATGATCGGACACCAGATGATGAAACGCGACTGGTCACGTCGAGATTTTCTCAAGACCGCGTCCGCGGCGACGCTGGCGGCGCTGTGCGCCGGCTACCCGCGGCAGATCCTGGCGGCGAGCGACGAATACGCCAAACCGCAGGCGACCGCCGACGCCGTCATCGTCCTCTGGATGGCCGGCGGGATGGCGCACACCGAGACGTGGGACCCCAAGCGCTACACCCCATTCGAGAAAAACCTTAAGCCCGACAAGGTGCTCAGCACGTTCCCCGCGATCGACACGGCCGTCGACAACATCAAGATCAGCCAGGGGCTGGAAAAAGTCGCCAAGGTGATGGATCGCGCGACACTGATCCGTTCGTACCAGTCGGGCGATCTCGGTTTCATCCTGCACTCGCGGCACCAGTATCACTGGCACACGGGCTACGCGCCGCCGCAGACGGTCGCCGCGCCGCACATCGGGTCGGTCATCAGCCGCACGCTCGGCCCGCGCGAGCCGGCCATGCCGGCGTTCATCGACATCGGGCAACGCTTCGATCTGGGTGAGGGCGAGGAGCTCAAGGCGTTCCACACGGCGGGGTTCCTCGGCAGCGAGTACGGGCCGTTCCTCATCCCCGAGCCGATGGAAGCGGTGGCGAGCATCTCACCCCCCAAGGGCATGAGCCCCGCGCGATTCGAGAACCGCGACAAGTTCTATCGCAAGCTGCTCGCGGAAAGTCCGATCGGCGAGTACGGCAGCGACTACCAGAAGGAGTCGCTGCTGCGCTCGATGAACAACGCGCACCGGCTGCTCAGCTCCCCTGCCGCCAAGGCGTTCGACCTGTCGAAGGAACCGAAGGAGTCGTATGACAAGTACAACACCGGCCGGTTCGGGCAGGGCTGTCTGCTCGCGCGTCGGCTGGTCGAAGCGGGCGCGCGGTTCATCGAAGTGACGACCGAATACATCCCCTTCAAGTACTGGGACACGCACGACAACGGCCACGAGCGCGCGGCCGACCTGAAGAAGAACATCGACGCGCCGATCGCACAGCTCATCCTCGACCTGGAAAAGCGCGGGCTGCTCGATCGCACGCTCGTCGTGCTGGCGAGCGAGTTCTCGCGCGACATGGTCATGGAGGGCCGGCCCGGCGCCGTCGTGAAGGACCAGGTCGTCGTCCCGGACCTGATCACCGAGATGAAGCACTACGGCATGCACCGCCACTTCACCGACGGGTGCAGCGTGGTCATGTGGGGCGGCGGGATGAAGAAGGGCTTCCTCTACGGCAAGACCGCCGACGAGCGCCCGTGCAAGACCATCGAGGGCAAGATCACCATCGAGGACCTGCACGCGACGATCTATCGCGCGATGGGCATCTCGCCCAAGCTCAGCTACGAGATCGAGAAGCGGCCGTTCTACGTCACGCGCGACGGCGTCGGCGTCCCGCGCGCTGAGTTGTTCGCCAAGGCGGTCTGACAGGACGCGGCTCGTTCAATCGCGCAGCGCGCCGGCAAAGAAAAATCCCGAATTCAAAAATAAACATCCGCTTTGGCGGCTCAGGGCGAGGGTTCCTCTCCATCGCGCTGCGCGATCATCATGACGTTTGCGCAGCGCGCCGGGATGAGATAGAGGGAGCGAAAATGCCGGCCGCGCGCGATGCGAACGATGCTCTTGAAACGCACAACCCCGCACGTCCACGAACGTGGGGAAGGTTACACGCATCGAGCGCGCTCGATGTCACCAAATGTCACCAAATGTTACGTTTTGAAAAGTGAAAATGCGCCGGCGTTGAGACAGCGATCATGCCAATAGATCGAGCAGATCCCCGTCGGCTTCCGACGTCTCCGCTACGCTGGCGGCGGTGATCGTGCTCGTGCCGAAGACGGATTGCTGTTTCGGTGCCGTCACTGGCGCCGGGTTTAGCGTGCCGGGGAGCGTGCTGCTGGTCGACGTGCTCGTCTGTGCGCCGTCGAGCGTGAGCGTGGCCAGTTGTCCGGTCACGCCCGACGCCGCGGCCAAGCCGAAGTAGACGGTGCCGGCGGTCATGCTGATGGTGACGGCGCTGCCGACCTGCGTCCACGTCGTGCCGTTGCTTGAGCGGAACGCGGTGAACGTGCTGCCGTTGCGGATGACCTTGAGCCAGTACGGGATCGATGCGCTCGCGGTGGACGCGCTGCTGGTCCCGCCGGTGCTGGTGCGGCGGACGAAGCCGATGAGCCCCGTGTTGTCGATGAAGAGGCTCGCCTCGCGCGCCCCGGCGGCGAGGGACTCGCGGATCATCACGCCGCCGTACGACCCGCTGGGGCCGCCGAGGTACCCGCTGACGCGCGCGATGACCTGGCCGTTGCCCGCGGTCCAGGGCTGGTACACGAAGTGCCCCGAGTCGGCGGTGCTCCAGATGTCGCCCGCGCCCTTGATGGTGAAGACGCCGTTCGAGTACGTCGCGCTGCCGACGGCGCCGGGCGAACCCAGGTCCTGTTCCGCCCACGGCGCCGGCAGCCCGACCGGCGCGGGCTGCGTCGTCGTGCTGGCGGTATTCGAGTTGGCCGACGGCCCGACGCCGTTGGTGGCGCGGACGCGATAGTAATACAGCGTGTTGGGCTGGAGCCCGGTGTCGCTGAAGCTCGTCGCGTTCGCCGCGGGCGTGCCGACCTGCAACACGTTGGCGACGAAGTTGTCGGTCGAGCGCTCGACGATGAACCCGGTTTCGTTGCTGGCGTTGTCGGTCCAGGTCAGGTTGATCTGCGACGAGCTGGCAGCGGTGGCGACGAGGTTGCTCGGGGCCGCGGGCGCGGTGGGCGCGGATTGTGTCGTTGCATTGGCGATGTTCGAGTTGCCCGACGGGCCGACGTTGTTCGTCGCGCGGATGCGGTAGTAATAAGTCGCGTTTGGCTGGAGCTGGAAGCTGTCGCTGTAGCTCGTCGCGTTCTGCGCGGGCGTGGCGATCTGCGTGACGTTGCTGATGAAGTTGTCGGTCGAGCGCTCGAGGATGAAGCCGGTCTCGTTGCTGGAGTTGTCCGCCCACGTGAGGTTGATCTGCGAAGCGCTTGCCGCTGAAGCGGCAAGCCCGCTGGGAGCGAGCGGCGCGGTGGGCGTGGGATTGCCGCTGCTCACTTGAGCCTTGAGCTCGAAGTCGAAGCTGATGTCGCTGCTGCCGGGATCCGACTGGTGGATCTCGACGGCGATGACGTTCGTTCCCGCGACGAGCAGCGAGTTGGCGAACGTCGCGGAATAGAACGTGTTGTCCTCGACCGCCGATGATGCCCGCGTCGTGTTGCTGATCGTGCCGGTCGGCATGTTCGTGCGGAAGATTTCCGTGCCGTTGACGTACACGACCGCGCCGTCGTCGCGCAGAATGCGAAGCGTCAACCCGCTGACCTGCGATGGATCGGCGACGCTGAAGCCCTGACGGAAGTAGGTGGTGATGAACTTGTTGGTGGAGCTGGCGCCGAAGCCGACGACGGTCTTCTCATCGCCGTCACCGTAGCCGAGCTGCGCCGCCCCGCTCTTCCACGCGGAGTCGTTGAACGTCGTCGCGCGCCACGCCGTCCCCTGGTTGGTGCCGTTGTCGAGGTACTTCCACGTGGAACCGGTCGGGATGTACGTCACCGGAACGGGCGTGTTGTTGGCGGACGTGGTGGCGCTGGCGATGTTGGAGTAGCCGGAGTTGCCCGCGAGGTTGCTCGCGTAGACGCGGTAGAAATACGTGGTGCTCGGCTGGACGTTATTGGTGTCGCTCGCGCTCTCGACCTCGCCGACGCTTCCGACCTGCGTCCAGCCGTTCTGCCCATCGAGCGAGCGCTCGATGATGTAGTTCAGCTCCTCTTCGATGTTCGTGTTGTGCCAGGCGAGATTGACCTGGTTCGCGCCGGCGGCGGTGGCGGTGAGCTGATCGGGGGCGCTGGGCGGCTGCATCGGGCGCGCGGTGTCGACGTTGGACGGCTGCGAATCGCCCGCGGCACTCGTCGCGATCACGCGGTAGTAGTAGAGCGTGTTGCCGGAGACCGTCTTGTCCGGGTACGCGACGACATCCGCGCCGACGGTGCCGATGGGCGTGAAGTTCGTCCCGTCGGTCGAGCGCTCGACCCGATAGCCGTTCTCGTTGATCACGTCCTGCCAGGTCACGTTGATCTGCGTCGGCGAGACCGCGGTGGAGATGAGGTTCGTCGGCGCGGGCGGCGGCTGGGGCGCGGCGGCGGACTGCAGGCGCGCGTTCGCCCAGTCGGCGTGGTCGTACTGCGTATTGTCCCCGCCGTTGGTGACGACCAGCGTCAACTGGTTGACTTTGCTGACATCAACCGAGACCGGCAGCCCCGCATCGGCCTGCTTGCGCAGCGCGCTGTCGTAGATCTTCACACCGTCGCCCAGGAGCTGGAAGATGACGGTGCCCGGGCCGGTCTCATCGTCCACGCCGACATCCGCCATGAACGTCGAGAACTGCTTGTTGAGGTTGACGACGACCGTCGACGCGGCGTGCGCGCCCAAGCCCTTCGTGTACGTCACGCCATTGAGCGTGATCGTGTTCCCATCACCGGCGTTCTGCCCGCCGACGCTCTTGTCGCGCTCGACCGGGCCCCAGCCGTTGGTCGAGCTGACCCACGTCATGTCGCTGATGAAGGTGGTCGATCCCGTTGGCAGCGTCGCGGACGCCGGCGCGCTGGGCTGCGAATCGCCGGCCGAATTGCTGGCGCGCACGCGGTAGACGTACGTCGCGCCGGGCGCGAGGCCCGAGTCGAAGTACGTCGTGACGCCGGCGAGCGTGGTGTTCAGCGGGTTGAACGTCTGCCCGCCATCGGTCGAGCGCTCGATCTTGAACGATTGGGTGACGCTCGGCGACGCATCGGTCCAGGTGAGCTTCACCTGCGTCGACGATTGCGGGCTGGCCGTCAAACCCGTGGGCGTGGAGGGTGCACTGCTGACCGAGCCGAGCGTGAACGTGTCGATCACCTGACCGGAGCGATTGATGAACTGGAAGGTCATCGACGTGTCGGTGGTGTCGATGAGCTGCGCGCCGTAGTCGCTCTCGTAGCGGACCTGGCTGCCGGAGATGGGCGAGTTGAAGCCGAAGATGCTCTCCCCGCCGAGTCCATTGACGAAGTACGGGAAGCCGTTCTTGTTGATGCGCTCGTAAATGTGATCGTGGCCGTTGATCACGGCGCTGGCGCCCCACTGCTGGAACGGCCACTGCATGTACGTGTTGCTGCCGGTCGTGCCCGACGAGAACGCCGGATGATGGAACAGGACCAGCTTCCACTTCGCCGTCGATTGCGCCAGCGCATTCTGAAGCCACTGCCCCTGGATGGAGCTGGAGCTGGTGCCGTCCGGTTCGTGGCTGTCGCTGTTGATGATGAAGAGCTGGACGTTGCCCTGAACGGTCGTGTAGTAGCGCTCGTTGCCGGGCAACGTGAAGTAGTTCAGGTACGGCGAGTAGCCGGCGCCGGTGGAGTTCCAATCATGGTTTCCAATGCTCGGCCAGAAGCGGTTGGTGCTCGCCCCGCCGCCGAAGCTGCCGGTGTAGGGCGAGATAAACTGGTGGTACCACTGGCCGACGTTGGAATCGATGGTGGAGGCGGCGCCGTCGGGGTAGTTGTTGTCGCCGACGGTGGCGACGAAGTCGGGGTTCCAGCTCTTGACGAGGTTGGCAACGTCGCGGGTCGGGGCGGTCTGGTTGTCGGAAGAGAAATCGCCGATGACCGCGAAGTGCGCCAGCAGTTGCCGCGCTTCCAGGTTCTCGACCACGGCTCGGCGCAGGATATCTCGACGACGACGACGACGACGACACGTCTGGGGGGAGTACATCACTTCCCGTCCTTACGGCAAACAGCCATCGCGCGGCGCGGGCTGCCCCCGGACGGGCCGCACGCGCGATCTGGAAACCCACTGGCTGAACGACTGCGAAGCCGGGGTCAGTATAGTGACTTTTCGAAAGGAATTGGAAGGTTCTCAGGTGCGGAAATGAACGATTTTTCCGCGCGTGCTGACGCGCGGAAAGGCGGGCGGGGAAGGGAGGCGGGGTAAGCGATTACGCCAGCAGGTCGAGCAGATCCTGGTCGGTCGACGTGCTCGCGGGATCGGTCGCCGAAGTCGACGTCGATGCGTTGCCGAAGACCGCCGCCGGCTGCGACTGCAATTGTTGCATCGCTGACACAGTCACCGTCGCCTTCAGTTCGAAATCGAAGCTGATATCGGTGCTCGTCCGGTCCGCCTGGTGGATCTCAACCGCGATGACGTTCGTCCCGGCGACGAGCAGCGAGTTGCTGAACGTGGCGGAGTAGTAGTTGTTGTCCTCGATCGCATCGGATGCGAGCGTGGAGTAGCCGATCGTCCCGGTCGGCATGTTGGTGCGGAAGACCTCCGTACCGTTCACATAGACGACCGCGCCGTCATCGCGCAGCAAGCGAAGCGCCAGCGCGCTCACCTGTGACGGATCGGTCACACTGAACGTCTTGCGGAAGTACGTCGTGACGTACTTGCTCGAGGCGTCGGCGCCGTAGCCGACGACGGTCTTCTCATCGTCGTCGCCGTAGCCGAGCTGCGCGGCCCCGCTCTTCCACGTCGAGTCGTTGAACGATGCGCTGCGCCACGCGGTGCCCTGGTTGGTGCCGTTGTCGAGGTACTTCCACGTCGAGCCCGTGGAGATGAACGTGACCGAGCCGGTCGTCGACGTCGGCGTGGTGACGCTGGCGATGTTGGAATAAGGTGACACGCCGGCGAGGTTGACCGCCTTCACGCGATAGAAGTACGTCGCCCCGGCCTGGAGATTGGCGGTGTCGGTATACGTCTCCGCCTCGGGCAGCGTCGCGATGACGGCCCACCCGCCGGTGCTGCTGGTCGAGCGCTCGATGACGAAGTTCTCTTCCTCGTTGGTGTCGTTGATGATCCAGCTCAGGTTCACCTGCCCGGCCGACGGGGCGCTGGCGGCGAGATTGCTCGGCGCGCTGGGCGGCTGCATGGGGCGGGCGAAGTCGACGTTGGAGGGCGGCGAATCGCCCGATGCATTGGTCGCGATCACGCGGTAGTAGTACAGCGTGTCGCCGGACACGCTCGTGTCGGCGTAGCTGACGAAATCAGCGCCGACGCTCGCGAGCGGCGTGAAGTTCGTGCCGTCGATCGAACGCTCCACGCGGTAGCCGCTCTCGTTCGCGACGCCCTGCCAGGTGACGTTGATCTGCGTGGGCGAGACCGCGGTGGCGATGAGTTTGCTCGGCGCCGCCGGCGGCTGCGACGGCGCGCCCGACTGGAGCCGCGCGTTCGCCCAGTCAGCGTGGTCATAGTCGATGTTGTCGCCGCCGTTGGTGACGACCAGCGTCAACTGCGTGACGTTCGTCACGTCGACGCTGACCTGCCTGGTCGTGCTGGTCTGCGTCATGACGCCGCTGTCGTAAATCTTCACGCCGTCGGCGAGCACCTGGAACACGACGGTTCCCGCGCCGGTCTCATCATCGACGCCGATGTCCGAGAGGAACGTCGTGAACTGCTTGTTGAGGTTCACGACGACGGTCGACGCGGCGTGCGCACCAAGCCCCTTCGCGTACGTGACGCCGTTGAGCGTGATGGTATTCCCATCGCCCGCGTTCTGCCCGCCGACGCTCTTGTCGCGCTCCACCGGGCCCCAGCCGTTGGTGGAACTGACCCAGCTCATATCGCTGACGAAGGTCGTCGAGCCCGTCGGCGTTGTGGCGGATGCGGTGTTGCTCCACGACGAATAGCCGACGGAGTTGCTGGCGCGAACGCGGTAGACGTATTTCGTGCCCGGCGCCAGCCCGGAGTCGGTGTAGCTGGTGACGCCGGCGAGCGTGCTGGCGAGCGGACTGAACGTCGAGCCGCCGTCTGTCGAGCGATCGATCTTGAACGAGCTGCTGAGGCTGGGCGAATTGTCGCTCCAGGTGAGCTTCACCTGCGTCGAGGACACAGCTGTCGCCGCCAGGCCGCTCGGAGCCGACGGCGCCGTCGACGTCGAGCCGAGCGTGAACGTGTCGATGACCTGCCCGGAGCGGTTGATGAACTTGAAGGTCATCGTGGAGTTGGTGGTCTCGATGAGCTGCGCGCCGTAGTCGCCGTTGTAGCGGACCTGGCTGCCGGAAACCTTGCTGCCGAAGCCGACGATGCTCTCGCCGCCCAGCCCATTGACGAAATAGGGGAAGCCGCCCTTGTCGATGCGCTCGTAGTCGTGGTCATGGCCGGAGATGACCGCGCTGGCCCCCCACTGCTGGAACGGCCACTGCATGTAGCTGTTGGAGCCGATCCCGCCCGACGAGTAGGCCGGGTGATGGAACAGCACCAGCTTCCACTTCGCCGTCGAGTTGGCCAGAGCGTTCTGGAGCCACCGGCCCTGCGTCGAGTTGGCGGTGTTGCCGTCCTTCTCGTGACCGTCGGAGTTGATCACGAAGATGTCGAGGTTGCCGTCACTCGTGGAGTAGTAGCGCTCGTTGCCCGGCAGCGTGAAGTAGCTGAGGTAGGGCGAGTAGCCGCTCGACGAGTTGTAGTCGTGATTTCCGATGGCGGGGAAGAAGCGATTCGGCGTCGATCCGCCGCCGTAACTGCCCTTGTAGTTGCCGATGTAAGCGTGGTACCACTGGCCGATGTTGTCGTCGATGGTGGAGGCGGAGCCGTCGGGGTAGTTGTTGTCGCCGACGGTTGCGATCAGGTCCGGGTTCCAGCCCTTGGCGAGGTTGGCGACGTCGCGCGTCGGGGAGGTGTTGACGTCGGAAGAGAAGTCACCGATGACGGCGATCCGCGCCATCAACTGACGCTGTTCCAGCGTTTCAACGACGGCTCGATGGCAAGAAGCGTGCGCGCAGCGGCGGCGGGCGGCATTACGGCGGAAAATCACGGCGAGTCTTCCCTTTGTTCGGCGTCGCGAAGAGCGACTAACCCACTTGGCGTCACATCACAGCAGCACGGCCGCGCGCGAGGGTCGATTCGCGCCGGCATCCTGTTGTGAGGCGGGCAGCCCACTGTCCTGGCAAAGCTGCCCGTTGGTCCGGCAAGGCGCCTGACCTTTGAGTTCACCCAGCATCGCGAACACCTCCTCCAGCGGCTGCCAGAGGTTGTGTCGTTCCAGCTCCCAGGAGTGCCCCCAGAGGTGGAACACCCCGCCGCGAGCGACCGCACGCTCGGCCAGGCGACGCGACAGCGTCACCCAGTCGCGCGATCGGCCGTGCAGCGCGTAAAGCGCGAAGTTGCTGACGGCCAATCGCTTGGCCAGGTTCTTCGCGTAGCTGGCAACCGGCTGCGGGAACGCCTGCAACGTCGTGGGCATTTCCCGCAGTCCATTAGTACGCGATCGCGGGAAGTCGAGCGACATGAATTCCACGGTTCGGATGCCGATGAAGCCGGCTTCGCGAAACATGGGCAAGTGCTGTTGCTTAAAGCGTCCGGCGGGCGGGCAGAACATCGGGCAGGCGCGCCCGGTAATATCCTCGACCCACGCCTTGGAACCGCCGATCTCGCTGCGCGCGGTCGTATCGTCTGTATCGGCGAGGAAGACGTGGTTGAGTGTGTGGGCGCCGATCTCGAACTGATTCGAAAGCTCGCGGAGTTGCTCGATCGTGACCGTGCCCGTTTCGATGGAGCGCGGGATATAGAACGTGCCGGTCAGACCGTGGCGCGCGAGCATGTCGGCCAGCCGCATGTCGGCGGGATGGCCGTCGTCCCAGCTGGTGGTGATGTACGCGGGCGTTCGCATCGGTTAGCTGGCGACGATGGCGGGCGACGGCGTCTTCGCGTGGCACGGGCTGGCGGTCCGTGCTTTCTCATAAATCGCCATCATCATTTCGTGATTGCGGCCGCCGGTGTACTTGGCTTCGAATTCATTGCGCGCGGCGTGGCGCATTTCCGCGAGCTTGCCCCGATCGGACAAGGCGAGTCGCACCTTCGCCGCCAGGTCCGCGCCGTCGCCTGGCTTGAAGCGCAACCCCGTTCGGCCGTGATCGACGATGTCGGCCGGGGCGCCGTGATCGGAGGCGATCACGGGCGTTCCCTTGGCGTACGCCTCCGCCGCCACGCGGCCGAAGGTCTCGTAGCAGTTGGACGGCATGATCAGGAGGTCGGCGTCGCCAATGAGGTTGTACACCTCATCCAGCCCCCGCCGGCCGAGCCATTTGATCGACGAATTTCGCGCGACGGCAGCTTTGACATCGTCCGCCAGCGGCCCGTCGCCGACGATCTTGAGCGGCACCTCGCCGCCCAGCGAATCCCATCCCGCCAGCAGCGTGTCGAGCCCCTTCTCGTGCGACAGCCGGCCAACGTAGATCGCGTACCCCCCGCCGCCGGCGGCGACGCCGGGATCGGGATGCACGAAGTTGGGCTTCACGAAGAGCTTGTCCGCCGGCAAGCCACCGGCGATGAACTTGTCGCGCGCGAAGCGTGTCGGCGTGATGTACGCGTCGACGGCGTTGGCCCAGGTGCCGATGACGCGGTGGACCGAAAGCATTCCCGCGGTCGCCGCCGTCGCGGCCGTGCTGTCGCGGTAGCACTTGTGCTTGATGCCCGCGAGCGGGAGTGATTTGCCGAGGCAGTCTTCGCAAACTTTCCCGCCGCGATAGAAGTTCGCGCCGGGGCAGAGCAGTCGAAAATTGTGCAGCGTCTGCACAACCGCGGCACCCTCGCGCCGCGCCGCGTAGTACACCGCCGGCGACATCAGCGGGAAGGTGTTGTGGAAGTGAACGATGTCCGCCCGATGCGATCGCACCGCGTCACGAAGCCGCGCCGCGGCCGAGCGGTTCCAGACCGTCGCCCCGAGCAGGCGCAGCCGTCCCATGCCGGCGACGTCGTCGTTGTGCAGCTCGAAGCGCTCGACCGCGTGGCCGAACGATGTGAGCAGCTCAAGCTCCGACCGGAAGACCTGGTCTTCGCCACCCGGCTGCTGGTAGAAGTTGTGCGCGACCAGAACCCTCATCCGCGATCGTCAATCCCTCGTTGTTATCGTCGGCAAAAACGTCGGGGCGGTGTCGGTACGCCCACAGAGCGGCCACGCCCGTCCCGTAAATCGTCCAGAACCACACGCCGCCCATCGGCCCTTCGATGAACACGTCGAACGAACCGTTGATCATGAACGCCAGGTAGTACGCGAAGAGAAACAGGAACAGCCCGCACCAGATCCTGTGATTTCGGCGGCGGCTGCGCAGGTAGGCATCGCCGACGCAGTACAGCCACGTCGCGTGCATCAGGAGCCAGATCGCGATACCCGGCACGCCCATGCGCGCCAGCACGTTCATGTGAATGCTGTGCGGGCTGCGGAGCGATTCGTCGGAGCTGAGCTGGAACCCGTCATCGGTGGCAAGGTTCACGCCGAAGCCCTTGCCGGTCCAGAAGTACTCGCCGTTGAACGTGTAGCCGATGATGGTCTTCCACCACTCCAGGCGCCATTCCTTGTTCGATTCATCAGCGGCGGATTTGCTCTCACCGAACATGGAGCGGAAGCTTTCGACGAAGCGTTCGGCGGAGATGTCGCGTCCCTTGCCGCCGGGAATTTCCAGCCTGAACGATGACGCCCACAGCAGCACGCCGGCCAGCGCCAGCATGCTGATCGTCCGCCACGCCGCCTCGTGCCGCGGCTTGGCGAACAGGCACAGGATCATGATCGCGCCGAACGTCAGCAGCCCGGCGCGGTCGACGACGCCCATCAGGCACATGTTCAGCGTCAGCAGCGATGTCCAGATCCAGCTCACCTTGCGCTTGGGGTCGGCCATCCAGAAGGCGAGGATGCCCGAGAGGTGCACGAGCACGTCGCCTTCCTTTTCCTGGAGGATCTTGATGTTCGTCCCCGGCCACAGCGGCATCGCGGAGCCGGTGAAGCGGTAAATCGCGAAGACGATCGGCATCGCGATGAGGAAGATCTTTGTGAAGGTGCGATAGCGCTCGATGAGCTGCGGCAGGCGATGCGGCTGGGCGATCACCGACGCCGCAACGAAGAACGCGAACGCGGCGTAGCCCCAGATGACCGCATCGCGGACGGCGAAGATCTCGTATTCCTCAATCCCCGGCACCAGGCGAACGGTTCCCCACACCACCAGCGGCACCAGCATCATCGCCGGCGCCAGACGCATCACGCGGGACCACTGGCGAGTCGTGAGGAACGCGATCAGCCCGACGCCCAGGACGAACTCGCCGATGTAGATCGGCGCGATGCCCAGGTACGCGAAGCCGCGGCCGCCCAGCGCGTAACCGAGCAGGGCGAAGCACAGGAGCAGCAGGAACCGATCGCCCAGCTTCCGCTGCGTGCGCGCGCCGCGATCGGCCTCGGTGGGCCGATCGTACGCGGGACGGCTGTAGCTCAATGCGTGCGGCATCGTTTAACTGCTCAGGGCCTCGATGTATGCTTTGGTCATAGCCTGGTGCGTGAAGGTCATCTCGAATTTTTCGCGGACGATCCGTCCCTGGTCGCGGCGACGCTGCGCATCAGTCAGCAGCGGGCGGAGATTCTCCAGCGACTTGCGCACATCATGCGGCGTGATATCGACGCGGCAATCGAGCGCCGCCTGGAGCTCCGGCACGCCGCCGTTGGGCACCGCCGCGAACGGTAACCCCGCCCGGGCGCTCTCGATCAACGCCAGCGGGCAATTCTCCAGCGTGGCGTGGTGCACGTACAGGTCCGCCAGCGGCAGGATCGACGCGACGTCGCGCCGGTGCCCGAGCATTTTCACTTTTCCGGTCAGCTCGAGCTGAGCGACGCGGCGTTCGATCTCGCCCCACTGCGGGCCGTCGCCGACGAGAACCAGGCGCGTCGCCGGATGCTGCGCGTTGATCTCCGCGAACAGCGGCAGCAGCCCGAGCTGGTTCTTGCGCGGCTCCAGCGAGCCGACGTTGATCAGCAGGATGTCATCATCCGCCAGGCCCAGCTCCTGTCGAGTGAGCGGTTTTCCGTCACTGTTTGCCGCCGCGCCGTTCCAGATGACCGCGCTGGCGCGGGTGCGGAGCCCGCGCGATTCCTCGACCGTCTGCCGCGCCCAGTTGGAGACATAGATCACTCGGTCGACGTCCTGGAGCACGCGGTCCTCGAACGCCAGCATTGCATCGTATCGCCGCCGCCCGGCGAGTTCGCCCTTGTCGCGGTATTCCGCCGCTTCGCTGTGGTTGAAGTGGCAGACCATCGCGACTTTGAAATTCGCTCGAAGCGCGGCGCGGACGTCCAGCGCCGCGCGGGCGCTGACGGGACATTGCGCCAGGATCGCATCCGGCCGCTTCGCCGCGGCGTGGCGCATCAGGTTCTCGCGCAACGCCGCGCGATGCCACTTTCGGTGCCACCACGTCGACCAGCTCTTGTTGATGCGATGCAGCAGCAACGGGCGAACGGCGAAGACGGGCAGCCATTTTCGTGAGCCGGAGAAGGCGCTGACGACATCGCACGTCACGCCTGCGTCGCGCAGGCCGGCTTCGAGCACGCGCGTGTGCGTGTGCACGCCGGTGTCGCCCTCGGGGCGGTTGATCGTGGCAATGACAACACGTTCGATCGACCGCCTGGCGGTTGATGGAGTCGGCGTCGGCGCGGCGCTGGAGGCGAGCATCGTCATGCCATCACCGCCTCGCGCGTCGGCCGCGCTTCGTGCCGCGGCGGAACGATCCCGTTCAACACCTGCCAATACCACGCGACCATGTCGTGATTCGTCTCGTAACCTTCACCGAGCAGCCGCACGATCTGATCGAGCAGGTACGCCGCGTGAATCGCGCTCACCTGCGCCGGCTCCAACCCCAGCGGTCGCGCGGCGGCGAACTCGCAAAGCCGCTGCTGCGCCTGCTGCGGCGTCCAGTTTTCCATCTGGAAGCCCAGTTGCAGGATGAAGTGCGTTTCATCCACCAGCGGCAACCCATCCAGCTCGCCGTACTCCCAGTCGAACGCGCTGATCTGACCGTGGTGCGACCGCAGGTTCCACGGCGCGAAATCGCCGTGCACGATGGTCGATGTGACGGTCGTCTGCTCGAGCGTCGGCGTGATCTGTTCGAGCGTCGCGAGCAATTCCGGCTGCGGCGTCGCCAGCAGCGCCAGCCGCTGCGACAGCGTCGATACCATGTGCGTCGCCGCCGCGGATTTCGTCGGGCCGCAACGCAACCGGGCGAGCAGTTGTTGATGCGCCGCCGTCATCTGCGCCGGCGCCGGCTTGCCCGCCAGCGGCGCTTGAACCGTCAGGTAGCGACCGTCGATTTCGCCGGCGAAGAGCAGCTTCGGCGTCGCCCCTTCCAGTGCGCTTCGATCGCTCAGGGCCGGCAGCATCACGGCCTCGTGCTCCATGATTCGTCGCGAGACGGGCGTGCCGGCGATCTTCACAATCGCGAGCACGTTGCCGCGCGGATCGACCACGACACCCGATGCCTTGCGATTGATCGCCGGCTCGGGCGCGCCGGCGGAAAGGCCAATGCGCAGGTCTATGTTGGGAAACAGCGTCGCCAGCGTCGTCTCCAGCGGCGGCGGCTGGCGGGATGCGATGACGATCTGATCGCCGTACCACCCGGGGACGTGCAATCGCGCCGCGAGCCGCGCCACCGCACGCTTGATATGCGCCGACCGCCGCGCCGGCGTGTAGATGTTGAACGACGCCGCCGCGACCGCCCCGCTGTCCAAAGAGATGAACCAGCGCGCTTTCTCCAGGCTCGGCACCACCGCGAAACGTCGCACATAGTGGAACCCCGCTGATTTCAATCGTGCGGTCGTCGCGTCCTTGCAGTTGATCGCGGCGACGCCCTCCCACTGCGGCAGATCGACCAATAGCTCGTGCCACGGCTTCGCGTGCGCCGTCAGCACGCGCGGCGGCGACGAGACCGCCGTGTTCCGCTCCCGGTCCGCTAGCAGATCGTACAGCCACTGCGGCGTGTTGCGCGCGCACGACACGCCGATCCCGCGCGGGAAGAGCTGCAACCAGGTTAGCGCCGGCGGCAGGTTCATCGCATCAGGTTCCGCACGCGGCCACTCGCCGCGACATGTGGTCAAAGATCGTGCTGGTGACGTCCTGGAGCGTCGCTTCCAGCGAACGATTCGTCGAGACGACGCGGGCGTTCGGCAACGTCTTCGCAAGTGCAAGATAACCGTCGCGCAGCGTCCGCAGCTTGTCTTCGGGCACTTCCTGCTTCCGCCGGCAGATCACGTCGACCGGCGCGTCCAGGAAGATGATCAGGTCGGGCTGCGGCACGACTTTCCAGATCGCTCGAATCAGCCACGTCGGCCCGGAGTAGCGATAGCGATGCGGATCGACGACGGCGTCGATGAGGTAGCGATGGTTGATCGCCACCCCGCCGCGCGCGAGCGTCGGATGCACCGCCTTGAGATAGCCCGGGCCGTAGCAGAGCAACCACCACGCCGCCTTGACGAGCGACTCGGGCAGCGATCGCGGCGGGAGCTCGTGAGGGGTTTTCTTCACGCGAATCGGCAGGATGCCGCGCGCAAACGTCTGGTAGTTCGTGTGCAAAAACGCGGGCGCGATCCGGCCCTGCGCGGTGTCGATGACCGTCGACTTGCCAACTCCATCGGGCCCGAGGAAGACGACGTGCAGCCCGCAGCGTCGCGGGCGCACCCAGCGGCGGGCGCGTCCGAACTGCCGGCCGATGCGCCGCGCGAAACCGGTGAACGGCTCGCGCCGGCTCAACCGCTTGCGCATCGTCTTGCCCATCGATTCGATCGAGTTGACGACGGGAGTCCAGTCTCCGGACGACGCCGCCTCCGCAACCAGCGTCGCTTCGCCGGCCGGCAGGATGCGATCGGCCTGCTCGCGGGAGTCGCGCGGATCCTCCGCCCAAAGCTCGCACAGGTGCCGCGCGCGGCGGGCGTCGAGGTTGCCCTTGTTCAACCGGTTCGCCAGCACGCAGCCGAACTCCATTCCCGCGGACGGGATCCACAATCCGCTGCGCGAGCGGCGCCGCGTGCGCAGGATTTCACTCTCGCCAAACGCGACGCGGCCGCTGACTTCGAAGTCGCTGCTGATGTGCAGTTGCAGCAGGACGGGCGGTTCGAATTCATTTCCCGGCGTCGCCAGCACGACGAAGTGCGCGCCGTCGGTGAACCACTGAACGATCTTCGCCCCGATCGCCGCTTCATTGTTGCGAAGCAGCTCCGCGAGCCGGCCGGGCAGCATCTGCCGGCGGATGAGGATGTCCACGTCTCCGCTCACGCGCTGCGGCAACGATTCGTGCCCGTGCAGGATGCAGTAGGCGACGCCGCTTTCGTCCAGCAGGTCCAGCACGCGGCGCAGCAGCTCACCGCGCTGCGCCTCCTGTCCGTCCTGCTGTGGCGTCGTCGCCGCCGTCGTCGCTTCAACTTCTGCCGGCGCCTCGCGCAGCGCTTCGCCGGGGTGGTCCGCCACCGTCATGGCCCGCTCTCCGTTTCCCGTTTCCAGCGCGGCGACGCCGGAATCATGAAGGTATCTCCAGTACGATTTGAGCAGCAGGATCGTCACGACCAGCGTGGTGATGATGATCCCGATGATCGCTCCGTCGGCGCCCATGAGCGGGATGCAGAGCGGGCTCATGACCAGCGCGATGACGCAGCCCCACACGCTGCTGGTGAAGATCACTCGCGTCCGCCGCGACGCCGTGAGCGCGGCAGCGACGACCATCTGCATGTACGTCAGGAACGCGCAGCCCGCATACAGCCGCAACACGGAGACGGCGGCGTCATCCGTGTACGCCGGGCCGTAAATGAGGTGAAGCAGCGGCATCGGAAACGCCGCCAGCAGCAGGCAGTAGACGCCCGCCATCGGAATCAGCGCGATGTACGCCTTGCGCACCTGCGAGCGCATTCCCGCGACGCCGTGCTTGTGCAGCGTGCGCGCGAAGCGGATCGGCAGGATGGTGCTGAGGAAAAACGCGATCACGCGCGTGGGGCCGAAGAGGATCTGCACGGCCCGCAGGTCCGCGCTAACGGCGGTCCCGAGCAGCAGCGCCGCCCACCAGACCTGCATGTGCAGGGACGACGCCCAGCCCATCAGTTCCCCGCCGAGCAGCCATTTGCCGAAATGCCAGTTCTCTTCGATGTCGTGTCGATCGACGCCGCCGCCGAGACTGTGGCGAAGCTGCCACGCGCCCAGGAGCACCGCCGCCGCGGACGTAACCGCCAGCGCATACAGCGCCGATGCGCCGGTGAAGTGCCAGCCCACGCGCGCGTGCGCGACGTACATCACGGCAATGAGCGCCATTTGGCCGCCGTAGCTCACGATGTCGTTGGCGAAGGCGCCGGCGTAGCGATGCTCGGTGTAGAGCACGCGGCGGATGAATTCCTGAAACTGCCAGAAGACGATCGACGGAATCAGCGCGACCAGCATGGCCGTCGCCGGCCAGCCGCGCGCCGCGGAGATGATCGCCAGCCCGCCCGCCAGGACGATCTGGAGCAGGACGATGAGCAACTGAGCGAATGCGGTCGAGCTGGTGTAGCGGCGATATGCCTTTCCGGTGCGCGAGGCGCCGATCACGTTGTGCGCCTGCGTGATCAGCGTCGACTGAAAGATGTTGGCGAAAAGCAGGCAGGCGTAAATGGTCGAGAAGACGCCGAACTCCGCCTTGTTGTTCGCCAGCGCCTTGGCCGTGAGCACGCCGGTGACGAAGTTCGTGCCGCTGATCAGAGCCTGGTCCGCCAGCGCCCAGAAGTGGCTCTTGATCCAGCCGATCAATCCGCCTTCGCCGCCGCCGCCGTCGCCATTGCCCGGCTCGCGCGACTCGTAATCGACGATGTTTCGCTGCTCGCCGTGGGGCTGCGGTGGGCGCGCCGGCACGCGCGGCGCGCGGGGAGCAGGGACAAGAGTCGGCGTAGCGCTGGACATTGGCAAAGGGGCTTTAGTGTATCCGCATTTGAAACGACGAAGGAGGATGGAAGGCCGCAGCGGGAACTCGGCCTCGCCGGCCTTCCACCCTCCATGTTCACTTTCGACTTTTCTCGGACGGCGCTTTGGATGCGAGCGCGCCGCCGTGAGGTCGCTTACAGAGAAAAATTTAACGACCGAGAATCAACCGCCGCGTCAGCAGGAACGCGAAGGTCGTGTGGATGGACAGGTACCGCTTCCACAACCGGCCGGGCTCCTGCGTGAGGCGGTAGAACCACTCCAGCCCGCGCTTCTGCATCCACGCGGGCGCGGTGCTCTTGGTGCCGGCATGGAAATCGAACGCGGCGCCGACGGCGGACTGAACCGCCTTGATCTTGTGCTTGTTCTCGAAGCAGAACACGTCCTGCCGCGGGCACCCGAGGCCAATGAAGACGATCCCCGCGCCGCTGTCGTTGATGCGCTTGATGGCCGCTTCGGTTTCCTCGGGCGAGAGCGCACGAAACGGAGGCGACTCGACGCCCGCGATGATCAGTCCCGGACACTGCTTCTTCAGGTTCTGCGAGAGCTTCTCGAGCACCTCTTCCGAGCTGCCGTACAGGTAGATCGACACGCCCTGCTTCGCCGCGGCTTTGCACACCCGCAGCATCATCTCCGGGCCGTAGCAGCGTTCCTTCAGCCCCGCCTTGTGGAACCAGTTGAGCGACCAGCGGACGGGTTGGCCATCGGGGGCGGCGATGTCGAAGCTGTTGATGACCTCGCGGAACTTGGGGTCGCGCGCCGCCATCGTCAGCCCGTGCGACGAGAGGTGCGTGACGGACGCGCTCTGATGATCGCGCGCCGCCGCCAGCATCTTCTGCTCGACTTCGTCGTACGTGACGGCGCTGACGCCGACACCAAAAACCTCGTACTTACGAGGCCACGATACCGCTACCGAGTTCATCGTCGTGCTCGTCGTCGTGCCGGTCGGGTTGGTCGTGATCGTTGCTTCCACAGTGCGCGTGATCGGCGATTTCCCAGCGCGGCTTAACGGCCGTTTTTATCGGGCGCCCTTTCGCAGCAGCACCGCGGGGATCGTCTGCGAGAGGATCTTGAAATCGTGCAGGAAGTTCCGGCGACGGATGTAATTAACGTCCATGCGCATCCATTCGTCGAAGGTCACCCGGCTGCGGCCCTTGACCTGCCAGATGCACGTCAGGCCGGGCGTCACGTCCAGGCGCGTGCGCTGCCACTGATCGCAGCCGGCGGATTCGTCCATCGGCAGCGGCCGCGGACCGACCAGCGACATGTTGCCTTTGACCACGTTCCAGAGCTGCGGAAGCTCGTCCAGGCTCGTCTCGCGGAGAAACTTTCCGACCTTGGTCACGCGCGGATCGTTGGTCAGCTTGAACGCGGGGCCGTCCTGCTCGCTGATCTTGCGAAGCTCGGCCTTGCGCGCCTCCGCATCGGTGGTCATCGTGCGAAACTTGTAGATCCAGAACGGCTGCCCGCCCAGGCCCGCGCGACGCTGCTTGAAGATGATCGGGCCGCGGCTGGTGAGCTTGATGGCGATCGCCGCCAGGATCATGACCGGCGAAGCGAGCAGCAGGCCGGTGCCGGCGCCGAGGATGTCGATGGCGCGCTTCCACCAGGGGAGCGGGCGGACGAGAAGCGTTTCGACGGCATCGGTGCCGGCGTCCGGCGGCCGAAGGCCGTCGCACACGCCCTGGATGACGAACGGCATGAGGTCCGCCGACTTGATCGCGGTCGCGCGTTCGGCCGGAGCTTCGGCAACCGCGGTGGCGCTGGACGTTTCCGTCACGGCCTCAACGGCGACGGCGCGATGATGGCCGTTGCCATTTCCGCTGCCGGTCGCATGCGCGTGGCCGTTGCCATTGCCATTGCCGTTGCCGTTTCCATTTCCGTTGTGGCCGTTGCCGTTATGGCCGTTCCCGTTTCCGTTGTGGCCATTTCCGTTGTGGCCGTTGCCGTTGCCATTGCCGTTAGTAGACGATGTCAGATCGCCCTTGCGCGCCAGCACGTCGCTCTTGCCGTTGCTGTTCCCATTGCCGTTGCCGCGGTCGTCCTCGAAGTACCACGCGGACGGATACGTGTAGACGCGGCAGATCGCGGGGATCAGTTCCTCCTGCGCCATCTTCAGGGTGCTCTCGGCGAACGCGCGAGCGCCGTCGCCGGCGGTGTACGGCAGCAGCGCCGCCACGCACGTCTCATCGAACCAGCCCAATTCGTCAATGCCGCGGCTGCGCCGCAGCAGCAGCCGCGCCAGCCGCAGCGTCATCCGCCGGTCTTCCGCTCGCACACGAAACAGGATCAGCGAGAACTCGCAGCGATTGCGATCCGCGCGGGCGCGCTCGCGATGGAGGACAGCCTCGAGCTGAGGACGAGTGTAGAGGCTACTCAAGCCGCGCGCGCCGGTCTGCACCGGTTCAACTCCGCGCCACGGAGAGGACGATTGAGCGTTCATGGACTTCCCTGGCCCGTTTTAGCGCACACAAGCGCCAAAACGGTCTTCGCCCCGCCAGGCCCACGTGAAAGCGGCCTAGTACGTTCCCACTCGGGGCAGTCACCCACCGGCGTTGGCCGCCGCGAACATTCGCTGCGACCCTTGCCGAAAAATCCCACCTCGGTCCGTTCACAGCGGCGGTGAAAAACCACGCGCGTCACTTCGCAACATTGCGTGCGTGCGCGCGCTTCGCACCGACCGCGGTGCACCGAGCTCTTCGTAAGTCGATCCGGCAGCGCCTCGACGCTTCAACTGCGTCGGTGCGGCCGCCTGCGGTGGCCCCGGCTCCGCAGAACCAGTGCCACACCCAGCCTGACGTGGTGCTTTTTCCCTCGTCGCGTGACCGCCGGATTCCTTTCACCCAACCAGCGGCTCACGTCGAGCGATTTGACTATCAATTCACCCAGTCAAACGACTTCTCGATGCCGGAAGATTTGAACCTTCACCGGCCTCGGCATATTCATCCCGCGCCACGCCCGAGCCGTTCTTCCCGTTCATCTCGCTTTCTTCGAGACCACGGTCCGACGACCCGGGGACGCTGTTTTCTCCATACCCGTAGCGGCCGTAGCTGCCGTAGTACCGGTAGCCGCGGCGTTTCACATCGTTCACCACCGCCCCGAGCAGCTTGGCGCCGACGCTCACGAGCCCGTCGATAGACAGCTCGCTGAGCTTGCGGTTGGACTTGCCGGCGCGAAGCACCAGCACGGTCGCGTCCGCCGACGCCGCGATGATCCGGGCATCGGTGACCGCCAGCAGGGGCGGGCTGTCGATCACCACATGGTCATACTTCTCCGCCAGCAGGTCCAGAAGGTCCAAAAAGCGCTGGCTGTTCAAGAGCTCGCTTGGATTACGGCCGGCGACGCCGGCGGGCAGCAGGTCCAGGTGCTCGATGCCGGTGTGGCGAATCGCCGACTCCAGCTCATCCTTGCCCTGAAGCACATTGCCCAAACCAACTCGCCCGTTCATGCTGAAGATCAGGTCCTGCATCGGGGCGCGCATGTCGGCGTCGATGAGGAGCACGCGGCGGCTCGCCTGCGCGATGCTGATCGCCAGGTTGCTGGCGCACGTCGTCTTCCCGTCGCCGCGTTCCGGCGAGGTGACCAGGATCGTGCGCGCCGTCCCTTCCTTGGTGCCGAAGTAGATCGCGGTTCGCAGCGAGCGGTACGACTCGGCCGCTTCGGAGGCCGGGTCGATGTGGATCTTCTGCCCACGGGCGATCGGGCTGGTCTCGTCCTCGACGTGCGGGACGATCCCGAGCACCGTCACGCCCAGCGCGCTCTTGATCTCATCGGCGCTGCGGAGGCGGAAGTCATACCAGTCGCGGACGCACGCCACGCCACACCCGACCAACACGCCCGCGAACAGCGCCAGCGCCAAGGCGCGGTACGAGTGCGGGCGGGTGGGATAGCGGCTGACGGTCGGGGGCTCGAGCGTTTCGATGTTCGGCGCCCCGCCGCGCTGCGCGAGCTTGGCGTTCTGGTACTGACGATTCAGCTCGTCGGAGTCCTTCTGAAGAGTCGCGACCTCGCCGACTAGCCGAGTCTCTTCCACGACCTGCGCGCTCTGCGCGATCGCCGTCTTCTGCTGCTGATCGAACGACGCCTGGAGGTCCTTTTCCTTCTGAAGCGCGGTCTCCCAGCGGCGGTAAACCGCCGAGGCGTACTGAAGGTTCAGCCTCTCGATGTATGCCTGAAGGTTCTGGATGGACGGATGCCCGGGCAGGTAGCGCTGCTGGAGCACCTGGAGGTTCGACTCCTGCTGGAGCATCAGCGCCCGAAGCTGCGCATCATCGATCGCCGAACCGACGTACCCGGCGCTGGCGCGGAAATCTTCGAACTTCGCGCGGCGCTGCGGCGTGTTCAGGATCGTGCGCTTCACGTCATCGACAGCGCTCTTGGCGTTGATCGTCTCCACCTGCGCCGTCGTCAGCTCCGAGGAGAGCCGCTCGAGCTGCTGGCGGATCACGTTGGTCTTGTCGTCCGTCGCCGAAACCATCCCGTGCGTCGCGCGGAAGGTCTGAAGCTCTTCCTGCTTCTTGGCCAGTTCCGCCTGCTTGTGCTGCCGCTCGGTGGTCAGCCACTCGAGGGTCTCGGTGGCGGTGCTGTTGCGCTGCTTGGACTGGTACTCGCGATAGCTCTTGACCAACGCATCGACGATGGTCGAGGCTTCGTCCTTGTAAGGCGTGTCAAACTCGATCGAGAGCAGCTCGTCCTTCTTGCCGACGTCAATCGTGAGAGATTTCTTAAAAAAGGTGAAGGTGTTGTCTTCGCCCGAGAAGGTCTTCAGATCCCGGATGCCCGGGGTCTGCAGTGCCATGGCGATAACGGGGGTAGACTGCACCACTTCCCGCTGCGTGTAGAGAAACGCTTCGGGGTCGTGCAGCAGCCGCGCATCCTGACCCGGCAAAATCTGCGGTCCCACCTGTTGAACGTACAATTTGGCGGAGCCGGTGTAATATCGCGTGGCCAATAACAAGTAGACGACAGCCAAAACCAGCGCGATTCCCACGGTAATTCCAACGACTGCGCGTTGCCGCCACACGATCTCCAGGATCGAGTCATTGGACGGCTCATTGCGATGACCGGGGGTCGGCGCGGGAAGGGATTCCCGGGCCGCGATGTTGTTTCCGTTCGTGTGAATGACCTCAGCTCCCAAACGCCCTCTGCAACCCACTTGAGAGAGGTTCGCGTAATAGAACCGATATGCGGGCCTGCGGCAACTAAAAAAGGCGGGTACCGCGGGGGTTCTGACTACTACAGGTAGCGCGGCGAAGTTACGCAGTTTACCGGCGTCACACCGCCCGCATTTTCGATTTCTAAGAACGTCCTAATATATGGTCGGGGGTCCTTTCCGGCAAGCGACGGTTGGTCGCTGCCGCGCGGGTGACGTATATTCACCTCGGCCGATGTTGGGAACTCTCACCCGCTCACTTCGCCGGGCCGATTCTGGTGTGGGTGGCTTGTGGCATGCGTCCACACCACGCCGATGAGCAGAAAGTGCCGATTCTCCGGGTGAAAGGTCTGGGTGGCCTCGATGGGAATGATTACCGTTCAAGTCTGGGATGCCACAGGGAATAAGCGCCAGGAGGTCGAGGTCCCCGATGACGCCCCGATGAACCGCATCCTCGCCGTGCTGCTGGAGAAGATGAACTTCCCGACGTATGCCCCGGATGGGCAGCCGCTCAGCTACAAGTTCCATCACCGAGCCTCTGGCAAGCAGCTTTTGGACGAACAGTGTCTCGCCGACGTGGGTGCCAAGGCGGGCGACATCCTCCGCCTTCAGCCGGAAATCACCGCCGGGTAGTCCGACGCGCCCCAACGCTGCCGATCGCAGCCTCCGTCGCGCGTCCGCTAGACGCGCGGGGGCATTTCGGCTAACGCATTGGTTTTCACGATGAGCGACGTGCTCCGCATCCAGACGCAGGATTTGCCGCCGGCCAACCGGAACGGCGCCGGCGCGGGCAGCGCGAGCAGCGCGGGGGCGGACGGTCGCTTCGATCGCTTCAAGCTGATCGGATGGTGGGATCAAAATCGCTTAGCCAAAGCGCGCGTGCTGGTTATCGGAGCCGGCGCACTGGGCAATGAGATCATCAAGAATCTGTCGCTGCTGGGCGTGGGGCACCTTTTGGTCGCCGATATGGACCGGGTGGAGAACTCCAACCTCTCGCGTTCGGTTCTCTACCGGGCGAGCGATAACGGCGCGCTCAAGGCCAGCACCGCCGCCGCCGCCGCTCGCTCCATCTATCCGGACATCAAGACACACGCCTTCAACGGCAACGTCGTCCACGACCTGGGCCTCGGCGCGTTTCGCTGGGCGGACGTCGTGCTGGGCGGGCTCGATAACCGCGAGGCGCGCCTCGCCATCAACCGCGCCTGCTGGAAAGTCAACCGCCCCTGGATCGACGGCGCGATCGAGTCGATCGACGGCTCCGCCCGCGTCTTCGTCCCCGACGGGCCGTGCTACGAATGCACGATGAGCGCGCAGGACTGGAAGCTGCTCCAGATGCGCCGCTCGTGCAATCTGCTGAGTCGACCGGAAATGGAAGCCGGCAAGACGCCGACCACGCCGACCGTCAGCTCGATCATCGCCGGTGTACAGTGTCAGGAAGCGGTCAAGCTCCTGCACGGCATACAGACGATGGCGGGGCACGCGTGGGTCTTCAACGGCACCTCCGGCGACGTGTACACCACGGAATTTCAGCGGAAAGACGACTGTTACAGTCACGACACGCTCGAGGAGATCATCGCGCTGGAGCACGGCGCCGCGTCGATCACGCCGCGCGAGCTTCTCAGCCTCGCCCGGCAGAAGCTCGGCCCCAAGGCCGAGCTGGAGCTGCCGCGCGAAGTGCTCGAAAAGCTGGTCTGCCCGCAGTGCAAGCACGAAGAGCAGGTGTTCGCGTCGCTGGGCAAAGTGAAGGCGGAAAAAGCGTGGTGCCCGCGCTGCGAGAACGTCCGCCGAGAGGTCGTCACCTTCTCGAAAATCCGCGGCGATGAGCCGTTCCTCGACCACCCGCTGGCGGACATCGGCGTGCCCGCGTTCGATATCGTCATCGCCCGAAACGCCGAGCGATCGATCGGCTACGAGCTCGCCGGCGACGCGCAGGCCGTTCTCGGGCCGTTGTATCAGCCGCAGCAGGACGCGGCTGAGGAGTTGGAGCTGGTATGAGCCGACTCCCCACCACTCTCACCGCCGCCGAGCAGGACCTCTCCGCCATCAAGGGCGGCGAGTGGACCGACCGCGAGTTCCCGCTCGGCCCGCGCGAGCGACCGACGCGTCGCCAGATCATCTTCAAGCAGTCGGTCCTCAACGAGATCTACACCCACGGGCGCAGCGCGCCGGACATCGAAGTCTGCGGCGTGCTGGTGGGAAACGTCTACCAGGACGCGATGGGCCCGTTCGTCTTCGTCGAGGCCTGCATCCGCGGGAATTTTTCAACGGGCAAGGCGGCGCAGGTCACCTTCACTGGAAAAACCTGGACGCACATCCAGGAGGTGATGGATCAGAGCTATCCCGACATGCGGATCCTCGGCTGGTACCACACGCATCCGGGCCACGGGATCTTCCTGTCGGACATGGACCTGTTCATCCACAAGCATTTTTTCAATTTGCCGTGGCACGTCGCGTTTGTGTTCGATCCGCAGAACCAGGAAGAGGGGTTGTTCGCGTGGCGCAGCGCGAACATGGCGATCGAGAGCTTCGTGGTTCAGAAGGACATGCCGCCGATCGGGCAGAAGGTGGCGCGACGGGTGCCCGAGCCGTACTCCCCGCCGGTGCAGTATGCGACCGATGGGGGGAATGGCGCTGCCGCGCCGGCAGCGAGTGGGTCCGCGACGCCGCAAGCGGCGGCTCCTCCTGCCGGGAACGAGAATGTTCCGCCCAGCGTGCGTCCCGCGGCTACCGCGGAGGTCAACGAACTCTCAGCACGCATTCAGACTCTGGAAAAGCGTCAGCGGTGGGTGACCGCGGCGTTGGCGCTGGCGGTGCTCGTCGCCGTCGCTTGGCCGATCGTGTTGTCGGCGCTGGCCATCCTGCGACCCAGCAGCGAGGAACATCAGAACAACGGGTTGCCCGAAGGCGTGCCGCAACTGGTGCAGCCCGAGCAGGCGCAGGCCCCCAAGAGTCCGACCGGCGCCGCTACGCCGGCGCGGTCGACGGACAACCCGCGCACCGCTTCTGCTGCCGGACAGCAGCCATAACTAAATGAACGTGACCGCCATGAGCGAAGGTAACGGCAACGGCAAAATCTCCATCTCCTGGGACGAGCTCAAGACTCGCCAGGTCGAGCAGCGCGTCGGCGCCATGACCGCCATGAAGCGCAACCGCGACTACGCGCAGCTCACCGACGCCCCCGAGCCCGTGCAGCCGGCCGGCATCAAGAACATCTTCTACAACACGCTGTTCTACATGTCGGTCTTCGGCTTCCTCGGGGGGCTGCTCGCCTGGGGTTGCTGGTCGATGCTCCACTTCAAGCCCAGCGCGTACCTCGAGTCCGCTGAGTTGATGCGCGGCGTGCAGGAAATCCGCGCCGCCTTCGACGCGCAGAAGATCACCGCCAACGAGAAGGCGCTGATGCTCGACCAGCTCGCGCGCGACGGCCGGAAGAACCCGTACTTCGCCATCTTTTCCAACGAGAGCCTGACCAATACGCAGAAGGATGCGCTGATCAAGCAGGTCGCCGCGCGCGACAGCAAGAAGGCGTTCATCAGCAACGTGCTCGCCTACGGCGTGACCGGGATGCTCATCGCCATCCTGCTCTCCATCGCCGAACCGGCCGTCTCGCGCAACATCCCCTCCACAATCATCAACGGCTCGGTCGGCGCCACGATGGGCCTCATCGGCGGCATCGTCGTCGCCCTGTTCATCGAGCAGATGTACAAGGCGCTGGGCGGACAGGACGGCCTGATCACTTCCGGCCGGCAGATCCTGGCGCGCGTCGTGCAGTGGGCGGTCGTCGGATTGTTTCTCACGCTCGCGCCCGGCTTGGTGATGCGCAGCGGGAAGAAATTCGCAATCGGTGCGATCGGCGGAGTTATCGGCGGGGCCGTCGGCGGACTGCTCTTCGACCCGATCGGCATGCTCACCGGGAACGAAGAAGTCAGCCGCCTCGTTGGACTATGCGCCATCGGCATGGTCTCGGGCATGGCGGTCGGGCTGATCGAGAATGCCGCCAAGTCCGGCTGGCTCAAAGTCACCGCCGGCCTGATCGCCGGCAAGCAGTTCATCCTCTATCGCAATCCGACGTTCATCGGCTCCTCGCCGGACAACCAGATTTACCTGTTCAAGGACGGCCAGGTCGGCCGGCGGCACGCGGCGATCCACATCGTCCGCGGCGGGTTCGAGATCGAAGACCTCCCGCTCGGCGTCGCCACGCTCATCAACGGCCGGCCCATCACGCGCTCCAAGCTCAAAACCGGCGACCAGGTGCAGATCGGCAACACCCGTTTCCTCTTCCAGGAGAAGCAGCCCTCGACGCTGGCGGGTCGGAACTAGTCCATGAGCACGCGTATGACGAACAACGTCACGCCCGCGGCGGGGAATCAGTCGGCGATGGTGCTGCGCGAGTGCGGCATCTGCCAGACCGCCATCTACACCGCCGAGGAAACCCACACCTGCGCCAAGTGCGGGCTGGTCTATCACGCCGAGTGCTGGAAGGAAAACCTCGGCTGCGCCTCGTACGGCTGCGATCAGGTGAACGTGCTGGCGCCGCAAGCCCCCGACGCGCAGCAGCAGGCGGATGCGGCGCCGATCCCACAGCCCATCGTCGAAGCCATCGAGCCGTTGCCCTGGTCGTTCCTGCTGCTCGGCGCGGCGGCGCTGGCGCTGATGATCTCCGCCCTGACCTACGGCATCCCGTCAGCGCTGATCGCCATCATTTCGGGCATTCGACTGGCCAAAAAACGCCATCTCCGTGATCGCCCGCTCCTCTGGGCGGTCGGACTTTCCCTCGCCGGGATCTTCTTCGGGATCTTCGTCTCGCGCATCTGGTGGGCGCAGGCGGCGACGCCGATACACTAACGAGGTGACCTGGTCATGACGATGGGAATCGCCGCGGTCACCGCGGCCGCGGCCGGCGAGCGAGCACGGATGATCGACTTCAATTGCCCGCAGTGCAATTCCGCCTTCTCCGTCCCGGTCAACCTCGCCGGACGGCGCGCGCGCTGCAAGAAGTGCGGCACCCCGATGACCATCCCGACGCCGGATGAGCAGAAGCAGGTCGTCCTCGCCGACGTCCCGCCCGGACCAAGGCTGCGACCGCGCGACCGCCGGCTTACCGCCGACGCCGAGCAGATGAAGGCGGCGTTCGAGAAGTTCCCGCTGATCAAGGTCCGCTCGATGCTCGGCGAACCGCCGGAGACGTACGAGCTGGAATACTTCGTCAAAGGGTTGGAGCGCATCCCCGGGCGCAAGGAGCCGATCGAGCGAAACTATCACCTCGTGCAGATCAAGCTGATCTCCGACTACCCGCGCATGGGCCCGCAGTGCAAGATGCTCACGCCGATCTTCCACCCGAACATCGAGCCGGCGAGCATCTGCGTCGGCGACCACTGGACCGCCGGCGAGCGGCTGGTCGACCTGGCCGTCCGCATCGGCGAGATGATCACGTACCAGGCGTACAACATTAAGTCGCCGCTCGATGGCGAAGCCGCGATGTGGGCGGATCTGAACATGCGCAACCTTCCGATCGACACGCGGAATCTGCGACCGCCGGAGCTGGGTTAGTCGTCTGAGCGCGACCGTTCGAATTTCGCCGAATGGTCGCCAGACGTCGCCCGCCCGCATTAGCCGCGTTTTGCGTCGCCGACGTGTTTTGGTATGGGTAAGGGTCGCCGGCGAGCAGGGCGACCCCTTTGCCGAGCGCGCTTTTTACTCCCGGCCCGGCCAGCAGTTGGGCCAGCGCACAGCAAGATTCTGGCCAAAAATAAGGACTTACGGCCACCCGACGGGCCGTCGCACCACGACGCGGCCTCGCACTTCCCCACCGGCCCCGCGACGCGTCGTCGCACTTCACGCCTCGCCGATTTCACCCCCGACTGAAAATCTGCCTGCGGTAGCGGGTACGAACGGTCGCACGATGGTTGCGCATGGAACGCCGACGGAGCGCCGTGCGCAGTAACCATCGAAGCTGACAACGCGACGCAGCGCTGCAGGCGGTGGCACGCCGCTGCGCGCCCGCGCAATATTCTAATTCACCAGAATTGGGGACGCTGCGCTCGCCCCATCGTTATAATGGGACCCTCTAAGTTAACTGCGAGGACTAACGTTGGGCACATCTCACATTATCGGATGACTCATGAAGAAAAAGAAGAGGACCGTGCTGTTCACCGGCGCCGGCGCGTCCAAAGCGTTTGGCTATCCGATCACCAGCGGCATATTTCCCAAGATCGCGGAGATGCTAACTGCGGGAGAGCTCTTTGAGGATTGGCGAGTTGGCGCGCAGTACCGTAAAGCGATTCATCGTTATCTGCGGGAGCTAATGCCTGGCTATCAGCGGCGCCGCGTCAAAAACGTGTCGATCACAGCACTGCTATCCTTCGTCGACTATTCGATACTCAGTGGCCTGTCGCCTTCCCCAGGGATGCGCCTTGATGACCTGCGAGAATTCCGCCAGTTGGTTGATCTCGCTATGCACGAAGTGCTCTGGTGGCCGCGCTCGCACCTGCACCCGTTGGTAAAACGCCTCGTGGATTGGTTTTTCCGCCAACCGAACAAAGGTCATCACGTTTCGCTAATTTCCACAAACTACGACTGGGAGATCGACCATGAGATCTTCCGGCGTTACGACGTTTCATACAGCAAGGTAGCGCGAAACGTCGACTTCGGTTTTTCTTGGCGTGCGCCTTTCTCAGGCGGAAACGGTCGGCCCTATATGCGGCCCGCCGGTGCGCCGCATGATATCTTTAAGCTTCATGGATCGCTTAACTGGGCGCACTGCGGGTTGTGCAACCATGTGTACGTGAACCTGAGACAATCCCCGGTGTACCAAATGTTCGGGGAACACCAAACCAAGAATGAGGCGAATTCGTGTCACTGTGACCATTGGCCGCTCGGCCATTTGCTGGTCGCGCCGTCCATCGTGCGCGACGTTCGTGATCCAAACCTGCTCGGTATTTGGCATGCTGCGTTTGAGGCGCTGCGCTGGGCTGAGGAATGGATCATGGTCGGATATTCGTTGCCAATGGAAGATGTTGCCATTCGCTCGATGCTCTTTCGAGCCTACTCGTCGCGTCTCAGGGACAACCCCATCCGAGTGCGAGTGTTCCAGAAGAAAGGCCGCGAAACCGAGATGAACTACCGGCTGCTGTTTCCGGATTGCGAATACCACAATTCAGGGATGAACGGGTGTGTGAAGGCTCTTGAGAAGAGCGATTGAAACCGCTCCTGTTCGACGTATTGAATTCGACCGGGTCGAGAACGACCGCTCCCCTTCACCCCGAAATGCCGCATGGTGATGCGTGCGCCGTCGCGCATAGAAAAAAACGTCGCCGGTTGCGCCGGCGACGTTTTCAATTTCTACTCCGTCGAGCGAGCAGACTACTTCTTCTTGCTCGCCTGGAAGTCGGCGTGGTCTTCCTTCATTTCCGCCTTCTTGTCGCCCTGGTCTTCCTTGTGATCGGCCTTGCGGTCGGCCTTGGGATCCGTGTGGTCTTCCTTGCGTTCGGCCTTGTACTCGGCCATGTCCTCGTGGTGGTCCGAGATGTAGGTGGCGTGCCCGGCGCTGGCGGACATGAGCCGCCGGCCCTCGAGTCTTTCGATCATCATATTCTTCGCTCCTCGTCGCGCGCGCGTGCCGAGAGAAATGTGCAGCTCGTCGCCGCGCCGCGCGCGCGTGAGCGGCCGCGAGCCGCGGGATTACCGTGAATCCCGCACCTACGGTACTGTCGCGCGCCCGAGGGATTCGGATCAAGCGCCAAATTGCGATTCCCATCGGGCGCGCTGGGGTGCGTGCGAAGCTGGTGAGACTGGTCGGGTTGAACGAGCGACCTGTCGAGAAAAACCGGGTCGAGGACGACCCGGCTCTGCTTCACTGGAGCGTTCGTCCCGCGCTGGTCACTTCGCGCCGCGGATGAACTGTCGCACCGCTTTTTCGACGTGACGCTGGAGGGTGTTGCGGTCGCGCTTGTTCATGGCGCCGCACTTGGCTTCGATCATCGGGACGACGGCGGACATGATCGACAGGACGAGGAAATCCGCCTGCGACGCGGCGGCGGGAGCGGGCTGAGCGGACGGCGACACCGACTCCGAAGCCGACGCGGGGTGGGAGCGCTTGCGGGGCATCTCCCTATTGTAACGAGCCGTTGCCGGCGAAACCGTGGAACTTTTTTGACCGCGCGGCATTGCAGGAAGTACGTGTCCGCGCGCCCGCGCGCCCGCGCGTGCGTCGAGGTCGGACCGACGCACGAAGGAGCGTCGTATGAACCATCGACGACTATCGCGGCGACGGCGATCCGCGATGATCGCAGCGACCGCGCTGGGATGGACGGGCGCAGCGACGTCGCACGCCGCGACGACCGCGACCTGGGTCGCGCCGGCGTTTGGCGTCTGGACCGATTCGTCCAAGTGGTCGACGTCGCCGATCTATCCGCAGAATGGGTCGCCCAGCCCGAGCGATCACTATGACGCGGTCATCGCCGCGAGTGGGGCCGCGTATAATGTGGCGGTCAACGCCTCCGCCGCGGGCGCCGGCGGCTTCACCGTCGACTCTCTCACCATCGCCTCGCCGGATGTGCAGCTCAGCCTCAGCGGCGGGACGTTCACGGCCGTCTCGGGCATCAACGTCGCCAGCCCGAGCACGATCTTCTTCGACGCCTTCTCCACCACCACGCTGCTGCGGGTCGCATCGGGCGCGCTGACGCTCGCCAGCGGCGCGACCATCACCACCCGCGGGGTCGGCGGAACCATCAGCGGAAACATTGTCAACAACGGCACGATCTCGTGCGAGCTGGCGACGCGGACGTTGAACCTCAATGGCGGATCGATCCTCAACAACGGCACGCTGCGCGCTTCAGGGACCGGCGCGACGCTCAACCTCGCCGGCACCAGCCTGACCAATCACGGAACCATCAATGCCGACTCACTTGCCACCGTCAACATCATCGGCGCCGCGACGAGCAACACCTGGACGAGCGACGGCGCGATCACGGCGACGAACTTTGGCGCGATCAACCTGGGCGGCACTTTCACCTTACCGGTGGCGGCGAGCAGCAACACCGGCGGCAGCATCAACATCACCGGGACGCTGGTGAACACGCCGACGTCGCTGGTGCTCAACGCGCTGACGGGCTCGTGGGGCGTGTCGGGCAGCGGAAGAATGGTCGGCGGAACGCTGGCAACCTCCGGCGGCGCGACGCTCATCGGACGCGGCGGAACGCTCGATTCGGTCAACAATCTCGGCGACGTCAGCGTCACCACGTCCGGCGGGATTCACCTCACCGGCACGTGGACCAACAGCGGGACGATCTCGGCCGCCAACGGCTTGCTCGACCTCGCCAGCGCGGGCGTGAACAACGGCACGATCGCCACGTCCGCCAACGCGGTGGTGAACCTTGGCGCACTGCCGACCGGCAGCGGGACGATGAATTTCACCGACAGCACGGTGAACATCACCGGCACGTTCACGCCCGCTCAGCTCACGAATCTTCCGCTGCACAACTCGCCGCTGGTCTTGAGCGGCGGCACCATCGACGCAACCGGCACGACGCTCACCCGAGCCTGCCGCTGACCTTCAAGAGCGGGACGATTCGCAACGGCACGCTCACGACGAGCGGCGGCACGCCGGCGATCGTTCCGGGAGGCGCGAGCCTCACGCTCAACGGCGCGACGCTCGCGACGACGCTGGCGGTCCAGAGCGGCGGAACGCTCAACCTGACGGGCAATTGGGTCAACAACGGGGTCATTGCGCTGAACGGCGCGACGCTGGCGCTGGGCGGAAACTTCAGGGGGTCGCAACTCGGGGCGATCACCGGCGCCGGCGGAACGCTGCGGATCACCGGCATTTTCGATAATTACAACACGACGACCACCATCGGCGATCAGCTCACGTGGGAGGTTGCCAGCGGGACGATTCTCGGCGGGACCATCGCCGCAGCAAGCCCGGGCAGCACGCTGAAGGTCACTGGTTTCTCCACATTCGATGGCGTCACGCTCGCGGCGAATACCACCGTTCAAAGCGTCGGGACCGCCGCGGCGACCCTGACGGTCCAGAGCGGACTGGCGCTGGCAGGCAGCACGCTCACGCTCTCATCGAACGGGACCTCCGCCACTGCGTCGCTTGCAACCAATGGTGGAATCGTCGGCAGTGGACAAATCGTTTTCGACGGCACCAGCAGCTTCGCGAGCATCAGTTCCAATGCCGTTCCGATGACGTTGGGACCGGGCATCACGATACGATCCGGGACGCAAGGCGGCGCCGTGCGCAACGAAAGCTCGATCCTCAGTCAGGGAATCATCTCCTCGCGCGCCGCCGGACGACTCATCACCGTAGCCGGCAACGCCATCATCAACCAGGGCACCCTGGAAGTGATCAATGGCGGCACCATTGCCGTCACGGCGCAGAGCATGATCAACCTCGCCGGAACGATCAGCTCCGCATCGAACAGCCTCGTTACCATCAGCGCCCCTCTCACCTGGGCGGGCGGATCGATCGGCGGCGACGGGCCGCTCATCCTCAATTCCACCGCATCGATAACCGACAACGCCGTCAAGCCGGGCACCGGCGTGCTACGCGTCAACAGCAGCTTCAGCGTCGCTCCCGGCAAGCGGCTCGATCTCACCACAGGCAAATTGATCCTCAAGGCGAGCACGGTCGGCTCATGGAACGGCAGCAGCTACACGGGCGTGAGCGCGCTGATCCAGTCCGGCCGGAACAATCCCGGCTCCACCGGCGGCCGGTGGGCCGGGCCGGGAATCGTTACCTCGCAGAGCGATGCGGTCGTGCGCGAGCTGACGAGCATCGGCGTCGCCACCGCGGCGCAGGTGAAGAGCATCGCGGCGACGCGAACATCCCTCTGGTCCGGGCAGACCGTCAGCGGGACGGACGTACTGGTCATGTACACCTACGCCGGCGACGCCAACCTGGACGGAAAGATCGACGTGGCCGATTACGCCCGGCTGGACTTCAACCTGCCGCTGCACTCGGCCGGGTGGTTCAACGGGGATTTCAACTACGACGGGAAGATCGACGTGCTTGACTACGGGATCATCGACATGAACGTTCGCGCGCAGGACGCGCCGTTCAGCACCGCAAGCGACGCACTAGCCGCGACCTCACAGGTCGCGCGTCTGACCGATGACAGCGTCGCAACCGTTCCGGAACCTTGCTCCAGCGCCGTATTCGTGTTTGGCGCAGCGTCAGCAGGTGGCATCAGGACGCGCCGACGCAAATAACGCCCATAAAAGCCTCATTCCCCAACTGTTAAACCGCGCCCGGATTTTTACCGATCTCTCCCTCAGCGGGGGCACATCGCGCCTCGCGGGAAGGGTGATGAACACGTGAGCGCGACGGCAACAGCTGAACGGCCGGCGATCGGCGGGGCGTACGGGGCGGCACATCGAGTCAATCAGGCGAACTGGTATTACATCCGCGACGACGTTCGCGTCGGGCCGGTGACGCAGGGTGACCTGTGTGAATTGTTTAGAACCGGTTCGCTGCCGTCGTCCACGCTGGTGCACAGCGACGCGTTTGAGGAATGGGTTCCGGCATCGTCCATCGCGGCATTGCGCGCGTTGTGCGAGCAGGCGCCGCCGGTCGCGCGGCCCGCGGGGCCGGCCGGCGAGCGGGCGCGGATGGATTCCTTCGACGCGCTCGACTACGCGCAGTCGGACTTGGACGGGCCGTCCGGCATCGCCGGGTGGCTGGTACTCCCCGCCATCGGCATGGTCTTCAACCCGCTTCGCCAGGCGGTCATGACGCTGGGGTTCTGGGTGATCGCGGACAAGGTTTCGGCAGGCAAGGCGGTTGCCCCGATCCTGCGCGGCATCTCGGCCGGGTCGTTCCGCATGCTGGCGATGCTCTCGGCGATCTTCTGCCTGTACCAGGTCTTCACCGCGGTGCTGTTCTTCGGCAAGCGTCGCGCCGCCCCCGCGGCGGTGATCGGGCTGTTCGTCGCCAACATCGTCTTTAACATCATCCTGGTGGCGATGACCCCGACGACCGCCTCGGCCAATCAGCCGCCCGCGGTGGCGCAACTGCTGCCGGCGTTCGCGGTAGCGGGGATCTGGATCCCGTACTTCCTCAACTCCAAGCGGGTGAAGAATACGTTTGTGAACTGAGCGTCCGCGTTGTCGCTCAGGGATCGAACGGCTCTGTCGTCAGCGCGATCAACGAGAGCGGCCGAAGCGTGAGCGACGCCTCGCCTGTCGGCGTGATCGCGGGCGCGGCGGGAGCGGCGTGGGCGAGTGTGCCCTGACCGTCACCGTTCCACATGAGCGCGCGAAGCGATACACCGCGCGGCAGGCCGGCGAGGGTGAGCGTCGCCGGCTTGTCCGCGTGATTCAGCCCGTAGACCGTGAGGTGTGACCGATCCGCCGACGTAACGGCCGCGACGGTTGCGCTATCCGATTCGCCATCCACCTTCAGCGCATGCCAGCCCGGCTGGCACGTGTGCGTGAACAGCCGCAGCACGTGATAACCCGGCTTGATCGGCCAGTTGTCCGCGGCGGCGCCGATGACGCCGTAGGGCATCAGCCGGTCGTACCAGGCGTCCTCCATCGTCCAGATCACCGTGGCGACGTAGCCGCGATTCAGCGCCTCGAGCGTGAACCACGCCAGTTGATTGGCCTGGAGCGGCGTGCTCGCCAGCGGCGTGCCGTCTTCGTAATTCCCCGGCTCAACCTTCCGCTGCTCGCGATGCCCGCGGACGCCGAACTCGGTGACGTACATCGGCCGGCGCTGCGCGGGCGGGAGCGCGTCGAGCATCTCGCGACTCTCGCGCAACCGGCGCTGAAGCTTGGGCGTGTCCCAGTAGTCCCAGTACGCGTGGATCGAGTAGCCATCGGAGACGCGCGAGAGGCTTGAGCCGATGTGCGTCAGCCACTGCCGCTGGTTGGTGCTCACCAGGTCGCCGCAGACGATCTGGATCTGCTCGCGCAGCTTGAGTTTTCGCAGTTCGGCGTCGAGCGACAGATAGAGGCGGTCGTACGTCTGCGGCGAGACCTTGTCGTCCCCTTCGTTCACCTCGTTCTGGATCGTCACGTACCGCACGCCGGTGATCTTCTCATCGCGGACAATTCGCGCGAGCAGCCGCGCCAGCTCGGCCATCTGGTTTTCCGGATCCTTCCACGGGCCGTACCAGTGCGTGAGGTTGATGGTCGCGCCCGCGCGCTGGGCGAGCCGGCAGGTGCGCAAGAACGATTCGCCTACGCGTCGATCGTCCTTGGCCACCGGATCGCGGCGGTCGCCGGTGAGCCAGTGCGGCATGAAGAAGATCCGCACGTGCTGGGGCGAGAGCGCGATGACCTTTTTTTCGAATTCCTTCGCGCTGGAGTCGGAAATGTCATTGGGCGTGCAGTAAAGATACGGGTTCATCTGCGCGCCAAAGCCAACCAGTGCGGGCCCGGCGGGAGTTTGAGTGATTGTGAAGTCGGCGGCGTGTAGCGACGATGGAAAAAAGAAAAGAGCGATGAGCCACAGATGGGGCACGGATGGACACAGATGAAATGCGCATCTGAAATTTGAGACTTGGAATTTCAGATTCTGATCTGTGTTCATCTGTGCCCCATCTGTGGCTAACCGTTCTTCCGATCCCGCACGCGCCGCGCCGGCACGCCGGCGTACAAGCCCCAGGCCTCCGTGCTGCGATTCAGCAACGCGTTCGCGCCGATGATGCACCCGCGCGCGATCGTCACGTTCGCCAGCACCGTCACGTTCGCGCCGAGCCAGACATCTTCGACCAGTGTGATCGGCCCGGCGACGCCCGGGACCTCGCACATCGCTTTGCCTTCGCGGATGAGCGGATCGTGACCAATCGTCGCCAGCACACAATGGCCGGCGATGTTGCATTTTGGACCGATTTTCAGCCCGCCCCAGCCGTAGAGGATGCACATCGGCGCGAAGTGGGAGTGGTGGCCGATCTCGACGAAGCTGCCCGCCCCGCCGGTGGAAATGTACGTGCCGGGGAAGAGGTCGACGTGGTCTTCGATGACTAATCGATCGGCGGAGCCCTGGATGAAGCAGTTGGGGTAGAAGCGGACGTTCGATCCGATGCGCGTGATCGCCGGGCCATCCTGCATGTAGAAGCCGCGATCGAAGCGGACGTTGTCGCCGACTTCGATCCGCTCGGGATGTTCGATGAAGACGTTGTCGTCGATGATGACGTTGTTGCCGCAGGACTTGAATCGTTCGCGGTAATCGGTCATTTGTAGGGGCGACACTTGTGTCGCCCTCCGTCGCGGTTTGCAATCGAAAACAGGGCGAGACAAGTCTCGCCCCTACGAGCAGGATAACCGTTGCCCGAGATTCACGCTTATCGAAAACTCGACGTCCCGCGCGACATCGCGATGCAGATCGCGTCGGCGGTGCGGTACACGTGGCCGCAGTTTTTCAAAGGGACGCCGCCGCTGTGGGAGACGACGCCTTACCCGGATAGCTGCCTGCATTTCGTGCTGGTCGATGGCGATGTCCTGATTAGCCACGCGATCGTCTCGGCCCGCCCGCTGACGCACCGTGGCGAGACGTTCACCGTCTACGGCCTGTCCAGCGTGATCTGCTTCCCGACGCACCGCGGCCAGGGCTTCGGCGAGCGCGTCGTCGCCGGCGCAACCGATTACATCAAGCAACAGCCCGATGCCGACTTTGCCCTGCTCTTCTGCGGGGAACGCGTTAAGCCGCTGTACGAACGCACCGGTTGGACCCACACCCCGCACATCACCGTCACCTACGGCCCGGACAACAAAACCTACAGCGACGGCTATCTCATGGGGCTGTTCGTCTCGGACCGCGCGCGGGCGCACCGATTCGATGAGGCGCCGCTGTACGTCGGCGCCAACACGTGGTGAGACATCTCATGATGCAACTTTTCGCGGCGGCGGTGCTCATGGCGACAACGTTTGCGTCGGCGGGCGAAGTGCTGTGCGGCGTCGACGTGCTCGAACGCGACCGCTTCAAACAGCTCGATGGCCAGCGCATCGCGCTGGTGACCAACCAGACGGGCCTTGACCGCGCCGGCAAACGGCTGGTCGATCTGCTCATCGACGCGCCGGGCGTGAAGCTCGTAAAACTCTTCTCCCCCGAGCACGGCCTGTACGGCGTCAAGGACGAAAAGGTCGCCGACAGCGTCGATGAGAAAACCAAGCTCCCGGTCTTCAGCCTCTACGGCAAGACACAGAAGCCGACGAAACAGATGCTCGAAGGTGTCGATGCGATCGTCTACGACATCCAGGACGTCGGCGCCCGCTTCTACACCTACAGCGCGACGCTCGGCCTGTGCATGGAAGCGGCCGCGGCCAACCACGTGAAGATGATCGTGCTCGACCGGCCCAATCCCGTTACGGGCCTGCTCTGCGACGGCCCGATCGCCGACGCCGACAAACTCTCCTTCACCGCCTACCAGCGCTTCCCCATCGCGCACGGCATGACCTTCGGCGAGCTCGCCAAGCTGTACAACGAGCACTTCGGCGTCAAATGCGATCTAACCGTGGTCCCCTGCGAAGGCTGGACGCGCGACATGTGGTTCGACCAGACGGGGCTGATGTGGACCAACCCATCGCCCAACATGCGCAACCTCACGCAGGCGCTGCTGTACACGGGCACGTGCCTGGTCGAGGGCAGCAACGTCTCCGTTGGCCGCGGGACGGATCAACCGTTCGAGTGCTTCGGCGCCCCGTGGATCGACGGGCGAAAGCTGGCCGCGTCGCTGAACGGACGAGAAATGCCCGGCGTGCGCTTCGTGCCGATTGAGTTCACGCCGAATGCCAGCAAGTTCAAGGGCGAGCTGTGCCAGGGCTGTTACGTCATCGTCACCGATCGCAACGCCATCCGCCCTGTCCGCGTCGGCGTCACCATCGTCTGGACACTACGAAACCTCTTCGGCGACAAGTTCGAGATCGATCGCGTCGCCCGGCTGATCGATAACGACAAGACCATGGCGGCGATCAAGTCCGCCACTGACCCGGCGACGATCCCGGCGTCATGGGAACAAGATCTCGCCGCGCTTTCCAGCACAGTGGGATCCGAAGCTTGGAATTCACGTGACTTGAAGTCGCGGC
>JADMIO011011061.1_pt1 | contig 104216 bp, 88 predicted proteins | sample 8958161 | NCBI WGS metagenome assembly JADMIO01 (sample SAMN16585339, study PRJNA669376) | soil metagenome | isolation source: Crop rotation soil | place: USA: Cullars Rotation, Alabama | collected 2011
CCGCGACTTCAAGTCACGTGAATTCCAAGCTTCGGATCCCACTGTGCTGGAAAGACATGTCGAGGGAGATGGCTGGAAGATATTCGCGTCTGAATTCGCGCTTCCACCAATTGCCGGTACGGTTTCGCTCCTCATGCGTAGTGAAGTGATAATCGTAAAGCCGGGCGCGAATGTATTTCGGAGGAGCGTCCGCGAATGGATTGGCTTCGAGCAGGTCCAGCGTTTCGGGCAAGCCTTGGAGCAGCCGAAAGCAGAAATTAACGAACCATGGATTGGTGCGCACATCGCCAAGGGCGGCAAACCACATTTGCCAATCGAGGCGCGGTTGATGCGGCGCGACAAATGGCGGACGGCGGTTCAGCGCGCCGGGTTTGTAACGAAACGAATATTCCTTCCATTCGTGCCCATCCACGCTGCCTTCCACAATGATCTCCGGCCGGTCCGGTGTCATGACCGCGAAGAGGCCGTAGCTGTTGACACTCCGGAATGGAGAAATCCATCGGTAAATCCTGACCATCCGCGATGACCAGGACGGCAGACCGTAAATCGCGGCAACGATTTGCAGCAAAGAGACACTTACAATGAGCAGCGCCACAACAGCAACAGGCGCCTTCCTCCAACGGTTTTGTGCGACGACGGTTTTCAACGGCCTGTCCAATCTCTTGCGAGGGAGCAGAGCGGCCAACGTAAAATCATCAAAGGCCACCACGCATAACAGAATCGCGAGCCAGTTGAAAAAGGTGTAGTTGCCCGTCAGGAGAATGACCAATTGCAGCGCAGCGATGGCGGAGGCGCCGATCATGCGGAGCCGCCGCGGCGCAAGAAGAAGAAATGGAGCGCCGAGTTCAATCGCGAACATCAGGACGCAGGAGATTTTTTGAAATCCCATCGGCAATTGATGGACATACCACGCAATTGGATTCGGAAGCGGCTGCGTTTCGAAGTGGCGCGAGAGCGCGGTCAGATTCCGCCAAAGCGCGTCGCCGCTGGTGAGTTTCACGGCTCCGGAAAGGAACATTAACTTGAACAGGAGCAAACGAAGCAGCCAGATCGAAACGCGTGACGGAGGTTTTTCGTGCGCTCGGCGAGGAAGAAGCTGCGCGGGCGCCAAAAAGATGCCGAGGAATCCGGTTTCAAGCAGGAGATTGTCCCATTGAAAACCGAGGAAATCCCGGCCGACGGTTGCGAGCGAAAGATAAAGAAGCCAGAGACCGCACAAACAGATTCGCTGGCCAATTCCGGCGATGAGCGCCAGCGCCAAGGCGGCTCCGAGACCGCATTGAAAGAGGAGCGTGCCATCGGAATCGGAGAACCAGCAAAACGTCGGCAAAAGGCGAAACCGATCCAGCCCGATTCCATCCGCATCCAATGCGTGACGCGCCTCAGACATCAAATCGCGGGCGGGAAGAACGCCGTCGCGACCGACCAGGCCGACGACTTGCACCCACAATGAAACAAAAGCGATGAGATAGATGACGCCCAGGCCACGCAGAAAAATCCAACGCGTCAAAAGGTCAGGACTGCGCTCGACGTGCTTTCCCCAAAGGGCGCGCGTCATATGACTGAAAAATACTCGGTGGCTGGCAACGAATGCGTAGCTGACATCAGCGACTTTGGCGAACTCCGGAAAGTCCTCGTAAAGGCGCAACGGCCACTGCCTCTGTGGATTTACGGCCAGACAACGAAAGACAGCTTCGGCGCCGCGATAGACCGAACCGTCCGCAGAAACAAAATGAATGGCGCGCTCCAATTCCGCGCGGGAAAGATCGGGAAAATTCTCGGCAACACTTCCGTCCTGCAGCGGAACATAATCGACATGGTCCCCGGTCGATTGTTGCCAGCGCGCGATCCACAACCGGCAGAAGCGGCAATCGCCGTCGAAAAGCATGACTGGCCGGCCCAGATGATTTGCGACTCGACGCGGCGAATTCACAATTAGCGGGAATGGTGGGCCCACTCGGATTTGAACCGAGGACCAAGCGATTATGAGTCGCCTGCTCTAACCGCTGAGCTATGGGCCCAACCTGATCGCCGAATACTTCGCCCGCGCCGGTCGCGCATGCAAGTGGATTTGCGGGCGGGAAAACCGTTGCCCGGCGAAAACACGTTTCATAAGCTCACCACGATGATCGCGCGGCGCCAGGATTTGATTGCCACGGCAGTTTGCGCGCTGTTTGGATTTTTTCTCTCAACACTCCCTCATTTCATCGCGTGGCGGCAGCTTGGCCATCCCTGGTATTTTGCCGATCCCGATGGTTCCAGTGTCTATCTGCATTTCGTTGCGCACGCTTATTATTTTCATCCATTGACTCTCGCCGATCCGGCCCGGGCATTTTCCGGGGCCGCGTTTTATCCGTGGATTGCGTTTATTCCATTTGTCCTGATTTCGAAATTATTTTCAGCAGGGCCCGCAAGCGTATTTTTTCTTTGGTCGGCCTGGGGTGGCGTGGGATTGGGAGCCGTCTTCTACGCAATTCTTCGGACATTTGTGGCGCGGCCTTTCCTGGCGGTGGTGGCGACATTGATCCTGCTTGCTGACACAGGACTGATTTTAGGACGACCGTTTGACCGGCAGGTGGCGCAAGTCATTGAAACGTTGCACGGGGGGTCGGGCGCTTATCCAGGAGCGTGGTCGTATTGCCTGCAACAATTTCGCACGGTCAACCCGGCGGTGAGCTGGCCGTTCCTGGGATTGTTTCTGTGGGCGATGCTCAAGTTGAATGAAAAAGTCACGCGAAGGCGCGAAGTTGTCGGCGCGGTTTCCTTCGGGTTGTTGTTCTACGTCTATTTCTATTACTGGACAGCGGCGGGGCTGACGCTCGCGATCGCTTTTGTTGTGCAATCGTCGCTGCGCGGTCCTTATTTTCGAGTGGGCGCGCTCGGAACGCTTATCGGCTTGCCCTGGCTTTTTTACCAATACACCGTCCGCCATTCCCAGCCCAGCCAATGGCTGGAGCGTTACGCCTATTTCGTGCGCATCGGACGTTTCGACGAATTACAAATCTCGAAGATTGCGATCCTTTGGCTGGCGGTCGCGATTGTCATGCTTTGGAAGATGCGGGAACGGCGCGCGACATTTCTTTGTTTTTTTGTGATCGCGTCGATGGCGTTGTCGAACCATCAAATTGTGACGCGGCTTGGCATTCAAAATTACCATTGGCAACACGCCTGGGGCGCCGGCGTCTGCCTGCTGGTGGTTGCAACCATCGCGATGTATTGGGATCGAGCCGCGCGAATTCCCAAACCAATTTTGCTTGCTGCCGGGGTCTTCGCCTGCGCGCACATCGCCGGCGGCATCTACTTGCGAGCCTGGGAAGCGACCAAGGCGGAAGCGCCCATGAAAATTCAAAGAGATCTCGCTGACTATTTACGGCAGCGGCAGACCGCTCCGTGCGCTTTTCTCTCCGGAAGGATCATGGCCGGCGATCCGGATTTTGTGGATTTCGCGGTGGGATTCGATCGGCAGGTTGCGCTGGTCGGGATTGGTGGATTGGGGCCGAGCGTCAGCGACGACGAATGGCGCGAACGGCGGACACTCGACGCATGGCTGCGCGGGGCGACTTTGCAAAATATCGCGGACCAAGTGAATGGCTATTATGGCTCGTGGTATCAACTGACGCGAACGACCCCGCGGGAAAAAGCGGACGAACGTCGGCTCGTGGAAAATTTATTTTCGCAAATCCAGGCGCGGCCACAAACTTGGTTTTCGAAATACCTGGTTCATTATGTCGCTTTGCCTTCGGGGCAATCGCCCCCGAACCAAAACCAAACCTGGCGCCAGGTTTGTCGCGGCGAACGCTGGACCGTCTGGGAAATCGCGCCGCGCTGAAATGGTTCTATTGCGCCCGCTGCTTAGCGGCGAATTGAAGCAACTGCATTTCGTTTTTCAAATTGAGCCGCGATTGAACGCCTGATTTGAGGGACTTGAGTTCTTCCGGCGTGATGTGGAGTTCGCGGCAAATGTTCGCGCCGTTGTAGCCCTGGGAGAGAAGTGAAATCAGTTCGACTTCGCGATTGTCCAGGCGATCCATTTGTGAAGTGGAGCTTTCTTTGGCGGCCAGAAATTGCGCGAGTTGGTCCCGGGTCATGTCGTCTGAGGTTGCGCCTGGAGAATTCCATAAAGAACCTCCAGGAGCTGTTCGGTCGTGAAAGGTTTGGCCAAAAATTTCACGGGCGCCTCCGGCGAGTCTTCGAGGGTCTGGCTATATTCGATCCGCCCGCTAATGGCGAGGAGCGGCAGGCGCGGACAAATCGTGCGCAACGCCCGCATCGCGGCCGGCCCGTCCATGACCGGCATCGCCATGTCTAGAATTACCAGGGACAGCTCGTCCTTGTGTTGCGCGAGAGCGGCCACCGCTTCGGCGCCATCCGTCGCGGTCAGGACGCGATAATTGTGATTTTCCAAGGTGACTTTGATGATTTCGCGAATGGCCAATTCGTCGTCAGCAATCAGGATGAGCTCTCCTTTTCCATCGTGAAGCGGCGACGCTTCGGGTGGATTTTCTTCGAGCGCATCTTCCGTCGTAGCGGGGTAGTGGACTTTGAACGCCGTCCCTTTGCCAAGTTCGCTGTAAACATTGATGAACCCGCCGTGACTGCGAATGATGCCGAGAGCCGTCGATAGGCCGAGCCCCGTTCCTTTGCCCACCGGCTTTGTTGTGAAGAACGGTTCGAAAATCCGGGTCACCAACGCCGGCGGAATTCCCGTGCCGGAGTCGGTCACCGTGAGAACGACATAACGCCCCGGCTGCGCGTCCGGCTGCATCCGGCAATACGATTCGTCAATGACGGCGTTCTGCGTTTCGACTTTAATCTTTCCGCCATGCGGCATGGCGTCGCGCGCGTTGACGAGCAGGTTCATCAGGACCTGATGCACTTGGGTTGCCTCGCCGTGGATCAGCCACAAATCCTTCGGGACGTCCGCCTGGAGGATGATGCTCGCTGGAAAAGTCTCGCGCGCGATTTTCAAGACCTCGTTGACCGGATGACGAATCTGGAAGAGCGACCGCTCGCCTTCGGCGCCGCGCGCGAAAGACAAGACTTGCTGAACGATGTTGGCGCCGCGTTGCGCGCTCGCTTCCAGAGTATCCAGCAATCGGCGAGACCCTGTATCCCGCAAATCTTCGCGCAGCACGCGGATCGACATGAGAATCGGCGTGAGGACGTTGTTGAGGTCATGCGCAATGCCGCCGGCCAGCGTGCCGATCGATTCCATGCGTTGCGCGCGCAGGACGTGCGCCTCAAGTTTTTTCTTTTCGGTAATGTCGGTGTTAATGATGAGGATCGAACGCGGATTGCCATCACGATCCGTCACCAAGGTCCAGCGGCTTTCGACCAAAATTACCGAACCATCTTTTTTGGTCTGGGCGATTTCGCCTTTCCAACGTCCATCGCGCAGCGTTCGCGATCGAGCATTCACCGCCGGCGCGTTCTCCTGCGAGTAGAGTTGGCCTTCGTGAAGTTTGTTGACCGCTTCGTCGGGCCGCCAGCCGTAGAGGCGTTCGGCTCCTGAATTCCAAAACGTGATTTGCCCCTGCAAATCCACGGTCATAATGGCATCGGTTGCCTTGTCCAAAAGGGCCGCCTGTTCGCGAATGCGCTCCTCGGCGCCCTTCCGTTCGGTGACGTCACGTGAGTTGATCACGATGCCGCGCACGCTCGGGTCATCCAAAAGATTTTTGCCGATGCTCTCCAAGTGCCGCCATGTCCCGTCGCGATGGCGAAAGCGGTATTCGACCGGCGTTTGCGAAAGATTCAACAAAACTTCGCCGCTAAAAACCGCGAGGGTTCGCTGCACGTCGTTCGGATGAATGAGATCGAACGCGTTTCGGTCAATCAGTTCTTCGGGTTTGTATCCAAGCACCCGTTCGATGGAAGGGCTCTGAAACTGGATCGTCCCTTTTGGGTTCAGAATTGTGATGATGTCTGAACTGTTTTCGATCAGAGTTCGAAAATAATCTTCGCTGCGACGAAGGGCCTGCTCGGCCTGCTCGCGATCGTGTTCGGCTTTGCGCTTGGCGATCGCGCTGAGCAACGCGGACGGCAATCGCTTGAGGCTCTCTTTGAGGATATAATCGTCCGCGCCTTTTTTGATGCAGCGAACGGCGACCTCTTCGGACTGCGAACCGGTAACGAGCACAAACGGAATTCGCAGCTTGCGCGCGCGCAGAATTTCCAAGGCTGTCAGGGCGTTAAATTGCGGGAGGGAATAATCCGAGAGAATCGCGTCTGGCGTTTGTTGATCCAAAACGCCCGCGAATTCCTCTTCGGATTCGACGCATTGGGCTTCGAAGCCCAGCTTGGCTTTGCGGAGTTCGTATTGAATGAGCTCAGCGTCCGCCGGCACATCTTCGATGATCAGCAAACTCAGGGGGTTCGACCTTTTTTCCCGCACGCCCTGTAACCTCGTTTACTTTGTCGCTTCCGCAAATATTTCCGGATACAACCGCCGCACGCATTCCGGACAAAAACTGTGGGTGAAACTCGCGTCGGACCTCTGCTGGATATAAACCTCCATCGGGTTCCATTCGCCGCGATCGTCACGAATTTTTTTGCACGACGAACAAATTGGCAGCAGGCCGGACAGTTGTTTGGCATGCGACAACGCGCCGCGCAATTCCGCGATCAACTGTTCCTTCTCCTGTTGGGCGGCGCGCCGCTGCGAAATATCCTCGACGCTCCCTTCGTAAAACAACGAGCCAGACAGGCCGTCCCGCAGAGCGCGCGCGCTGATTTCGACCCAGACGAGCGAACCGTCGCGCCGGTGAATTTGCGTTTCGTGCCCCACCAGCGTCCCGTCGCGCTCGATATTGTTTCGCCACTCCAGATGCTCGTCGGGCGAGGCGAAAAACTCGGCGGCGTGATGCCCGGAAACATCCACGGCGTGTTCGAAACCGAGCATCTCGGCCAGCGCGGAATTCACCTGCAAAATCGTGCCGTCCGGACGCATATGGAAAAGCCCGATCGGCATAGTCTCGAACAAGCGGGTGAAATTCGCCTCGGCCTCGGTTTTCTGTTTGCGGATTCTCGTTTGGCGAAGCGCGTTCATCGCCGCCGCCGGCAAACGCGCGAAATGACGCGGCGATTTAATGACATAATCGTCCAGGCCAGATTTCATGGATTCGACAGCGACTTCCTCGCTGCCGGTGCCGGTGAACATGATCACGGGCACGTTCGGCCACAGCTTTTTTGTGGCGCGGAGAACCTGCAAGCCGTCGCTCCAGCGCAATTGGAAATCGGTAATGACAATGTCGAAGCCGCCCTGTTCGAGCGCGGCGTCCAATTCGCATTGGTTGGTGATCTCGGTCGCTTTGAAATTTCCGATTTCGCGCTGCAGAGCTCGCAAGGCAAGCAAGCGATCGTCGGGGTTGTCATCAATCAGCAGCGCTCGCAGTGCATGGTTCATAGAGTCCAGTCAAGCCAAGGGCGACCGGGCGCGTCTAACATGTCAGATCGGTCGAAAAATAAAATCGGGCTCAATGGGCGAACCGCCCTGATGGAAACCCTCAGGGTGGTTTTAACGGACCAGCATTTCTTTGGCTTTGGGACTCCAATACTTTTCAATCCAACGATCTCCAACGGGTCCAACGCGATCGACATTCCAGTCGGCAAAACGCAATTCGTTCAAAATCGAGAATGATCGATCTGTGTTTGAAGTGTGAACGATGACCGGACACACCGGTTTCTTTTCGGCCAAAAATTGCGCTACTTCCAGGCCGCTGCCCGGATTCGCGCCCACGCCAGGTTTTCCGTCTAAATCATGTTCCAGCGAAATCAAAGCCGCCCTCGACAAAAAGCGTTCGCACTCATTGCGCATGCGGTTCGCATCGTCCCAAAACAACACCTCCAGGTCTTCACCCAACTTCGGAGCGATTCGTTCGAATTCCGCCTGGCGCTCCGGTTTATCTTCCAGGATTAAAACAGCCCTCATTGCATGGTTAGACCCTGCGGGGGCGGAATTGTTGCAAGAATTTTAGACGCGGGCCGGATCGCGATGCCAAACCCAACCGCCCAAATGCGCGGGCGACCACGTCGCTCCATATAAGCCAAGGGCGGTCAGACACCCAAGCAGCGCATTCATAATGTCTTTTTGCGTGTCAAAATAATCCGAATCAATTTTGAGCATTCCTTTTTCGGGTCCCAACGCGATCGTGCTGCCAAACTCGATCAATTCGTGAATAGCGCTGACGCCGAGAATAATCAGAATCGCGCCCACCCAAACTTTCCAACCGCCAAGTTCGAAGTTGTAACCGAGCGCGCGCGCCATCGCGAATCCGCCCGCAATTCCGAAAAAATAATGGACGTACCCATCGAACTCGATTCCGCGCCACGCCGACCGATACCATCCGAACGCGCCCATGTTGTGGAACAAAAGAGCGAGGGCAAGAATGGCAAAGTGTCCGGGATGCAGCGCCAATCGGCGTCGCGCGGCCAACATTCCCCACAACAGAGGCGCGAGGAAAAAAAACGCGAATCGATAAGTGGAGGGGCCGTGCGCGACGAACGGGATCACAATGAAAATGGCCGTCGTTACAATCGCGATCGCGTAAAATGGATTCATTGCTTATCCGGTTTCGTGACGGTCAGATGATTATTGACCGAAGTCACGCCTGGCACACGCGAAGCCGTTTGCTCGAAAGCGCTCCGCTCCGCATCCGATGCGACTGTTCCTGAAATCGTCACGCGCCCATTTTTAGCCGTTACTTCAACGTTCGGAAGCCCCATGCGTTCGCCGTTCGTTTGTTTTGCCGCCACAGTCGTATCCGTATTCGACTCGGACTTGCGAGTCTTTGAAAGCTCCTGTTTCACCAGCGTCGCCAACGTGTTGTCGGCGCTGGTCACAGTCTCCTGTTGTTTTCCGGCGGGACCGCCCGCTGCATTCGGCGCTTCGGGCGTTTGCGTTGGGTCTTGCGGACGCACCAGTTGATCGGGCCCGGCGTTGACGGCCAAACCTTTATCCGCCCGATCGATCGGCGCTTTATCGAACGCAGGATCTTTTTGAATGACGGTCGGCACAGCCTTCAACTCGCGATTATCGGCGGGACGATTCGGATTCGGCGGCTGACGATCTTCCATGGCCGCAAGACGATCCGAGGGCTCGTTCAACGTATCCTTCGTGGCTAAACCGCCGCGATTACCGCTCGCGCAACCCGCGAGGATTAAAACTCCCAAAGACAAACCGGCGAATTGCGCTTTCATGGTAACCTCCTAATCACACGGTAAGGTCCGGGCGACGCGCGTCGCCCGCAAGTCAGCCCGAAATGGTTTATGCCTTAAGGGATTTTCCCAGACGACCCGCAGTGACGAATCCAAAATCCGCAATCCAAAATCCAAAATTCCTAAACCGTCCGCGGCCGCCGCACCACCACTTCGATCTCGGCCTTGTTCTTGGCGAGCATGTTCATCGGTAGAATTCCACGCCAGCACACGTTCGGATAAATGATCGAGCCCCGCCCGACGATGGTGCCGGGATTGAGCACCGCATTGCAGCCAATATCGGTGTGGTCGCCGAGCAACGCGCCGAATTTGCGCAGGCCGGTGTCAAACGGAACGCCATCTTTTTCGATCATCACATTTTCCGGCATCAACTTGATGTTGGAAATTTTCACGCCGGCGCCGAGATGCGCGCGATGACCGAGAATCGAGTCGCCCACGTAATTGAAATGCGGGACCTGCGCGCCATTGAATAAAAATGAATGTTTGAACTCGGAGGAATTCCCAATCACGCAATTGTCGCCGATGATGACGTCTTCGCGGATATAAGCGCCGTGGCGGAGACTGCAATTTCGGCCGATGATGGCGGGCCCTTTGATCATGACGCCATCCTCGATCACCGTCCCTTCGCCGATAAAAACCTGCGGTCCGATGAAAGCGTGGCCTTCCACTTTGCCGTGGTTGCCTGGCTTCAAACGAGCGGCCAGGAACGCCTTCAATTTTTTCAACCCATCCCAGCCATATTCGCAACCTTCGAACATGGCGGCATGCTCGGTCTGTCCCAAATCAAATAAGTCGGCCGGTGAAAACATGCGGACGAGAATAGAAGCGCGGACCAATGAGATCAATCATGATGGTTCGACGCTTGTGGTTCCGACCGAGATCGGATTGATTGGTCGCATTATGAAACTCGCCTTTGCGGCGGACCACGCCGGCTTCGAACTGAAAAATCAGTTATGCGATTTCGCCCGAACATTGGGCCACGATGTTTCGGATTTAAGCCCGGGCCCGCCGAAATCGGACGACGATTATCCCGATTTTGCCGTGGTTTTAGGACAGGCGGTGACGAATGGCGCGGCGGAACGCGGCATTCTGATTTGCGGCAGCGGCGTTGGCGTGTCTGTGGCGGCGAACAAAATTCGGGGAGTTCGGGCCGCCATTTGCCATGACACTTACTCGGCCCACCAGGGCGTCGAACACGACAATATGAATGTGCTGGTCATCGGAGCGCGCGTAATCGGGCGGGCCCTCGCCGAAGACCTCGTCAAATCGTTCCTGGGCGCCGCCTTCACAAGCGAACCCCGGCATGTGCGCCGATTGGAAAAAGTGAAACGGATCGAGGACAGCGGCGGCGCTACCTAAATAAAAAGAGGATGGCGAACCATCCTCGTCAAATTGGCAACCGTTAAAAGCGGTTTATGCGGCTTTCTTGTCCGCGTCTTTCTTCCAGGTGCGCTTCGGGGCCTTGGTGACCAGGCCTTTCTTGATCGCGCTGGCGGCCACCCGCACGTAGCGGACCTCGCCATTGATGACGGCTTTCACGCGCTGCAGGTTCGGCATAAAACGCCGTTTGGTGATGGCGGTCACGTGCGTGCCGATACCACCTTTTTTCTTGGCTTTACCGCTGCGCCAAATATGCGAGCCCTTAATGGGCCCTTTGCCGGTCAATTCACAAATACGTGCCATAAAATTACTTGTCCAAAAAAGGACTGGTGAACGTAGCAACTTCCCTCTTCCGCGCAAGCAGTATTTTCGCGCATTTTTGCGCGCGAATGGGAGGGCGAGGCTGCCGCTGAGCCCATATCTTTTAGCGCCACCCACTCATGAGCATCCGGCCCACCGATCTGTCCGAAAGCACAGGATTCGCCGCAAGCCTGTGACGGCCAGCGCCTTGGTTCGCAGAAAAAATTACGGTTCAGTAGGAGCTTCGCCCTCTCCGGATTGATTGCGACAAGATCAGGCGGGCGACGCGAGCGGCGGAGGTGTGTCGATTGTTGGCCCTGGCGCGGGGCGTTTCATGCGCGGGATCAGGACCATGGCGGCGACAAAAACGATTATGGCCACGCTGGTGATGAGGATTCCCTGGAGTTGTTTGTGCGTCGCGGCCAGGAGTGTTACGGCGAGAAAGGCGGCGGCCGGAAGGAGCACTCCGAATAAGGCGAGGCGCACACGCATAATGGTGAACGCCCGTGCCGCGATGACGATGAGAACGAGAATTGAGGAGAGAATAATCGCGAGGTTGAGGGAGATGAATTCCTGGGCGAAATACATCAGCGGATACGCGCCGGTAAATGTGCCGAGAACCAGGAGCAGCATCCAGCGGTCGAAGTTTTGAATCGCGAACGCGTGCGCGACGAGGCCGAGCAGGATTCCAAAAATGACGACACTGGCGGGCCCGAGCCAGCTTAGCTCACCGAGGCGGTCGATCGGCGCAACGCCGAGAACGTCGAGGGCGATGGGGCGCCCAAAGAGAAGTTGTTTGTAGTCCCAGGTGTAAACCGTTTGGCCATTGCCGTGCGCGAATTTGGTGGGTTGCAGAGAGAGTTCGAGCATGCGCACGTCCGAGCCGACGGCGGTCACGTCGATGTGGAAGGTGTCGAGAATGCCGGAGGGCGGAGTTTGCAAATTGTAAATGCCCTTGCCCACCGAGGAAAAAGCAATGGTTATGGGCGTTGGTTCGGCGGGAAGCGAACCGAACCAAACGAGTTTGTCGCCGCGAATTTCGACGGATTCGCTGAGGTTGGAATTGACGGTGACCTGGAGGTCGGCGAGTGAAATGATTTGCGGCGGCAACGGGAGAAGAACTTCGCAGTCACCGGCGCGGCCGGCGGGGTTGGCGGCCTGGAAGGATGTTTTGAGTTGAGCGGTATAGATGGATTCGGGTTCAGCGGCGCCGACACTGAGGCCGGGCGTGAGTAATACGCTGGCAGAAAAGGATTTGATGGTGGCGATGTTGCGCTGCAGCGAATTTGGCGCGGCGGCGCGGGCCATCTCTGTGCGGAGAACCTGGCGGGCGGGTTCAGCGGAAGTCATGGATCGCCGGAGGGCCCGCTGTTTGGCGGTGGAAAGCGCGGGCAGCAGCATGCCAGCGATGACCGCAATGATGACGATGACGACGAGGAGTTCGATGAGCGTGAAGGCGCTACGAGAAGCTTTCATACAAAGCCTGTGTTGACTTGAGCTACAGGAATTCAGACATCGCCGCCGCAAATCCGTTTCGCGCTACGAAGCGATTTCGCGGACGACTTCGCGGGCGGATTTGTCTGCGCGCAGGCCGAGGTAAACGGGATGGCGCAGTTTGCCGTCGCGGGTCCATTCGGTGTAGCGAATCTGCGCGACGAGTTTTGGCTTAACCCAGTGGCATTTCTTCATCTCGGACGCGGTCAATCCGGGGCTGTAGCGATCGCCTTTTTTTTCCGGGAGATTTACGAACGGACAATTCGCAACGCGAATTTTCTCCAGATCGCGATGAAGCGCCCGCAGCGAATTTTCGTTGAATCCGGTCCCAACCTTGCCAGCGAAAAAGAATTTGTCTTTGTCGTGATAACCAACGAGAAGTGAGCCGAAGAATTTTCGCGAGCCTTGGGGATTGGTAAATCCGCCGATGACGAATTCCTGCTCAAGGGTGATTTTTAATTTGATCCAGGCGCCGCTGCGCTGGCCCGATTCGTAGAGGGAATCCTTTCGTTTACCAATCAAGCCTTCGAGCCCGAGCTTGCGGGCCTGTCGCAAAAGATCATCAACGTCGCTTTCGAGAGAATCCGAAAAAAGAACGCCCTCCGGCGGATTGGTCAGGAGTTTTTCGAGCGCCGCTTTGCGGACTGTGAGCGGTTCGCGGCGCAAATCCTTTCCATTCACGCGAATTAAATCGAAGGCATAAAAACGAATGGGCGGGCGCGCCTCGCCCATGTCGTAAGCCTGCAAGAGCTGAAACGAGGAGCGGCCGGACTCTTCGAACGCGACAATTTCGCCGTCGATGATAGCGTCGCGCGCCTTGATTTTCGCGAGGGATCGAGTGACTTCAGGAAATTTTCCACCGAGCTCTTTTCGGTTGCGAGAGAGGAGTTCGATGTCGCCGCCGTTCTTGATGGCGAGAGCGCGAAAGCCGTCGAGTTTAATTTCGTAGATCCATTCGCCGGGCTGCGGCCGCTCGACGAGGCGCGCTTTCATCGGTTCGATGAATGTCGCCCGCGCCCTGGAGTCCCCCGCTTTCATCGAACCTCAATTGAATCTCAATCGCCCGCTGTCATCGTCCACATCCCGAGCGGCGAATTCGTGGTGCCACGGCCGACCGTTTGCGTGATCTTGAGAATGTCCACGTGGGCATCCATAAAAAGGTAATTGAAACGTTTGCCATGCAGGCCATAGGCGACAGTGCCCCAATCCTTCCGACCGCCAGTTGCGATTTGATAGGGAGTCTGGTCGCCGTAACTCGGACCCGTCGGCCCCATGCAAAACGACGGCCAATCGTTGCCGCAAATATTTCCGCCCTCGGGCTGTTCGGCGAGCAGGATCGTGCCGCTGGCATCCCGCGCATCGCCGAATTTGTAAGTGCCCACGTCGGGATCCGGCAATTGGCCGCCATTGCTGCCGCGTAAATTGTAATAAACGCCGGGGCCGCGCAATGGCGCCGGCACCACGCCCGCGCCCGTCATTTGGTCCGCGTAAGACATCGCATAAGTCCGACGTTGACCATACTTGGCCCAATCGATCGTGATCTCGATGCGGTCGGCCGGACAGCGCAAGATCTTCGGAATTGACCCTATATCCGATATGCCGCCGGAAACGCCCAAATTCAAATCGTCATCCGAAGCGGTTCCCCCGATGTAACGATGAATGTAATCGTCCCAGGATAATTGATACATGTAATCGCCCGTCGCATACGCGGTGGGCGGCAGCTTATCTTCGTGATCGGCCGCGCGCGTGAAAAAAGCGACGCCCATCTGCTTGAGGCCAGACATGCATTTGATGCGTTGCGCGCGGTCTTTGGCCTTGCCAAGCGCCGGCAGGAGCAAGCTGGCGAGGATCGCAATGATCGCGATGACGACAAGCAACTCGATCAGCGTGAACGCCTGAAATCTTTTCTGATGCGCCTGCGATTCCATGATGGTTGCTTACTCATCGTGCGAGCGGCCCTGTCTTGCAAGCGGAAAACATTCGAAAAACACCGAAATGCCATATGTCGATTCGCCCGCCCAAAATGGCGGCAATCGTCGCGCTGCGACGATTGGAGCCCGCGCAGAGCGGGCGATCTGAAAATTGGAAAAGTCACACGCAGTCTTCGCGAATCCGGCGCCACCTTCGCGGCGCCGACTCCTCGCAGCGCGCGGAGCTTTACCATCCTTGCAAAGGCCTCAAAGGATGACTAAATCGTCTCGGTGCACCACTTCCGGTTTGGCGAGCGATTTGGCGCGGATTTCGGCGGCGCCCGCTTTGGGCAAGCCGCGCGCAAACTCGGTCCCATTCACATCGCGGATGCTGATGACTTCGCCGCTGTCGAAATTGCCCTCCACGCTGGCGATCCCTGGCGCCAGCAGGCTGCGTCCTTTTTCCCGAAGCGCTTTTTTGGCGCCGTCATCAACGATCAACGCCCCCACGGGCCGATGGAAAAACGCGATCCAACGTTTGCGGCTCCGCAGCTTGTTGGACTTGGGAATAAAGAGCGTCCCTTCCTCCAACCCCGTTGTGATGGATTGCAGTGCGTCAGGTTTGCGTCCGCTCGCGATCACGAGCGGGATTCCGGATCGAATCACCATTTTAGCGGCATCGATTTTCGAAGTCATGCCGCCGACCGCCGTCGCGCTGGTCGTGCCGGTCGCGCTCGATTCGATCGATTCGTTAATCTCCTCAACTGTTGGCAAAAGCCGGGCGCCTGCTTTGCCGAAATTTTCAATTACGCCATCCACGGTCGTCAGAATCACGAGTAAGTCCGCCGGCAACAAACAAGCCACCAGCGCGGACAATTTGTCGTTGTCCCCAAATTTCAATTCTGTGAACGAGACGGCGTCATTTTCGTTGATGATCGGAATGATCCCGTGCTGCAAAAGACGCACGAGGGTATTGCGCGCGTTGAGATGGCGTTCGTGGTGTTCGAGATCGGCGTGGGTGAGAAGCACCTGCGCCACCTTGAGATCGTGCTTCGCAAACAGCTTTTCGTAGGTGGACATCAACCGCGACTGTCCAACGGCCGCGCACGCCTGAAGTTCGGCGAGTTCGGCTGGTCGCTTCGCATGGCCGAGCACGCCCATCCCAGCGCCGACGGCGCCCGAAGTGACCAGCGCGATTTCGCGGCCAGCCCGGCGCTGACGCGCCATCTGCTCGACGAGCTGTTCCATCTGCGCGAGGTCCGGCTGCTTTTTCGCGTCCGTCAACACGCCTGTGCCGAGTTTGACGACGATGCGGCTGACGTTTTTGAGCAAATCTCGTTGCATGCGAATCGGCTACTTCGTCGTTGGCCATTGCGCCGCGACCAGCCCTTTGTAACCGCCAATCAATGAGGTGACGTTCTGATAACCCATGCGCTGCGCAACTTCCGCCGCCAGAATGCTGCGATAACCGCCGCCGCAATAAAAAATAACTTCGCGATTCTTATCGGGAAAAACCCGTTCGATGTCGCGCTCCAGAACGCCGCGACCAAGATGCTGGGCTTCGACCGCGCGCCCAGCCTGCCATTCCGAATCTTCGCGAACATCGACAAGGACAGCTTCGCGATTCTCGCGCAAACGCGCGCGCGCCTGCTCGATCGTGACTTCTTTCACGCGCGGCCGCGCTTCGTTGACAACTTTCAGGAATCCCGGCGAATGATCCATGAGGCGAGCATACGTCTGAATCAAAAACGCGCGCAAGCCAACGTAGTCTTATTGATAGACCTCACGGCGGTGGCGGACTAGCATGATTCGGACAATCCGAATTTCATCCGCAATTTCGCAAACCAACCGGTAATCTCCAACGATTCTCCAATCCTTTTTCGACCCCGCCCGCTTTCGGCAGCCCTGCGGCCGTGGATTCGAACCGAGCGCTTGGGCTGCGGCGATTGCGCGCCCTCGAATTTGGGAAGAAAGGCGCGAAAGGTCTTTCTCGGCGGCGCGCTCAATCAGAACTCGATACATTATTTGCGGTCCAATCCGGCGACGTAATCGGCAAGAGGTCGGAACTGCGGAGGTTTTTTTCGAGCGCGTTTCAGATGGGCGACATCTTTCGCGTCTTCGAGACGTTCAAGCATCTCTTGGTAATCTTCAATTGGAATGATCACCGAAACGGGTTTTCCCTTGCGAGTCACGATTTCAGGTTCAATCAAACTGGTCTTGATGCGGTAACGGTAGCCTTTTAGGGGCGCGCGTAAAGGCTCCTGCCGCCTTTTCAAAACGCCCGCATTGTGTCGAGCACCGCGCGCGTGCGCGGGACCTCGTGGGTGCGGAAGAGGTCGGTTTTGCCCAAGGCGGCCAGCACCGCGAAAAAGGGTTCGGCCTGGCGGACTTCTTCGCGGAAGTATTCGAAAGCGTGCGGCAGCGCATGGCAAACGGGATAGCCCAGGCTTCGCAGACGAAAGGTGTTTAGGAAAGTTTTCATCTGGTGCTGGACCCGCACGGCGCTGTCCTGCAGGTTGCGGTAATAGAAACCGAGCCCAGGATCGATGAAGATTTTTTGCACGCCGAGATGCGTCGCCATTTCGATTTGGCGTTCGAAATAGTTGCGCATGGTCGGAATTGGGTCGTCGGTCAATTTGAAATCGCGCACCTTGCGGACGTTTTTGCCCTGCACGTAACAAATGATTATGGCGGCGTCGTGTTTGGCGACCAGCGAATACATTTCCTCGGCATCGGCGTTGCCGGTCAGATTTAAGATGCCGGCGCCGGCATCGAGGCAAGCGTTCGCCACGGCGACTTGATACGTCTCGACCGAAACCAAAATGCCCGCGCTGTGCAGGCGGCGCACGACGGGGAGCAGTTTGGAATTCTGCAAATCGGGTTCCGCGATCTGCGCATGCCCGAGCGTCGATTCGGCGCCGACATCGACGACAGCGGCGCCTTGCGCGTGCAGGACCAATCCCCGGTGCACCGCCGCTTCGGCGGTCAGGCAGACGCTTTCGCGATACCATGAATCTGATGAAAGATTGATCACGCCCATGATCGCGGGCTCGGAATTGAAGCCGAAGGGATGTCCCTGCACGGTGAATTCTTTCACCCGTGCATGCGTTTCGGCGCGATGCTCCTCGACCAATTGCGCGAGATACTCGATCTGCAACATCGTCACGCCCGGCTATTGGCCCGTGAGTTGGCCGCGAATTTCACCACCGCCATTCGCCGCGGTGTGGATGTTGACGTAAGCCATGCCATCGGCGATCGCGCCCAGAGTTGCCTGGTTCACCTGCGCCGTTCCCGTCAACGTGCCGGAGGCGCCGCTCGGTGTGGAAAAGCCCTGGATTACCGGCGCGGGAGCTGCGTCCGCTTGAGTGGCCCGCCCGTGGATATGAGCCGCCGTCGCCGTGCCGGACAACCCGGTCCAATCCAGTTGATACTTCAATTCTTTTCCAAAGATGGTGATTGTTGCGGCGCCAATCGCAGCGGTCGTGATCGGTGTGGGCCGCTCATTTGCGCCATTCAACGCGGCGGTATAGGTCGTTCGCATGACTTGCCCTCGAATTTCGCCGCCTCCGTTCGACGCGGTATGAATGTTCACGTACCCTTTGCCGCTTAAAACATCAGCGCGCGTTGCGGCATCCACATTGAGCGTGCCAGTGATGTAACCGTCGCGGCCCACAGGAGTGTTAAAAATCAAACTCGGATTTGCCGTGCCCAGGCTGTCCGCGGGCGAATGAATATGCGAAGCAGTCGGATTGGATCCGAGTCCCTGGTACGTCACCAAATAATTCAGTTTCGTGTCGGTGACGCTAAAGGTTCCAACACCCGTCGCAGTCGTCGTAACCGCCGTAGGTTTCTCGGCGTCGCCGCTCAAAAACGCTGTCAGCGGGATCACATCCGGACCGGTGTAGCTGCCTTGCACCCGATAAAACCCTGCTTGCGCATCCTTAGCCACCGTCGCGGTCCGGTCCGATGTGCTGAGCACGTCAAACCATGTGGCGGCTCCGATATCAACCTTCTTTTGCACAAGAAATTTGCCCGAGCCGCCTGTCCACGAAAGCGTAATGGTTCCCGCCGTTTGGCCGGTGACTGAAACCGTAATGTCCGGCGACGGGCCCACGTCAACTTGCAACGCCAGCGGTCCAGTAACGGCGTTGCTTCCTTCAGTCTTGATATCCTTCGAATACGTCACGGCAGCGGTGACCTGTTGCGTGGCGGTAAAGTTAAAAGCCGAAATTGGGATGGAGAATTTTCCGATCGCCGGATCGCCATCTTTGTCGGAATTATCCACCAGCGAAGCGATGCGATGGAGCGGATGAATAATGCCATTGGCCAGCGCGGTTTGGTCCACGGTGTAGAAATCGATAATTTGAAAAGGATAATCGACCGTCGAAGCCGGAAACGTGCCGGTGAGATTGGCGCCATTGAGAGTTAGCGCGGGCGCAAATTCAGTCAAATCGACGGAGCCATCGATATAGTTTGCGTAATAGACCGGGTAACCGACCGGATTTCCGTCGTCCAGGGGAATGGCGGCGAACGCGTCGTTCTCCATGCGATTGGCGCGCGCGACGATTTTGGCCGCGTCCACTCCGAGAGAATCGCGGTTGCTGCCGTTCCAATGAATAAACGTCCCCGCGCCCAGCGAGGCGATCCAATTTTCCTCCACATCATCGCTCACGCCGTCGCCGTTCGTGCCGATGCGCACGTTGCTCTGCTTGCGCAAATCGAGCAGTGAAGTCGGCATCGAATCGGCCATCGCGGAACCATCGACATTCACGCCGACATAATTTCCGGCGAACACCATGTTGGTCGCGCCCGCGCGCCAAAATTCAGCAATCACATCGTATTGCACAGAGCCAATGATGTTGCGCTCGTCGGAATCCGAAATCCCGTCGCCATCGGTTCCAATCAGCATCCCCGCGCCAGCTCCGTTTTCGATGGCTTCGCCGACCTGGTCTATTGGAAGGATCGTTTTTCCATCGGGAAGGACGTTAATAAAATTGCCGGATACGCGGACGTTCGGCGTTTCGAGGTGGATCGCCAGCCCCATCGCTTCATGCACATTAAATTCGGCGCGATCATCCACGCCATCGCCGTTCGTGCCGATGACCAGGCCCGAAGCGGTCGTACCGTTGTCGCCCTTGAAGTTCGCGACAGAGGCGCGGCCTGGGTGCAGCGTTGTTCCGTCGGGATCCACGCCGAACCAACAGCCGCTAATCTGCGCGCCCGTCGCGTCGTTTACGAAAGCGAAGCAATAAATATCCGGATCGCTGTCGCTGCTGCCTGTTTGGCGCGATCGAAAACAGAGGCCGCGGGCCTTGAAATTCTTGGCGCCTAAAATCGCGATGATTCCGCTCTCGCTGTCGCCAAAGCCAGGATTATTGAGCGGCCCCAACAAGGTCCGCCCGCCCGTGCCGGTTGAGGAATCGAGAACGATGTCGAGCTTGGCATTGTTGGCGGCGAGAATCGGATTCGTGTTCGCACTCGAGCCAGGCTGGCTGTAACCGTCGATCGTCAAATTATCGACCGTGACGAAAGGATAACCGTCATCCGGCGTCACAATTACGTGCGGCCCCACGCCTGGAATATTGAATTTAATCGTATCGCCGGCCGCCGCTTGCGTGAGCGCCTGCTTCAATGAAAGCTGCCCGAGCGTCGCATTATCATTATCAACCGTCGTGACCGTGAGAATGGACGCGGGCGCGGTAACTGAAGCCATTACCAGACAAAACAAAAGAGAAACTTTTCCCATAATGAAACTCCTTGCTGAGGTTGAAGGCCGCAGGCTAATGCAATCGCTTGTGAAACACAATGGCAAACGAGCCGCATCGCACGGACAAAATTGAACGCGGCGTTTTGGCAGTTGTCCATTCCATGTGCACTCTGGCGCCACCAGGCTTCTTCATCGCGCAATGGCCGGCGTCCTCCTTCTGCCATTCATCTGCATTTTCGCGGCGACGGCATCGCAGACCAACGGGCCAACAAACAACCTGCTGACCGCACAGCTCGCGAAGCTACCGCGCTTGGAGGGATTCACCATTTGCGTAGAGCCTCCTTTTATCGTGATCGGTGATGAAGCCGCTGAAGTCGTCAACCGTCGCGCCACTGGCACGGTGCGATGGGCGGCTGCGCGTCTCAAAAAAGATTTCTTCCCGCGCGACCCCGCGGACCCGATTAATATTTGGCTCTTTCGCGATCGTCATAGTTACACCAATCACGCCTGGCTCTTTTTCAAGGATCAACCCACCACACCTTTCGGCTACTATTCTGAAGACAACCGCGCGCTCGTGATGAATATCGCGACTGGCGGCGGCACGCTCGTGCACGAAATGACCCACGCCTTCATGCGCGCCAATTTCCCGCAATGCCCCGCATGGTTTAATGAAGGTTTCGCTTCGTTGTTCGAAGCCAGCGCCGAGAAGAACGGCCACATAGTCGGGCTCATCAATTGGCGTTACAAAAATCTGGAAGCCGCCATCCGGGAACGGCGGACCATCTCTTTCCATGAACTCACTTCAAAAACAGGAGCGGACTTTTACGCTGGAAAAACCTATCGGGAGCATTATGCGCAAGCGCGCTACCTTTGTTTTTATCTCCAGGAAAAAGGCCTGCTTCTCAAATTTTACCGGGAGTTCCAAAAGAATATCGAAACCGACCCCACCGGCTATCACACCCTCGCCCATACTTTGGGCGATCCGAATATGGCGACCTTCCAGGCCGACTGGGAAAAATTCATCCTGAACCTTCGGCCTCGCTAAACGTGCCTCCTGAGGCATCATATCCAACCGCGTAAAATGAATCACTCCATGGCAAAGGCCTCGAACGCGGTATTCAACACATCAGCGCTCGCCGTCCCTCGATACACAATCAAGCGATAACGATATTCTCTCACGGTATTCGCTGGCAACGTAAAGCCATTCACTCCAGTGACGCACGGATTGATCAAGCCCTGTTCATCGACGCGCCACGCCGCTGGATGATCCGCATTTTGCGGGTGATCCAACACCGCGATTCCATAAACCTGCCCATCAAACGGCCGTTCGACGTTGCACCATTTCGCCCGCTGTTTCTCGCACTCGCGTCCGCGCTGCCCGTTCGAATTCAAATGTGTCTGCCGGGGATTTGCCTGGTCCCATGGCGCGCGCACGGCCAGACCGCCAACGGGATATTTGTCGAACACCACCGGGCCGGCGTTCGCCTTCAGGCGCAGCTTGAAATCGATGACGTATCGATCTGCCTCCGGTGCGTGCACAGAGATTTCATCCTCTTCAATCAACGGCTGCGATCCATCAGGAGCGACGAAACGAGTCTGCGCCATCCAACTCGCCAGGTCCGCGCTCTCCTGAACTTTCAACAGCTTTTCAAAATGCTGCAGCCCATCCTTCTCCAGCCAATATTCGTGGCCATTTATATTCCCGCGAAACCCGGTAAAAATTCCATGCTGCCACAGATGATCCGCAGGCCGATTATCGGTCAGCATTATCTTACCCGAAGGATCGCGCACCGGATGCATGTAAGGCCGCTCTTTCGGGTCCATCGCGAACCTCAGCAACTCCACGTCTCCAGCCCGCACGATCAATTCATGGTCGCGACGCTCGATCTTCATGGCGCTCTTTTTCTTTGGAATCTCGGCGCCTGGAATCCGTTTTGCCGCGGCGTCTTCCGGCGGCCGATCCAGCGCCAGGAACGCAAATAAATCGACAAGGTCCTTGCCGTCCAACATCGACTCAATCCCTTCAGGCATCATCGAGAGCTTGCTTAGGTGCGCATATTTAATGTTTGCGCGAGGGATTGTCTCCAAGCCTTCGCCGGGCAACTTCAACACGACGCGCTGCGGTCCATCTTCAGTGACCAATCCGGTGAGATTACGGCCATCCAACGTGACGATGGTCGTGACCTGGTAAGCCGGAGCAATGGCCAGGCTGGGATCAAAAACGTTCGAAACCAATTGCTCAAAGGAGGCGCGCCCATTGGATGTGAGGTCAGGTCCGACATTTCCTCCTTCGCCGTAAATCGTATGACACTGCGCGCACGTTTTTCGGAAGACCGTCCGGCCCGCCACCGGATCGCCAACCGCCCCGCGCAGTTGACGCGTCATTTCCGCGACCACTTTCTCCCGTTCCGGATTTCTCTCCTCACGCACCTTTCCGTAAATCTTTTCGACTTCCCAGACCGCCTCGCGATCGTTGCTCTCGAGAATTTTTCGCAGATGATTGGCGCTGAGAGTCGCGGCGATGCGCTTCTCACGCACGGCCGTCAATAATTGCCGGGCCCAGACTTCGCGCTGCAACAACAATTCCAGCGCCAGCGGCTGAACCTCCGCAGGGAGCTTCCCATACTGGGCCAGGATCACCTCGGCGAGGCGTTTACCTTCAACGCGCCCAAGCAAATTCAAGACGCGGCTCGTAAACGCAGGAGAACTCGTGGCGAAAATCTGCGGCAATGAGTTGAGAAGCGATTCATCACGAAACGCAATCATCGATTCCAGCGCCTGCAATCGAATCTCGTCCGGTTGCTCCCGCGCCAGGAAACGATCTCTGACTGTCGCCGCGTCCGCCGTGGCGATTCCCAATCGCGCGGCCAACAACTGCGCGCTTAAAAAGAGCGGTCCTTTTTCATTCGCTAACATACTCCGGCAGACGGGGTCCAGTTCGCTTCGCAAGGCGCCGAGATTCGCGCCTCCAAGCTCCTGCGCGCGTTTCGATATTGCGGCCAGCGCTTCCTTCGTTCGTTCGACATCGCGCGCGGCCAGCAACTCAACCATTAAACGGATGGCGCGCGCCTCAAGATTCGTGGCGCCAAGCATCCGGTCGATGGCCAGCGGCGCAAGGCCCGCCAACCCGGGAGATTTGTTGAAATCGCGCTTCCGAATCAGGTCGATGAATCGTTCGCCGTTCGACTCGAGCAGTGGATGCAAATTGTTCCAGGCAATTGCGGGAATGAGTTTATCGACGCCGCAGCTCGCGACCGCATCCACAAGGGCCGGAAGCGGGTCGAATTGGTACAACTTTCGCGATGCGATCACGACTTGCAATTGCACGTCGGGCGACGGATCGCTTGCCAGTCCAGCGATGCGCCTGACGAGATCTTCGGAAAACGTTTGCGTGTAGCAACTCGCGCGCACGCCCCACGCTCGAAGGGCCGGATCGCTCGCGTCCAAAACCTTTTCGAGAAAGGCCGGATCGAGACGGTGTCCTCCGAACAGACTCCACAACGCATGACGCCGCGTCATACGCGATGCCGCTGAATCGAGAACCACTTTCTCCAAGGCATGTTGAAGGGATGCGCTGCCAGCGTGCAGCCGTTCGTTCAAATTCCGCTGCGCGGCTTCCCGGAAAAAAATGTTGTCGCTGGCCAGACGGCGAACGAGTTGCTCGTCCGTTTCTTTCGCCAAGTCGAATTTCGGCGCGCGCGGCGTGTCTTTGTAGCGGATTCGATATAGCCGGCCCTTTGCGCGATCGACGCCTTCAGGATCGCGGGCGGCATCCTGGGAACAATGGTAACGATCGTACCAATCCAGCACATACATGCACCCATCGGGCCCGACCTTCAGCGAGACCGGCATAAACCACGCGTCGTTGGCGGAAAGGAAATCGGGTTCGGCGGTCGCGCGATAGGTTGAACCATCGCGATGCAATCGATCGACATTGATGCAGCCGCCGTGGATGTTTCCCACGTAAATGAGACCGCGATATTCTTCCGGATACGCGAAGCTGTCGAACATCGTCAGCCCGCAATAGGCGGTCTTTTGATGTCCGTGATCGGTGATCGATCCAAATTTGCTGACGTACGGCGGAAACGCGCCGGCCTGGCGTTGGTAATGTCCGCCTTCGACGAAATGAAAGAGATGATCGTTGGCCCAATGACACGCCTCAACGATGGCGCTTCCTTCAAAATCCCAGGCGAGCCCGTACGGATTGCTCGTTCCCTCGGAAATTAATTCGAACCGGCGGCTGACCGGATGAAAGCGCCAAAGCGCGCAATTAAATTTGAATTCGTTGCCTGAATTGGCGATGCGGCATTCGTTGAAAACGCCATTCAATCCATACAGCCAGCCGTCCGGCCCCCAAGTGAGCGTATTGGGCAACTCGTGCGTGTCGGTCCGGCCAAAGCCGGTGAGCGCCACCTCGCGGCTGAGCATCCTGCCATTTTCCTCACGACAGAACAGCAGGTCCGGCGCGTTGAGAATCCACACTCCGCCGTGCCCAGTCGTCACGCCCGTAGGAATGTTGAGATCGTTTGCGAAGACGCTGACTTTTTCGAAACGCCCATCGCCGTCCGCGTCTTCAAGAATCTTGACGCGATCGCGGCCAGGACCCGCGGGTTTGCGGGGATATTCAACGCTTTCGGTGATCCAGATGCGGCCGCGATCGTCAAAATGCATCGCAATCGGATTAATAATGTCAGGTTCGGCGGCGACCAGCTCGACCGAGAATCCTTCGGGAACGGCCATTCGTTTGATCGCTTCCTGTGGAGAGCGCGGCTCATTGGGCGGCACGTCCTGACGATGCGGCAAAATCTCCGCGGAAAAGGCGGGCGCAGCAGCGATCAGTAAGGAAAGAGCGCGGCGAAAGATGGTCATACCTAAAAAATAAACGAGCGGCAGCCATCATGGCGAGTTCAATGGATGGACGATTTGCCGACCGGTCCTTGGATCAAAAATGGAGCCGGAACGGTATTATGAGCGAATTCAAAGAAATGCCGCGAAACGAAAAAGGTTGGGGTGGCCGACGGGACTCGAACCCGCAACAACCAGAACCACAATCTGGGGATCTACCATTGATCTACGACCACCAACCGGCCCGACAGATTAGTTTTGGCGCCCCCACCCGTCAAGTTGCTTAACCGGCCTCTTCTTCCTTCTCCCGCGTCATCCGCACAAACACGTCCTCCAAGGTATGCCGCCCGCGCGTCAACTCCCGCATCTTCCACCCGCGCTGCGTCACCTGCTCAAAGACAATTGGCCGCAAATCCACCCCGTCGCGCGCCATCAACGTGCAGCGATGAAACTCCCCGTCCACGGCCGTCACGTCCACATGCTGCACCGCCTCGCATTCCGCCCAGCATTGCTGCAAAGCCGCCAATGGCGCCGCCACTTCCGCCACGACCGCGCCGCTCTCAAAAACCCGCTGCTGCAAAGCCTCGATAGAATCCGAGGCCAGCATCTTTCCGCGATGCAATACCAGCACATGGCTGCACGTCATCTCCACTTCGCTCAAAATATGCGTGCTCAACAAAATTGTGTGCCGCTTCCCCAAATCCTTGATCAACTGCCGCACCGCTCGAATCTGGTTCGGATCGAGGCCAATCGTCGGCTCATCCAAAATGATCAACTCCGGTTCATGCACCAAAGCATCGGCGAGGCCCACGCGTTGCTTATATCCCTTGGAAAGCTGCCCGATAATCCGCCGCTGCACATCGGTTAGCGAACACTGCTGCAAGACCGTCTCCACCCGCTCCTTCGCCGTGCGCGACGATAACCCCTTCAGCCGCGCGCGAAACAAAAGATACTCACGCACCCGCATATCCATGTGCAGGGGATTATTCTCCGGCATGTAACCGATGCGCCGCCGCACATCATCCGCCTCATGAAAAACGTCGAAGCCAGCCACCTTCACACTCCCCGCCGTCGCCGGCAAAAAACACGAAAGAATCCGTAAAATCGTGCTTTTCCCCGCCCCATTCTTGCCCAACAACCCCACGATCTGTCCCTTGCCGACCGAAAACGACACCTCCGAAACGGCAGTCGCCCCCGCGTACCGCTTCGTCAATTCCGAAACCTCAATCATCGCCTCACTCATTCAACCACTGCCACCCAGATTTTTCCTCAAAGATACGCGTTCAACAACCCTCATTTTCAAATGATCTATTTTTCCGCATATCTTTCGAGTGAAGGCCTTGGTTGATGGTTTTGCGAAGCCTGGAGCAGATTCTTGGATGGTTCGGCTGCGGTGAAATCGGACAGTCTTAGCTTTCGATCGTTTTTTGGGCGGACAATTCCTGCACTTGCTTTTCCAGAGCGCGCAATCGTTTGATCAGGTCGGGCAATTGCTGCAGGCCGATCCATTGGCGCTTGGTTTGTTTGTCCGGCATGGCCGGGATGCCGAGGACGGTCTCGCCGTCGGGAATGTCGCGCATGACACCGGATTTCGCGCCCACCGTGGCCTGTCGTCCAAGTTTGAGGTGTCCGGCAATCCCGGATTGCGATGCGATCACGCAATAATCGCCGAGGTGCGTGCTGCCCGCGAAACCGACTTGACCCATGACCAGGCAATGGTTGCCGATGACGACGTTATGGGCCACGTGCACGAGATTGTCGATTTTGGTTCCCTGGCCGATGATGGTCGAGCCGAGGGCGGCGCGATCGATCGCGGCATTGGCGCCGATCTCGACATCGTCGCGAATGATGACGTTGCCGACCTGCAAAACCTTGCGATGCCGGCCTTCGTCGAAAACGTAGCCGTAGCCATCCGAGCCAATCACCGTGCCTGCGTGGATAGTGACGCGATTGCCGATTTGGCATCGATGATAGACAACGACATTAGGAAATAAACGCGTCTCCACTCCGAAGTGTGCGTCGCGGCCGATATGATTGCCGCCCATCAAGACAGACCGCGAACCGACGCGGGCGCGTTCGCCGATGACGCAGCCGGGACCAACGTGGGCCGTGGGATCGATTTGGGCGGAGGCAGCGACCCGCGCCGTTGGATCGACGCCGGGGGCAAATTCGTCCGGCGGGAAAAAGAGCGGCAGCAATCTGGCCATGGCAACGCGCGCGTTTGGCGCGATAATGAGCGGCTTCCTGGCGGCCGTGAATGGTCCCGAAACGAGGATGGCAGTCGCATCGCTGGCTTCCGCAGCCGCGAAAAATTTCTCGTTCTCGGCGAAAGTCAGATCGCCCGGCTTGGCGGTCGAGGCCTCGGCGAGCCCGGTGATTTCGACCGTAGGATCGCCTTGGATTTCTCCACGAAGGACCTCCGCGATTTTGGCAATTGTGAAAGGCATATTTTTATAAATCGCGCATTCCGATCATTTGTTGAGAATCCGCATCCCAAACTTTCAGGCGCAGGCAGCGGAAAATTTCGAAGGGATGCAGGGAAGTGATTTTCGCATTCTGGAATTCGGGCAGGGCGCGCTCCGCTTCGGGCAAACGATAAAATGGGATGCGGGAATTGAGGTGATGGATGTGGTGATAGCCGATGTTCGCGGTGAACCAAGCCATGAGCGGGCCGAGCTTCATAAAGCTGGAAGATTCAAGCGCGGCCTTTTCGTAGGTCCAGCCGGCCTTTTCGTTAAAGGAGACTCCCGGAAAATTGTGTTGCGCGTAGAAAAGGTAAGTCCCGATCGCATAGGCCATGAAGTGCGGGACCGTTTGGGCAAAAATCAGCCCGGGCCAGCCGCAAAAATAGACAAGAGCGACACCGATGCCGATATGACAGGCGAGCGCCAGGATGCAGTCCACATGTTTTCTCGGATTGTTTAGAAATGGGTTCACGCACATGCCGTAAATGAACATGAAGAGGTAGCCAAAAAGAATCGTGAGCGGATGGCGCACAAATAAATACGCGAAACGTTTGCCGGGAGACGAATTGAGGAATTGCGTCTTGGTCATGATCGGGAAGGACCCGATGTGCGATCCTTTAAGTTTCGAATTATGGTTATGGTGATGATTGTGGGAACTGCGCCAAATGCTGCTGGCGCTCAAGGCGTAAATTCCGAAAACGCGCATAAGGACTTCGGCGAGAAAGGACTTCGGCAGAATCGCGTGATGTTGCTGATCGTGATAGATGACGAAGAGGCGCAAAATCAAAAGACCTTCCAGGACGCTGCATCCGAGGCGCGCGGGGATTGGCAGGGGCAGCAATGTGCCGACAAAGGCGGCGGCGAGACAAGCGGCGGTCGAGAGGACGCACCACCAGCTTCTTCCACAGCGATCGTGGGCGAAGATTTTTGTGGCCGCGATCAGCTCTGGCCCAGTTCTCATTAACGATTCATCGGCTCCGGCAGCGGACGAGGCGATTCTATCCGTAAAGATACGGGGGCGCAATAAAGGAATGATCTAAACTCGTGTAGTGGCCGCGATCCGTGCGCTCGGAATCATCGCGCGTCAGGACCCAACGCATCATTAACGGCCTGAAGAAGGCTTCGATGATTGAATGGCTTTGCGAGGAAGACTTTCGCGTCCGCAAGTTCCACGGTGTCTAGAGCCGCTGGCTCGTGGCTGCCCGAAATCACCATCACTTTAATATTGGGTCGCGTGGCCCGAAATTCGCGGGCGATTTCAGGACCGCTCAAACCTTCCAAAAGAATATCAGTCAGGAGGAGGTCAACGGCGGCGCTTTCGCGTTTCCAGTGAATGGCGGCTTCGGTCGCGTCGGCGGCGACGAGCACGCGATAGCCGGCCGTGCGGAGGACCTGGTCCATCATACGACGCATCGGCTCGTCGTCTTCGATCAAGAGAATCGTCGGTTTTTCGGGCTGTTTCGTCATGCTCAAAACCCCGTCAACGGCAAAATGCCGTCCCTAACCCCCGTTATATCCCCTTTGGATAATTCATGCACTAGTTTTTTGGGGGACAAGCCACAAGGGACGGTTTTTACTCCCAGATTTGTCTGCGGCGTGATTTTTCGATCAACACCGCAAAAGCGATTCGGGTCCGATCTGTAATCTTCTTCGGCATCGGAAGCGGTCCGCGAATCGCCGGAAACTGCTGTAACACCGGAGAGATATTCCGGATGACAATCGAATTAGGGTTGTTCTGTAACGCGCGCGGTTGTATGGCGCGCGAGCCAGTCGAGGTCGATTTGGACGCCGGAACCCGTTGCCGGCTTAGTGGGGGAACCAATCGTGCTGGACCACACATGAATTTCTCCGTGCCCGTCGGCAAAGCCAAAGCCACCGCCGTTGCTGTGGAAAGTTGCGGGAAAATCGATGAAGGAATATCCGGTCGGCGTGGTATGCGGCCCCGCGCAGGCAAAGGTGGAGTCGTTGATGCTGTCGGGATGTTCGTCCAAAAAGACGAAGAGGTTCGCCGGCCGCGGATTGACAATGTCGCCCAACCGCGCGTAGGTGCGGAATATCTGGTTGGCGAGATGCGAATGCGTTCCATCCAGCCATGGACCATCCGTCGCCTTTTTCGCGCCGGGCGCCTGCGGGTTGGTTCCCACCGCCTGGCTCATGGAGATATCGCGAACGCGCGTGACTAATTTGCCGCCGACATTGAATTGGGCGGTATTGGCGGGACATTTGAAGACGCTGGCCTGGCCGTTAAGGTAGGGCGCGAGTTGGCTATAGGACGGGTTGATGAGTTTCGCTGCGTTGGTCGCGTCGGGGAGAGTCCCATTATAATGAGCAAGCCAGATTGAGTTTGGCGCCAATGTCCCGCTGTCGGTCATGAGCGGCAGGAAGTCGCCGTTGTCCGCTGCATAGAGATGGAGGGCGCGCACGAGTTGAGCTTTGTTGCTTGTGCAGGATGCGCCTTGGGCCGCGAAGCTCTTCACCGCTGCGAGAATGCCCAGGGCCGCGATGGTCGCGACGGTGAAAATCAGATCGAGGCGCGTGAATGCGTTTTCCGTGTTGTCGTGGTTTTTCATGGAGTGATGCGCAATCGATAGAATCTTTGCGGAGCGGTTTCTGGGTCGCTGACGGAAAATCCGTCGGCAGTGACGTCGGGAGTTCCAGGCAGGTCGGCCCAGTCCAGGAGCGTCTCCGAGAATTGAACCTGGCCGATTTTTTCGGGAATGTTGGGGTAGGAAATTTTCCAGGCGTTTCCGGCGCGCGCCAATTGCAGGCGGACACTGGGCGCTTCCGGAGGATAAGCAAGCAGGACAAGATCGGTTTCGCTGGAACTGGTCGTGAAGGAAAGGTCTCCAGCGCCGCAAAGAACGAGGGGACCCGTCGGCGTGGCGATCATCCGAGAAAAATAAGATCCGCCAGCGACTAGGGTTGGCGCGTCCGTTGGCAAATTTTTGATGTAAATTTCAGACCGGCGGGTGGCATCCGATTTCGAAACGACGTTCCATTTGAAATAGACATGTTTGCCATCCGGAGTGACCAGGGGACTACTCGCCGCAGCAGTGGAACCGGATGGCGTGGGAATTGAGCTGACCAATGTTGGGGGCGAGATTTGATCGGCGGCAGAAACGGTGAAGATGTTGGAGATGCGGTCGGGATCGTTTGCGGCCACGGCCATGAAAGCAACGGTTCCATTGTCGCTAATGGAAGGGGAATCGTAGTTGGTGGCGCCTTTGGTGGTGTCGGCAAAAATCAGGCGCGACAGACTTGTCGTCGAATCGAACAGCGTGACAGCGTTGGTTTGCAGGGTGGCGACCTGGAGGACCACTTTCGTCCCGTCGGGCGAAAAGGCGGGATTCACGGTGCTGGGGCCGACGGCGAGGAGTTCCTGGTTGGTCAGGTTGAAACGATAGAGATTTGTGGAGTAGAAAAACCAAAGTTTGGATTGCGCGATCGCGACGGGGCGAAACGTGCGCGAGATGCCTTCGAAGCTGTAACTGGGCCAGAGCGTTTGCCCGTTTTGGCGATCGCGCACGAGGACGTGTTCGACCGATGGACTTGGCGTTGGTGACAAGTCGGTTCGGGACGTGGTGTAAGCGACGAAACGGCCATCTTCGCTGATGACGGTGTTGCGCGTGGAACTAATTTGGCCGGCGCCGGTGCGGGCTGGAACGGAAACCAATTCGATTTGACCGGTTTCGACGTTGGCGATGAAGACGTCTTCGACGTGATTGGTGTCGGTGAAAAAATTCGAGGCGGAACTGACGAAAGCGACAAAGCGGCCATCCTTCGAAAGAGCGGGATCGCAAGAAGCGCCGTTGGCGGGGTCGCCGTTGGTTGCAACGGTGAGTAACTTCACGTGGCCGCTCGCGCGCGACCAGACGAAAATGTCAGGCAGATCATTCGTGTCATTTTCGACGAGAGCGGAGGAATAGCTGGAGAACGCGACTAAATCGGGATGCGGAGATGTCATTGGCAATTCCTGCAAACCGAAGGGCGTCGGCTCAGATGCGGGCGCCAGCGGTGTCGAAAGTTGAATTGGTTGGGCGGCAAAAATGGAAATACCGCAGCAAAAGAGCGCGTGGGCGCAATACCTCAATATCCCTGTCCAAGCATTCATTTCGGCCTTTTTGTTGAACGAGGGCATTAAGGCCGTTCCACGCAAAATAGTCAAGCTGATTTTGTCTAAAAGGCTATTTGAAGAGCGGTTTCAAGATGATGCCGTCGGATTTCCCGTCGAGTTGATCGCGGACGGATTTGGCGCGGGCCTCGACGAAACGCCTGGTCGGATGGGCCCGCCGGTTGAAGCCTTGTTCGGTTTCGCCGCGCGAGGAAGTGACCGGGACGGCGCCGACGGTTTGTTCGAATTTACTCAAGCGGAACGAGGATTCGGCGCTGAGGGGTGAACGAATGATCGGGGCGAGGTCGTCCATTCTTTTTTGCAGACGATCGGGCACAAGCAGGCGCGCCAGGAAATCTTCGAGATGTTTGCGATAGATGGCGCGGAATTCTTCGGTGGCCATGACGCGTTCGAGAAATCGATTGGGTCCGACCCAGGGATGCCAGATGCTGGCGCGTTCAAGTTGGTGTTTTGTGCCAATCCAAAATTCTCCCCAGGCGGCGTCCAGGTCCCAGGGAATGAATCCGAATTTGTTCGAGCGCGGGTCGAGATAGAGGAAATAATTTTGGCCGGTGGAGAGGAGGCTGTCGTAGTTCGAGAGCAATACTTCGCCGGCGAGAAAACGGGCGAATTCGTCGAGGTCGAGGAATTCACCGGCGCGATGGGTGAATTCGGCGTCGTCAGCATAGGAAACAAGTTTGGAAAATTCGATGAGACGCTGTTTTTGGGCAGAGGTTGCTTTGGTTTTGAGGTCGTAAATCGGCGCATAAGCGGACCAGTCGTCGCCGAGGCTTTCGAATAGATTATAAGTGACCGGTTTGAAGAGGGGCGTTTGGCGCGAGCCGAAGTGTTCGGCCACGAAATTTTTGTCGATCGATTCGACCATGAGATAAAGGCCCAGTGGTTTTTCCTTTTGGTCCGCAACAGTGACAGTGAGCCACGCAAATGCAGTGCGCGGGGCGGGCACGCCGCAGTCGCGGAAGAATTCGTGGCCGAGCGCATCGGCAAGGTACGAATAATCCCACATGATATTGTTTAAGGTGAGTTCGTCGAGGCCGGCCAGTTTCTGGCCTTTGACGAATTGGTTGAGGTCAACTTTGAACGGATGCTTATCGCCGGCGAGCGCGCCCACGTTTCCTTTAACGCGGATTGCGATGTTCGTGAATCGCGCGCCGGCAATGTCGATGTTTGCCTGGGTCCAATCAAAGGCGTAACCGAGAACGCCGGCGAAACCGGTGCGGGGAGCCTGCGAATTGCGCAGAATGATGTTGCCGTCCGAAGTCGCAAATTGTTCCAGAGCCGGAACGCGGCGGGGCGCGAGGGCGCGCCATTGTTGGCGCGTGAAATCGATGTGAACGGGCCAGATGTTGGTGATTTGGAAAAGATCATTGGCTCTCGTCAGCGTGCGCGGACCGACGGGGTGAGTCGGGGTTGAAGGGTTCCAGGGGCGAACCGGCTCCGAATATTTCCACACGTGATAACGCGTGTTCCAGACGATGAAGGTGTGAATGGATCGGCTGTGGCCGGTGCGCGCATCGACTGTCCAACAAATCCAGGCGGCGATTCCGAACGTGAATAGCGAGGTCGGAACGCCAATGAAGAGCCGGCGACGCCAACGGCGCCACCAACTTCTGGGGCGGCGTGGTGAAGGCTCGGGCACGATTGTTCCGTCAAGCGTAAGCGACCGCATTTGGCTTGGACTCATTCGATGGCGAATCGTGCCGGTTATAACGACCGGAGCTTCTCAATATTTGGGAGCGCGATCAAAGGGTTAAATCGCGCCTTCAGCGCTCGAAAGGTTTTTTCGGAATATAACCCAGCCCGTCGCTTCGCTGTGGGCTGGGCTGGGGCTGAATCGGCCCTTTGGACCTTTGACGCCAGGGTATCGACATTAAAAGTTGCGGCGAACCGCCCCGCGGCGCTCAGCCCTAAGTCACCGACCTACTCTTCGGGCCCTTGCGCTATCCGGGTTAAGACCCGCTTGTTCCTTGTTCGCTGAATCCGCGCTCGGCGCCTTCCAGCGACTGCGACGAGGAAACCGTCACTGGTTCGTAACTTGTCGCAGGCGCTGTATCTTTGAAAATGGCGCGGCTGAAAAACGCTGCTGATCTAGGGATTTCGCTGGATGATCTGACTCGTGCGCTGCGGAGCGCGGGTGAGGATATCCCATCGGGTTCATTGTCGCCACAGGAGAGCGTGCACTGCGCACGGGTGCAGACGAAACGGTTGGCGGCGGCTTTGCATCTCTACAAAGGGCTGATTCCCACGAACGAATATCGTTTTGATAAAAAGCATTTGAAGACAACGGCGCGGATGCTCTCGACAAGCCGGGATCAAGACGTGATTCGCAAACAACTTTGGGCATGCACACGACACTTGAGCGCTCGCGACCAAAGGAAGATCAAGCATTGGCTGCATGAACTGATTCCAGGGCCCGGCATCACGAAGCCCGAGCAGGTGCATCGCGCAAAAGCCCGGCTGGCGGCGGCCCTCAAGGCCTGGCCGAAGCCGCACGATGTCAAAGCCGGCGAATTGTTCGCGCGCGGGACGGAGGAGGCGTTTCGAAAGGCAAAAGCCGCATTTCAAAAAGCCAAGAAGAGCGGCAAGGCCTCGCGTTTCCATCGCTGGCGGATTCGAGCCAAACGGCTGCTTTTGCAGTTGAAGCTGGCAGCGAGTTTAGGGATGGACTCGAAAGGGATTGAACTGAAGAAGCTGGATAAACTCCAGTCCCAACTGGGAGACTTGCACGATTTGCACGTGGCGCATCAGTTTATCTCTAAGCATGAGAGCGGACCCCAAAAAGCGATCAATCATCTGCAAAAACGGTTGAATAGCGAGCGGGCCGCGCTGGAAAGAAAGGCTCTCAAGCGCGGGAAGAAATTGTTTAGCGCAAAAAATCTGCGGCGTGGCAGCGAACCACTCGCGCGCCCCTAATTTGGTTCTTCCGCTTTTTCGAACACTTCGGTAAGGTTTGCGCATGAGCCTAATTGATCTGTCGCCCGCGCAACTTCGCAAAGCCGCCGAAATCAAAGAACGCATCGACGCGTTGAATGATGAATTGTCCCGCCTGATAGGCGGCGACGGCAGCACGGCGCAAAGCGCGTCCTCGTCGAATGGAGCGGGCCGCGGTGGACGCCGTAAAATGAGCGCCGCCGGCCGCGCGCGCATCGCCGCCGCTGCCAGGGCGCGCTGGGCGAAAATTCGCGCCCAAAAAGGCGGCTCACCAGCCGCTGCCGCGAGCAAAGGTCCAAAGGGCAAGCGAACCATGTCCGCCGCTGCTCGGGCCAAGATTGCCGCCGCAGCTCGCGCACGTTGGGCGAAAGTCCGCGCCGCCAAAGGCTCCTAATCGAGCCGCTTCGGCTCGGGGGAGAATATATTCGCCGACGCTTAGGCTTTGCGCAGGGCCTTCCAGTTTTCCAGGCATTTCTGGGCCGTTTCGAATTCCGAAAAACGGCTGCCTTCCTGTTCAATCAGGAAGAATTCCGCGCCGCCGACGGATTCCGCGGCCGCAAGCAAATCTTTCCACGGCGTGATGCCTTCGTTGAAAAGGACGCGGTAACCTTTGTCGGCCTTTCCGGCATCCGCGGGAGCCCAGTCTTTGAGATGCATCATTTTAATGCGGCCAGGATTGGATTTGACCCACTCGACGGGATTGACCCCAGCTTCTTCGCAGGTGCCGACATCCAGTTGCAGAGCAAATTCCTTGGGCGTGTTGGCTGCGATCACTTCCATGATGCGCTGGCCATTTTCCAACTTAGCCCATTCCGCCTGGTGATTGTGGTAGCCGGCGGAAAGGCCGTGCGGCTTGAGTTGCTCGACGGCAGCGGAAAGTTTTTCGCAAAGCCCTTTCCATCCATCGACCCCATTGGTGCGGGGTGCGCTGGCCAGAACGATATAGCGGCAGCCGAGAATCTGATTCAATTCGATGGCACGGGAGAAGTTGTCGCCGGGCGTGAATGACTCAAACCCATTGTGCGTGGAGTAGCAGCGAAGGCCCAGATCGTCCATTTGCGCGCGGACATCTTTCGCGTAGGGCGGGGTCCATTTGAAATACGGAGAATAAAATTCGACGACCTCATAACCGCATTTCGCGACCTCCTTCAGGGTTTTCGGGAGATCCTTTCCCATTTCGCCGCGTACCGAATAAAGTTCGAGGCCGATCGGAATTTTTTTGTGTCCGGTGGCGTCGGCCGCCTTAAGGCCAGCAACACTGCCTTGAAAAAAGACGCCGCCAGTGACGGCGGCAGAAAACGTTGCGGAAGCGGCCAAAAAGCTGCGGCGGGAAATCGCCGCGCCCGGAGTGGATTCCTTTTTCATATCAAATCGCGATCTGTGTTCCTAGGTGGTTCAGACCGCGAGATTACGCCCCGAGCGGGCCGGCGACAAGCGCTGGGTGAGCAAGGATGTAATTTGGAAGGGGCGGATACTCCAACAGCGACGGGGTAGGGTGGCGCTGTCCTCGGCGCGCCGCGACGGAGACGAGACCTTGGGGTTGTTCGCGGCGACCTGATGACAGGCCCGCCCTACTCCGGCTCGCGCTTACGATTGCACTGTGAGCAATTTAAACCGCAGGAGCCGCGGCCTTCTTCAGGCGGAGGGCGAGGCGGCTCTTTTTGCGATCGGCCGTGCGGGAATGGACGATGCCGGTCTTGGCGGCTTTGTCGTAGTAGGAGGTGACCTGGCGAAGGGCCGCCGCCGCTTCGTCTTTTTTGCCGGCGGTGACAAGTTCCAAATAGCCTTTTTCGGCGGTCTTCAGGCGGGATTTGACGGCGGAATTCTGCGTGTGTTTGCGGGCGCTGTTGCGCATGCGACGCTCGGCTGACTTGGTATTCGGCATAGATTCAGTTCGTAAAAAGAGGCGAATCCTAGCGCCGCAAAAAGGAATGTCAATGGCCTCGGAACAGGGCTCCAGGGCCGACGCATCTAAATAGAAGAAGGGTTTGAGCCGAGGACTTTAAGGAGGTAGGCGTTGTCCCAGCCTGCGTCCAGTTGTTTGCCGCGCAGGCTTCGCTTTTTGGGTTCTCGTTTCAAAAGGTTCAGGCCCAGACGGCGCAGGGTGGCCAGGTTTTGGGCCGCATAACCGCCGCGAGCCCGGCTTTGGTCTTCGCCGAAGTTCACGTCCATGACCCAGTGCAGCTTGTTTTCGATGCCCCAATGCCCGCGCACCGCCCGCGCGAAGGTCTGCGCGTTCAACCCCAAACTGCTCAAGTAAAATCGCCGCTCGACACTGATTTGTCCGTTGGCTTGGCGGGTCGCTTCGACCATGCCCACTGTGCGCAGGCCTTCCCAATCGCCGCGCTCCTCCAACCAGCCCAATTCTCCGCTCAGGTAGTAACGGCGAGTTTCGATGCGGCCATGACCCTTCTCGAGGGTCTCCCATTCCTGAAGCGTCGCGACGGCTTTGGGCGGGCGCGCTCCCGGCGGGCGAACCTTTTTCTTTTCGGCCACCGTGTGCTCCAGGAACGCTTTGACCTCCTCATGCACCCTCCCCTGGTTGCCTTTGAGAGCCAGCACATAGTCCGCGTCGGCCTCTTTGATCTCGCGCGCGACCTTCTTCTGGCAACCCATGGCGTCGAGGGTCACAATGCAGCCCGATAGTTCCAGAGCGCGCAGAATTCTGGGAATGGCCGTGATTTCGTTGCTTTTCTCCTCCACTTCCCACTGGCCCAGGACCAAGCCGTTGTCTTCGGCCCAGGCGCTGACGATGTAACGCGGACTGGCTCCCGCATCGATGGCCCGGCGCAGCGCTTTGCCATCCAGGGCCACAATTTCCTGCGGAATGGCTGCGCGCACGCTCTGCGTCCAGGAGAGGAAACATTCCAGAAAGTTTTGCGGGTCCAGCGCGCAAAACAGCCGGTTGAACGTGTCGTGCGAGGGGATGCCGTTGGGCAGCTTGAGGAACGTTTTAAACCAGTCCAGCTTGGCCTCGCCGAATTGCTCCATGTCGTTGAAGGATTCCCCGCCGCAAATCACGCAGCACAGGCCGATGATCACGATATCCATCAACTCGTGCTCGCGCGTGCGCTCCACCCGCGGGTCCTTTAAAATTCCAAAATATTCGATCAATCCACCAATGCGTTCTGTTTGCATTGGCAGCTTTTCACATAATCAAAAGCAAAAAGCGCCCAGAATCTTCAAAAATCTTTTTGATGCGTCGCCCCTGAACAGGGCTCCCCCCAAAACGGCAAGCTCGACAACCTGCAAAATTATGGTTAGTGTCCCAATGCAAGGGGCTGCCATCAATTTGAAGCAATCGTGCGTAATCTTATTGGTTGAGGATGATCCGAATGACGCGTTTTTTGTCACGCGCGCTTTGAAGGATCTCGGTTTTAGCGGGCAGCTACAGCACTTAACGGACTCTAACTCGGCGCGGGCATATTTGGCCGGAGACGCGCCGTATCACGATCGCGAAAGATTTCCGCTTCCGGATATCGTTGTGGCGGATTCTTCTCTCCCGGTGCGCGGTTCGGGGGTTGACCTCGTCGAGTGGATGCGTCAGCAAGCTGAAACAGCTCAGACTCCGTTCGTTATCCTGAGCGGTGAGGTTTCGGAGGAAATGCGCGAGCGCGCAAAGGCGGCAGGGGTTCGGCGGATTTTGCGCAAAGGCTCCAACTTCCAGGACACGCTCCGCTCATTGCGGGAAGTTTTGCAGGAACTTCCGCCTGAGTGCGCGTGGTTAAGTCCCTAGGAACGGTTACTTTGCGGCCATTTCCGGCTCGGGCGCATTGGCGCGCTGTTTTGGAACGGGTTTTTTGCCCGATTTTTTGGCCGGCTGATTGGGGCGGGCGTTTTGGACGGCGCACCTGACCAGCGTGCCGCCATCGCTCGGATTTTCGACCTGAACATTGGCGCCGATCATCGCGGCGCGGTAATTCATCACGCGCAGACCCATGCCGCTCGGCTTTTGGGTTCCGTGTGCTTTCAGGCCAATCCCGTTGTCTTTGATGGTCAGGATGATTTGGCCATTGGTGGAGGTGAAGCCGAGGATAATTTTGGTGGCCTGCCCGTGTTTGATGGCGTTGTTGATGGCTTCCTGAGCGATGCGGTAAAGATGCACGGCGGCAGCGTTGTCATACATTTGCACCACGCCCGCGGAATTGAGTTCGCATTCGGTGGCAAAGAGCTTGGTGACGCGCGCGGCCAGTTCCTGCAAAGCGGCCTGCAAACCGTTGGTTTCCAATTCGACCGGGCATAGCCCTCGCGCGAGGTCGCGGGTCTGCTGAATCGTTTCGTTGACCATCGCGGTGATGCGCTGCGCATCGGCAGCTTCGGGCAATTTTTTCTCGGCCAATTTCGCGCCCAGCACTTTGACCATGCACGCGATGCCGGTGAGATATTGGCCAAGGCCGTCGTGAAGGTCCTGGCCGATGCGGCGCTGTTCGCGTTCGCTAACGGTTTGAATTTCGCGCTCGAGGCGCCGGCTCTCGGTGATGTTAATCGCGGCGCCGCCAATCATGGTCGGTTCGCCATCGTCGCCGAGAATTGGAAAACGGGTTGTGAGCCAATGCTGCGTGCCTTCGTCGTTGTGAACGCTCTCGGTCGTTTCGACGGCTTTTTTCTCGCGCATGATCTGCTGGTCGATCTGGCGAAATTTATTGGCGAGGCTCTTGGACCAAAGATCTTCATCGGTGCGGCCGACCCATTGATCGAGCTTGCGACGGAAAACGCGCTCGCAGGTTTCGTTCACGAACACGTATCGGCCCTGCAGATTCTTGATGAAGACGGCGCACGGGACGTAATGCATGAAGGAGGTGAGGCGGGCCTCGCTTTCGCGCAGTTTCTGGAGCGTGTTGAATTGTTTGACGGAGTAACGGATCGAGCGTTCGAGCAGCGCGGAATCGAGTTTGTCTTTGCTGAGGAAGTCCGCCGCGCCAAGGCTCATCGCCTCGGCATCGACCTGCGGATTTTCAGCGGTCAACATGATGATCGGCGCTTTGCAGCCGCCGGCGAGGGCTTCGCGCAGGAGGTCGAGGCCAGTGCGCGCGCCGAGGCGGTAATCCAGCAGGTAAACGTCGTGCTCGTTTTTCTCGATTTCCACGAGGCCCGCTTCGTAGCTGGAAGCCCAATCGACGGCGAAATTGCCGCCCGGGATTTTCGAGAGCTTGTGGCGGGTCAAAATATACGAGTCCTGGTCGTCGTCGATCAAAAGGACCCGGATCGGCTGATTGCCGTTACCGTTGGTTTCCGAACTCATTTGTTTCCTCTGCATAACTTTAGCACAAACCCTCGCGGGTCAAATCGGGGATTCCATGAGTTTAAGGTTTTACAATTGTTTCGCTGCAATGCGAGCACGCCCCCGCATCGGTGACGTTGCGAAGTTCCGCGCCGAGCAGAGCGCCGCACTTGGGACACACCAAGCCGTGGTCGCGTTGCGTGCGGCGAATAATCGCGATGACGCCGATCAGATAGACAATTAAGAGAACGAGGCCGACGGCGCGGGTCGAATTGTCGGCAACCGTTCCCAAGCCGAGCCGCTGGAAAACGGTGAGTCCCATCCAGGCGGGCAGGGCCACGATCATCGAATAAACGACGACGCGCAGTTTCAGTTGCGCGACGCACGTCTTACTTTTGAATTTCAGTTCCTGCCAAGTAAACATCAGGAGCGTTTCCTTAAAAATTGATCCAAAGCGCGGCGCGTGGGAAGACCGGCCTGGGCCCCCATTTTGGTGATCTTGATGGCCGCCGCCGCGCTGCCCATGCGGCCCGCTTCGGGAAATGGTTTTCCTTCCGCGAGCGCCACCGCCATCCCGGCCGCAAAAGCGTCGCCCGCGCCGGTCGCATCGACAGCTTTTACTTTGAAAAGCGGGAGCCAAACTTCGCCACCATCCCAACCGAGGAAATCGCCGCCATCCCCGCATTGCATTGCGACTGCTCCCACTCCTTTTCTCCGCAAAATATCAGCGGCGCGTCTGGCGCTCGCTCGATCAGTCACTTTGACACCAGCCAGGAATTCCGCCTCGGAAAAATTCGGACGTATCAAATCGAGCACGGAAAGCAGGGCGGCAGGAATTTTTCGCGGCGGAGCCGGATCGAGGATTACTTTGGCGCCCGATTTTTTGGCGAGCTTTGCGGCAGCAATCAGGGCGGCATCGGGAACTTCCAATTGCATCAAAACGACTTTGCAATTCTCAAAAAGTTCGCGCGCGGACCGGACGTTCGCGGTCGAGAGGCGGTAGTTGGCTCCCATACAGGCGCCGATCGATTTTTCTCCGCTGGCATCGACGAGGATCAAGGCAACGCCGGTGAAGGTTTTCGAGCGCGAAATGTGACCGGTGTGGACACCCTCGCGGCGCAGATTCTGGATGACAGACTTGGCGCGATCATCATTGCCGACGCAAGCAACCATCGCGACTCGGGCGCCGAGACGGGAGGCGGCGACGGCCTGGTTAGCGCCCTTGCCGCCGGGACCCTGAAAAAAGCTGTCCATCACCGTCGTTTCGCCGGCGTCTGGAACTCGCTGACCCCGGAGGACGAAGTCCGAATTGATTCCCCCCACGACCACGATGTCGAATCGGCGCTGTGGCATGCGGCATCATTATTCAGGCGCTCCCTGCTTGGCAAACCCGCTCTGGCCGTTAAGATACTCGATTAAGCGCCGGTCGATTTTCGGCGCAAGCCCGTAGTTATGCTCGAAACGCTCACCGCCCTTGCCGTTGTCCTTTTGCTCCTTCTGCTGGTTCTTGTCGTCGTGTTGGTCCGGCGGCCCGGCGCGGATTTTTCGCCCGCCCTCGCGCGCATCGATACGCTGGAAAAACTGCTCGATCGCTCCGAGCGCACTGTCAAAGACGAATTAGCCCGGAGCCGCGCCGAGGCGATCGATCAGTCCCGCGGGCTGCGCGAAGACCTGCAAACCTCGCTCACCAATTCCACCAATAATCTTGACCGCATTGCGCGTTTCCAGAAGGAGCGTTTCGAGGAATTTGCTTCTGTCCAGAAACAGCAACTCGACACCTTTGCCAAGTCCCTCGAGAAACTCATCCAATCCAGCGAGAAAAAGTCCGATGACCTGCGCGCGCTCGTCGAGGCGAAGTTGACGGCGCTGCAAAACGATAACATGGCGAAGCTCGAAGAAATGCGGAAGACGGTGGACGAGAAATTGCAGGGCGCTCTGGAAAAACGGCTGGGCGATTCATTCAAATTGGTCAGCGAACGTCTTGAAGCCGTCCACAAAGGACTTGGCGAAATGCAAAATCTCGCCACCGGTGTGGGCGACTTGAAAAAGGTCCTCACCAACGTGAAAACACGCGGTACTTGGGGCGAAATTCAGCTCGGCAATTTGCTGGAACAAATCCTGACACCGGATCAGTTCGAACGAAATGTCTGTTCCGCAGGAGTGGGGCGCGCGGCGGTCGAGTTCGCCATCAAGCTGCCCGGACGCGATGAAAATGACGGCAAACAAGTCTGGCTGCCGATCGATGCGAAATTTCCGAAAGAGGATTACGAACGGCTGGTCGATGCGGCCGAACGCGGCGACGCTGTCGCGGTAGAACAAGCGGCCAAGGATCTGGATTTGCGCGTGCGCGCCCAGGCTCGCGACATTCGCGACAAATACGTCGCGCCGCCGCACACGACCGATTTCGGCCTGCTCTATTTGCCCACCGAAGGTTTGTACGCCGAGGTCCTGCGGCGTCCCGGTTTGGTGGATGCGATCCAACGCGACTTGCGCGTCGTGGTGGTGGGGCCGACCACATTGTCAGCATTATTGAACAGTTTGCAGATGGGCTTCCGCACGCTAGCGATTCAAAAGCGGTCCGGCGAAGTCTGGAAAGTTTTGGGCGCTGTCAAAACCGAATTCGCGAAATTTGGAGACGTTCTCGACAAGGTGAAAAAGAAACTGGAAGAAGCGGGAAACGTCATTGAGGACGCTTCGACTCGCCGTCGTGCGGTGGAGCGAAGTTTGAAACAAGTGGAAGCTTTGCCGTCTGCGGATGCGAACGCGCTCGCGCCTGAAAACAGAAATGGCCAGTTCGCGCTGGAGTCGCCCTTGACGGGCAAGTAACCCCTTCGCTCAGGCGCTGATCACGCGTCAAACGCGAGAACTTCTGTGCCGCCTTTGACCAGTCCTTCCGTCTGCCCCAAACTACGGAACGAGGGAGGAGCGGCGTTCCGTTTTGGGAACAGCATCGGATCGGGAACAATTCCGCCCGAGGGTTTAGGCTCGGGCCGACGCGCCCCAAGAATCACGGCGGCAACAATCGTCAGCGCCAGGAATGCGTATCCAGCTATTACGATTGTCATCATAATTTAATCAAAGCATTAGGTGTGCCTGCCCCTTTGACTCACCATAAATTGGCCCAGGACCGGGAGAATTTGTCGGAGAAAAGGCGAAAGAATGGCCTTTTTCTGCCGATATCATTGCTATACCGGCAACTCCGGTGTTTACGATTCCGACAGGTTGAATGGGAACTTTCCACCATGGTGGTGGAGCGGACCCCTGCAAATTTGCCCTAATTTTGGGCAACTGCCGGGTTCGAACTGTCATTTGAAGCATGAGTAGGGACGCTGAAAAGGTCGAAGGTGTCCCGGCCAGCCCCATAAAAAGGGTCCTCGGCTGGGCGGCGCCGTTATGGATTTTTGGGCTGGTGATCGCGATCATTTCGGCGATCTGGCTCGAGGAAAACTGGCGTGGCGCTCACGTCTGGCGGCAAACGCGCGCCGAACTCGCAGCTCGAAACGAAATCCTCGATTGGAGTCATTATCTTCCGAAACCCCCTGCCGACGATGCCAACATGATGATGGCGCCGGGCATGGAGGGCTTCATCAAAGGAAAGCGCTCGCAATTTAACCTCATTGGATTCGGACCGGTTCCGCGTTCAACCAATGAGATTCAGTTCGGCGAAATCGAATATCTTCCCGAAAACGCCGGCGCCCCCGCCGCGGGAATCGTTTTTGAACTTGATCAACTAAAGGACAATCCGTTTGCAAAGGAAGCCCTTTGGACCGCCCTTCGCGGAAAATCGTTATCGGCGCCCAATGGTCTGCGGATCGCGCAAGAACTTTCTGGCGAACGAAAAAAGATTTATTTGCGCGCGGCGAAACCTCTGAAGTTGAGTGACGTTCAGGATATTCTGCATGAGCCTTCAGCGGTCAAAGAAGGGTTGGCGCTCGTGCGGCAAAGTGCGCCGAATGTTTTTTCGGTCAGCGTCAACGCTCGCGGCTGTGTCGCGGCGGAGGATTATCTAAAATGGGCGGATGGCCAGGCGAATTTCCTGACCACGCTCGACAACGCTTTCGAACGGCCCGAGTGCTGGATTCCCGGCGAATATTCGATGCCGTTTTTTTCGCCGCTCCCCAATTTCGTTCGCATTCGCGAAACCGCGCAGTTTCTAGGCGCCCGCGCACAGGCCTTCATGCTGCTGGGCCGTCCCGAGGAAGCTTACCGGGAGGTCGAACGCATTCGGCACCTTCGCCGGATCACGACGTCGGAGCCGCTGACTCTGGTGGCCGCGATGATCAACGTCGCAATCTGCGGTTTGGAAACGAAAGTCATCGAGGATGGTTTCAGAGAAGGCATTTGGCAGAAAAAACAATTGCGCGCTTTCATCGACAATTATTCGAAAATCCAATTGATTCAGCAGGCTGCGGAATCGCTGCGCAGCGGCGAACGAGCCGGGGTCCTGGAAATGATCGAGCGGCTGACCGGGCCGGAATATGATCGAGCGTTGGCTTTGCCAGCCAACGATCCCACGCGGGCCCTAGCGGTTCGATTGCACATGATGCCGAGTGGTTGGAAGCGTCAAAACATGGCTGCTTACGCGCGCGTGATGCAGGACCAGATCGACTTGATCGACAGCGCCCGCAGCATCAATCCGTTTCGGGTGCAATCCGATGGCGACGAAATCCTCACGCATGTGGAAGGACGGTCGCCGATGCGTTTGCTGGCCGGGATGGCTGTGCCGAACGCGATTAAGGCGTCGCAGACCGCGGCGCGAAATCAAACGCTCGTCAACCAGGTCGCGATCGCGGCGGCCCTTGAGCTGTATCGCGCAAAACACGGCGAGTATCCGGAGAATCTGGCCGCGTTGAGTCCGGAATATTTCGAGAAGGTTCCGGCTGATTTTATTTTTGGCCAACCAATGCATTATCAGATGCGGAGCAACGGACAATACGCGTTGTATTCAGTGGGTTGGGACGGCAACGACGATCTCGGGCGGGCATTGGCCAACGCCAAAACGGACGCGGCGGAAATCTTCGCATCGAAAACGGCCGATAGTGATTGGGTCTGGCGGGGCGTGCCCGAACCGTCGGCAAAAATTAAATCAACGGCGCTAAAATGAACGCACGCGACGCAGGGACGGAATTTCGAAAACTCGCGGCCATCATGTTCACGGACATGGTGGGCTACAGCGCCCTGGCCCAACGCAACGAGGCGCTCGCGCTCGAGTTGTTGGAAGAGCATCGCGTGGTGGTGCGAGCGATTCTGCCGCGTTATCAAGGCGTCGAAATCAAAACGATGGGCGACGCGTTCCTGGTGGAATTTCCGAGCGCGCTGGCGGCGGTGCGTTGCGCGTTGGAGATTCAAAAAGGCATCGCCGACTACAATGCGTCCTCGGCCCCGGACCGAAAGGTCATGATGCGCATTGGCATCCACCTGGGCGACATCGTCCGCCGTGACGATGACGTGATGGGCGACGGGGTCAATATCGCGGCCCGCATCGAACCGATGGCGGCGCCGGGCGGGATTTGTATTTCGGAAGACGTGGCGCGGCAGATTCAAAACAAGGTCAACGAGAGTTTGGTCCGCGTCGGGCCGGGAGAGTTGAAGAATATTCAGTTGCCCGTCGTGATTTATAAATTGGAAGCGACCGCGCAAGGTGAGACGAAAGATTTTTCGAAGAAAGCCGTTCGCGGTCCCACGCCATGGGAATACGTGCGCACCATTATTCTGACGGCGCGGCAGGCAATGCTTTGGTCGATGCTGGCGGTTGTCGCCCTGGCGGTGAAGATGGCCTGGAACCCAAGCGCCACCACGAAGACGCCGTCGCTTGCGGTGTTGCCATTTGTGAACGTCGGTAACGATCGCGACTCGGATCAGTTTAGCGATGGCGTGACCAGCGAAATGATCAATGTTTTCGCGCGCATGCAAGGGCTGCGCGTGTTGTCGCGAAGCACGACCTTTTCCTACAAAGGCAAAAACGAACCGGCCACGCGCATCGGGAAGGATTTGGGGGTGCGTCACATTTTGGAGGGGAGCGTTCAGCGGGCCGGGGACCGGATTCGGATCATCGTGGATCTCGTGAACGCGACGGATGGTTCGCAAGTTTGGTCGCAAACGTTCAACGAAAACGCGAGCGACACGCTGAATCTACAAGCGCAAATCGCGCACTCGGTCTCGGATGCATTGCGGGAAAAATTGATGCCCGAATCCGCGCTCGGGGGCATGGCGACTTTGCACGCCAATTTTAAACGGTAAGCGTGTTGGCATTCTGGTCCGCTGAATTTCCTACCGAATCCGGCTGGTTTCTGATACAACTGGGTTCCTGATCGCCAAGCCTTTTTCGCGTGGTTTGGCTTTTCCATGAACGAAGAAGCTACAACCCACGACGAGGATGCTCCGTCAAAACCGCACAAAATCACTATTGGCTGGCTGACGCCCGTCCTGGTTTGCGGGCTGGTCATTTTCATCATCCTGATTGCGTGGCTGGAGGAGAATGTGCGCGGGCACAATGCCTGGCGGCGCACGCGCGATGCCTTGGAAGCGCGACACGAAAACCTCGAATGGACGCATTACCTTCCGGAGCCGCCGCCACCCGAGCGCAACATGCTAATGGCGCCCGGGATGGAAGCCTTCATCAAAGGCAAATCTTCCGGAAAACCGTATCTGAAAAAATACGCGGCGAGCGCCAGCACGAATCTTCTCCTTGGAGAGATTGAGTTCATTCCCGAAGGCGCTGCGGCGCCGGCCGGCGCACGGATCTTTGACCTGTCTCGGCTGAGAACCAGCCCATTTGCGCGGGACAGTCTGCTGACCGCATTTCGTGGAATGGCTGTCATCGCTCCCGACGGAAGCGTGATCATCACGCAGAAGAAACTTGGCGCCACCGCGGACCGCGTTTTTGTGCGGGAACGCGCGAAGCCGGCCGCGGCCGAGTTGAAAGAGCTTCTCAATGAAGCATATCTGCCCGCGGGAGCCTCTCTCCAGGTTGCGGAAACGAAGACGAATTTCTTTGCGCTTGCCGTTTCCTCGTCCGGTTGGGTCGCGGCGTCGGACTACGCGGCTTGGGCGGAGACGCAAACAAATGTTGTCGCGGAGCTGGACGCGGCTTTCAAACGGCCGGAGTGCTGGTTGCCTGGCGACTATTCGATCCCGTTTTTAGCGCCGACGGTCAACTTCGTGCAAGTCCGAACGGTGGCCCAGGCTTTGGGCGCGCGCGCGCAGGCCTTCGTGCTCGCGAACCGTCCGGACGATGCCTATCGCGAGTTGGAAAGAATTCGACAGCTTCGCCGGATCCTGGCAACGGAGCCGATGACACTGGTCTGCGCGATGATCAACGTGGCGGTGGTCGGCTTGGAAGCCAAAGCAATCGAGGATGGTTTTTCGACCGGCGTTTGGCAGGACAAGCACCTGCGCGGTTTTGTCCAGAATTACTCAAAAACGAAACTGCTGCCGCAAATCCTCGCGTCGCTGCGAAGCGGCGAGCGCGCCGGGGTGATTCAGATGATTGAACGGCTGACGGGACCGGATTATGCGAAGGCGCTGGCTTTGCCCAAGGACGATTCGATTCGCACTTTGATTATCCACCTTCGAAGCATGCCCAGCGGTTGGAAAGATCAGAATCTGGCCGTTTACGCGAGCCTCATGCAGGAGAACATTGACCTCGTCAATATCCGCAACAGTGTGGATCCCGTGCGAATGCAGGCCGCGGGCGAGGAGTTGGCGGCTCGACTGGAGAGGCGTTCGCCGATGCGCTTGCTTACCGCCATGGCCATCCCCAACACAATCAAGGCCGCCCAAACATGCATTAAAAACCAAACGAAGCTGAACCAGGTCGTCATTGCTTCCGCCCTGGAACTTTATCGAGCCAGACACGGCGAGTATCCGCAGTCGCTCGACGCGCTCGCGCCCGAATTCCTCGAGAATGTTCCCACGGATATTATCCTGGGCAAACCGCTGCGTTACCAGAAACGGCAAAATGGCCAATATGCGCTTTATTCGCCCGGCTGGGATGGCAATGATGATTCGGGCAAAGCGTTCGCGGACGCGAATGCGGATGTGCGTGAAGTTTTCGCATCGAAGGCGGCGGAAAATGATTGGGTGTGGCTGGGCGTGCCGCAACGATCGGGCCCGGCGGCGCAAATGGAGGCCCGAAAATGAGCGCGCGCGACGCGGGGACGGAATTTCGCAAGCTGGCCGCGATCATGTTCACGGACATGGTTGGCTATAGCGCCATCGCGCAACGGAACGAGGCGCTTGCCCTGGAGTTGCTGGAGGAGCATCGCGTGATTGTCCGGCGGATTCTTCCACGACATCGCGGCGACGAAATCAAAACGATGGGCGATGCGTTCCTGGTGGAATTTCCCAGCGCGCTGTCCGCGGTGCGTTGCGCGATCGAAATCCAAAAGGAAATTGGCGATCGCAATGCCGTTTCGGCGGCGGACCGGAGAATTTCGCTGCGCATTGGCATTCATCTCGGGGATATCGTGCGGCGCGAGAACGACGTGGTCGGCGACGGGGTGAACATCGCCGCGCGCATCGAGCCGATGGCGGCGCCGGGCGGCATTTGCATTTCCGAAGATGTCGCGCGGCAAATTCAGAATAAGGTTAACGAAAGCCTCGTGCGCCTCGGGCCCGGCGAATTGAAGAATATTCAATTGCCGGTGGTGATTTACAAACTGGAGCCAGCCGGTCTGAGCGGAACCGGAACATTTTCGAGGAAATCGATTCGCGGTCCGACCGCGTGGGAGAACCTGAGAGCGTTCGCGTATTCCGCCCGGCTCGCGCTGCTTTTGGCGGCTTTGGTGATTGTCGCCGTGACGGTAAAAATCGCCTGGGCTTCCAAGTCGCCAGTGACGACGCCATCTCTGGCGGTATTGCCTTTTGCGAGTTTGAGTTCGGATAAAGAGAATGACCAACTGTGCGATGGTGTCACCGCCGAATTGGTGAATGCGTTCGGGCGGATGCGGGGCTTGCGCGTGCTGTCGCGGAGCACGACGTTTTCCTACAAGGGCAAAAATGAGCCGGCCATGCACGTCGGCCGGGAATTGAGCGTGCGCCACATCCTGGAGGGAAGTGTGCAACGCTCGGGCGAACAGGTGCGGATCATTGTGGACCTGGTGAACGCGGCGGATGGTTCGCAGGTGTGGACGGAGACGTTCAACGAAAACGTCACGAACTCGCTGGCGCTGCAGGCCTTCATCGCGCGACGCGTGAGCGAAGCGTTGCGCAACAAATTGGTTCCCGAAGAGGAAGTGGGCGGGATGGGCGAGTTGCACGCGCAATTCGATCACTGAAGTCCGCCCTTGTTTTTTCGTTTGCGGGCCATAATGTGGGTGGCTAACGATTAAACGATTATGGCTTTGCGACTTGGCGACCTGGCTCCGGATTTTACGGCGGAAACAACGGAAGGGACGATCCGCTTCCACGAATGGCTCGGAAATTCCTGGGGAATTCTTTTTTCACATCCCAAAGATTACACGCCCGTTTGCACGACGGAACTCGGCGCGGTGGCGAAGATGAAAAGCGAGTTCGACAAACGAAACGTGAAGGTGATCGCGGTGAGCGTTGATCCGCTCAACGATCATAAGGGGTGGATTTGCGACATCAATGAGACGCAGAATACCACGATGAATTTCCCGGTCATCGCCGATCAGAAAAAAGACGTGGCGATGAAGTATGACATGATTCATCCCAATGTGGACGACACGGCGACGGTGCGCAGCGTCTTCATCATCGGGCCGGACAAAAAGATCAAGTTGACACTCACGTATCCGGCTTCAACTGGACGGAATTTTCTCGAATTGCTTCGCGTGATCGATTCGCTGCAATTGACGGCCAAGCATCGGGTGGCCACGCCGGCGAATTGGAAGGACGGCGAGGATTGCATCATCTCGCCGGCGGTGAAGGACGACGAAATCCCGACGGCATTCCCGAAAGGACATCGGCGTGTGAAGCCGTACCTGCGTTACACGCCGCAGCCGAACAAGTGATCAGCGAACTGCCGAGGCGATGGCGCTCGGGGCCGAGTAGAGCGGCTCGCCTTGCGGGGGGACGTAGCGTGCGGCGACGGTGATGTGGCTTTTGCTGGGCGCGTTTTGCCAGCGCAACGCGAAACGGTAACCGTTGCCGAGAGACGATTGCTCGTGCACGACTGCCAATTGCTTCGGCGTGAATTTCCAGACCTGCAATGGTTGTATCGTGGCCAATTCATCAAGGCCGACGATTCCGTCGAACATCAGAATTTCCAGGACGCCATCATTGATGACGCTCCCTTTGGCCGCGCCGCCTTTGGTGACGAATACCCGCACCGCAAAGCCGTCGGGCCCAGGTTTGGCGTCCATGTTGAACGTCACCGGCAAGCCGATGAGGTGCACTTCGTCCACGCCGCCGCGACGGCCGCCGGACATCGTGGCGCAACCGGCGAAACAAAGCGCCGCCAATAAAATGGACGCCAGCAGCCGCATCAAAGGACGGATCCTTTCTTTCCTTTTTCCGCGGCGGCGCCAGAACCTTTCGGCCCGGGTTCTTTGGCGCTGGGCTCGGTTTCGCGCAATTCCGGATAGAGCGGCTCCAAAATTTCCTTCTGCAATTCGTCGCGCTTCTGGTCTTTGATACGCGAACGGTCGAGGTTTTCGCGCGTGACTTCGTCCACGCTCCGCGGGATGGCAAGCTCAGTCGTGTTCACCAGCACTTGCGGAGTCAGCAGGATCAACAATTCTTTGCGATTGCGCGTGCTGGTGCTGCTGCGGAAAAGAGCGCCCAGGCCCGGAATGTTGCCGAGCACGGGAATCTTTTTGACCCGCCGATCGTCGCTGGTGTCGATCAAGCCGCCAATGATGATGGTCTGGCCGCTTTGCACACTCACTGTTGTCGTCGCGCGGCGTTGGTTAATAATGGGAACCGTCGCCGATTTATTGATGTCGATCGTCGAACTGCTCAAAGCGCTGTTGGTCGTGTTCAGATCGATTTTAACGAAGCCATCCGGGCTGATCTTTGGCGTGACCGTCAAATTGACGCCAACGTCCTCGTAGCGGAAGGAATTGTTGATGTTGTTTTGTTGGTCGATGCGGCTGTCGGTGATCAACGGTATCCGCTGACCAACATTAATCGTGGCTGGCTTGTTGTCAGCGGTAACAATCTGCGGCCGGCTCAAGACTTCGAGGCGTCCGTCCTCCTTGAGCGCGCGCAGGAGGAAATTGAAGTCGCCGCCGCTAACCGCGCTGGAAAATCCGCCGAACTGCGTGAGCTGGTTCTTGACGTTGAAATCCGTGCCAATGCCGTAATTTACATCTCCTTTTTTGCCGGTGTAAGTCCATTCCACGCCCAAATCGTAAGTGCCATCGAGCGTTACTTCGGCGAGGACCACCTGGATCATGACCTGCGCTTGGGGCTTATCGAGTTCGTCCACGACTTTTTTGATTTCGAGGAAATAACGCGGATTGGCGGAGATAAGCAGGGTGTTGCTGTTCGTTTCGGCGACGATGGCGACTTCACGCTCGAGCATGCGCTGAGCGGTGTCTTCAGCGGCGGCGCCGAGCACCGTGGTAACACGCTGACGTTCCTGGTCGAGGAACGTGCGCACCGCTAGCGCGACGTCCTGGGCCTGCGAATTTTTCAGGCGCACGACCTCCGTTTTGCGTTCGTTCGCTTCGGTGCTGTCGAGATTTTCGATGATTTGCGAAACGAGCGAAACGTAACGATCGGTGCCGCCAACCAATAGGCTATTCGTGCGGAAATCGACGGTCACGGTGAGGGCGTTCTGCTCGGCGGTGCCGATGGTCGCGTCGGCCACGGCTTCATCGCTGCCGTCAGGATTCGCGCGCATCAAGGTGTATTGGATCGAGCGCTGCGACGCGCTTCCGGTCCCGGCAGTGGCGGCTGTCATGCGGAAAAGCTGCATTAGGAGCTGAGCCATGTTGCGGGCGTCGGCGTTACGCAACGAGAAGACTTTGATCTTGGCTTCCTGCGGCGAACTTTGATCGAGGCGGCCGATGATTTGTTCCAGCAAGCCCATGTAATCGACCGGGCCGCTGACGATGAGAGAATTCATGCGCGCGTCCGGTGTAATCAAAACGGCTTCTTTCAGCGCAGCCGTCACCAATTCTTTCCCTTCAGTCGTCTGCGTAATGAATTGCAAGACCGATTGGGCATTCGGGCTTTGTTCGCTCAACGGAATTGGCTTGGTATTCAGCGCGGCGTTCAGGATGGTCGAAAGCATGTCGGCTTTTGCGAACCGAAGCGGGAACACTTTAATTTCGCTAACGCGCGCGACTTGCTCGGTGTCTAGCTTCTTGACGAGTTCGGCGATGCGCTTGGCATCAAGTTCGCCGCAGGATACGACGATGGCATTGATGCGTTCGTCGGCGTTGACGGTGACCGGAAGCGCCACAGGACCGGCATTCGGACCCGCGGTCGTGTCGCGGAAAAGGGCCTGGACGGTTTGGGCCACGCGGCGCGCATCGGCTTTGGCCAGCGGGAAAACGTGGACGGAAATCCCGGTGTCGGTCGCCTCTGTGTCAAGCTGCTGGATCAGGCTCTCAACAGTGCTTTGATCTTCGACATTCGCGGCCACGAGCAACGCGTTGACCCAGCGGTCGGCTACAATCGTGATCGGATCGATCGGCTCGCCTTTGACGCGCGGCGGGCGGTTTGCGACGACTTGACGCAAGGTGTTTTGCAACGAGGCGGCGGTCGCCTTCTTGAGCGGATAAACGTGGAAATTCAGGCGCGCAAAAACACTCTCGCCATCGAGTTGCGCGATGATGCGCTCGGCCGCCTCGAACGCATCCTTCGTTCCGGTGACGATGATGGCATTGACGCGATCGTCCGCGATGACGCTGACGGGAATGATGCGTTCGGTGGCGTTGATCGCAACCGAATCGGCGCGGTCTTTGGCCCGGAAAAATTGTTCGAGCGTCGTCGCCAGCGAAGAGGCGCGCGCATTCTTCAATTGATAAATCTTCACGTTGGTCGCGTCGGTGTAATCCTTCGTGTCCACACGCTTGATGATTTCTTTGACGAGTTCGAGATTCTCGGGACTCGCGCTCACAAAGAGTGTGTTGCTGCGCGCATCGACGCTGACCGCGAGGGCGTCGCGGCGATTCGCACGGGCCCCGGCGCCGCCGGTCACCGGCATCCCGGGACGGTAAAGACCCTGCTGCACGAGCGAGCGCAACATCGTGGAGACGCGTTGCGCATCGGCAAATTGCAGCGTGAACGTCTGTAGCAATCCATTTTCGAGCGACGGTTCGACGTCGATCTTCTCAATGAGGTCTTTTATGTTCGCGAGATTCTCTTTGCTCGCCGAAACGATCAGGGCGTTATTGAGTGAATCGGGCTCAACTTCGATCGAATCGGAAGGAAGCGGCGTTTGCCCAGGTAAGGTTTGAGCTTTGCTGCGAGCCGCGAAAATCGTGGTGATCATTTGAGCGACGCGTGCGGAATCGTTGTGCTTCAAAGGCAACACCGCCAGTTCGAGGGCTGGGTTGATCATCTTTGCGTCCAGCTTTTTCAGAAGCTCATCGATCGCTTTATTGTCCTCCTGGTTCGCAGTCACCAGCAAACTATTGCTGCGCGGATCGGCCAGGATGATTGGATGCTGCCGCGTGACATCGGGCGTGCGAGCAGCCGCATAACGTTGCGTGAAAAGAGTCGTCAGCGTCGAAGCGATCACGCGCGCGTCCGCGAATTCCATCGGAATCAGACGAATTGTTCCGCTCAAAGCGGGGCCAGCTTTATCCAGTTGCTTGGCGAGCGACTCGACCATTTCGAAACTGTCTTTCGAACCGGCCACGAGCAACGAATTGCTGCGTTGATCCGGAATGATGACGACTTTCAATGAATCGGTAACGCCTTTGTTCAAAGCGGCGCGTTGCGTGACGCGCGCGTCCATCAAGCGCTGAATATTCGCCGCGACTGTCGCGGCATCGGTCGTTTCGAGCGGGATGATTTTTACGTCGCGCAATTCAAAGGGCAATTTTTGGTCGAGTTGTTGCAACAGCGCTTCGACAATAGAAAAGGCTTTGCTATTGCCGGCGATGACGAGCGCGCTGGTGCGTTCGTCGATGCTGATGACAGGACGATCATCGGGGCGCATCGCCGCTGAGCGCGGACCAGTGTACATTTCGTTAAGGATGCGCTGCAGCGTTTGCGGATCGGCGTGATTGAGCGGATAAATCCGCACCGCTTCAAGGCCGGATGCGGCGGGCACATCCAGTTGATCGATCACTTCCTGGATCAGCGGCAACGCATCGCTGCGCGCGGCGACGATCAATACATTCGCCAAATCATCCGCTTGAATCACCAGGGAAGCGCGCACTTTGGGCGCTTCTGTGGTCTTCACTTCATTTGTGCCATGCAGTGTGCGCAGACGCGTCACCTGTTTGTTCAAACCTTCGGTGCCAGGAACTGCCGGACCTTCCGCGAAGACCGATTGCAAGAGCGGCAACATTCGTTGCGCCGAAGCGTGTTTCAGGCGAAACAATTTCACTTCCGTCACGAAGCGATCCACCGCTTTGTCCAAATCGCCCACGATCTTCGCCGCGAGATCGAGCGTCTCGGCCTGCGCGCTCAAAATCAGCGAATTCGATCGCGCATCGATCGCGATCGAAATGGGATTGGACAATGCTTCGCCGCTTGGGCTGTCCGGCTGCGCGGGGCCAGCCGGGCCAACGCCCAGCGTTTTCCCCTGCGCGAAAATCGTCGTCAACGTCTGCGAAACCGTCGCGGCGTCGGCATTCTTTAAAGGAAGAATTCGCACGTCGACGCCATCAACCAAGGAAACCGTGTCCATCATGGCGACAACGGCCGAAAGCGCCTTCAAATTGTCCGCTGTCGAAGTCAGGATCAGACGATTGCCGCCGCCGGCGCCGGTGGTCGGGTCGGCGGCAATCTTGATCGGCTTCGTCAAATCCAAGAGCACGTCATCGCCGCGATCGCTCTGCACTTTCAAGCGCCGGACCTGTTCCTGCAATTCGCGCGCTTCGGGTGTCCATTCGCCTTGGGCGCCGGGCTTGAGCATGTTTTGCAAAACGGTCGCCAACTGGCCCGCATGCGTTTTTTTAAGATTCAATACCACCACTCCCGCTTCAACGTATGCAGACGGCGCGTCCAGCGAATGAATCATTTTTTCCACCTGGTTCAGAGTCGTTTCGCGCGCGACGACCAAAATCGCATTGCCGCGCGCATCGAGCGTCACCGTCAAAGGTTCGCCGGGGCGCGTCGTGTTCAGTTGCGTGACCATTTGCTGCACGAGGGGAAGGACTTTGGCGGGCGGGGCATTCGTGAGCGTAACCACACGGAAATCGAGTTGAGCGTTGGCGCCGCCGGTGTCCAATTGCTTGACGATGCTCTCGATCAAATTGAATTCCGTCGCGCGCGCGCGGACGATGATGCTTCGGCTGCGCGGCTCGGCGACGATGGTGATTTTGGGCGCCTGCGGTTGAATGACATGGGGCTGCTGCCCAAGCGCCGCCGGCGGAACTTGCACCGGTTCGACACGCAACAATTCGGTCAATGTCCGCGCGACAATGACCGGATCAGCCTCTTTCAAAGGAAACAGCCGGAACTCCGCTTCATTGCCATAAAAGCTGTAACTCAAATCGCTGATGATGCGATCGATGTGATCGAGTTCCTGGGCGGGCCCGGAAAGCACGAGTGCGTTCGCCTGTTTATCCACCGCGATCACCACTTCAGGAATTGTGTTGGTTGTGGCGTTCGCTTGCGGAGCGGGAGTTGCATTGGCAGGCGGCTGGTTCGTATCGGCGGGGCTAACCTTCTCGACGACGCGCACAACGCCCTTCGACATTTGCGGATAGATGTTTTGCAACATGCGCGCCATTTGTTCGGCGCCGACATGGTCGAGCGGACGCAAACGCACCTGCAAACTCGAATCGCGCGCTGTCTCATCGAGCCGCGTGATCAAATCCTGGATCTGTTTCATGTCGCCGCGGCGCGCGATGATCGTGATCGAATTATTAAAGCCATCGCCTTCGATGACCGGACGTTCCCGGGCCGGTTCATTTTCGAACACCGAAGAGACTTTGCTGACCACATCGAATGCCTTCGCTTTTTTGAGCCAAACAAATTGCACGTCGCGATCGGAACGCTCCGGCGCCTTGTCGAGGGTCGGGAGAATTTTTTCGATCACTTTGAAATGAGCCTCGACGCCCGAAATGATCAGGCTGTTGTCGCGTTCATTCGCCGAAATCGTGAATTGCGAGCGGCGATCATTCTGCCCGCGCGCAATCGAGCGCGAAACCGTCTCGAGCAATTGGTTCAACACGCCCTGGATTTCGCGCACACTGCCGTTTTCCAATTTGAAAACGCGCACCTCGATTTCGCCGCCCGTGCTTTCCTGGTCGAGGTCCTTGATGATTTTCATGACTTCCTCGACGCCAGCCGCCGGACCGTTGAGAAGAAGACTGTTCGCGCCGAAAACCGGAGTGACGATGACGCGCTGAGCAGGAGCCCCACGCGTGCTGACTGCTTGCGTCACCGCCTGGGCGAGACCTTGTGCGCTGCCTTTGGTGAGGTGCACCGATTGAATGACGTTCTTCGCGTCATCGGTCGCCACATCCAACTTGTTGACCAGCTCTTGGACATTTTCCAAAACCTTCGCGCCCGCCTCGACGACCACCGTGCGATCGTCCGCCGCCGGAGTGACGATCAATTTGTCCGCCGGATCCTTGCTGGCGACCTGCTTCGCGAAAAGCTGAGAGAGCATCTGGCTAATCGAACTCGCGGAATTTCGCTGCAAAACCATCACCCGCATCTGCCGGCCCGAGCCGTCGCCAGCCTCCTGCAGTTTGCCGATAATATCCTGGATCAACTTCATGTGCGCATCACTGGCAGTGACGATCAAGCGGCTGCTCGCGTCATCGCCAAGCACGACCGCGTCCGCGACGCCGCCGCCCTGAATGCCTTTCACTTGATCCTGATAAAGGGCTTTCACGCGCGTGGCGACATCGGTGGCGAGGCCGCTCTTGAGCGGGACGATTTGCATTTGGCGCGGTTCCTTGGCGGGGACGCCATCGAGTTGCTCGACAATGACCGCGGCGGATTGGATGTCCTTGGGCGGCCCGGAAACGATGAGCATGTTATTCTGCAAATCCGATCCGACGCTCACGCGAGGGATGCGAGTGCCGCCAGGGCGAATATCCGTGAGCGACGCCGAAAGAATCGTGGCCACCTGGTCGGCCTGCGCATTCTTTAATTTGAAGACGCGCGCGTTGCCCGTCTTCATCGTGGCGGAATCGAGTTTGTTGATAATGCCCTCGACGGAATTTAACTCGTTCGTCGAACCGGAAACGATCAGGCGATTGTCGGCCACGTCCGGGAAAACTCGGGCCTGTCCAAAGATCGGAACGACCCGACCGCGCATTTGCTCGCGGTAAAGCGCCTGCACGGTTGTTGCCAATTCCGAGGCGGAAGCTGTGTTCAATTCATACACGCGCGTGTCGCGAGGTTCAGTGTTCGTGGCGGGAGTCGCGACTTTGGCGAGGATCGTTTCGATTTCCTTCAAATGCTCCGGCCGGCCCGTCACGAGCAGACGCGCATTTTTGGCGTCCGAAATAATCGTCGCGTCGGCGGGATCGTTAGCTGGCTTGTCGCGCCAGCGATCGGTGTAAAGTTGCTGCACGAGCGGCTGAACGCGGGCCAGCTCCGTTGCGTCGCCAATGTCAAACGCCTGCGTTTCGCGCGTGGGCAACGCGGGCTGGGCCGCTTCGATGTCGCCAACAATTTTTTCGATCAATTGCAACTGCTGCTCGCTGCCCGCAACCAGAATCTGGTTGCTGGGGGAGTCTTCGAGGATCAAGGCGTCGCCCACGCCAAGTTCGGGACGATTGCGAACCTGGTCCTGGTAAAGCTGGCGGAGCTTGCCGCTAATTTCGCCGACCTTGCCCTGCTTGAGCGGAATCACTTTCATTTTGCGTTCCGCCTGGACCCCGAGCGACGAATCGAGTTGTTCGACAATCGTCGCGACGCTTTGCAGTTCCTTGGGATCGCCCGTGACGATCAAAGTTCGGCTCTTGCCATCAACGGAAACGGTGGCCCGCTTTTGGGCACGGCCATAAGCGTCATAACGCACAAGCGCCGTTTGCAAAATCTCCTGCACTTTATCCGGCTCGGCGGATTTCAATTTGAAGACGCGCGCGGTGGCGCTTTGCGCGCTGACTTTGTCGAGCTTCTTGACGATGTCCTCAACGGCGGCGAGTTCGTTCGTGTCGGCGACCACGATTAATCGGTTCCCGCCCGCGTCCGGAGTGATCAAAGTGTCGGGCGTCGTGGCGCCGAAGCGCGCTTTGCCCTGATCGAGATAAAGCGTGCGCACTGTCGTCGCCAATTCCACTGCGCTAGCGGCGCTCAATTCGAAAATACGCGTCTCGCGCGCCTCGGGCTTGGCAGCGCCGGCGCCGAGTTGCTTCAGGATTGCGCCGATCTGTTCCAGATGCGCTGGTTTGCCGGTAACAATCAAACGGCCGGTGCGCGTATCGGAAACGATTTGCGCGTCCGCAGGATCGACGTCCGCTTTGTCTTTCCATTGCTCGGTGTAAAGCTGCTGCACGAGCGGGAGGAGCCGCTGCACATCCGCGGCGTTGCCGACCTCGAATGTGCGAGTCTCTCGCGCGGCCTGGTTGGTGGCTGTGTTCACGAGCAAACGCGAGAAAACATCGTCGATGATTTTCATCTGGTCCGCGCGCGCGCTGACAATCAACCGCCCGGTGCGGCCATCGGTCATGAAACCGGCATCGGCGGCGCCGAGTTGCGGATTGTTGGCAATTTGATCTTTATACAATTGCGTGGCCAGGGGAATAAGCCGCTGCGCTTCGGAAAGCTTGCCGGTCTCGACCACTTTCGTGTCGCGCGGCGCCCGCGCCTGACTCTCAAGCGTTTCGACGATCTGCCGAATTTGCCCCGCCTGCTCTTTCGTTCCGTAAACCGTAAAACGCGCGCCCGAAGCATCCGGATAAATCGTCGCCGGCTTGATGGTCTTGCCCTGCGATTGCTCCGTGTAAATCTGCGTCACTTTCGGGAGCAGTTCCGCCGCCGTGGCGTTCTTCAAATCGATCGTCGCCAGTTCACGCGCACCTTGGTCCGGCTTCGAATCGAGCGTCTGGACGACCGTCTCGACCTGCGCCATCACCGCGGGCGAAGCCATCACAATCAATCTTTTCCCGGCTGCTTCGGGCGTGATGTTGACCATCGCCGGCGTATTGCGACCTGGATTTTGGGCGGCGAAAACTTTCAATACCAGAGCTGCGAGCCCGTCCGGATCGTCGGATTTCACGTCGAAGATTTTCAGGATGCGGTCTTTGCCGCCGCCCGTTTCGTTGTCGAGCTTCTCGATGACCGAAGCGACATCAGCCAGATCGCTGCGGGTGCCCGAGACGATCAGGGCATTGGCTTTGTCATCGGCGCTGACGGTGACACGCTTGATCGGTTGGCCGCGCTGGTCATAGCGCGTCATGGCTTGCGCGACAATGGGCGCGAGCATTACGGCATCGGCGCTGGTCAACTTGAATACACGCGCGCCAGGAGCAAGTTCCGGCGCCTGGTCGAGTTGTTGAACCAGGCTGGCCACTTGTTCGATCTCCTCCTTTACGCCGGTCACAATGATTCGATTGGCCGTCGAGTCGGGGATAATCTTCGTTTGCGTCACATAATCTGCCCCGCGCTGGTCCTTTGCCCATTCGGTTAACATGCTGGTGAGCATTGGCGAAATTGTATTCGCTTCGGCGGCTTTCAATTCCATGACTCGCATCTCGCGCGGCCCTGTGTTGGGGCGGGCATCCAATTGCTGGATCATCTGTGTGGCCGCTTCGAGGGCGCTCGGTTCGCCGGAGAGGATCAACGAGTTGCTGCGCGCGTCCTGCAAGACGCGCACTTTTTGCTGTTGCGCATTCAGGCTTTTGTCGATCAGTCCCACCAAATCCGCCGCCGACGCGGTCTTCAATCGCACCACGCGCGTCTCTTCGCGCACCGGCTTTTTCTCCTCGGGATCGAGCTGCCGAATGATCGCTTCGACGCGTTCGATTTCCTTGTCCGAACCGCTGACCATGATGCGATTATTCTTCGCTTCGGGAATTAACGTAGCAGGGCCGCCGGCGGGCTCCTGTTGGCCGCGCAATTGTTCGGTGTAAAGCTGCTGGACCAGCGGTGTCAGTTCCGCCGCGCCGCGCCCGAACAATTCAACTCCGCGAAATTGCCGGGGCGCGCTCGTGGCCGGCGTCACGTCGAATTGCGCCACGAGTGTCTCGATGCGATCGAAATCCTTCGGCCGCGCCACCGCGATGATCTGCCGCCCCGTCGGATCGGCCACCAGCTTCGGCGCCATCTGCGGGTTCATGGTGGCGTCCTTCGTTTGCTCAAGGACTTGCTGGATCATTGGGATGATTTCGACCGCGGTTTTGGCCTGCAGACGAATCGGCCGCATCTCCATCGTCTCGCGTTCGGGCGCGACATCGATGATCTTCACGACCTGCTCGATCTCGCGAATCTGCGAATCGGTCGCCGTCACCAACAATCGATTGTTGGCCGAGTCCGCGATCAATGAAGGCTTCGGCAGATCGACAAATGGCTTCTCCGCCATTTTGTCCGTGACTACGTTCTGAATATTCGCGAGCGCCGTTTCGACGCGCACATTCGACAACTTCACGATCTGCAGACGGCGCGCCTGCGGCTCTTCGCGTCCGCTACGCAGTTGCTTCACCAACTCTTCAACGCGCGCGAGGTGATCTTCGCTGGCCGTGACGATTAAGCGACCGCCATCTGCGTCTGGGATAATCTTGGCATGTGCGACGGTCGTGCCGGCGGCGCCGACTTGATTGCGGTAAAGCTGCTCGACAAGCGGTGCGAGACGTTTCGCCTCGGCGGCGCTTCCCACATCGATGAATTTCGTCTTCATCGGGGTGGGCCGCGATGAACCCGTTTCCAATTGCGTCACGATGTCCGTCGCAATTTCCAAATCCCCAGGCGACCCGCTGACCACCACGCTCTGGCTCGCCAAATCCTGGCTGATGCTCGCCGTGGTCACCACCGAGCCATTGGGCATCTTGCGCGTGAGCGCTTGTGTCAGAATCGAAGCGATGTTCGTCACTTCCGCCGAACGCGGCCGAAATACTTTGGTCAATTGAATGGTCTGGGAACGCAACGGCACATTCGCGCCGATTCCATTAGTTCCCACCGCGCCTTTATCGATGCGGCTGATCAATCGTTCGATATCTTCCAACTGCCCGGGGATCGGCGCCGCCACAATCAATCGGCTCTGGGGATCATCGGTAATAACGCGCGCCTTCGTCGCCGCCGCAGCCGCCGTTTCATTTGGGCCGGCCACGCCGGGGATCGCCTGCCGAATCATGCTGGCCAATTCCGAAGGCTTGATCGTTTGCGGATAATAAATGCGCACATCCCCGCCCGCGCCTTCCTTCGATTCAAATTTATTGATCAACTCCTCCGCCAGCGCGATGCGTTCGCGCGGCCCAAACAGAACAATCGTCCGCGAAGCGTCGTCATATACCGCCGTGATGTAATCGTTCGGATCGGCCGGCAGAACTTCCATCGATTTGGTGTTCGAGTTGTATTGCGTCCGCTTCGGCGCCGTCGCGACGCCGAAAGTCCGATTCAACAAATCTGTCAAAATCGCGCCCGAAGAATGCAGCAGCGTATAGGTCTTCATCTGCCGATCCACCGCCTGCTCCGTGTCGATCGTGCGCAGCAGCGTGCGGATGCGCTGAATATTTTCCATGTGATCCGTCACGATCAGCCCCCGTCCGCGCGAAAGCGGCGCCACCGACCCGGCGCTCGAAAGCATCGAAGTGACTGCGTCCGCGACTTCCTTCGAATCGATGTTGTTGACTTCGAGCACGACCGTGACCACTTCAGTGGGACGCACATCGCCGCTGGTGTCGGTTCCGCGCATGATCTTCAGTGGCATGGATGGCAACTGCTTGAAGGGAACGAGGCGCAAATAATTTCCCGTCTCGATTAAAGTCACGCCCTTCATCGCGAGCATCAGGTTCAACGTGTCGAGCGCTTCCGGGTAGGTGTACGGCTTGGGATCGTTGAACGTCAGCGTGCCGGTCACGTTCGTGTCGCTAACGAGTGGCTTGCCGGCCATCTGCGAAAATCGCTCGATCACGTCCGAGTACGGAATTCCCTCGAATTGCAGGCGAATGGTTTTACTCGGCGCGGCATTGGTCGTCGCGGTTACAACGGCGGGCGCGTTGGTGGTGGCCGCCGGTTTGTCCTGCGCCAAAGCGGCCGCTCCGAAAGCGAGTGCGCCCAGCGCCATCAGCGTTTTGCTGAATCGTTTCATAAATTAAAAATCGTTATTTCGCCGCGTTGGCGATTTCGCGCGGCAATTGTTCCGCGCTCAATTTGTGTTTATCCGCGAGCGTTTTGCCGCGTTCGATGGCCCAATAATCCGCGCCGATTTTCAAAATCACGCGGCTTTCCGAAAGGGCGAAACTGTCTGGCACCGGCAATTCGCGATAATCGATGCAAACAATCGTCCCGCCGGCCAACTCGTCGCCAAGCTTGTAGCGTTTCGTTTTTTGGGCCGGCCCGTCGAGCACGTGCACTTCAGGTTGCCCGGCCCATTCGCTCAATGAAACGACTTTGAAACTTTCCGGCCCCGGCGCGGGCGGCGGCGTCCCGCCTGGTCCCGAAGATTTCCCGGGACGGGGCGCCGGCGGAACCGGCCGCTTGATATAAGGCCGCAAAATGTCGCGCGCGATCAAGTCGTCATACGCCCGCCGCTCCGGCGAATCGAGCGCGAATTTGTCCGCCAGCGCCTTGCGCTGCACGTCCGGCGCCGGATCGAACACCAGCGTCAAAAAACGAAAACGCGTTTTGACCAAACCGACCGATTCGCCGGTGGTCAGCGATAGATTTTCCAATCGATGCAGATACGGCGAATTCTCCAAAATGAACAACAGGTTCACAATGTTCGTGAGCGGCCCCTCGCCCTGCACGATCCAGCCGATTTCCTGCGCGCCTTTTATTTTGCGCGGCGACGCCGGCGTGCGCGTGAATTCGCTTTCCTCCAAGCCGCTTTCCAAGATTCGCCGTGTCAAAATTTCACCCGACGTGGCGCTCGCCTGGTCAATCGTGTCGCCAAAGGTTTTCAACGCCACATCCTTGACATGGTCTTCTGTCGCGAAAAACTGCCGTTTCTCGGCGTTGATTTTTTCAAACTTCTCCTGCGAAGCCTTGATGCGTTTATCGATGTCGCGCAGCGGTTGAAGCAGGGCCGCGCGCACGCCAAAGCCAATCACGCCGACCGCGACGATCCCGCCGACAACTGCCGATAAAATTTTCTCGCGCTGATTCATCCGCGCGCCCCCTTCGTTTTGGGATCGAGCGAAGCGTCATCGGCGGGACGCGCCGGCGGCTTCACTTTGGCAATGTCCGGTTTCATCTTGGCCGGCACGCCGAGTTCTACTGTGGATCGAAATTCGTAACCGTTACGATCCGCCCCCGGCGTAATCGCCAGCGGCTTCACGTCGTAACCGGCCGCGCGCAATTGCTTATCTAATTTCGCGAGGACTTCGCCGCTCCGGGCCTGCACCGCCAATCGAATCGTTCCCTGCGCGCTGATCTGCATCGACGTGATGTAAATCTCTTCGCTGCCCGGCAGAACCGCGCTCAGGAACGCATAATGATCCAGCCAATTTTTTTTGCCTTTGGCCCATTCATCGATCGTGCGTCCCTGCGTAATCATCTTCGTGTAAATGGGCCGCAACTTTTCCGCCTCCGCCGCTTTCGCAAACCATTCCTTGGCAAGCCGCTCGCGTTTGGTCACGAGATAGCTTCTCAACCCCAGCACGAAAACCGCCGCCGCTGCCACCGCCGCGACGGTCGCCAAAATCCGAATCCGACGCATGTCGCGCTGGACCGCGGGTTTTTTCGGATTTAGGAAATCGAACGGCAATCCGTTGGGATCATTGACGCCCAAAGCCAACCCGATCGCCGCCACCGCGCCCGACGCCTGTTCGCGGCCCTCGTCGGCAAAACCGAGAGCGCGCGCGGGGTCAAGCAGCGCGCAAGGTCGGCCCATTCGTTTCGTCAGCGAGCCCAGAACTGCATCCTCAAATCCCGTCGCGCCGGAAACAACGACCTTGCCTACAGCGCTGTTCGGCTCCATGCCGCTAAACGCATGCAAACTGCGGACAACTTCAATCGTCACGAGGTTGACGAATTCCTCAGCCCACTCCCGTTCATTTTTTGGCGCCGCTGGCGGCGGCTCGGCGCTGTTCGGATCCGGATGTTCCGCTTCGTAACCGGGACGCACCTGCGCGCCGCGGCTGAACAACAACGCCTGTTCCGCGATCACGTCGATGTTCACTTCGTCGGGCCGCAGCGACACCAGCGCAAACGCCTCATTTCCCTCCGCGACGTGGCAAGCCTCCACGCAACGCGCATTGGCGTATGGCAACAACCCAAGGGCCGACAATTTCAACCCGGCCGTCTCTGCGATCTGCCGCCAGGACTCGACCACTTCGCTTTTAACAGCCGCGACCAGCACCTCCAATTTCGGCGGCGGCGCCCCTTCAACCTTGTCGCCCGTCGCGATGGCCGGCGGCGTGATCTGGCGGCGCACCTTGAAATCCACCACCGCTTCATCCATGCGGAAGGGCAAATCGCGTCCCACTTGCAAATGGACCATCGAGGCGAGTTCACGCACGTCTTCGATGACCGGTAATTGCAGGGTCCGCAGCACCACTTGCGCGCGCGGGACGCCCATGACGACGGAAGCCGGCTTGAGCTTGAGTTCGTTCAGGGCTTTCGCAATGGCGCGTCCCATCACATTTGGGTCGGATCGATCCGCATCCGCCGCCAAATCCAATTTCGCCGAAGCGACTTTGGTCAACGCGAGACCATCGCCTTTGGGGGCGCCCTGGACGACGCGCAAAGTTTGTCCGTCGATATCGATCGCCGTGACCGGACCCGGCGGGCGGGCAGAACGCTTCGCAAAGGGATTTACCCCCTTCAAACGAATGATATTTCCGTTCCTAGCCACGGTTCGATTGCAATGGTTTTACGGACGCGCGGGCCTGCGCCGGAGCTTCGGTGGTCTCCGGCTCCAGCTTAAAGGGCAGGCCCAAACGCGTCAGGTCTCTTAGATAGACGACGCGGGGCGCTAATTCACTCGAATCAATTACAACTTCCAGTCGCCGAAAACGGCCGGACGGGACGCCGAAGCCCACCACCTGGAAACTGAATTGAAAACTCCGAGCCGTCAGGTAAGGCGCCAGCTTCTTAAAAGTCGCCGCGTCCATCACGTCTTCCTGGAACAACCACGCGATCGTCCCACGCTTTTCCGGGCTGATGCTTTTGCGCGCCGATTGAATCGCTTCAGCCAAAGGTTCATCGATTCCCGGCACAGTCGTCAGCGCCTCGATCGAAGCGGTGTTCACATTGATCAATCCATCCACGCGCTTCAGCGGATTCGCCGTGAACAAGTCGAGCGCCTGCGGCAACTCGGCTTTGCCGACTTCCGAAGCGATCTCGTGTTCGACGCCTTTTGCGTCTTTCACTTTGATCTTCGCTTCCAGCAATTCTGCCGCGTGATTCAATCGCAAATTCGCCTTCCGCAATTCGGAAATGAAATTCGTCATCGCCACCGGAAATTCCACGCCTTTAAACGGGTCCGTCGGGTCGTTCAAATTCGTGCGCGGCACGCCGTCATTGTCCGCATCCGGTTCGGACGAATAAACCGTTAGGAACCGCTTGAAACCCATGTCGAGATTCCCGTCGGAATTGTCGGCGGGCGGGCGCTCGTCTCCGTCATTTTCGTTCGGATCGAGGCGCCAGTTCATATTCGAATCTTCGCCGTAGAGCAGTTCCGGAGTAAAGCCTCGAACCAGCAACAACGAATCGATCGCGGCGATCGGCCCGTTGCGAATCGTATAGGGCTGGGGCAATCCATTGTAATATTCCTGCTCTGCGCCTTCGGGCGTCACGATGTCGTCGAAGTCGATGAAATCGCGCAACGCCGCCGCCATCTGCGTGGTCATGTTCGGAATCTTTGTGAGATCATGATCGCGCAACGCGTTCACGTTGATTTTGCGCGCTTCATCCGTCAGCCCATACCGAACTTCCCCCGGAGTATCGCGGTTGCCAGGCGACCAGACCGTGAAATACCATTTGTCCGAACCGTCTTCGTAAATGAATCGATCTTTGAACGCGCGCGGTTCGTCCTCCCAATCGGTGAGGCCCGGTTTGATTTCCTTTACAACGCGCATCGCTTCTTGAACCCCAGTCATCGCCGCCGCAAAGGCTTGGTCTGAGCCGCTGGAGGCGGAGAGGGCCGTTTCGTCCGCGCGTAATCGGAACATCAGGCTGAGGGCGATCATCGAGATCAACATTACGAGGATGAGCGTCCCGAGCAGGATGAAGCCGCGTTGATTTTCGAACGCCGAAGGGAAAGCGGCAGAGCACTGCCGCACTCCAAGACGCTGTCGCGTTCTCTCGGCCACCGCGAAATTCCGCCAGGTCTTGGAGTGCGGCAGCCCTCTGCCGCTTTGGATTGGCGCCCGATCTCCATTACACGTCAGCATCTTCACGGCAACTCCTCCCAATCCGTCGAGTCCCGTCCCGCCGGCACCGCAATCACCCGCATGAATTGCTCGCCCCCGTAAACCTCATCTTCGGGCAAAACCGGCTCCGTCCCGAACGTCGCTTCGACTCCGCGCGGCAAATCCACGCCGTCCCAGGAATCCATCCATTCGCTGCCATTAAAATATCGAAAGCGCACGAACCGAATTCCGCGCGTCATCGGCTCGACGACCTGGTTCGTCGCAGCAAGCGCCGGATCCATCGCGCCATTAAAACTAAATCCATCGGCATTCGTCGAAGCGACGCGCAACTCGATCAATGGCGTTTCGACACGATTAAATCCAATCACCACCGCCGCATTCGTGCCCTGCGCGTTTGTCGCCACGGAATAGCTGACCAATTTCAGAGCGCCTTCGCCCAAATTCCCCGGCGTGGGACTGCCCACATGCACGAAGCGCATCGAATCGGGCGTCCCGGAAAATCCCTGGCGCGGCTCGGCCATCGCGGTCCGCAAATCGCCGCTCAATCGATCCATGATCAACCGAATCGTCGTCAGCCGCTGCGATTCCTCGAGCAATTGCCCGCGCAAATCCGCCGACCGCTGGTAATAGGAAATCGCAACCACCAACAATCCCGAAGCAATCACGACCGCCAAGATCACTTCGATCAAAGTGAAGGCTTTTCTTCTTTCAATCCGCAATCCGCAATCTGCAATCCGCAATTGAATCCTCACGGCCCCACCTCCGCCGCGGGCGTCGATGCCGATGATGCCGCAGACGCCTTCACGATTTGATGCGTCTGGGCCAGGCGATAAACCGCCGTCGAATTTGTGTTTCGAATCACGACTTCAACGCGGGTCAAACCGTTCGCCTCTCCGCTGACTGGATCTTCAACGGCGCCCGGCACGAGTTGCCATGTCCACCCCTCGAACGGCTCTGTAAACGGTTCCGGCCCGACGTTCTCCGTTGAGCGCAGACCCAAATCCAATTCCGCATGAACTGTCGCCGCGAGGTTCGCCGCGTGAACGCCGAAGCGTTGCCGCTCGATCGAATTCATCGAAGCGTTCAGCGCTCCCGAAACGACCGCCACCGTCGCCACAAAAAGCAGCAACGCCAGCACCACCTCGAGCAAGACAGCGCCGCGATTATTTCGGGAAATCCGCATCGAACAAATTGGTTTGGGTGTTTTCTACCGCTGGCTTTTCAAAATCATCCACCGGTTGAACGCTGTTGTCCTGTTCCACCGGAGTCGCGGCTTGCGCATCCGTTGCGAGTGGTGGTGTAGTATTCTGGTTTGTCGCCGCATTTTCTTCGCCCATCCACTCAACCGGAACCAGGTCCTCCATTGCCACCAATTCACTGCGCACACTGCCGGTTATTCCATCCACGCGCACGGTAGCCTGCCGCGAATCTTCCGCTCGTTTCGACAGCAAAACGATCTCCGCGGAATCACTCGATCCATCCGGAAAAAAAGTCACGCTCGGCAGCTTTTCCGGCGCGTCCTGCGTCATGGCCAGATCGTTCGTGCCCAAATTCAAAGGTCGTTGCGGCAGCCGGATTTTGTCGATCCGCACGCGGTCGCCGATCGCTTCCACGAATGGCGCCGCTTCCGGCAGATCCACAAATACACCGGGTTGCAAAACGGGATCGGGTTCCCAAACGACTCGTAATTTCGCGCTCCAATCGTCCGGGTCGTCGGTGACTTCAACCATGTTGGTGGAAGAGGCGCCGCCATCGAAACGAAGCTGAACCGCGTGACCGCTGTTGGCCGCTTGCGCCCCCGCGAACCGCACCAGCGCCTCGAATTGCCGCGCGCCTTCCTGAAGATCGGCGCCGCGTTGCAGCGACGAAAAGTTGAAAATGATCGCCCCCATCAGCGCGATCAACAGCGCCGTCACCAACAGCATTTCCAGCAGAGTGAAACCGCCCCCGCCTTTTTTATTTCGACGAGTTTGGATCACCATGCACGGCGCGTCCTTTATGGCGCCTTGGACGACGTGCCCGTGCCAGTCCCGGTGTCCGTCGCGTCGGCCGCGTATTTGATGTCGTCGTCGGTGTCGGGCTGTCCATCCGGGCCAACCGAGTAGAGTTTATACGGCAGGGCGCCTTTTTGGTCGTCTGTTGCGCTGGCGGTGTCAGCAAGTTCGTAACGGACCTTGTTTCCCCAGGGATCGTCGAGAGTGGTTCCCGGCTTCAGATAAGGCCCAGCCCATTTCTCGCCGAGTTTTTCATTTTCAAATTGCGGTTTTTTTAACAACGCATCGAGGCCGCCCTCCTGCTCAGTGGGATAATGGCCAATATTCAAACGGTAGGTGGTCAGCGCTTGATCGATGCTTCCCAGCATCAGTTTGGTCGTGTTTTTCTCGGCATTTTTCTGCTGCGGTAAAACGAAAACGACGAGCGCTCCGGCCAGCAGCAAAATGATCACGATCACCAGCAAAATTTCGATGAGCGTAAAGCCAGCGGCGCGCTTTGGTTTAACTACTTTATTTAATCGCATAAAGTTATCTTCAACTCTGCTTCATCCGACGACTTAAATGGCGCCAGCATTCAACTTTCTTCAGGTTCGGAGTCCGGGCTTTGGCCCGCTTCGCTTTAGACCACAAAATCTACTTCGATCCCAATTGACTCGCCATCGTAAAGATGGGCAACAGAAGGCCGAGCGCCAGGAACCCGATGCACGCCGCCACCACCACCAGGATTGCCGGCTCGATCAATCGCACGGCCTGGTCCACTTGCCGATTGGTGCGCCGCTCAACGGTGTCCGCGATCTGCACCAAAACTTTGTCCAACTTATTCGATTCTTCGGCAACTGTAATCATCGCCAAAATCTGGTCCGGAAAAAATCCTCCCTCCGCCAGCGGCTCCGACAATCGTTTCCCATCCCGCACCGCTTCCGTCGCAATGGCTACGCGTTCCGCCAAAATATTCGAACCCGTCGCGTCTTTCGAAATCTTCAGCGCCTGCAACAGAGGCACCCCGTTCGCCAGCATCGTCCCCAAAATTCGGCAGAAGCGCGTGATCGCCAATAGCCGCAACGCCGTTCCAACCACGGGGATTTTCAAACGCCATTTTTCCAACGCGCGCTGGGCGGTCACGCTTTTCATGTTCGTATAAATTGCCGCGGCGGCGGCAATCCCGGCCAGGATCACCAGGTGCCAATATTTGCGCGCAATGACGCTGGCCGCGAACAGAATCTCCGTCGGCAACGGTTTTTTCGCCGAAGCCAGCAACGGCTCGAATTTCGGCACGAAAAAAATCAAGGCGCCAATCATCACCGACACGCCCAGCGCCACCAGCACGGCCGGGTAAATCATTGCCCCAATCACCTTGCTCCGCAGTTCCTCGAATCGTTCCAAAAATCCCGCCAGGCTCCGCAGAACTTCCTCCAAAAAAGCAGCGCGCTCGCCCGCCTGGATCATCGCCACGTGCAACGGGGGAAAAACTTCCGGATATTGCCGCACCGTATCGGTCAACGATTTGCCTTCCGAAACTGCCGCGCGAATTTCCTTCAGCAATTCCTTCAGCGAAGCGCTCGCGGTGCTTTTCACGAGCGAATCCAGCGCCCGCAACAAAGGCACGCCCGATCCGATTAAATCCGCAAGCTGCCCGTACATTGTGCCCAGGTCGCGAGATTTAACCTTCCGTTTCGGCCGTCCATCCTTCGAAGCGGCGCCGTCTTTTCCCCAGACGTTGACTGGAAAAAGTTTTTTCTCTTCGAGAACGCGCACCACCGCCGAATGGCTTTCAGCCTCCAAAGCGCCGGAGATTTTCTCCCCGGCCTCCGTCATCGCGGTGTAATTAAAACTTGGCATGCTCCATTGAAACCACAGAGACACAGAGGGCACAGAGAGGAATTTTCTTCTCTGTGCCCTCTGTGCCTCTGTGGTGAATTAATTCCGTCAAACCGCAGTGCACATCAGCACCTCGTCGATCGTCGTGATCCCGCGCTTCACCTTGATCCACCCATCTTCGCGCAACATCCGCGTCCCCGATTTTTTCGACACCGCGATCACTTCCGGCGACGGCGCGCGCTCCATGACTTTCCCGGAAATTTCGTCGTTCATCACCATCAACTCATACACGCCGCTGCGCCCGCGAAAACCGGTGTTGCGGCACCATTGACAGCCCACGCCGCGATAAAACTTCATCCCTTCCTCGCGCGAAAAATCCTTCGGCAACTTTTCCGGCGTATATTCCTCTTTGCACTTCGGACAAACCTTGCGCACCAACCGTTGCGCCATCGCTCCGATCAATGTGCTGCTCACCAGGAACGGTTCGACGCCCATGTCGATCAAACGCATCGGCGCTGAAGCCGAATCGTTCGTATGCAACGTGGATAACACCAAATGCCCCGTTAACGCCGCCTGGGTCGCCGCGCGCGCGGTCTCCAAGTCACGAATTTCCCCGATCATCACGACGTCCGGATCGTGACGCAAAATCGCGCGCAACCCGCGCTCGAATGTCATCCCCACCTGGTGATTCACTGGAATCTGGTTTACCCCCGCCAAATGATATTCCACCGGATCCTCGACCGTCAGACACTTGATCTCCGGCCCCACAATCGCATTCAACGCCGCATACAACGTCGTCGTTTTTCCCGCGCCGGTCGGCCCAGTCACCAAAATAATTCCATGCGGCCGATCAATCAGGCCTCGGAATGTCGCAAACATTTCCTCATCCATCCCCAATTCCTGCAGCGTGAATAGCACGTTCGATTTGTCGAGCAGACGCATCACCACGCCTTCGCCAAACAACATTGGAATCACGCTCACGCGCACATCGATCTGCCGCCCGCCCACTTGAAACTTGATGCGGCCATCCTGCGGCACGCGCCGCTCGGCGATGTTCATGTTCGCCAGGATTTTGATGCGCGAAATGATCGCCGCCGCGAACCGATGCATCTGCTGCGGCACCGGCGCTTCCTGCAACACGCCGTCAATGCGGTACCGAATCGAAATATGATGTTCGAACGGTTCGATATGAATATCGCTCGCCCGCTCATTCACCGCCTCGACGATAATCTCGTTGACCAGCTTGATGACGCTTGCCTCCTGCGCCATCTCCATCAAATCTTCGCTGCCCTCCGTGACGCTCCCCGCCGCCGGAGAATCGTCCCCCCCCACCATTTCATCCAACGTATCGCCGCCCAAGCCGTAATGCGTCTTGATGACCTTCTCGATATCCTCCTTCGGCGCCAGGACCGGTTGGATATTCAAGCCGGTCATCAGCTTGATTTCGTCAAAAGAATAAAGATCAAACGCGTCGCTCGTGGCCACCTGCAGCGTCCCGTTAAATCGCTTCACCGGCACCAATCGCTTTCGGTAAACCACCCGCGCGGGCAACGATCGGAGCAATTCCGGCTCAAATTGAATCTCCTCCAAATTGACCATCGGCAAGTGCAAGTGCTCAGACATCACTTCGAGCAACTGCTTCTCGGACAAAAGCCCGAGCTGGATCAAAGCGCGATCCAGCCTTAGCCCCTCGGCCTTCTGCAAAGCCTGGGCTTCCTCATTCTGCTGCGTCGTCAGCAGACCCTTATCCAACAAGATTTCCGAAATACTCATCACGAACCTGCCGGCGCGCCCAGGACCCGGCTTCTGCCCCTCGATCAACCGCCGACCATAACAGAAAACCAGCCCTCGCGCGAGCCCTTATTTTCGCTATAGCCCTCGCTTCCTTTGACTTAAACGCCCGAAAAACATTCAACAAAACTCTCCCCAGATCCTAGGCGCTACATCGCGGGCGCCATGGCAACATTTGAATAGTCAGTCCGATCGAAGGCGTTGAACGAGTAGATACGGAAATAGCAGGCCTGCGCGGCAAGATTCCCAACGACCGCCGTCGTCGCCGGCGCGGATGCCCCCGGGCATGGGAAGAAATGCGCGTTATCGGCAGAGTATTCGATGGCGACGCCAGCCGCATTTCCAGACGGGTCAGTCCACGACAAGGTCGCCGTGGCGCTTGATGTCCGCACCGCTTTCAAAACGGGTTTAGTCGTCGGCAGGATCGGCTGCCAAAGTGGATCATTTGAAATCACGAATTCATCGAGCAACGTGTTGGCCGTGCCTGTGCGCAACACCAATTCATGCGAGCCCACATCCATCGGCAAAATCACGGCGCGCATCGGGCTTGCCGTGTTTGTGAGCCGGGCCCAATGCCAAAGATTGGTGAACGCGTTATCGCTTGCATAAACAGCCGCCTCGGCAGAGCCATCAATGGATAAATTAAGAGACCCGCCGCCGGAAGGCGTTTTCACCCGCGCCCACGTCTGATAATTCATGCCGCGCGGAATGTTCAAAGTGTATTTGGCCGTTCCTGCCAAGTCACTGGCGCTCGAAATATAGGCGCCGCTCTCCGCTGCCGCGTTCGTGGTCACCGTCATCGGCGCCGCAAGTTGGCCTGTTTTGGCGGGCCAAAGGATCGTTGTGGATGGTTCTGTCTGGCATACGCCCGACTGCATGCTTGAGCCGCCTGACGAAACCGCGATGACATTGAGATAGTAGTTTGTTCCAGGCAAAAGGTTGGCGAGAGTAATCGCGTGAGAAGTCCCGGATGCCGTCGGCGCCGAGATCGAAGTGAGAATCGTCGTCAACCCGTACTGAACATAACAAATTGAAGCCGAATCTGTATTCCAAGCCAGGCTGACATTCCGTGCGTCGTTCGATGTTTCAGTTAAGTTTGAAATGACCGGCGGCGCCAAAACAGTCACCGTGAAGGAACGGCTGACGATGTTATTGCTTAGTCCGCCGTCATTGACGGATACGGTAAGGGTCGCCGTTCCGGATTGATTCAACATCGGTGTGAAGGAAACCTGGCCGATCGAACTCGGAGTGGCATACGTCACGACCGGCGCTGGAATTAGGATCGGGTTGCTCGAGACGGCGGTAACCACCAAGGTCTGAACTTCATTGTTCGCGCCTGAACTGATTCCACCCAACAAAATCGTCGATGTCCCTGAATTTCTCGCGACCGTAACGCTGGATATCGAGTTGAGCGTCGGTTGATCATTGACCGGATCGACCGTGACGATAAAAGACCGGCTCACAAAATTGTTCACCGCCTGGTCGTCCTTCACGGTTACCGTGATGGTGGCGCTCCCGAAAGCGTTTGTCGCGGGCGCCAGCGATAGCGATCCCGCACTCGCGCCGCTCGCGTAAATCACCGTCGGCGTCGGAATCAGGGCCGGGTTGCTGGAGGTTGCGGTCACTGTCAAGATTTGCGCTTCGTTGGTTCCTCCGCTGGAAATCCCTGACAACAAAACAGAGCGAACCCCAGAATCTTCGCTCATATTCAAATTGCTGGGCGTGTTCAACGTTGGCGGGTTGTTCACAAAAACGGAAAATGCGCGGCTGACCACATTATTGCTCGCGCCGTCGTCCCGCGCGGAAACCGTGATCGTCGCTGTCCCCCACTGGTTGGACGCGGGCTTCAACGTGAGGGCGCCGGTGGAATTTGGACTCAAATAAGTCACCGTCGGCGTCGGGATCAGCGTGGGATTACTGGATATTACTGTCACCGTCAGATTCTGAATTTCGTTCGTCGCTCCCGAGGTGATGCCCGACAAACTTACGATTTGCGCGCTGGCATTTTGGATGAAAGTAACATTGCCCAACGCATTCAACGTCGGAACGTCATTGACCGGCGTCACATTGATTGTCACAGCCGCCGAAGAATTCTCCGCGCCATCCGAAACCGTGAACGTAAATTGGTCTGTCCCGAAAAAATTCGGTTTTGGGGTGTAGATAAGATTTGGAGGCGTCCCGCTCAAGGTTCCATTGGCCGGCCCTGAGGCGACGCTAAATGCCAATACATCTCCATCCACGTCGGACCCGCGCAAGACAATCGGTGTGGAATTATCCTCTGCGACCGTGGCAACAAAAGGTATCGCCACCGGCGGCGTATTCATGACTTGAAAGACTTCATTCGAGACATCGCTTTCGTCCCCGGCGCCGCTGATCGCCGTCGCCACAAAATAATACGTCCCATGCCCCGCCAGGTTCGTGATCACGACCGAGGTCGCGGGCGCCGCCACCTGCGTAAACGTGCCGTATGGCTCGGCGTCCGTCCGGTAATAAATGCGATAGGCGACCGCGGTGGCCGTGTCCACAATCGTATCCGGATCCCACTTTAACGCCACGTTAGCGGCTTGAGCAACGGGTGCAAAAAAAATTGCCGCTGAGAATAGCAAAAGCTTCAGCAGCCCCAATCGAGTGACGAACAACGACTTCAAATCTAAATGCCTTTCAGGAGATTTATGGACAAGGCGCGGTTAAGCACGCGCCGTGCCGAAACCGCGAGAAACGGTTTCATTTGGCACAACCCACTACCTGGCAACACGAAAAGAATTCCATCTTTCCACTGAAGGCGATCTAATGGTTTACCTTATCAGTGTCCACGTAAAGGACATTGTGTCCAATGTCCGGCAAAAGATGTCCACTTGCCCAACCGGGGAAAAATTCCGAACGTAACGGAAATCGACGCATCGCTTCCCGGCAGCGCGTCTTCCAGGCTGGCGGAAACGGCCGCCTTCACCCACTATCCCGCGACCACATGAAACCTAACCGCGTGTTCACCCGTTGGCTCATCGGTTTGGCGGGAATCGCTTTTATCCAGACGAGCCCGGCCGCAGATTCCCCAAAAACTTCCGTCACAATCGTCCTGAAAGCCGCCCACATTTTCGATTCGGTTTCTGGCGAACTGAAGGAGCCAGGCGTGGTCATCGTTTCGGGCGCAAAGATCAAAGCCGTCGGGAACGCCGAGTCCATTCCCAACGATGCCAGGGTCATCGACTTGGGCGATGCGACTCTGATGCCCGGTTTTATTGACGCCCACGTTCATCTCGGATCCGAGATGGGCAGCAAATGGTACGAAGATTGGCACGCGCAGATGATGCGCTTTCCGGCCGAACAAGCCCTTTACGGCGCGCGCTATGCGAAAATCACCCTGGAAGCGGGCATCACCACCGTTCGTGATGTTGGGTCCAGTGATTATATCTCCCTTGGCCTGCGCAACGCCATCAATGCCGGCCAAATTCCCGGCCCGCGAATGCTCGTCGCGAACTACGCGATCGGTTCGACCGGCGGCCACGCCGATCAGGACCCGATCCCACCGCAAAGAATGCCCCTTGCCGGACCTTTGCAAGGCGTGGCCAATGGACCGGATGAATTTCGCGCCGCCGTGCGATATCAAATCAAATTCGGCGCCGACGTGATCAAATTCATGCCTTCGGGCGGCGTTCTTTCCCTTTCCGATCCAGTCGATACACCCGAACTCACCCAGGAAGAAATGAACGCCATCGTTTCCGAAGCTCATGCCTGGAAACGAAAAGTGGCCGCTCACTGCCACGGCGACAAAGCTGCCAAAATGGCCATCGCCGCCGGCGTCGATTCCATCGAACACGGCACATTCCTCGAAGAAGACACGCTCCGAGAAATGAAGAACAAACATGTTTTCCTGGTCCCGACCCTCTGGGCTCTGCACTGGGTCGGCGCCAAAGCGGATACCTATCCTCCCGCCATCGCCGCCAAAGCCCGCGCGGCATCCGCCCACAACGTTACGATGTTCAAGAACGCGGTTAAGATTGGCGTGCCCATCGCTATGGGCACCGATGCTGGTGTCGAGCCCCACGGCTTGAACGCCCGCGAATTTTCATTAATGACATCCAACGGCCTCTCACCCTCCCAGGCGCTGCTGGCCGGCACCAAATACGGCGCCGAACTATTAGGCGTGTCCGAACAAACCGGAACCCTGGCGCCCGGAAAATCCGCCGACATCGTAGCCGTCGCTGGCAACCCCCTTCAAAACATCCAAACCACCGAACATCCACTTCTCGTCATGAAGGAAGGCGTGATTTACGTCGGCGGCAAGTAGTTTGTCCTTCCAAATTTGAAACAGCGCCTGACATGAAGTCTGGAGCGCGATCTGCCTCGTTCCCAATTCTCCACACGGAACGATCGGGGCATACCACAGTCCAACTGAGGTATGAATCGGATACCCGCGCTGGCGAACGCTTTCACGCTCCTCGAATTACTAGTCGTCATCGCGATCATCGTAATTCTCTCCAGCTTGCTGCTGCCCGCCGTTGCCAACGCCAAATCCCGCGTCAGAGGCGCCGTCTGCCTTAATAATCTGCGCCAGGTCAACCTCGCCGCCCGAATGTATGCCGAAGACCACGGCGACGCCATCGACATGCCCGCCCGCGCACGGACCTCCCGATACGATTTCCATCTTTTTAAGGAACAGATCAAAAGCTACGCAAGCTTGCGCGGCAAACCGTCGCCGTCGGAACTCGTTTTCGCCTGCCCTGCCGACACATTCTTCTACTCCCAAAGCGGACACCACTCGCCGGGATTTTGCAAACAGGCCGACACCGATTTCACCAGCTACGCCTTCAACGGCGCAAATTATCGCGGCACGAACAGCCAAACGCTCCAGCCGTTCCCGGGCATTGCCGGCATGAAATTCACCTCCATTGTCGAGCCGGCCAAAACTGCCCTTATCTTCGAGGCCGCCGCGTTGACACCTTTTTCCTGGCATCATCCCGTCAAAGGAGCGGCTGGCTACCGTTTTGCCGACGCGAAGGCCAATCTCAGCTTCATCGACGGCCACGCCAGCGAGACCAAAATCCACTGGAACGGCGCCACCAATTCCGAAGCCTGGCACAGCGATCCCCCTCCCAACTACGCTTACAAGTGGAGTGGAAACTAACGCCCCGCGCCTCGGAAATCCCGCCAGGTTTTGGAGTGCGGTCCCGAAATGTCGGGACCGCTTTCAATTCGGCGTTCGAGAACTCAACGGTTCTCTTAGATTACAAATGCAACTCAACCAAAAAAACGCATTCGTCGGTTTAGCCACGACGATAAAATTTACCGACACCATGCTCACTCGTCGCGGATCGGCGGCGTCACCGCTTTGAGAAAATGCACAAGGCGAAAAGTTTCTTTGAACCCCAATTTGCCGTGAGCCTCGATGCTGGCCTCGTTCCAAATTTCCGCGTCACTGGCCAACTCAATCAAATTTCGTTCCTGCGCCCATCCTTCGGCGCGTTTCATCAGTTCCCGGCCCAATCCCTGTAAGCGCAGATCCGGATCGACAAACCAGCCTTCAACATAAGCGACCTGCGGAGACATCCCGCCATCGACGCGCGACCGGACGGACAACTCGATAAAAGCGCCCAGTTTTTGATCCGGCCGTTCATAAACAAAAACCGCCGTGTCCACCCCCTTCGCCTGGCCGTCCATTTCCAACCGATGCATCTCCGCCGAACAATCGGGCCAAAGACACATCCGCATCCGCAGATATTCCTCGGCATCGCCAGCCACAAGCGTTCGGATCACAGCCCAGTCTGAGCACAAGGGCCGCCTGCTTTCCAGCGCCTCCGAAATCGTAGGAATCGACGTGAGGAAATTCTAATCTGTTCGGGCGAGATCATGGACCTGCCTTGCGCGGAGCCACTCACAATTCAATTTGCCGGGATTCGATCGTCTCAATACCGTACGCGTTCATGTCTTCGAAATCATGCTTCGGTAAACGCAGGTCAAAACGGTTACTTCTTATTGATGCGCAAAATTAAAAAAGCTCTGATCGGATTTATCTTCCTCATCTGCGCCATATTTTTAATTTGGCGTGTTAACCTTTATTTCATCGTTAACAGTCAACTGGCCGCGATCCACTCCGCCGGTTTCCCAGCATCCGGCGCTGAATTGAACACTTGGCTTCCGACCGCGCCGGATTCTGAAAATGGCGCGTTTCCCTTGCTCGAAGCCGCCAAGCTGATCATTGAACTTCCCAATACACGTTCCAATACGATCACTCAGGTCAATTTTTCGAATTCCACAAATATCTGGCCTCCTGCGTTGCAACCGGTGGTCGAGTTATTTGTGCGCACAAATTCGGCCGCCCTCGCCAAAGCTGGCGAGGCTTTGCGATTCACACAATTTCGTTTCCCGATCGATTGGAGTTTCGGCCCGTCCACAGAATTGCCTCACCTCGCGCATTTAAAAGGCCTCGCGCGGATCGCCGCCATGGCCGCAATCCTTGATGCGCAAAAAAACGACGCGCCGAATTGGTTGCAACATCTCCGCATCCAACTTCAAATTGCCCAAAGCCTGAAAGACGAACCGATTGTGCTTTCGCCTCTCGTGCGTTCCTCGATCCTCTTCATGGCCTCCAAAACGACTGAATTCGGCATGGACCGACTTGCCTTCACGGATGACGATCTAAAGACGCTTCAAGCGCTTTTTGAAGCTTCGACGGCCACCAATATTGTCGCGCGCGCTTTTATCGGCGAACGCGCGCTGACGATTCCCGCATTCCGCCTCGGGCGCCGTGAAATCGATGCCTACTCAACCGAAGAGAACGACAAACCGAAACCGGTGCGCTTTGAGGGAAAAATCTATCTTCCAAACTACATCCACGGTTTCTTCGAGCGGGACCTGAGCTTCTTCCTGGAAACGATGGACAAAGCCATATCGATTGGATCGCTCCCACCTCCGCAAAATCTCGTCTTGAGCAATCACTTCGACGCGGCATTTCAAACCGCGCACAGCCGTCTATACCTTCTCTCGAGCATGACGCTCGGTTCGTATCGATTATTCGCGCTCAAACAAGCGAGAACCGATGCACATGTTCAAACGGCGCTGGCAGCAATAGCGATCGAACGTTTCCGCCTCGCCAACCATCGTCTTCCCGATTCCCTCGCCGAGCTGGTCCCAGCCTTTCTTCCCGCCGAACCGATTGATCCCTTCACCGCCAAACCGCTCCACTACCTGAAACTCACGCACGGCTTCACCGTTTACAGCGTGGATTCCAACGGAATAGACGATCATGGCCGCGAAGCCCCCGAACGCCGCAAACCCACCGATCACGCCACCTACGACATCACCTTCACAGTAAGAAAATAAGGCATTACGAAACTTCGATTGACACATGCACGACGCCGGGCGAGCTTCCAAGCTCAACTTGGCCAGGGTTGCATGGCAACCCAAAGAAAATTAAGGCGAAAAATTGCGCACCTGTAGCCGAACCAGCGTTTTGTTTTTTTGGCAACTCGATCGCCACTTACCATTCCAAAGAATATTTGCGAGTGGATTTCTCCGTATCACGGCTTTCTTGACGATTATTCTTTCCCTTCAAAGTGCGCGCGGAGACACATTCGTAATCACCAATACCGTCGATGGAACAAATTCAACAACCCTTCGTGGAGCGGTGATGGCGGCGAACGTCCTTGGCGGAGAGAACTTGATCGTTCTGGCGAACACAGCGTTTGAATTGACAGTTTTCGGCCGGGATGAAATTGCTTCATCGACCGGCGATCTGAATGTCACGCGTGGGAAGTTAACAATCGTGGGATTGAGCGACGCCAGCGTACCAATACGCGGCGGCACGAATTTCTACGACCGGCTCATCCACGTGCACACCGGCGCTCAATTGACCTTGTCAAATGTCACGCTTGCGGGTGGCGCTGCCTACGGGGGGGATTATGGAACGCGAAACGATGCCGAATCGGGCGGCGCAATTTTAAACGAAGGCGACTTGCACCTCGAACGGTGCGTGATCAGCAACAATTTCAGCGGCGCCGGAAATCTGGCTTTGGGGAATGGACCGGGATCTGGGGCGGGTGATGGTGGCGGAATTTATAACTCCGGACAACTTTCCATGGTGAAATGCCAGATCCTGAGAAATGGAGGAGGCGATGGGGCAAACGGTTCGGCAGGCGGGAACGGCGGCGGTTTGTTCAATGTTGGTAACTGTAGCATCAGCCAGTGTACATTCATCGGAAACACGAGCGGGGCCGGCACGACCTATAACCTTTTTGGAACCGCTGCTCCCGGCGGAAACGGAGGCGGAATTTTTAACGGCGCTCTGATGACGATCGACGATAGCGTCATTCAAGGGAATGAAAGCCGTCGCGGGGGAGATGGAGGACATTCGGGATCGTGGTTTGGCACCGATGCACCGCCCGGTTGGCAGGGCGCGAGCGGCGGGAGTGGAGGCGGCATTTACAATTCTGGTGAGCTTAGAATTACGCAGTCTTTTATTGCTGGAAATCGCTCCGGTAACGGAGGCAATGGCGGCTCGGGAGACCCAGGAGCCGCAGGCGGAAGCGGTGGGAATGGGGCTGCCATTTGCAATTTGGGCGCGCTTTCCATTCTCGAATCGACGATCGCAGGGAACTTCTGTGGTTCCGGTGGAATCGGAGGGGCCGCTACTCAATGGTGGGATTCGTCTGTCAACGGTGGAATCGGAGGACTAGGAGGAAAGGGTGGAGGGGTCTTTTCTTCAGGCCAAGCCAACATCATTGCTTCGACAATCGCTCATAACGAAGGGGGCGCGGGCGGAGACGGCGCCGATGGGTCGGCAGGGCCTACTCATTTCTGGGGCGGCCCGGGAGGTTATGCTTTTCCTCCAAATTATGTTGGGACCGGTGGAACTGGTGGGGATGGCGGGGCCGGCGGGATTTTCAATGATTTCTCCTCAACCAATTTCGTAACCTTGAGAAATACTTTGGTCGCGCTCAATTTTGCGGGAAGCGGCGGCAAAAGCGGCCTGACTCAGGCATCGAACTTAGTCCTGAATGTGATTGTTCCGCGCGTCGATGGAAATGCTGATGTAGGAGGCTATTTCACTACTTCTGGCCACAACCTGATTGGCCGAATCGATGACGCGACTGGGCTAACCAACGGCATGAATGGCGACATTGCTGGATCCGCTGGTGTGCCGCTGGACCCTTTGATTGCGATCTCGGGCAGCGCTAGCGATTCTTTTTATCTCAATCTCCTGCCGGGGAGTCCAGCGATTGACGCCGGGGACGATGGCCTGCTCGATCCGCCATTCTCGCTTAGTGTCGATGCACGAGGAGAGCCGCGAAAGTTCGCCGGGCATGTGGACATTGGGGCGGTCGAGTACAACGGCGTAGTGGATCAGGTCGTGCAAAAGCCGATCTTGAGAACGCCATTGTCCAATTCCAACTTCAAGATTTCGTTCGTTGCCGTGGCAAATATGAAGTTCTCGATCATGACGTCCGGAAACCTCATTGACTGGACAGTGGCTGGATCGCCAAATGAAATTGCGCCGGGTTTGTACGTTCTTGAGGAGGCTCGTCCGTCATTGAACAGGTTTTTCTCGGCGCAAAGTCGCTGAGGAAATATTTTGTCTTTGTTGAAAATTGGCGCTGTTTATTGCATAAGCATTGAACTTTTCGCCATCGTCATGCGTCATAAACACGTGCGCGCCGCCTTGGGCTGACCAAATTTCCCGCGGATCACAAATGGAAAAGATCACTCAAAAACGAATCATCGAATCGAATTATGGGCGGGACTTTGGATGGTATGTCGAAGAGCCGGACGGCAAGAGGTTGGCGACGCTCACGGAGCCGGAATGGGATTCCGCGGGACAATTCTGGTATTTTTACAAGATAACACCGCTGGTCGAGGAGGCAGAGCGAAGCCTCCTAAACACCGAACCATTTTGGAAACGGGACGACCTTGTGTTTCGGAACCTGGAATTCAATTTAGTGGCGCCGAACGCTTTTGGCAGCTTGAGACCCGACGGTCGTGTCCGGATGAGAGGCCTTGATCTTTATTCCGCTTTGCCGAAAAAGTTCGCGCTCTTAAAATCCGCAGCGCGTCGGACACGAGAAAAGCCGAAATTATAACGCGATTGATCGTCCGGTGGCGCTGAAACACAAACAAGATTTGCCATGGAGACGCAAACCGCATTGCGACGATGCGCATTATCTTCGTGTCAGCGAAATCATGTTTAATGAGAATGCAGAATGATTAAGCATTGCCCAATCTGTGGCCTTCCCTTTCCAGAAGCTGTCGATGGAGAGGAACTTCGTTTCTCCTACTGGATTTGTGACTGTTGTGGGTGCGAATACGGCTACACCGACACTCCCGCCTTCCGACAGAGCTGGATTGAGGGAGGCGCAAGGTGGTGGGACGAACGTGCGAAGCCAAAGGATTGGAACCTTGACGAACAATTGAAAAACATTGCGCCCGCGTGGAATGCCTAATCTGGAGATGAAGACTTCCAACCGTTTGGCCACGGCGATTGTTTCCTGGTATCGGTCCAGTAAGCGCGACTTGCCTTGGAGGCGCAAACCGTTTTGCGATGACCCATATTGCGTCTATGTGAGCGAAATCATGCTTCAGCAGACCCAGGTCAAAACGGTTATTCCGTACTGGGAACGCTGGATGCGCGAGCTGCCGACAATCCAAAGTCTCGCTGAGGCCCGGCCAGAACGTGTTTTGAAACTTTGGGAGGGGCTCGGTTATTATTCGCGCGCGCGCAATCTGCAAAAAGCCGCTCAAGAAATTGTCGCCCGGCATGGCGGCGTTTTCCCGACAAAACTTGAAGATATTCTCGAACTTCCAGGAATTGGACGTTACACCGCCGGCGCGATCGCCAGCATTGCCTTTGGTCTTCCGGCGCCAATTGTCGATGGCAATGTCGCTCGTGTTCTCACGCGTCTTCTCGGCTTGCGCGGCGACCCAAAAAGCAAAGCCACCAGCGCCGCGCTCTGGGAAAATGCCGCGCGCCTCGTGAAGGCCGCTTCATCTTTTGGCGACCTGAATCAAGGGCTGATGGAGTTGGGCGCCACGGTTTGCCTGCCGCGCCAGCCGCGCTGCGATTCCTGTCCAATCCAACCTCACTGCTATGCGTGGAAGAATGGAAAAACTGCGGATTTGCCGGAAATCGCGCCACGTGCCGCTGCCCAGGCCCGACGCTTCCGGGCGGCTTTGATGATCAAAGGAAATAAAATTTTCCTGCGCCAGCGAGAAGCCGGCATGATTAATGGCGGCTTTTGGGAACTTCCCAACATCGAAGCCAACGGAGAAACTCCGGCCGAGACCTTCCAACAACTTTTCGAAGCCGCCCCAGAGAAGATTTCGGCCCTGTGCGAAATAAAACACACCATAACACGTTACCGAATGACACTGGAACTCTTCCGGGTTTCAAAAACGCCGTTGCAAATGGGCAAGTGGCTAAATGTCAATCAGTTAGGCTTGCTCCCAGTCGTCAATTCACATCGAAAAGCTCTCCAGAAGGCCGGGGTCATTTAAAATCGTATTGTTTTTGACGCCAAAAACCTGATGGAACATCCACCGACCAGCGCTACGTTGGGTTATCAGATGTGACTGGGTTTCCGGGCTTGGTTACCCGACACGTCGATAGCGACTTCCCACCGGAAGCCGCTTTTTTTATGCCCGAATGCGATTGATCACGCCGGGCAGGATGCTTTCCACATACTCGACTTCGGCGGCGGTCGATTCGCGGCCGAGGGAAAATCGCACGAACGAATTTGCGAGTTCGCGAGGCGCGCCCATTGCGACCAGGACGTGTGAAGGTTCCAATGACCCAGCGGAGCAAGCGGAGCCACTGGAAGCGCAGACGCCTTCCAAATCCAATCCGGCCATGAGCGCGATGCTGTCGCAGCCTTCGACTGTGAATGAAATGGTGTTGGCGAGGCGCTGTTGCGGACTGCGGAGTTGCACGCCGGGAATGGCGGCGGCGGTTCGCGCGAGTTTGTCCGTTAACGGACGTAGTTTTTCTTCGGCGAACACGGGACGTTTCACAAAGCGTTCCATCGCTTCAGTCAGGCCGATGATGGCCGCCAAATTTTCAGTGCCGGCGCGGCGTTCGTTTTCGTGGCCGCCGCCGAAAGCGATTGGATGCGGCAAAAGCGGGGAACGAATGTAAAGAGCCCCGGCGCCTTTCGGGCCGTGGAATTTGTGCGCGCAGATCGTGACGAGATCGGCTTCGAATTGCGCGACGTTGTCGAAGGGTTCTTTGCCGAACGATTGGACGGCGTCGGTATGAAAAAGAACATCGCGTTCGCGGCAAATTTTCCCGATTTCGGCGACGGGTTGGAGCGCGCCGGTTTCGTTGTTGGCGGCCATGACGGAGACGAGGGTCGTTTCGGGCGTGAGAGCTTTGCGAAGGTCCTCTGGATTGACGATTCCTTCGGAACCGACCGGCAGATAAATGACACGAAAGTTTTCGTGCTTTTCCAAATATTGAAAACAGTGCAGCACGGCGTGGTGTTCGATGGAACTGGTAATAATGTGGCGGCCTTTGCCCTGGCTGGCCCGCAGGCGCGCGGCGCCGAAGATGGCGAGGTTATCGCTCTCGGTGCCGCCGCTGGTAAAAATGACTTCATTCGGCTTGCTTTCCAGAACTGCGGCGACGCGATCCCGCGCGGCATCGAGCGCGGCGCGAGCAGCTTGACCGACGTGATGCACGCTCGAAGGATTCCCGTAAATGCCGTCCATGTAAGGAAGCATTGCTGCGCGCACATCCGCGTCGAGCGGCGTAGTGGCGTTGTAATCGAAATAAATCGAGCGCACTTCCTTGATGATGCCCGAGAACGGCGCCGCGACAAGCTTGTGGACGTCTCAGAGCGCTGTCGTATCGCTGGTAAGACGTGTCGCGCTGCGACACGTCGAGGCCCGCGGCTAGCGGGCCGATCGCGGGATGAACCTCCGAAGTCCCGCTCTGCGCGGGACTGTCGGCTCGCAGCGCGAGCCGACCTACCATTGCGATTCCTCGCGAGGCGACGGCTTACATGAACCAGGGGGGATTTTCCGGGAGGCTGGAATCGAATTTTTCCAGGAGCTCCGCCTCGTAAGGGCCCGCGTAGGTCCCGGCGAAAAAGCGATCGAGAGCTTCGTTGTGGAAGCGCTCCCACGAAGCTTCCTCGTCGCCGGGGACAATTGGATAGAAAAGCGCTTTGTTGGAATTGGCGGCTTTGTAATCGCCGGGAGCGTCGCCAATCATGAGGATTTTTTCGGGCGGATATTTTGCAGCGGCGGCGAATTTTAGATGTTCGGTTTTCGTGCCCATTTCCTGGCCGGCGATGATTTTAATTCCGGATTTGATGCCGTGTTCCAGCCATTCGCGTTCAAGAGCGTCCGTGGGTGTTTGCGAAATGACCATCGCATCCGCACGGGCGCCGATCTTTTGCAATGACTCCGGGAACAGCGGAAAAGGCGGCACCCCATGCACAATATCTTCGATCGACTTGTTCACGGCGTCGGACCAAACTTTAATTTGCGCGAGCCCTTGGTTCCCATTTTTCACCTCGGAGGCAAGCGTGGCGTTGCCGAGTTTCGTTTCTCGCGCGAGCCATTCATCCAGCGCTTTTGTGTCCGGCACGTTCACTTTGCGCGCGATGACTTGCTGACGCTCGCACAATAAGTTTAGCGACCGCGCGAGCGCAGGGAATCGATTTGCGCCGCGCGTCTTGGAATAGAGATTCACAAATTCCCAGACTTCGCGCGCGTATTTGGAGACGGCCTGCAATCCGAAATGCTTGATGAACATCGGCGTGAAGCATTCCTTGTGTTTGATCTCCATCGAGTCGAACACGCAACCGTCGGAGTCGATGCCGATAAAGAAATCTTTCGTCGGCTTGAAATCGCGCAGGATTTGAGCTGGATCGGACATATCGTAATAAATGTAGGATTCGACGTGAGGAGAATCTGACTTTTTCGCCGTTTTGGCGGTCGAAATTTAGAATCTCCTTACGTCGATTCCTACAAAGGATTGAATCGCGTTGGTCATGCGGAAGCCTGCTTTTTCGGATGAAAATCGGCGCAGCGTTTTGAGCCGGGGAACATTTTGTGCGGGTTGCAGCGTTGCGAAGGATCGAAGACTTCGCGCAGTTTTTGCATGGCGGCCAGATCGGCGGGCGCAAATTGTTTGGCCATGAAATCGATTTTTTCCACGCCAATGCCATGTTCGCCGGTAACGCTGCCGCCAAGTTCGACGCATTTTTCGAGGATGTCGTTTCCGGCCTGGACCGCTTTGGTGACTTGTGAAGGATCGCGTTCATCGTAGAGAACAAGCGGATGAATATTGCCGTCGCCAGCGTGAAAGACGTTCGGGATTCGCAATCCATATTTGGCGCTGGTCTCGCGAATGAAGCGCATGATCTCGGGCAGTTTCGACCGTGGCACGACGCCGTCCTGAGTGAGGAAATTTGGGCTCAAGCGGCCAATGGCGCCGAACGCGCGCTTGCGGCATTTCCAAAGCAGCGCGCGATCCTCGGGCGATTTTGCAGAACGAACTTCGCGCGCGCGATTGGCATGACAAATCTCCAGGACGCGTTCGGCCTGCCGATTTAAGCCGGGCCGCGGGCCATCCAGTTCAATGATCAACACCGCGCCGGCATCGAGTGGAAAGCCAAATTGATAAGCGGCCTCGACTGCCTGCGTGATGAGTTGATCCATCATTTCAAGCGCGCCGGGAACGATTCCGGCCGCAATGATATCGCTGACCGTTTTGCTCGCGTCCTCGACTGATTCGAAAACGCCGAGCATCGTTTTGAAGGCTTGTGGCGCGCGCACCAGGCGCAACAAAACACGCGTGACGATACCGAACATTCCCTCGGCCCCAAGGGCGGCGCCGCGTAAATCGTAACCGGGCGAATCTTCTCCGCCGTCGGGTTTGGTCCCGAGCCAAACAATCCGGCCGTCAGAAAGGACCATTTCGTAGCCGAGCACATGATTCGTCGTCACGCCATATTTCAACGTGTGCGGCCCGCCGGAATTCGTGGCGACGTTTCCACCGATGGTGCAGGCGGGTTGGCTGGAGGGGTCCGGCGCGTAGAACAAGCCGCGTGCTTTGACGGCATTGGTGACGTGCGCATTGACGCAACCGGCTTCGACGAGAGCGCGGCGATTGCGATAATCGATCGAGACGATGCGGTTCATGCGGCTCAACCCGATCATCACGCCGCCCGTGACCGCGAGGACCGCGCCGCTCAAGCTGGTGCCGGCGCCGCGAGGAATGATCGGCAATTCGAACTCGCCGCACAATTTTACGATGGCGGCGACTTCCTCAGTGTCCTTGGGCAAAACGACCGCATGCGGACGCATTTTTTCCAATGTGTAAGCGTCGCATTCATAGACAACCAATTCGGCGGGATTGGCCAGGAAGGCCTCCCCGCCGACGATCTCTTGAAGGCGCATCAGGAAATCGGCGGGCAACGGTTGCTGCGCGGGCGCATCAGTCACGCGCGCATTAAACAGCGTTTCCAAATCGCGCCCAACCAAATTATTTCGCCGGGCTTTGCCAGCGTGCGTGCATCAAATCGATGAGTGACTGATGCAATTCCTGCAATTGCCTCGAAAGGTCGCCCAGAAATTTTTGGCGCGTCGGTTCGTTCTCATGACTTTGGACGACGACCGCCAAATGCGCGCCATAGGTCAGCGCTTCGGATTGGGTGAGGAGGATGCGCAATTCGAATTTTTCGCCGCTTTTGGCGATCAGTTCCTTCGCGCGCGTTTTGCCGATCAAATCGCGCGTCTCTTTTTCCGCTGTCGGCAGTCCGTCCATCTTATTGTGCAGATGCGGGTCGGCTTTGGTGAAGGCCTCCATCTGCTTCGCCGCCGCGCCGCAGGTATCCGCGATCTTTTTAACCAAATCTCCGACGTCGGATTTTTCTTTCTTGATGATGAGAATTTTCGAAACGTCCTTTTCATCCGACATGAGCTGATAAAGAAGGCTGTAACCCTGATTGCGAATGGCCAGGCGTGAATCTTCAGCGGCGGGCGGAGCGGTGGAGGACGTGGGTTTTGTCGCGCACCCCGCCACGAGTAAAAAAATTGCAAAAACAAACCAGACCAACCGCATGAACCGATCTTTTCACACGGTGCGCGCCGCGAGGATCGGTTTTTCCCTGAAAGCTCGTAAAGCTACTTAGCCTCGGATTCAGCGTTCTTCTTCGCGTAACTCCTTGGACCAAACAACGCAGCGCCGATGCGAACGATTGTCGCTCCTTCTTCGATGGCGATCTCGAAATCGCCGCTCATCCCCATGCTCAAATGTGGCAACGGCGCGCCGAGGATTTTTTCGCACTCCACTTTCAGCTCGCGCAATTGTTTAAAAAATGGCCGCGATCGCTCTGCGTTCGGCGAGAACGGCGGCACGGTCATCAATCCGTGAATTTCGATTTTGGGCAAGGCGTTGATCGTAGAAAATTCCGCCAGCAGCGATTTTGGATCGTAACCGAACTTGCTCGATTCACCCGCCAGGTTGACTTCCAGCAGTATTGGCATCGTTTTCGCGGCTTTTTGGGCCTGGCGATTAATTTCCTGGGCGAGGTCGAGGCTGTCCACGCCTTCGATCATGTCGAACAACTGCACGGCGTCGCGGCATTTGTTGGACTGCAAATGACCGATCATGTGCCAGCGCAAGCGGCCGGGACAAAGCGGGATTTTCGCCTTGGCTTCCTGCACTTTGCTTTCGCCAAAGACCATTTGACCGGCCGCCGCCGCGGCGCCAATCGCTTCGGGCGGATGCCCCTTGCTCACGGCAAGCAGTTGCACGCTGGAAAGATCGCGTTCGGCTCGCGCGCAAGCCTCGGCCATGCGGCGGCGGATGTTTTCGAAATTGGCGGTTAAATCCATCGGCGCCGTAAATTTTATCGAGTTGCGCGGCGGCTTGGAAGCTTTGCTTGCGCGAAGGCCGCTGATATTTTGCGCGCGTGAAATCCGCCGCGCGCCATCGCCGCCCTTTCCAGCGCAAACGCGTTTGGATTTTGCTGGTTATCTTCGTGGCGCTTTGGTCCGCGTTTTGGGAATTGAATAAACCTGAACCGACCTACGGCAATCAACCGCTCTCCTATTGGATGGAACGAATGGCCGATCCGGCGACGGCTTCGCATGCGTCGTCGGTGCTTCGCGAGATGGGGCCCGAGGCGTTGCCGGCGCTTTTGGATGCGCTGCACACGAAATCGACCACGTTTTCGGAATTCTTTTATCATTGCGCCGTAAAATTAAAACTGGCCGCGCCTCGCAATTACGATGCCGCAAACGTCCGCGCCACCGCCGCCTATCTGCTCGGCCAAATGGGCAAGGACGCCGCGCCCGCCGCGCCCGATTTGGTCCGCGCCCTCGCCGATGAAGATGCCGCTGTGCGTGTCAAAGCAATCCGCGCCGTATCACAAATTGGCGAACCAGCCGTGACCGATCTGACCGAAGCGCTGACTCATCGCGAAACGGTCGTGCGTTTCGGAGCCGCAAAAGCCCTGGGAGCCATAGGGAAGCCCGCCAAGTCGGCCGCGCTGGCGCTCACCGTTTGTTTGAATGATTCGCAACCGAACGTGCGCGCCGCCGCAAGCGAAGCGCTCGCCGCCATCCAGAAATGAATCTGCGCGAAAAACAGGAGAAGCTCGCCGCCAATCTCGCTCCGTTCAAAACGCCGCAGGATCGCCTCGCCCGCATGATCCAAATCGGCCGCGCGGCGCCTGGTCTGCCCGAAGAATTTAAAACGTCCGAACGGAAGCTCGAAGGATGCCTTTCCAATCTTTGGTTGCGCAGCGATTTTCGCGATGGTCTTTGCTTTTTCGAAGCCGACAGCGATTCGGCCATCGTCAAAGGATTGGCGACGGTCATGTGCGAATTGTTCAGCGCCCTGCCGCCGGGCGAAATTTTGCAGGCCGATCTCGCGCCCTTGCGTCAGGCTGGCCTTTGGCAACAATTAACGCCAAATCGTCGCACCGGCCTTTCGCGTCTCGTCGATCACATTCACGAATTCGCCCGCGCGCATTTGCCCAAATGATCCCGCTTTACGACGCGCACAACCATCTCCAGGACGAGCGGCTCGCGGGAATCGAGCCGGGCGTAAAAGCATGTGTCGTGAACGGCACGCGGGAAAGCGACTGGCCCGCCGTGGAAGCGCTCGCGCGGAAATATTCCTGGGTCATTCCCGCCTTTGGATTGCATCCATGGTTCGCAAAAGAACGTTCATCCAATTGGTTCGATGCTCTCCGTCGTTTTTTGGACGCAAATCCAAATTCCACGATTGGCGAAATTGGATTGGATCGCTGGATGGAGAATTATGACATTACAGATCAGGAAAAGGTTTTTGTCGCGCAGCTTGAACTGGCCGCCCAACGCAATGTCGCCTGTTCAATTCATTGCTTGAAAGCGTGGGGACATTTGGAATCTGTTTTGAAAACGACACAACGACCCGAACGCGGCTTTTTGCTCCACTCCTATGGCGGTCCGGCGGGGATGGTTTCCGTTTTCGTAAAATTCGGCGCCTACTTCTCAATCTCCGGCTATTTCGCTCACGAAGGAAAAGAAAAGAAACGCGAAGTCTTTAAGAGCGTCCCGATCGATCGAATCTTAATAGAGACCGATGCGCCGGATATGTTGCCGCCGCCGCGCTATAACGCTTATCCGAAGGGCAAAATCAATGACCCGCGCAATATCCAACGCGTCTACCTATTCGGCGCAACTCTCTTCGATCTGCCAATTGATCGCTTCGCCGCGCAGGTGGAGCAAAATTTTCTGAGGCTGTTTTCTTTGCCGGCTTCGCGGTAGAACTTCCGCGCGGATGAAGACGCTCCACCTATACGTTTTGCGCCAGGCCATATCAACCCTGGTCATGACCGTTTGCGTCTTCGCGTTGATTTTGCTGCTCGGGAATATCCTGCGTGAAATCCTCGCCCTCCTCGTCAATCGCCAGGCTTCCCTTTTCCTGATCGTTGAAGCGATCGGACTCCTTTTACCGTGGATCATGGCTTACGTCCTGCCCTTCGCGCTCCTGACCGCCATGTTGCTGCTCTTCGGCCGCCTGAGCGCCGACAACGAACTCACCGCCATGAAAGCCAGCGGCATCAGCCTCCTGTCGTTGGTCATGCCGCTGCTGCTCATGGCGCTCCTCATGAGCGGCCTCTGCGCATGGTTCAATTTGAAAATAACGCCTCAATCGCGCGTCGCTTACAAAAGCCTTCTCATCAGGCTCGGGCTCCAAAGCGCCGATAGCCTCATTACCGAAGAACGCATTATCGACGAAATTCCCGACACGATTCTTTATGTCCGCAAAAAAAACGGCGACCTCCTCGATGACGTCCGCATTTACAAAATCGACAGAACCACTAAAGAAATAAACAGTCGAACCACCGCCGCCCACGCTCGCGTTAAATGGGATTGGCCCAATAGGAAAGTCATCTTTGAAGCAATTGATGGATTTAGCGAAATACTCCGTTTCGAAGAAACTCCCGTTTACGAACCTGCTCCCGCGCTCCAGACATCGAGCCTCATCCAGAGCAATCTTCTCGGGCAAATTACAAATCTTCCGAGCGCGCGAGTCATCGGCAAGACGCGCGTCCGCCACTGGGATTTTGCTCACTTCGGAACTTTGGAGATTCCCGCGGAACTGCCGGCAGCAGATACAGCCCGCGGACCTAAAGTGAGCGAAATGACCTTTGCCCAACTCAGACACGAACTCGCCCTTCGCAAGCAACAGGGAGTGGGGATCACCCCAATCCTCGTGCAGATGCACCGCCAAATCGCCTTTTCCTTCGCGAGCTTTGGCTTCACGCTCATCGCCATCCCGCTGGGCATTCGCGCCCATCGCCGGGAAACCAGCATCGGGATGGCCATCTCGTTGTTGCTCGCGCTGGTTTACTACAGTTTCCTGATCCTCAGCGAAGCCCTGCAAATGCGCGAGCGTCTCCATCCCCATCTGCTCGTATGGATTCCCAACCTTCTCTTCCAACTCCTCGGCGCCGTCCTCCTGTGGCGCGCCAATCGCAAAGGTTGATCAGACCTGCTTCGTCAGCTTCACGCCTTCCTGGAGAAGCTTCTCGGCATCCGCATCGCTTTTGGCTTCGGCGTAAATGCGCAAGATCGGTTCGGTGCCGGACCCGCGCAACATCAGCCACGTCCCATCCTGCGCGATGAACTTGACGCCATCGTAGGACTTAACTTCGCCCAGCGGTGATTTCAGCAGTTTCGCCGGCGGATTGTTTTTGCAGAAATCCATGAGCGCGGCGCGTTTCTCGAGCGGGAAATGCGTATCGATGCGCGCGTAACGATGCGGCCCGAAATCCTTTTCCAATTCGGCCAGTAATTTGACCAACGGCTTGCCTTCAGTCGCGAGCAGTTCCAGCAAAACGAGACCGGCCAGAATTCCGTCGCGCTCGGGAATGTGCCCGGGAAAACCAATCCCTCCGCTTTCTTCGAACCCCAACAGCACGCCACCTTTAATCATCTCGGCGCAAATGTGTTTGAAGCCGACGCCAGTCACTTTCAACTCGAGGCCGTAATGGGCGCACATTTTATCGACCATCGATGTCGTCGTGAGCGCTTTCACAACGCGCCCGGTCTGCTTTCGATTGACAATAAAATGCCGCAGCAAAAGACAGATGATCTGGTGTGTGGAAAGCGCGTTCCCGCGTCCATCCATGCCGCCCACGCGATCGGCGTCGCCATCGGTCACTAAACAAAGATCGTGCGGATGCTTCTGCAAATATTCGCGGGAACGTCCATAGTTTTTCGCGATCGGTTCGGGATTAATACCGCCGAAATTCGGATCGTGCGCGCTGTTCAAGGTCGTGACCCGGCAACTCGTCCCCGCCAGCAACGTATCGAAACATCCGGCGCCGACGCCAAAAAGCGCCTCGTGCGCGAACTGTAACCCAGATTTGGAAATGAGCGGAAAATCGACCAGCTTCTTGATCGCTTTGTAGTAAGGCTCCAGGATATTTTTGGTCAGAATTTTCCTGGCCTTGCTCGCTTCGGAATACGGAATTGCGCGCGTCGGATTTTTGTCGAGCCGCGCTTCGACGGCCTGGCAAATCGCGGGCTCGGCCGAACCACCGTAATACGCCTTCAACTTAAAGCCATTGAAAGCGGGTGGATTGTGACTGGCGGTGACCATCACTCCGCCGATGGCGCGCCGCGCCTTCACCGCAAAAGACACTGCCGGCGTCGGAGTCGGCTCGCTGGTCAACATCACTTCGAGACCGTTTCCCGCCAAAATTTCCGCGACGCGTTGGGCGAATTGGTCTGACAAAAATCTTCGATCGTATCCAACAACGGCGCGCTTCTCCGTGCCGGGGATGGGATTCTCGTTCCAAAAATCGGCGGTCGCCTGCGCGACTCGATCGAGATTGGCAAAGGTGAAATCCTCCGCGATGACCGCGCGCCAACCATCCGTCCCGAACTTAATTTGACTCATGGCCGATTCAAACCCTCCTCATAAGCCGCGGCTGCTATCTTCCGCATCTTGCCGACGGCCGATTTTAGGCGCGTGTGTTTGAGAAGTCCAGTGCCGCTCACGAATGCATCGGCGCCGCACCGGGCGCATTCGGCCGCCGTCTCGAACGTGATGCCGCCATCAACTTCGATGTGAAAATTCAAGCCCTTGCGCGCACGCCAACCCGCGGCCTGTTGAATTTTCGGCAAGGTCTCATGGATGAACGGCTGCCCGCCGAAGCCTGGATTGACCGTCATGATCAGCAAGGAATCGATTCGATCCAAAAATGGTTCGACTTCGTTAATGACGGTGGGCGGATTGATGGCGAGGCCGACTTCGATTTTGAGTTGGCGAATTTTCCAAATGAGATCGTTCACCTTCGGCGCGCCCAATTCGATGTGCACGGTCAAGCGATCGGCGCCCGCCTTCGCGAAAGGTTCCAATAAAATTTCCGGCCGCGAACACATGAGATGGACGTCGAGCGTGATCGTCGTTTGCGCGCGCACGACCCGCACCACCTCGGGCCCAAAGGAAATATTCGGAACGAAATGTCCGTCCATGATATCGAGATGGATCCAATCCGCTTTGGCTTTCTCGATGCGGCGCGCTTCCTTGGCGAACTTGCCAAAATCGGCGGCCAGCAACGACGGAGCGATAATCATGGCCGCGAGGCTAAGGATTTCCGCCCGGGAGTCAAATGCGCGCAATCCGAGTCATGCGCCCTTTCAGTCCCGGATGCGATTTGCTAAACTGCACCGATTCATGAGCGGCCTGCCTGGAAGCATCGCGAACGAAGCGGAACTGGAATCTCTCCTGACGAAGCCACCAGACGCTTTGGTGCGATTCATTTCGTCGGTCAAAAGTCCGTTGCTCATATTGGGCGCGGGTGGAAAAATGGGGCCGACGCTCGCCATATTGGCAAAGCGCGCCGCTGATCAGGCGGGGCACAAATTAGAGGTCATCGCCGTCAGCAGATTCAGCGACGAAAGCGCGCGCCGATCGCTGGAGCGCCAGGGCATTAGGACAATTAGCGCTGATCTTCTGGATCCCCTCGCCGTAAAAAATCTGCCGGATTCGGAAAATCTGATTTATCTCGTCGGGATGAAATTCGGCACGGCGACCAATCCGGCGGCCACCTGGGCAATGAATACAATTGTACCGGCGCGTGTTGCCGAACGTTTTCCAAAAGCCCGTATTGCGGCGCTTTCCACGGGAAATGTTTATCCGCTTTCAAATGTCGCCGATGGAGGGTCGTTGGAAGGCGATCCGCTTACGCCCATCGGCGAATATGCAAACAGCGCGGTTGGTCGCGAGCGAGTCTTCGAATATTTTTCGAATCGAAACGGGACGAAAGTGGCGATGTTGCGCCTATTTTACGCTGTGGAAGCGCGTTACGGAACGCTCGTTGATATTGCGCAAAAAGTTTTGGCCGGCGCCCCGATCGACCTCGCCAACGGTTATTTCAATTGCATCTGGCAGGGCGACGCCAACGACATGATCCTCCGTTCGCTCGATTTGGCCGCCTTTCCGATGCAAGCACGAAACCTTTGCCGGCCTGAAATCTTCTCGGTACGCGAGGTGGCCCTGCGATTTGGAAAGCTGTTCGGAAAGGAACCGAAATTTACCGGGGCCGAATCTGCGACGGCCCTACTTGGCAACGCGAAGAAAATTTGCGGAGAACTTGGCAAGCCTCCCACCAGCCCGGAATCGATGATCGAGCTGATCGCCAACTGGTTGACGAATAGTGGTCGGACCCTCGGCAAACCGACGCATTTCGAAACACGGGACGGAAGGTATTGATGCGACCTGAAGCCTTGCAACAATTGCGCGCTGGAACAGTTATTCCAGCGTGTCCGCTGGCTCTAAATGCCGCGCGCAAACTCGACGAGCGCCGGCAGCGCGCGCTGGTTCGTTACTATGCCGCCGCGGGCGCCGGCGGGCTCGCGGTAGGGGTCCACACAACCCAATTCGCCATTCGCGACCCGAAGATTGGCCTGTTCCAACCGGTTTTGGAATTGGTCGCGGAAGAGTTAAAAAGCGCAAACGTGGCCGTGCGAATCGGCGGGATTTGTGGTGCGGCTTCACAGGCGTCTCATGAAGCCGAATTGCTCAATCGTCTCGGCTACGACGCGGGTCTTCTTAGTTTGGGGGCGCTCAAAGACGCGACTGAAGATGAACTAATCGCGCATTGCCGCGCCGTCGCAGAAATCATCCCGATCATCGGGTTCTATTTGCAATCCGCTGCGGGCGGCCGGCCCCTGACATATTCCTTCTGGCGACGTTTTGCCGAAATCCAAAACGTCGTTGCAGTCAAAATCGCCCCATTCAACCGCTACCAAACCATCGACATGATCCGCGCCATCGCTGAATCCGGCCGCAACGAAATCGTGCTCTACACCGGCAATGACGACAACATCATTGCCGACTTAGTCACGCCGTTCCGATTCAACGTGAATGGAATACTTGTCGAACGGCGTTTCGTAGGCGGCCTCCTGGGTCATTGGGCCGTGTGGACGCGCAATGCCGTGTCGCTGCTCGAAGAATGCAAACGCGCCACAGACTTAACCGATCTCCTGCGCCACAACATCGAAGTGACCGATTGCAACGCGGCTTTTTTTGATGCCGCCAATAATTTCGCCGGCTGCATCGCTGGAATTCATGAAGTTCTGCGACGACAAGGATTGTTCGAGGGAACCTGGTGTCTGGACCCAGACGAAACTCTGAGCCCTGGTCAATCCGAAGAAATCGACCGCGTCTACCGCGCCTATCCCCATCTCAACGACGATGCCTTCGCGCGCGAACACCTCGACGAGTGGCTGCGGCATTAGCCGAATAGCGATTCTGTTGCGTCAAGAAAGAAACTTAATTTTCACAGGATTGGCCGCACCCGGGTTTAAGCTATCCATCAAAGTGTGCCCTTGGGGAACTTCAACAGGAACGGGAACGGCTGGTTTCTCTTCGAGCGCTGATCGCAAAGCGCCTTCGACGAGTTGGCCGCAATGGATTTTCATCGGCGGCAACGGGCCTAAATCGGCGGCCAATTCTTCGCCGGAAAGTTTCAGGGCTTCTTCGGCGGTTTTGCCGCGGATCATTTCGGTCGCGAGGCTGGCCACCGCAATCGCTGTTTCGCAACCGAAGGTTTGGAAAGTCGCTTTGTCGATGACCTTTTTGCCGTTGTCCTCGCGGAACTTGATCCACATGCGGACCATGTCGCCGCAATTCGGGCTGCCGACCGTGCCGACCGAATCGGCGCCATCCATCTCGCCCATGTTTCTGGGATTGGCGATCGCTTCGGCGATTTTCTTTTGCAGGTCGGAATCCATGTCGGTCACTCCAGTTCGTAACGCGGCACCTTCGCATCGACTTCGCGCGACCAGGCGTCGATGCCGCCGCGCAAAGCTCGCACATTTTGGAAACCGTGCCCGAGAAAATACGCCGCCGCATCCATGCTCTTCTTGCCCTGGTGATCGACGATCACCAACGCCGCCTCCCGCGGCCAGCGTCCGAGCATTTCCTGCATGATTTCCTGCGAGAAGTGGATTGCGGTTCCGATTCGCGCCGCCTCAAATTCTTCGCGCGTGCGGATATCGACCACTTTCAAGGAGGGTTCGCTTTGAAGCCAATCGGCCAAATCGGGCGGAGCAATTTGAATTTTTAAATCGGCTTCATGGCTTTCGCGGATTTGGGAGATTACTTCCCCGACGTTGAGGCTCCCATTGCGCGCGCACAAGGCTCCGAGCGTTTCCTCCGGTTGAAAACCGCAACTGCTGCATCCGCCGATATGATATTTACGGAAGAGCGCGCGTTGAGCGCCCGGGAATTCGGCCAACACTTCGCGCATGGTGGAAGAAGCGTTCATACCTTATTCGTAGCAGCCGAGGTAACGAGGCTCTGACTTTTTCGCGAAGAAGATTAGAGCCTCGTTGCCTCGGCTGCTACGAGTTAATGAGGTCATGCCGCGAAGAATTTTTGGATTTCTTTGAGGACGTCGATCATCCGATCGACTTCGGCCTGGGTGTTGTAAAAATAATAGCTCCCCCGCGATGTCGAGGAGACGCCGAGTTTTTTCATGAGCGGCTGATTGCAATGATGGCCGCCGCGCAAGGCCACGCCGCGTTGGTCGGCAAAGGTCACCACGTCGTGCGCGTGCACATCTTTCAGCAAAAAACTCGTCACTCCGGCGCGACCGGTTTTCGGACCGAACAACCGAATGCCGGGCAACTCGCCCAATCGCTCATAGGCATACGCCGCCAACTCCATGTCGTGCGCCGCGATCTTATCGCGGCCGATTGAATCCAGATAATCCATCGCGGTATGCAGGGCGATCACGTCCGCGATGTTCGGTGTGCCGGCTTCGAACTTGTAGGGAATTTTATTCCAGGCGCTCTTGAAAAAATCGACGTCGGAAATCATATCGCCGCCACCCTGGTACGGGGCCATGCGCTTCAATTGTTCCATGCGCCCATATAAGATTCCGACACCGGTTGGCCCGCACATTTTGTGGCTCGAGAGCGCAAGAAAATCGCAGCCAATCTTTTGGACATCGACGGGGCGATGCCCCGCGCTTTGAGCGGCATCGACGAGCGTGACGATTCCCAACTTGCGGGCCCGCGCGCACAATTCCTCGACCGGATTCACCGTCCCGAGCGTGTTCGAAATGTGCGTGAACGAAAACAGTTTCACGTCCGGTGTCAAAAATTCGTCGAGCCGCGCCAAATCCAGCAGACCCTCGTCGCCCGTCACCGGCAAGAAGGAAAGCTTAGCGCCAACGCGCTCGCAAAAAAGCTGCCACGGGACGATGTTGCTGTGATGCTCCATTTCCGTGAGCAAAATACGATCGCCTGCTTTCAGATTATTTAGGGCCCAACTAGCCGCGACGAGATTGATGCTTTCGGTCGTGCCGCGCGTGAAAACGATTTCATCGACGTTGCGCGTGTTCAGGAATTTTGCGGCCCACGCGCGGGTGGCTTCGTAGGCGTTGCTGGCGCGATTGCTTAATTCGTGAATGCCGCGATGCACGTTGGCGTTGTCGCGCTCGTAATAATTCACCAACGCCTGGATCACCGCGCGAGGCTTTTGCGAAGTGGCGGCGTTGTCGAAATAGACGAGCGGGTGTCCGTGCACTTTTTGGTGCAGGACCGGAAAATCCGCGCGAATCTTTTCGATTTCGGCGTCGCTCAATCCGACCTCTGGCGCAAGCGCTGTCACGTTACATCAACCCCAGTTGCAGGCGCGCGGCGTCGCTCATCATGCTTTGGTTCCAGATCGGATCCCAAACCACTTCGACGTTCACATCCGAAACTCCGGGCACGCTGCGCACGCGCTGTTCGACGTCGCTGGCGATCGCGGGCCCCATTCCGCAACCCGGCGCCGTCAACGTCATCTTGATGTTCACCAAATTTCCGCCCTCCGGAGCCGGTGTCACCTTGCAATCATAGATTAATCCCAAATCGACGATGTTCACCGGGATTTCCGGATCGTAACAATTCTTCATCTGCTCCCAGATCGCTTGCTCATCGACTGGTCCGCCCGCGTATTCTTCTTTCTTCGCCTCGGCGCCGGTGTCGATGCCCAGGGCGTCGGCGTCTTTGCCGGCGATGCGCGCCATCATCCCATTCCCAATCACCGTGTAAGTCCCGCCCAACGACTGCGTGATGGTCACCTCGGTGCCCGCCGGCAAAATGGTCGGCGTTCCCGCCGGGATTAAGATGGCCGGCGTATCCCGCTTCAATTCGACTGGCTCGCTGTAACGCATATCAACTCAATTTCTGACCCTCGTCATTTTCCGTCGAAACCACTTCGCTGCTTCCGTCCAACGCTGCATGGGCCGCGTGCCACGACAAGATCGCGCACTTCACGCGCGTTGGAAATCTATTCACGCCCGCAAGCACACCGAGTTTTCCTAAACTCTCCGCGCCTTCGCCGCCATGCGTGATCATGCCATGAAACCCTTCAAAAATCTTCTCCGCTTCGGCCTTCGTTTTTCCTTTTAGCGCTTCGGTCATCAACGAAGCCGACGCTTTCGAAATCGCGCAGCCATCGCCTTGAAAACTCACGTCCTTGACCACATCCCCATCCATCAGCATGAACACGGTATAATTGTCGCCGCACAATGGATTCTGTCCGGCCGCCCTGCGATTGGCCTCCTCCATCTTGCGAAAATTGCGCGGTCTCTTGCTGTGATCAATGATGACCTGCTGATACAAATCGTTTAAGTCATCGAACATACGTCAATCGTAGCAGCCGAGGTAACGAGGCTCTCAAAAAATTGGCAATAGAGCCTCCTCACGTCGGCTGCTACCATACTAGGATCTTTCGAACCGTTCAAAAAATAGCTCGTCCAACGCCGCCTGAATCTCGCTCATCGAGATGCGATTCACTATATCACTGGCGAAGGCATGCACCAACATGCGCCGCGCCATTTCCAATCCAATCCCGCGCGCGCGCAAATAAAAGATGTGCTCGTCTTCCAATTGGCCGACCGTGGCGCCATGCGTGCATTTCACATCATCGGCAAAAATCTCCAACTGGGGCTTCGTATGGATCGTCGCCTCATCGCTTAACAATAGATTCCGATTCGTCTGCTTCGCATCTGTCTTCTGGGCATCGGGACGCACAAAAATTTTACCGTTGAAGACGCCCTGCGACTTTCCATCGAGAATGCCGTGATAAAATTCATGGCTGTTGCAATGCGGCTTGGCGTGATGAATCGCGGTGTGATGATCCACCAACTGTGTCCCACGCCCCAGATACAACCCGTTCATCGTGCATTCGCATCCCTCGGCATCCAACACGGGAATGATGTTATTCCGCGCAATGGCCGCTCCCAAAGAAATCGAATGCGTCAGCAAATTCGAGTTGCGTTTCTGATGCGACGCAATCGTCGCGACATGAAACGCATTCAAATTTTCGTCCTGCACTTTGCAATGCTCCAGCCGCGCGCCTTCCTCCAAAACCAATTCGGTCACCGCGTTCGTGAAATGCGATTCGTCGCCGAGCGACACATACTTTTCGATGACTTTCGCTTCACAACGCTCCTGCGCCACCACCAAAATGCGCGGATTCGTAATCACCCCCGCCACGAGTCCCGTGCTGATGAACAAAAGCAACATCGGCTCTTTCACCACGGTTTTGGGCGCAATCGAAATCACCGCTCCCTCCTCGATCAGCGAGGTGTTCAGAGCCGCAAACGCGTTGTCGTCGAAACGGGCGTACCGCGCCAAGTGGCGCGTCAAGACGCCTTCGTCGGCCTGGATGGCCGTCGCCAAATTCAAAACGCTAACACCATCATTCGCGCCGGGAGTCGAAAGCTCGGGATGATACCGTCCATCCACGAACACCATTTTTCGACTTGCCATTGCGGGATAAGCGAATTTCTCCAACTCATCCGCGCCGACGCGCCCATTGGCCGGCGCCGACTGAGGCGACATTTCCGCGATGGGACGCACATTCGTGAAGCGCCATTCCTCGTCATCCGTCGTCGGAAAACCCAACTCGGAAAAATGAGCATTTCCAGCCTTGCGAATCGAGGTCAGCCACGCCGGGCTGCCCGTCTGCGCGCGCTGCTCCAGACTTTCGTAAAGCGCCTCCCACTGGTCCAGCGCCACCGCATCCGATTTGGATTCCATGGTCTCCATCACGCCAGGGCCGGCTGCGCGGCATGTCCCTCGAGAATTTTGTCGTAGCCGTACTGCTCCAATTCCAAGGCCAGATGTTTGTCGCCAGTGCGGATAATCCGCCCATCCACCAGCACGTGCACGAAATCCGGCACGATATAATCGAGCAATCGTTGATAATGCGTAATCACCAGTTGCGCGTTGTCAGGTCGCTTCAACTTGTTCACGCCCGAAGCCACAATCTTCAGCGCATCGATGTCCAAGCCCGAATCCGTTTCGTCCAAGATCGCCAGCTTCGGCTCCAGCACCGCCATTTGGAAAATCTCGTTCCGCTTCTTCTCGCCGCCGGAAAAGCCCTCATTCACGGGCCGATTCAGGAGCTTCTGGTCCAGCTCGAGAATTTTCATTTTCTCCTTCACCAAACTCAAAAACTCCACCGCGTCCATTTCTTCCTCGCCGCGATACTTCCGAATCTCGTTGAAAGCCGCCTTCAGAAAGTACGTCGAATTCACGCCCGGAATCTCGACCGGATATTGAAACGCCAGAAAGACGCCTTCACGCGCCCGATCTTCGGGTTCCATGTCCAAAAGATCTTTCCCGTTATAAATCACTTGTCCGCCCGTGACGTCATATTCCGGCCGCCCCGCCAACACCGCGGCCAGAGTGCTCTTGCCGCTTCCATTCGGGCCCATGACCGCGTGCACCTCGCCGGCGCCAATCTTAAGATTCAATCCCTTGAGAATCTTCTTCCCCTCCACCTCCGCCGACAAATTCCGAATATCCAGTATCGTTTGCATTTCGTGTATTCCGCGTCTTCCGTTTATTCCGCGGTCCAATCAATCATCCAACACTTCCTTCCAAACTGACTCCCAAAAGCTTCTGCGCCTCGACCGCGAATTCCATCGGCAAATGCTTGAACACTTCCTTGCAGTAACCATTCACAATCATGTTCACCGCGTCCTGCACCTCCAAACCTCTCTGTCGGCAATAAAAAATCTGGTCCTCGCCGATTTTCGAAGTCGAAGCCTCGTGCTCCACTGTCGAACTGGTGTTCTTTACTTCGATATATGGGAAGGTGTGCGCCCCGCATTTGTCGCCCAATAGCAACGAATCGCACTGCGAAAAATTCCGAGCGCCTTCCGCACTCTTCAGGATCTTGACCAGCCCGCGATAACTATTTTGCCCGCGGCCCGCCGAGATTCCCTTTGAAACGATGGTGCTTCGCGTGTTCTTGCCGATATGGATCATCTTCGTTCCAGTGTCCGCCTGCTGATAATTGTTCGTCAGAGCGACCGAATAAAATTCGCCCTGTGAATTGTCTCCCTTCAACACCACGCCCGGATATTTCCAGGTGATCGACGATCCTGTTTCCACTTGCGTCCACGAAATCTTGGAGCGCGCTCCTTTGCAAAGCCCGCGTTTGGTCACGAAATTATAGATGCCGCCGCGTCCCATCTCGTCGCCCGGATACCAATTCTGCACCGTCGAATATTTGATCTCCGCGTCATCCATGGCGATCAACTCGACCACCGCCGCGTGCAACTGATTCGTGTCCCGCCGCGGCGCCGTGCAACCCTCCAGGTAACTCACGTACGATCCCTCCTCGGCCACAATCAACGTCCGCTCGAACTGCCCGGTATCCTTCGCGTTGATCCGAAAATATGTGGACAACTCCATCGGACATTTCACGCCCTTGGGGATGTAACAGAACGATCCGTCGCTGAAGACCGCCGAATTCAACGCCGCGTAAAAATTATCCGTGTATGGCACGACCGCGCCCAAATACTTCTTCACCAACTCCGGATGCGTTTGCACCGCTTCGGAAAAGGAGCCGAAGATAATCCCCATTTCGGCCAGTTTCGATTTGAAGGTTGTCCCCACCGAAACGCTATCGAACACGGCATCGACCGCGACGCCCGCCAGCCGCTCCTGTTCGCGCAGCGGAATTCCGAGCTTCTTGTAAGTCTCGATCAACTTGGGATCGATCTCATCCAGGCTCTTGGGGGCATCATTCGCCTGCTTCGGCGCCGAATAATAGATGATGTCCTGAAAATCGATTTTCGGATAATGCGCATTCTGCCAGGTCGGCTCCTTCATCGTGAGCCAATAACGAAAGGCCTTCAGGCGCCATTCCAGCAGCCAGGCCGGCTCGTTTTTCTTTCGGGAAATCAGCCGAACGATGTCTTCGTTCAAGCCGCGCGGAGCCGCATCGACATCGACATCCGTGACGAAGCCGTATTCGTATTCCTTATTAACAAACTGCTCGATTGTCTCTGTGGCGGTGCTCATAGTTCCGTCGCCCTCGTCCGATGTGAGGCTCCCCCTTCATTTCTTCAAAAATGAAAAGCACGGTTGGCAAAATCCAAACCGCATTGCCAATTTAGAATCATTCTAAACAGTGTCAATCCCCTTCCGTTCGGGCGCAAGCCACTTGATGGTGGGTCGCTTCGCGCTGCGACGCGACAGGCCCGCGCAGGGCGGGCCTTCTGGCGAATTTCCAGGTTCGGCCCGCTTGCGGCGGCCTACTCGTCGCGGAGCGCGACGCGGACCGTGAAAGGGCGGAGACAGACTTGCGGCCGCCGCGATTATTTTGCGGCGCCGCCAAGTTGTTCACAAGGCCGCTGCGCTCGCCAGCCCAGGCGCTCGGCTCCGCAGCCTTGTGAACAACATTGGAGATCGTATCAGCGCGACGCGTCCCACCATTCTTATGGAGGGGAAATCTCAGCCGTATGCCGGATGACTGGGGCTGGCCGTTCACTGCCAGCCGTCGGAAATTTCAACGCGATTGTCGCCGTATTTGCGGTATTGAGCATCGCGCCGGGGAATAGGCCGAGAATCAGCATCCCGGCGATACATCCATACAAGGCGACCCGTGTGGGAAGCGAGATTTGAATTTCCGAATAGTCCGGGACCGTGCGCGACCAATAAATCGCTCGCACGACGCCCAAATAATAGACGAACGAAATTACGATCCCGATGATCGTCAGGATGATCAAGGTCAGGAAGAGCGGTTGGCTGGCGCCGCGTTCGATGACTGATTTCAACAGCAGAAACTTACCGAAAAATCCGGCCAACGGCGGAATACCGGCCAGCGAAATCATCGATAGGGCCAGGCTTGTCGCCAGCAAGGGCGAACGCTGATGCAATCCCGCCAATACCGAAATGTCTTCGTCTTCCGCGTCGCGAGTAATGATCGAAATCACCATGAAGGCGGAGAGCACGGTGAACATGTAGCCGACCAGGTAATAAATGATCGCGCTGGAACCGTCCCGGTTCGAAGCGATCGCGCCCAGCAACAGGTAGCCGGCGTTGCCGATGCTCGAGTAGCCGAGAAGGCGTTTCAAATTTCGCTGCGGCAGCGCGCAAAGGTTTCCGTACAAAATCGTGATGCAGGCCACGATGGCGAGGAATCCGCCCCAATGCACCGTCGTGCTCGGAACCGCCGCAAACAAAACG
>JADMIO010548816.1_pt1 | contig 104215 bp, 98 predicted proteins | sample 8958161 | NCBI WGS metagenome assembly JADMIO01 (sample SAMN16585339, study PRJNA669376) | soil metagenome | isolation source: Crop rotation soil | place: USA: Cullars Rotation, Alabama | collected 2011
GCCGCGACTTCAAGTCACGTGAATTCCAAGCTTCGGATCCCACTGTGCTGGAAAGACGAACCGTTCCTCGGCGCACCGCCGCCGAAGAGCACCGGGCGCGACCTGTTCAACGAAGCCTGGCTCGCAGCGCGGCTGCAAGGCCGCTTTTCAACCCCGCCTGGGCCGCGCGACGTGCAGGCCACGCTGCTCGAATTCACGGCGCGCTGCGTGTCCGACGCCTGCAAGGGGGCCGCGCGCGTCATCGTGTGCGGCGGCGGAACCGCCAACGGCGCGCTGATGCGGCGCCTCGCTGCTCTGCTGGCGCCCGCGCCGGTGGAATCCACCGCGGCGCACGGCCTGGATCCGCAGCTGGTTGAGGCGGCCGCCTTCGCCTGGCTGGCCGAGCGCACTGTCAGCGGCGCGCCGGGCAACCTCGCGGAGGTAACAGGCGCGAGGGGACCGCGCGTGCTGGGCGCCATCTACCCGCGTTAGAGGTTGGGAAGAACTAGACCGAGAAAGACGAACCGCAACCGCAGGTGCTCTGCGCGTTCGGGTTCTTGATGACGAACTGGGCGCCTTCCAGGCCTTCCTGGTAGTCGATCTCGGCGCCGTTCAGGTACTGGTAGCTCATCGGATCGATCAGCAGGGTGACGCCGTTCTTCTGCATCACGGCGTCGTCCTCGTTCTGCACTTCATCGAACGTGAAGCCGTACTGGAAGCCGGAGCAGCCGCCGCCGGTGACGAAGACGCGGAGCTTGAGCTCCGGGTTGCCTTCCTCTTCGATCAGCTGCTTGACCTTGTTGGCCGCGCCGTCGCTGAAGACCAGCGGGATCGGCATCTCGGCAACTGCGTCGGTGACTGCGTTCATCCGTTTTTCCTTTTACCCGCCCGAGGCAAGCTTCAGTTCCACGCCCTTGACTTCCGAGACGTGGTGCACCAGGCGGCCTTCGACCACGGCGCCCTGATGGATTTCGATGCTCTTGTAGTACACGTCCCCTTTGACCCTGGAGCCGGCCTGGAGTTCGAGCGTCTCGGTGGCATGCACCGGGCCGTTGATCGTACCGTTCACCACGATGTGCGCCGCCTGCACCTCGCCGTCGATGCGCGCATCGGCGGACACTACAAGGGTGCCGGGCTGGTCGGGAAGCGCCGCGACATTGCCGCGCACCATGCCGTCCACCCGCAGGCCGCCGCTGAATATCACATTGCCCTCGATCCGCGTGGTGGCGCCGATCAGGCTGTCGATGCGGTTCTGCGGCTTGCTGCTTGTCTTGTTGAACATTGCCGTGCTTCTCCCTTCCTGCTTCCCCCTACCGTCCCTACAGGCTTACCGAGTTCGTGGCGCGCGGCTCGCTCGAGCCGGTTTCGTAAATGCGCGCCTGCACGCTCTCGACCTTTGCTTTGGGGCTCACTCTGAAGGTGCCCTCTACCCTGCGGAAATACCGGAAATTCAGCTTGAAGGCCGCCGCTCCGGCGTCCGCCTGCTCGGGGAAGCTCATCATAGCATTCTGGCCCCCTTCCGTCAGGTTGACCACCAGCTCCAGCCGGCCGTTGAAATCGCGGTCGCGACGCGCGCTGGGAGTGAGAATCAGCAGCCGGTAGCGGTATTCCCCTGGCAGCACGTCAGGTTCTACCTTGAAGCGGTAGATGGAAAGCGCGCTGACGTTGCGCGCCTCGGACGTAAGCATGCTTTCGAAGGTGGCCAGCTCCTCGCGCGCGCGAACGTTGTCCTGCTCGAGGACGCGGATCTGCTGCGCGAGCTTCTGCTGCGCCGTGCGCTCGATGGCGAGCCGGCTGTCGGCGGCGTTGGCGACCGCGCGCAGCCGGTCGAGCTCGGTGTTGGCGCTGGCGAGCTGGGCGCGCGCCACCCGCAGCTCCTCCTGCACCTCGTTGTGGTCGAAGCCGGCGAAGCGCCGGCCGGCATCGTAGATCCAGCCGGCCGCGGCGGCGGCGACGCCGAGCAGCACCGCGAGCCCGATCCAGCGCCAGTACCACGGGATGCGCGTCTGGATCTCCAGGCGCGGCGCCGCGATGCCGAAGCGCTGGCGCACCAGCTTCTGGATGCGGAAGCGTCCGGTCCCGCTCGCCATCAGGGCACCACCGCCACCTGATCGAGGCCCGTCGTTTCGGGCAACCCGAACATCAGGTTCATGTTCTGCACTGCCTGCCCCGACGCGCCCTTTGTGAGGTTGTCGATCACCGAGAGCACCACGAGCGTGTCGCTTCGCCCGGTGCGCTCCGGCGGCCGGTGCACGGCGAGGCGGCAGGTGTTCGCCGCGCGCACCGAGCGCGTCTCGGGATGGCTGCCGGCCGGCATGACGTCGACGAACGGCTCGCCGGCGTAGCGCTTTTCGAACAGCTTCTGGAAATCGGTTTCCTTCGTCACCCGCGCGTAAAGCGTGGCGTGGATGCCGCGGATCAGCGGCGTCAGATGCGGAACGAAGACCAGGCCGACTTCGCGCCCTGCAGCGCGCGCCAGGCCCTGCCGGATTTCCGGCCAGTGGCGGTGGCCCGCCACGTTGTAGGCCATGAAGTTGTCCGAAGCCTCGGAGAACATGAGGTGCAACTCGGTCTTGCGCCCCGCGCCGCTCACCCCCGATTTTGCGTCGGCGATCAGGTGATCGAGGTCGACGAGACCGGTCTCGACCAGCGGCAGCAGACCGAGCTGCACCGCGGTCGGGTAGCAGCCCGGGTTCGCCACCAGCCGGGCGCCGCGGATCTTCTCGCGGTTCACCTCGCACAGGCCGTACACCGCCTCGCGCACCAGCTCGGGCGCGGCATGCTTGGCCTTGTAGAAGCGTTCCCACTCACCGAGATCCTGGATGCGGAAATCGGCCGACAGGTCGACCAGCCGGCAGCCGGCGTCGAGCAGCGCGCGCGCCTCGTTCATGGCGACCAGGTTCGGCGTGGCGAAGAACACCACGTCGCAGCCGCGCAGGGCGTCGCGGTTGGGCTCGGTGAAGGCGAGGTCGACGCGACCACGCAGGCTCGGGAACAGCGCCGCGACCGGCTTGCCCGCCTCCTGGCGCGAAGTGATCGCGCGCAGCTCGACCTGCGGATGCTGCGCGAGCAGCCGCAGCAGCTCGATGCCCGTGTACCCCGTCCCGCCGACAATTCCCGCTTTGATCATATTTCCGTCATCCAGAAGCGCAAAAGCCGCCCGAGGGCGGCTTTCGATTCGTGAAGCGAGATGCTCCGATCAACGTTTCGAGTACTGCTTGCGCCGCCTCGCCTTGTGCAGTCCGACCTTCTTTCGCTCCACCTCTCGCGCGTCACGCGTCACCAGCCCCGCTGCGCTCAGCTGCGGCTTCAGCGAAGCATCATACTCGATCAGGGCGCGGGTGATGCCGTGGCGCACCGCGCCGGCCTGGCCGCTTTCGCCGCCGCCGTACACGTTCACCATGATGTCGAAGCCGGCCGGAGCCTTGATCAGCTCGAGCGGCTGGCGCACCACCATGCGGCCGGTCTCGCGGCCGAAGAACTCGTCCACCGGCTTGCCGTTGACCACGAAATCGCCCTTGCCCTGCTTGAGGAATACGCGTGCCACCGCGCTCTTGCGCCGCCCGGTGCCGTAGTAGTAGTCGCCGACCATGTGCTTTTCCTAAAGTTTTCTTCTCGTAGGTTCTGCTTAAATTTCGAGCGCTTTGGGTTGCTGCGCCGTGTGCGGATGCGTGGCGCCGGAATAGAGCTTCAGCTTGCGCAGCATGGCGTAGCCGAGGGGCCCCTTCGGCAGCATGCCCTTGACGGCCTTCTGCAGCACCCGCTCGGGCTTGGTGGCGTGCAGCTTGGCGAAGGTCGTCTGCTTGAGCCCGCCGGGCTGCGTGCTGTGCCGGTAGTACATCTTCTGCTCGGCCTTCCGGCCGGTGACGCGCAGCTTCGAGACATTCACCACGACGATGAAGTCGCCGGTGTCGACGTGCGGCGTATAGATGGGCTTGTGCTTGCCGCGCAGGCGCGACGCGATCTGGCTGGCCAGCTTGCCCAGCACTTTGTTCTGGGCGTCGACCACGTACCAGCCGTGCTGGATCTCGCCTGCCTTCGCCGTGTAGGTTTTCATTGTTTCCTAAGTCCGTGCCGGGATTGCTGAAAGGCTTGAAGAAAGGGCGTGGATTTTACCCAAAAAAATGGCGCAACTCTTGGAAGTTGCGCCAAATCCACCAAAAAGGAGGAGATTGGAGGAGACGACTACAATCGGCATTATGCGTACCGCATTTGCTGCGCTGCAATACCCCGTTTCTCATTCGAGCCGCGGGCGGTGCATGCTGCATAGCACAAGTCATTGATCGGCAAGGAAACTGCCATGGAATGCACGATTCGATGGGGCGGCGGCAGCGGAATGACCTTCCTGGCCGAGACCGGCAGCAACCACCTGGTGGCCATGGACGGGGCGCCAGAGGGGGGCGGCCGCAACCTCGCCCCCCGGCCGATGGAGGTGGTCCTGGTCGGCACCGGCGGCTGCACCGCCTACGACGTGGTGGCGATCCTCAAGAAGAGCGGTCAGGAGGTCACCGGCTGCGACGTCAAGCTCACGTCCGAACGCGCGCCGACCGATCCCAAGGTATTTACAAAGATCCACATGCATTTCGAGATCCGCGGCCGCGGTCTCAAGCGCAACCTGGTCGAGCATGCGATCCGGCTGTCGCACGAGAAGTACTGCTCCGCATCGATCATGCTCGGCAAGACGGCGGAGATCACCAAGGACTTCGCTATCATCGACGAATGAGTCAGCAGAGGTACAGCCGGGCGTCGCCCAGCCCGCGTTATCGCCGCCTGATCGAGCAGTACCAGCATATGCACCTGCACGGCGAGGAGCAGCGCGGCGTTAGGCCGGAGGACACCTTTCCCGGCAGAAGCCTCCCCAAGCAGGCGCCTTCCATTAAGCGGCTGGTAAAGGCCACGGCGGCAGCGACGATCCTCGACTATGGCTGCGGCAAGGGACAACAGTACTGGCCGCGGCGCATGACCGACCCAGCCGAGGGTATCGAGTACCCGGATATCAGGTCGTACTGGGGCGTGCAGAACATCCATTGCTACGACCCGGGCTACCAGCCTTTCATGGAGCTGCCGACCGGCAAATTCGACGGCGTAATCTGCACCGACGTACTGGAGCACTGCCCGGAGGACGACATTCCCTGGATCCTTGACGAGCTTTTCGGGTACGCGACGAAATTCGTGTTCGCCAATGCGGCCACATTCCCGGCCGAGAAGCGGCTGCCGAGCGGAGGCAATGCGCACTGCACCGTCAAGCCGGCGCGCTGGTGGGAGGAGCAGGTCGGCCGGGCCGCCCGGAAGCGCCCCTCACTGGTCTATGAGCTGAGAATCTCGTACCTCAAGGACAGCAAGATGCTCGAGAAGACCGTGGTCAGCACGGCGCCGAGCTCGTAGTGCTCACGATTTTCATCGGTTACGACTCGAAGGAAGTAGTCGCGTTCCATACGCTCGCGCACTCCTTAGTTCGGCGCTCGTCGATTCCGGTCTCGATCTTCCCCCTCAAGCAGGACCAGCTGCGCAGCAGCGGCCTGTACACGCGCGAGCGGGGGCCCACCGAATCCACCGAGTTCAGCTTGACGCGTTTCCTGGTACCCGCGCTATCGCAATACCGCGGCTGGTCGATGTTCATCGATTGCGACATGCTGTGCCGCGCCGACATCGCCTCACTGGCGGCCGAGACCGAGCGCCAGCCGGACAAGACCGTGCTGGTATGCAAGCACGACTACAGCCCTTCGCCCGAACGGAAGTTCCTCAACCAGGTGCAAACCATCTACCCGCGCAAGAACTGGTCAAGCGTGATGCTGCTCAACAACGAGCGCTGCCGCGCGCTCAGCCCGGAATACGTGAACCGGGCGTCGGGCCTCGAGCTGCACCGCTTCAACTGGGCCGCGGACGAAGCGATCGGCGAGCTCGACCTGAGGTGGAACTGGCTGGTCGGAGAGTACAAGCACAACCCGGATGCGCGAATCGTGCACTACACCCGCGGCGGGCCGTACTTTCGTGAATACGCGGACTGCGACTACGCAGACGAATGGCGCGATGAGCGGCGGCGGATGAACTCGACCGTCGAAGGCGAGGTACGCGGCTAGACGTAGTAGGCCACGGTCGTCATGACCCTGGCCGCCAGGCGCATGCCGCGCTTTAGGGGGACCGGCAGGTCCGCCGCGCCGAGTCCGATCGCCGTATCGCGATGCCTAGCCTCGTCAGCGCGCATCGCGTTTACGAGCGCGCGGGTACGGCCGTCGGACAGCGGCAGCTTTTCGAGGTGCCCGGCAAGGTGTTCCTCGACCTGGTGCTCCGTCTCGGCCAGAAATGCCAGATTCCACTTGTCGCCGAGGACGCCAGCGGCGGCGCCCATGGCGAGGGAGCCGGCATACCAAAGCGGATTGAGCAGGCTCGGCCGGTCGCCGAGTTCGATGATGCGCTCGGCGCTCCATGCCAGGTGATCCTCTTCCTCGCGCGCCGCGCGGCTCAGTGCGTCGCGCGCCGAGTCGTTCCGTGCGGTGAGCGCCTGGCCCTGGTAGAGCGCCTGCGCGCACACTTCGCCGACGTGGTTGACACGCATCAGGGCCGCGGCATGAGCGCGCTCGGCCTCGGCAAGGGGGCTTTCGGCGATGTCTCCAGCCGGCGACGGGCGCGCGGCGCGAGCTACCCCGGCAACGGTGCGCAATGCGCGGTCGAATTCGACGATGAGCGAGTCGATCACACGGCCATTCTAGGGGGAAAGGCCGAAAAAAAACGGGCGCCCGAAGGCGCCCGTTTCATTGCCAGACGTTCTGTGGTTAGAACGAGTGGCGGAACGCGACGAAGATGTTGCTGACGTCGGAGCCGAAGAACGCGTTGACACCCGCGCCGCCCTGGTTGGGCGCCATGCCCGTCCAGGTGAAGGACGCGAGGTCGTCGTTCTTGATCGCGGCGTAGCCGAAGCCGACCGCGGTGCGCTTGGACAGCGCCCACTCGTAGCCAACGTTGTACATCTTGGCGCCGTTGTCGACCTTGCCGGCAACACCGGTGTCCATGTCGGCCGCAGCCGCCGCGGAGATACCGATCTTGCCGCTTCCCAGCGGGATCGCAGCGCTGACGCCGTACTGCTTCACCTTGGCGTCGCCGATGGTTACCGGGTTCGCCTTGAAGGTGTGCGCTTCGTACGCCGCACCGATGTCCACCACGCCGAAGTTGTAGCCGCCGCCGACGATCCAGCCCGAGTCGGTCTGGCCGATGGTCGTCCAGTCCTTGTTCGAGTTGTTCGCCAGGAACACGCGCGCCTTGCCGCCCATGCCGGTCCAGGCCACGGACGCCGACCAGGCGCTCGGGTTTTCCTGCACGGACAGGGTGCCGGTCGTGCCGAGCGGGACGCCCGCGACTGCCTTGCCTTCGTTCGGCTGGTAGCCGATCTTGAACTGGAAGCCGCTGAACACCGGCGAATCGTAGAACACCGCGCCGCCGTAACGGCGCCACAGGGCGTAGCCAACCGCGTTCGATGCCACGCCCCCGCCGATGTCCGACTGATAGCAGATCGACGTCGGAACCGAGCTGGAAGTGATCGCGACGGCCGGAGCGGTCGGCAGGTTGCCGCAGTTCGCGCTCTTCTGCGAAGCGGTGTTCTCACGGCGATACATGATGGCCGTGGACAGGCCCCAGCCGCCGATCGTGCCGACATCCCACATGCGGAAGGTCGCCGAGTACGGCGTCTCCCACGTGCCGAAGTAGACGTTACCGAAGTTGCCGCGCAGACCGATCGCCGTGTTGCGCGTGGTCGCGTTGCCGCCGGTGACGTCGTTATCGCGCTCCATCTTCACGTTGAACTCGTACTGCACCCAGCCGGTCATGCCGCCGCCGAGGGTCTCGGACGAACGGATGCCGAAGTTCGACGCGTGGCTGCTGACCGACATCTTCGACACTGCGCCATACGGTCCGAGCGGGTTCGCGGTGGTGTTGTCCGACGAAGCGCCGTACTTGGTGGCGTTGAACGACACGTGCGCCGTGCCGTACACCTGCACCTGGGCAAGCGCCACGGCCGGCGCGGTCAGCGCCGTCGCAACTGCCATTCCAAGAAGTTTCTTCTGCATAGCCTCTCCTTTGTGATCTGTTGGACCCGGCCCCACGCGCCATGGCGCGCCTCCGGGCCAACTCCCCTCTTCGAGAAGTCCCGCCGAGTGTGCCAAACGCCCTCTGGGGTCGCCACGAAACAAAGGGAACTCCGGCGGAAATACGCCTGCCCTGTTGCAGGGTCGCAACACGATCGCAATGCGTGCTGCACCGCGGCAAACTAACTGGTTGATTTATAGAGAGCTTCGAGATCGGTGCGCAGCGCTTCCAGCGCCCCGTTCCAGCTACCTTCACGCGCCTGGCGGTACAGCGTGAACCCTGGGAACCAGGGCGATTCGCGGCCCTCCATGGCCCAGCGCCACTCCGGCGGCGACTGCACGAGAACGCGCGCGCGCTTGCCCTGCAAGCCAGCTAGCAGATGCATGTTCGTATTGCTGACGCCGACGTATTCGTCGAGCTGCGAAAGCAACGCCAGCGCATCGCGCAGATCTTCGCTGGAATCGCTCGCGTCGAGAACGTCGCGGCCGAGCGCGGCGCGGAATTCAGCCACGTCGTGCGCGGCCGGCTTGCGCTGCATCACGACGATGGTTCCCCGCAGGCCGCGCAGCACGCGCGCGAGCTCCGGCAGCGGCGCCCGCTTCACCCAGATGGCGCGATCGAGGTGGGCCTTCTGCTCCTCGGCAGTGAGGCCGGCTCCCCAGGTCACGCCGATGTACGGCGGCGGACCGAATGCGCGCAGCCTCGCAGCCATCGCTTCGACGCGGCCGGGGTCGAGAGCGAGCGATAGCGGCGGGGCAAACTCGCTGCCGCTCGCCAGCGCGAGATCGGACGATTGCAGCTCGACGTCGCAAGGCAGCGGGTCGGGTTCGTCTTCGCTGCCGACGGCGAGCAATTCGGCGCGCCCGGAAAGCAGCGCCACCAGCTTGGGCTGGCCGCGGTACGACAGCGTGTGCCCTGCCGCGCGCAGCGCCGGGGCAAAGCGCAGGAAGAACAGCTCGTCGCCGAGGCCTTGCTCGAAGTGGATGCGGATGCGGCGCGGAGCGGCGCCGGCGAGCGCGGCCGGATCGAGGACGAGCGACGGATAGCGCTCGCGCAACGCAGCGCGGTCCAGGCGATGGAGATAGCGCTTCCAGCCCTCGCCCCAGCGGCCGAGCTTGAGCAGGCACATCGCCTCGTTCATGTTGGCTTCGCGATAGAGCGTCTCGTCGCTGCCCTGCGCCACGCGCGCGGCCTCGCGGTAATGCCCCATCGCCTCGTCGAACCGGCCGCGCCACCAGGCCGCGAAGCCCACGCCGATGCGAAAGCGCGCTTCGCCGGGAGCGGCGGCCACGCCGCGCGCGCAGATCTGCTCCAGATCGTCGATGCGCCGCAGGCCCATGTAGATCTGCATCAGCTGCTCGAGCGCCTGGAGCGAGGCGGGGTCGCGCTCGAGCACCGCGCGCCAGGCCCCCTCGGCGTCGCCGCGGCGGCCCAGGCCGAACAGCGCGCGGGCCCGGCCGGCGTGCAGTCCCGCGTCGTCGAGGCCGAGCAGTGCTGCATCGAACTCGGCAAGCGCGTCGCCGAACTTGTTCTGCTCCAGCAGCACGAAGCCGAGGTTCGCCCGCAGCGCCGGGCTCGGGCCGAGCAGCCGCATCGCCTCGCGGAAGCTCGCCTCTGCTTCGGCATAGCGGCTGAGACGCCCCTCGAGATTGCCGCGCAGCATCAACGCCTCGCCCCAGCCGGGGCGCAGGCGCAGCGCGCGCTCGATGCTGCCGAGCGCCAGCTCGGGCCGGTCGGCGCGCATCAGGGCGTCGGCTCGCATGGCGTGCACTTCCTCGAGCTCCGGCATCTGCTGCAGCGCCCGCTCGAACGAGCGGCCGGCTTCCAGGAAATCTCCCGCGCGGGCAAGCTGCATGCCGCGCTCGATCAGGGCGCCGACCTTCGGCGTGACGGTCCGCGCCATCAGCAGGGACTGCCTGCGGCGAAGAGATCCCGCAGCGCGGTGCCGGGATCCGGGGCGCGCATGAACGCTTCACCGACAAGGAACGCATGCACGCCGTGCTCGCGCATGCGCGTCACATCGGCGGGCGCGAGGATGCCGCTTTCGGTCACCAGCAACCGGCCCCGCGGCACGCGCGGCAGCAGGTCGAGGGTGGTTTCCAGCCGGGTCTCGAAGGTGCGCAGGTTGCGGTTGTTGATGCCGAGCAGCGGCGTCTTGAGGGCGAGCGCGGCGTCGAGCTCATCGCCGTCGTGCACCTCGACCAGGACCGCCATGCCGAGGGCGGCGGCCGTGCCTTCCAGCTCGAGCATCGCGGCGCGCGACAGCGCGGCGGCGATCAGGAGGATGCAGTCCGCGCCGAGCGCGCGCGACTCGAACACTTGGTAGGGCTCGAGCATGAAATCCTTGCGCAGCACAGGCAGCAGGCATGCGCCTCGCGCCTCCTCCAAGTGCTCGTCCGCGCCCTGGAAGAACTCTTTGTCAGTAAGCACTGACATGCAGGCCGCACCGCCTTTTTCGTAGCTTCGGGCGATGGAGGAAGGATCGAAATCCGCCCGCAGCAAGCCCTTCGACGGGCTCGCACGCTTGACCTCGGCAATGACCGCGGCCGCGCCGGCGGCCACCTTGGCGCGCAGGGCGCCGGTGAAGTCGCGCGGCGGCGGCGCGGCGCGCGCGCGGCGCTCCATCTCCCCCGGCGCCACGCGCTGCTTGGCGGCGGCGATCTCGGCGCGCTTGACGGCGACGATGCGTGCGAGGACGTCGCTCAAGCTTTGAGGTTCTTGGTGAAGGCGATGAAGTCGTCGAGCTTCTTCTTGGCCGCGCCGCTCGCGATCGTCTCGCGCGCGCGGTCGACCCCGGCTTTCAGGGTCGGCGCGACCCCGGCGACGTAGATCGCCGCGCCGGCGTTGAGCGCGACGATGTTGTGCGCCGGCCCCGGCTGGTTGCTGAGCGCGGCGAGCACCATGTCCTTCGACTCCTCGACCGTGTTCACCTGGATCGCGCGGCGGTCGAAGAGCTCCAGGCCGAAGTGGGACGGATGCAGCGTGTACTCGTTGATCTCGCCGTTCACCAGCTCGCCGACCAGCGTCTCCGCCGAAATGGAGATTTCGTCGAGGCCGTCCATGCCGTGCACGGTCATCACGTGCTTCGACCCCAGCCGCTGCAGGGCGCGCACCTGGATGCCGACCAGGTCGGGATGGAACACGCCCATCACCTGGTTCTTGGCGCCGGCCGGGTTGGTGAGCGGGCCGAGGATGTTGAAGATGGTGCGCACGCCGAGCTCTTTCCTCACCGGCGCGGCGTGCTTCATCGCCGAATGGTGCGCCGGCGCGAAGAGGAAGCCGATGCCGAGCGTGTTGATCGCCTGGCCGGACTGGGCCGGCGTCAGCGCCATGCTCGCGCCGAGCGCCTCCAGCACCTCTGCGCTGCCCGAGGAGGAAGACACCGAGCGCCCGACGTGCTTGGCGACCTTGGCGCCGGCCGCCGCGGCGACGAACGCCGCGCAGGTCGAGACGTTGAAGGTATGCGCCGCGTCGCCGCCGGTGCCGCAGGTGTCGACCAGGTGGCGGTCGTCCTTCACCTCGACTTGCGTCGCGAGCTCGCGCATCACCTGAGCAGCGGCGGCGATCTCGCCGATGGTTTCCTTCTTGACGCGCAGGCCGATGATGAAGCCGGCGATCTGCGCCGGCGTCAGCTCGCCGCGCATGATCTGGCGCATGATGTGCAGCATCTCGTCGTGGAACACCTCGCGGTGCTCGACGGTGCGCTGGATAGCTTCGGCCGCGGTGATCTGCTTCATCGGGTCCCCTCAGTTTTCACGCCTAGCTCCTTGGATGAAATTTTCCAACATTTTGTGGCCGTGCTCCGTAAGCAGGGCCTCCGGGTGGAACTGCACCCCTTCCACCGGCAGGCTGCGATGGCGCAGGCCCATGATCTCGCCGTCCTCGGCGTCGGCGGTGACGTCCAGGCAGGCGGGCAGGCTGGCGCGCTCGACGACCAGGGAGTGGTAGCGCGTCGCGACGAAATTATTTTTGATTTCCTTGAAGATTCCTTTTCCATCGTGCCCTATGCGCGAAGTCTTGCCGTGCATCACCTTCTTTGCGCGCACTACCCGGCCGCCGAACGCCTGGCCGATCGCCTGGTGGCCGAGGCACACGCCGAGCAGAGGCACGCGGCCGGCCATGCGCCGGATCAGCTCCAGCGTGATGCCCGCCTCGTTCGGGGAGCAGGGCCCCGGCGAGATGAGGATATGCGAAGGGCTCATCGCCTCGACCTGCGCCACGGAGACCTCGTCGTTTCTCGCGACCGTAAGCTCGGCCCCGAGCTCGCCCAGGTACTGCACCAGGTTGTAGGTGAACGAATCGTAGTTGTCGAGCACGAAGATCATGCCGCCTCCGCCGCCTTGAGGAGCGCGCGCGCCTTGTGGTGCGTCTCCTGCCACTCGGATTGCGGGTCGGAATCGGCCACCACCCCCGCGGCGGCCTGCGCGTGCAGCTTGCCGTCCTTCAGCACGGCGGTGCGGATCGCGATCGCCACGTCCATGTCGCCGTTGAAGCCGAGATAGCCGACGGCGCCGCTGTAGACGCCGCGTTTCACCGGCTCGAGCTCGTCGATGATCTGCATGGCGCGCACCTTCGGTGCGCCGGTAACCGTGCCGGCCGGGAAGCTCGCCTTAAGCACGTCGATCGCGTCGAGGCCCGCGGCGATCTTCCCCTCGACGTTGGAAACCAGGTGCATGACGTGCGAGTAGCGCTCGACCACCATGACCTCGGTGACCTTCACGCTGCCCGCCTTCGCCACGCGGCCGACGTCGTTGCGGCCGAGGTCGATCAGCATGACGTGCTCGGCGCGCTCCTTCGGATCGGCGGCGAGCTCGGCGGCGCGCCGCGCGTCCTCCTCGGGCGTGGCGCCGCGCGGGCGCGTGCCGGCGATCGGGCGCAGGGTGACGTTCTCGCCGGCCAGGCGCACCAGGATCTCGGGCGAGGCGCCCACGACGTGGTGGTCGCCGAAATCGAAGTAGTACATGTACGGAGAAGGATTGAGGCCGCGCAGCGCGCGGTACAGCTCGAGCGGCGGCGCGGTGAACTCCCGGGTGGCGCGCTGCGAGATCTGCACCTGCATCACGTCGCCGGCGAGGATGTACTGCTTCGAGCGCTTCACCGCCTCCACGAAGCCCGCCTCGGTGAAGCTGCGCTCGATCGCCGCCTCGGAGCCCGCCCCGGACCCTCCATGCCGCCGGAACAGGCTGCCCGGTAGCGGTGTGGTCAGCCGGGCGAGTAGATGCTCGAGTCGGCGCCTGGCGGTACCCAGCGCGTCGGGCTGCTGCGGGTCGGCGTAGACCACCACATAGAGCTTGCCGAGCACGTTGTCGACCACCGCGACCTCGTCTGAGACGAGCAGCAGCGCGTCCGGCGTGCCGAGCGCGTCGGGCTTGTCCGCCTCCAGCGCGCGCTTCTCGACATGTCTGACGGCCTCGTAGCCGAAATAGCCGACCAGCCCGCCGCCGAAACGCAGCGCCGCCGGGACCGGCGCCGCGCGGTGACGCTTGAGCCAGGCGCGCACGTATTCGAACGGATCGCCCTCGAAGGCCTCCAGGCAGACGTCGTTGCCGCGCGCGTCGCGCAGCAGCCGCCGCAGCGTCGATCCGCGCACTTCCATCCGCTCCGCGCACGTGAGCCCGATGAAGGAATAGCGGCCGAAGCGTTCGCCGCCGACGACCGACTCGAGCAGATAGGAATAGGGGCCGCCGGCGAGGGTCGCGTAGACGGCGAGCGGGGTATAGAGGTCGGCGCGCGCTTCGGCGAGCACCGGGATGCGGCGGTAGCCCGCTTGCGCGAGCGCGGAAAACTCAGCTTCGGTCACGACTCTCTCCGTACGGCGGGTACTGCGGGAAAAGCAGGAAAACGGCTACGAAACGACTACGAGCGGGATCAGCGCCAGCGGCGCCAGAGTGCGGAGAGGGGTACGGAGAGGTGATTCACGGCAAAAAACTATACCACTTTCGCCAGCTGGGAACGCATCTCGGCGATGGCCTTGCCGTAGTCCTTGGCGTTGAAGATCGCCGAGCCCGCTACGAAAGTGTCGGCGCCGGCGCGCGCGACCTGCGCGATGTTGTCGGCCTTGATGCCGCCGTCGACCTCCAGCCAGACCGGCTTGCCGGCCGCCCGGATGCGCCGGCGCGCCTCCTCGATCTTGGGCAGCACCGACGGGATGAACTGCTGGCCGCCGAAGCCCGGGTTGACCGACATGATCAGCACCAGGTCGAGCTTCTCCAGCGTGTGGTCGAGATAGGTAAGCGGCGTCGCCGGGTTGAAAACCAGTCCGGCCCTGCAGCCGTTTTCCTTGATCAATCCGATGGTGCGGTCGACGTGCTCCGAAGCCTCGGGGTGGAAGCTGATGATGGCCGCCCCGGCCTTGGCAAAATCGGCCACCAGGCGATCGACCGGGCGCACCATCAGGTGCACGTCGAGCGGAATCTGCACGTGCGGCTTGACCGCGGCGCACACCATGGGGCCGACGGTGAGGTTCGGCACATAGTGGTTGTCCATCACGTCGAAATGGATCAGGTCGGCGCCCGCCGCGGCGACCGCGCGCACTTCCTCGCCCAGCCGCGCGAAATCGGCGGAAAGAATACTGGGGGCGATGCGGAACGTCATGGCCGCGCGAGTTTACAATGCTGGCGTGGCCCAGGAGAAGAATTACCTCGTCAGCGTCAGCGCCAAGACGCAGTACCTCCCGGAGCAATCCGACGAAGCTTCGAGCCGCTTCGTGTTCGCCTACACCATCAGCATCCGGAACGACGGCGGCGTCGCCGCCCAGCTGGTCAGCCGGCACTGGGTCATCACCGATGCCCAGGGGCTGGTGCAGGAAGTGCGCGGGCTGGGAGTCGTCGGCGCGCAGCCTCTGCTGCAGCCGGGCGAGACCTACGAGTACACCAGCGGCACCTCGATCGCGACGCAGGTCGGAACCATGCGCGGCAGCTACCAGATGCTGGCCGCGGACGGCACCCGTTTCGAGGCGCCGATCCCCGAGTTCACCCTCTCAGTCCCGCGGGTCCTGCACTGAGTCTTTCTTCTCGGGCTTCTTCGGCCAGGTGAACCAGACGATGAACACGGCCAGGCCGAGCGCGATGGCCACCTCGAGGTATATCACCCACATCGCGCCGATTGTACTGGCCGCTGCGCTGGTGGCCGCCTGCGAGCAGACGCCGCGGGTGCCGCCGAAGCCGCCCGTGCCCGAGACGGCGCGCTACGTGGCGATGACTTACGACGCGCTGCCGGGCTGGAGCCGGGCGGCGCTCGAACCGAGCCTGCGCGCCTTCCTGGCCGGCTGCGCGCGCATCACCGGCGCCGCGCTGAGCCGCGTCTGCGCGCTCGGCCAATCGGCGCCCAAGGGCGACGAAGCGGCGGCGCGCCAGTTCTTCGAATCAGCGTTTACGCCCTACGCGCTGGTCTCCTCCGAGGGGCCCGACACCGGCATGGTCACCGGCTATTACGAGCCGATCATCGACGGCAGCCGCTGGTACAACGCCATCACGCGCTACCCGATCTACGGCGTGCCCGACGATCTCATCACCGTCGACCTGGCGAGCGTTAATCCGGAGCTACGCAACCTGCGGCTGCGCGGCCGGGTGGAAGGCAGGCGCCTGGTGCCGTATCCGACCCGCGCCGAGATCGACGCGCGCGGTCCCTTCTATCCGGCGCCGGTGATCGCCTGGACGGCCGATCCGGTGGCGCTGTTCTTCCTGCAGATCCAGGGCTCGGGCCAGGTGCGCCTCGACGGCGGCGAGCGCATCCGCGTCGGCTTCGCCGACCAGAACGGCCACCCCTACCGCTCGCTCGGCCGCTACCTGGTCGATCGCGGCGAGATGACGCTCGACCAGGCTTCCATGCAGGGGATCCAGGCGTGGGCCGCCGCCAATCCAGCCAAGCTGCAGGAAGCGCTCAACGCCAATCCGAGCTACGTCTTTTTCCGCGAGCTGCCGGTGAGCGGCGACGGGCCGGTCGGCGCGCTCGGCACGGCGCTCGTCGGCGGCTACAGCATCGCGGTCGACCGGCGCTTCGTGCCGCTCGGCGCGCCGGTCTACCTCGCCACCACGTATCCGCTTTCCGAGGAGCGCCTCGAGCGGCTGGTAGCGGCGCAGGACGTCGGCGGCGCGATCCGCGGCGCGGTGCGCGCCGATTTCTTCTGGGGGACCGGGCCGGAAGCCGGCGCGCTCGCCGGCCGCATGCGCCAGCAGGGAAAGATGTGGCTGCTCTGGCCGCGCGGCGAGCCGCCGCCCAGGTCGGACTAGGCTACTTGCTCGCGACCGGCCGGGCGGCCTGCTCCATCAGGTCGACCAGGTCCGCGGCCGGCAGGCCGCCGGCGACTTTCTCGCCGTTGGCGAAGATCAGGGTCGGCGTGCTGTTCACGCCGAGCAGGCGGCCGAGGGTCAGGTTCTTGTCCACCGGGCCTTCGCAGGTCGCGGCGCCGGGCGGCGGCTTGTGCAGCAGCGCGAGATCGAGCCATGCCTTCGCGCGGTCCGGCGCGCACCACACCGCTTTCGAGTGCGACGCGTTCTGCGGGCGGATCACCGGGTACATGAAGACGTAGATGGTGATGTCGTCGACCGTCTGCAGGGTCTTCTCGAACTGCTGGCAATACGGGCAGTACGGATCGGAGAACATCACCAGCACGCGGCGGCCGCTGCCGCGCTGGATCTTGACCGCCTGGTCGAGCGGCAGCGATTCGAACTTGACCGCGTTCAGCCGGCGCAGGCGCTCCTCGGTGAGGTTGCGGTCGTTGCGCAGGTCGTGGATGGTGCCCTCGATCAGGTAAGAGCCGGTCGAGTCCGTGTACAGCACCTGCATGCCGCCGGGGGTGCGCAGCTGCACCTCCCACAGGCCGGGCATCGGTCCGGCGCGCACGCCTTCGATGCGCGCGCCGTTGCCCAGCTTGGGCTCGATCGCCTTGCGGATCGTCGCCTCCTGCGCGGTGGCGCAGGCGGCAAACAGGAACAGCGCAATAAACAGGATTCTGGGCATGTCAGCTCATGGCGTGGCGCATCAGGACGTTCTTTAGGACCGGAACGCGATCGGCGAGGTTCAATCCAGTATTGCGCAGGCGCGCCAGCGCCCGGCTTTCCCCCTTGAAGAGCGCAAACAGCCCGTCAACCGCAATATTCATCGCGAGTATAGGCTCGGCCCGGGCGCGCTCGTATCGGCGCAGCAACCGCAGGTCGCCCGGATCGCGCCCTTGGTCGCGCCCGGCCAGCACGGATGCCAACTCCCGCACATCCTGCAGCCCCAGGTTGAGCCCCTGGCCGGCCAGCGGATGGATCACGTGCGCGGCGTCCCCGGCGAGCGCAATGCGCGGCGCAACCATGCGGGAGGCCGCCAGGTGGCGCAGCGGATAGCTGCGCGGCGTCGCCGTAAGCATCAGCGCGCCGAGCATGGCGCGCGAGGCGGCTTCGACTTCGCGGCAAAGCGCCTCGGGCGCGAGGCGCAGGACGCGCTCCGCCTCGGGTGTGGGCAGCGACCACACCATGGACACTTGCGCGCCGGGCAGCGGCAGCAGCGCGAGCACCGGCCCGCCCTGGAACCACTGGTAGGCCGTGCCGCGGTGCGGCTTTTCGCAGCGGAAGTTGGCCACCACCGCGGTTTGTCCGTAGTCGCGCTCGGCGGCGGTTATGCCGGCAGCGCGGCGCACCATAGAGTGCGCGCCGTCGGCGCCGACCAGCAGGCGCGTCTCCAGCTCGCGCCCGTCGCGCAAGCCGATCCGCACCGCCTGGTCGGCGACCTCGATGCGCTCCGGCTCGCCGGCCACGCCGTCCAATCCGGTCCACAGCGCCGCTTGCAGCGCCGCGTCCTCGACGATCCAGGCGAGCTCGGGCACGCCGGAGCGATAGGCGTCGAACTCGATGCTGGCCGCGCCATCGTCGCCGAAGACACGCATGGCGCGCACCGCCTCGAGCCTCGCCTTCGGGATCGCCTGCCAGGCGCCGATCGCGCGCAGGAAGTCCACGTTCCCCGGGCTGAGCGCGTAGACGCGGGCATCGAACGTTCCTTCGGACGCCGCCTCGGGCGCGCGGCGGGGCGCCGCGAGCAGGACAAGCGATTCGCCGCGCAGCGCGCGCGCCAGTCCGGCCCCCACCGGACCTCCTCCGAGGACGATTACGTCGTGGTTCACGGGCTTATAATTGCGGTCCGCGTGGCGAATTAGCTCAGCTGGTTAGAGCAGCGGAATCATAATCCGTGTGTCCGGGGTTCGAGTCCCTGATTCGCCACCACCCATTCCTTGAATCGTTGTCAAACAAGGACAACGGTTTGGCATGACCAAGCGCATCTCCGACCTGCCCGGGCCGCGCGGCCTGCCGCTCCTGGGCAACCTGCTGCAGATCGACACGGCGCGCCTGCACCTCATCGCCGAGGACTGGTGCCGCCGCTACGGGCCGTATTTCCGCTTCCGCATCGGGCCGCGCGAGATCTTCGCGGTGGCCGACGCCGAGACCATCGGCGCCATCCTGCGCGACCGGCCCGACGGCTTCCAGCGCTCCTCGCGCCTGGGCCGGGTGGCGCGCCAGTTCGGCTTCGACGGCGTGTTCGCCGCCAACGGCGAGCGCTGGCGTCGGCAGCGGCCGATGGTGATGGCGAGCTTCGACCCGGCGCATACCAAGACATTCTTCCCGTCGCTGGTGCGGGTCACCGAGCGCTTCGCACGGCGCTGGCAGCGCGCCGCGGCGGCCGGCGACGACATCGACCTGCAGGCCGACCTGATGCGCTATACGGTGGACGTCACCGCGGGCCTCGCGTTCGGCGCCGACATCAACACCATCGAGTCCTCCGGCGAGGTGATCCAGCAGCACCTCGACAAGATCCTGCCGGCGCTGTTCGATCGGCTGATGTCGCCGTTTCCGTCGCTGCGCATGCTGCTGCGCGACCGCGCGCTGGGCGGCCACCTGCGCGCGCTGCACCAGGCGGTGGGCGGCTTCATCGCCCAGGCACGCGAGCGCATCGAGCGCGACCCGCGCCTGCGCGAAACCCCGGGCAACCTGATCGAAGCGATGATCGCCGCGCGCGACGCGCCCGGCAGCGGCCTGAACGACGGCGACGTCGCGGGCAACGTGCTCACCATGCTCCTCGCCGGCGAGGACACCACTGCCAACACGCTGGCGTGGATGATCTACCTTCTCGATCGCCACCCGGAGGCGGCGCGGCGCGCGGCCGACGAGGTGCGCGGCGTGCTCGGCGAACGCAGGTTCCCGGCGCGCTACGAGGAGCTTTCGGCGCTGCCGTTCGTCGAGGCCTGCGCGAACGAAACCATGCGGCTGCGGCCGGTCGCGCCGATCATCTTCGCCGAGGCGGTGCACGACAAGGTCGTGGCCGGCGTCGACGTGCCGGCAGGCCAGCTGGTGATGTGCCTGATGCGCCCGCCCGCGGTGGACGAACGCCATTTCGAGGACGCGGCCGCGTTCCGGCCCGAGCGCTGGCTGAGCGACGCGCCTTCGAAGGCGGCGGCTTCGGCCAAGCGCGTGGCGATGCCGTTCGGCGCCGGCCCGCGCCTGTGCCCCGGCCGCTACCTCGCCATGCTGGAGATCAAGATGGTGATCGCGATGCTGCTCGCCGGCTTCGACATCGGGCGGGTCGGCGCGCCCGGCCGCGGCGAGGCGCGCGAGCGCTTCGCTTTCACCATGGCGCCGGTGGGGCTGCGCGCCACGCTGCGCGTGCGACAATAAGCCGTGAAGGTTTTTCTCGCGACGCTCCTGATGACCTTCTGCGCGGCGGCCGCCGCGCAGCAGCTGCGCACCATCCCGGCCGACGCCAAGCGCGGCTCGATGCGGCACGTGCAGAGCATGACCGTGGAGATCGACGGCGCGCGCGCGCGCCTGGCGCCCGGCGCGCAGATCCGCGGGCCGATGAACACCATCGTGCTGCCGACCGCGCTGCCGCCCGACTCGGTGGTCAAATACCAGCTCGACAGCGCCGGGCAGGTGAAGCAGGTCTGGATCCTCACGCCGCAGGAAGCGGCGCAGCCCTAGCCGATGGGCAAGCTGTTTCTCCGCACCTTCGGCTGCCAGATGAACGAGTACGACTCGGAGAAGATCGCCGGCGTGCTGCGCGAGGCCGAGGGCCTCGAGCCCGCCGAGCGGCCGGAGGACGCCGACCTGATCGTCTTCAACACCTGCTCGGTGCGCGAGAAGGCGCAGGAAAAGGTGTTCGCCGACCTCGGCCGCGTCAAGCACCTCAAGCGCGACAACCCGCGGCTGATGATCGCGGTGGGCGGCTGCGTGGCGAGCCAGGAAGGATCCTCCATCGTCGAGCGCGCGCCGTACGTCGACGTGGTGTTCGGGCCGCAGACGCTGCACCGGCTGCCGCAGCTTCTCGCGCGCCGGCGCGCGACCGGCGAGCCGCAGGTCGACATCAGCTTCCCCGAGATCGAGAAGTTCGACCATCTGCCTGCGCCGCGGGTGGAGGGTGCCACGGCCTTCGTCTCGATCATGGAGGGCTGCAGCAAATACTGCAGCTTCTGCGTCGTGCCGTACACGCGCGGCGAGGAAGTGTCGCGGCCGTTCGACGACGTGGTCGCGGAAATCGCCGGCCTTGCGGAGCGCGGCGTGAAGGAAGTGACGCTGCTCGGCCAGAACGTCAACGCCTGGCGCGGCGTGATCGAAGGCGCGCCGGCGGACTTTGCCGAGCTGCTTTTTCTCGTCAATGAGATCGAAGGCATAGAAAGAATCCGCTATACCACGTCGCATCCGCGCGAGTTCACGCAGCGGCTCATCGACGCGCACGCGCAGATCGGCAAGCTCGCGCCGCAGGTGCACCTGCCGGTGCAGTCGGGCTCGGACCGCGTGCTCGCGGCGATGAAGCGCGGCTACACCGCGCTCGAGTATCGCGCGATCGCGCGCCGGCTGAAGCAGGCGCGCCCCGGCCTCAGCCTCACGTCCGATTTCATCGTCGGCTTCCCCGGCGAGACCGAGCAGGAGTTCCAGGCGACGCTGCGTCTCGCCGGCGAGGTCGGATTCGACGGCGCGTTCGTGTTCGTCTACAGCCGCCGGCCCGGCACCCCGGCCGCCGACCTGCCGGACGAGGTGCCGCAGGCGGAGAAGGTCGAGCGGCTGCAGCGCCTGAACGCGCGCCTGGAGCAGCAATACCAGGCGGTGAGCAAATCCATGGTTGGCGGCGTCGAACGCGTCCTGGTCGAGTCCGCTTCCCGCAAGAGCCGCGCCGAGCTCGCCGGCCGCACCGGCAACAACCGCGTGGTCAACTTCGCGGGCGCGGCGGGTTTGATCGGCTCGTTCGCCGAGGTGCGCGTCACCGAGGCGCGCACGCATTCGCTGAGAGGCGAGCTGGCCGGGTGAGGACCTGATGCCCGGCAAGTCGGTCGAAGTCCGGCTCGACCCGGTCGACAACCAGCGCCTCGCTCGCCTGTGCGGAGCGCTCGACCAGAACCTGCGCCAGATCGAGGCCGCGCTCGACGTCACGATCGCGCGCCGCGGCGCGCGCTTCACGGTGAAAGGCGCGCAGGCGGGCCGCGCCGCGGAGGCCCTCGAGCACTTCTACGACCGCGCTTCGGGCGACCTCAGCGCGGAGGACGTGCAGCTCGGCCTGACGGAGCTCGGCCATGCTTCCGCAAAGGAGGAAACCGCCAAGCCGCAGCTGCTGACGCGGCGCGCCGACCTGCATGGCCGTACCCCGCACCAGGTGCAGTACATCGAGGCCATCCTCGAGCACGACTGCACTTTCGGCATCGGCCCCGCCGGCACCGGCAAGACCTACCTCGCGGTGGCGTGCGCGGTCGACGCGCTCGAGCGCGACAAGGTGAAGCGCATCGTGCTGGTGCGCCCGGCGGTCGAGGCCGGCGAGCGCCTCGGCTTCCTGCCCGGCGACCTGGCGCAGAAGGTGGATCCGTACCTGCGGCCGCTGTACGACGCGCTCTACGACCTGATGGGCTTCGAGAAGACCGGCAAGCTCCTCGAGCGCGGCACCATCGAGCTGGCTCCGCTCGCCTACATGCGCGGGCGCACCCTCAACCATTCGTTCGTCATCCTCGACGAGGCGCAGAACACCACGCCCGAGCAGATGAAGATGTTCCTCACCCGCATCGGCTTCGGCACCAAGGCGGTGGTCAACGGCGACGTGACGCAGATCGACCTGCAGCGCGGGCAGAAGAGCGGCCTGATCGAGTCGCGGCGCATCCTGCAGGGCGTGCGCGGCATCGCGTTCACCGAGTTCGGCGCGCAGGACGTGGTGCGCCACCCGCTGGTGGCGCGCATCATCGATGCCTACGACAAAGCCAAGCAGGAAGACTAGCGTCGTCGTCCAGTACGCCGTGCGGAGCCGCGGTATTCCCCGTGCCGCGGCCCTGCGGGCCTGGGCGGGCGACGCCTCCGGCATCACCTTGCGAATCGTCGGCGAGCGCGAGGGCCGGCGATTGAATCTCCACTACCGAAGGAAGAACAAGGCGACCAACGTGCTGTCGTTTCCGTACGGAAAGGGCAGCGGCGACGTGGTGCTTTGCCACCCGGTGATCGCGCGCGAGGCGCGCGCCCAGGGAAAGCGCATTGCGGCGCACTACGCGCACCTGGTGGTGCACGGCATCCTGCACCTGCGCGGCTACGACCATGAAAAGAAACGGGATGCCGCGCGCATGGAGCGGCGCGAGGTGCGCATCCTGCGGCGCCTCGGCTTCGCCGATCCGTACACGGTAGAATCCCCGCCGTCCCCATGAACGAGCCGTCACGGCCCAGCCTGCTCGAGCGCCTGTCGGCGCTCATCCTGCGCGAACCCGGCGACCGCGAGCAGCTGGCGCAGCTGCTGCGCTCGGCCTATTCGCGCAACCTGCTCGACGCCGACGCCATGTCGATCATCGAGGGCGCGCTCACCGTTTCCGAGATGCAGGTGCGCGATATCATGATCCCGCGCGCGCAGGTGGACTTCATCGACATCAACGAGCCGGTCGAGACCTTCATCCCGCAGGTGATGGCGACGGCGCACTCGCGCTTCCCGGTCATCGACCAGAACAAGGACGACGTGATCGGCGTGCTGCTCGCCAAGGACCTGCTGCGCTACTACGCGGGCGAGGAAGAGTTCAACGTGCGCGAGATGCTGCGCCCGGCGGTGTTCGTGCCCGAGGCCAAGCGGCTCAACGTGCTTCTCCGCGAATTCCGCGCCAGCCGCAACCACATGGCGATCGTGATCGACGAATACGGCGGCGTCGCCGGGCTGGTGACCATCGAGGACGTGCTCGAGCAGATCGTCGGCGAGATCGAGGACGAGTACGACTTCGACGAGGCTTCCGACAACATCCTGCCCGAGCAGGGCGGGCGCTGGCGCGTCAAGGCGCTCACCCAGATCAGGGACTTCAATGCGCACTTCGGCTCGCAGTTCGCCGAGGAGGAAAGCGACACCATCGGCGGGCTGGTGATCAAGCACCTCGGCCGCCTGCCGCGGCGCGGCGAGGTGCACGTCATCGGCGGGCTGCGCTTCCAGGTGCTGCGCGCCGACAGCCGCCGCGTCTACACCCTGCTGGTTGACAAAGCCAAGACGTAGACAAATGGGAAGCAGGAAATAAATGGGGTCTGACCCCATTTATTTCGTCATTTATCGCAGGCGCCGCGACGGTCTTCGCGTTCGCGCCGGTCGGCTTCTTCCCCATCGCGCTGCTGTCCTTCGCCTGGCTCGCGCACCTGTGGTCGGGCGCCGGCCCGCGGCGCGCGTTCCTCACCGGTTTCGCCTTCGGCCTCGGGCTGTTCGGCGCCGGCGTGTCCTGGGTCTACGTCAGCCTGCACACGTTCGGCGGCATGCCCGCGCCGCTCGCCGGGCTGGCCACGTTCCTCTTCTGTGCGCTGCTTGCCGCCTTCACCGGCGGAGCCGGCTGGCTGCAGGCGCGCGTCCCGGCGAGCGAGCCGGTGCGTGCGCTGCTGCTCGTGCCGGCGTCGTGGACGTTGTTCGAGTGGCTGCGCAGCTGGGTGTTCACCGGCTTTCCGTGGCTGGCCGCGGGCTACGCCTCGACCGGCTGGCCGCTGCAGGGCTTCGCCCCGCTGATCGGCGTGTTCGGCATCTCCTTCCTGGTGGTATCGCTGGCCGGCAAGCTGTGGTGGCTCGCGCGCACGCGCCGCGCCCTGGTGCTCGCGCCGATCGCGCTGGTTTTCGCCGCCGGCCAGGCGCTGCGCGCCGTCGACTGGACCAGCCCCGCCGGCGAACCGGTGGGCGTGGCACTGCTGCAAGGCAACGTGCCGCAGGACATGAAATTCCGCCCGGAGCGCTACGCGCGCACTCTGGAGACGTATGCACGCCTCGCGGAGGAGACGCGGGCGCGGCTGGTGGTGCTGCCGGAGACCGCGCTGCCCCAGTTCCTCGATCGCATCGACCCGGCGTACCTCGCGCGCCTCGAGGCGGCGGCGCGCCGGAATGGCGGCGACCTTCTGGTGGGCGTCCCTTACCGCGGCGGCGGCAGCTACTACAACAGCGTCATCAGCCTCGGCGGCGCGCCGCGGCAGATCTACCACAAGGTCCATCTGGTGCCGTTCGGCGAATTCGTCCCGCCGCTCTTCGGGTGGGTGATGCAATGGCTGAACATCCACCTCGGCGACTTCGGTCGCGGCGCGCCGGACCAGCCGCCGTTCACGGTCGCCGGGCAGCGCGTGGCGGTGAACGTCTGCTACGAGGACGCTTTCGGCGACGCCATCGGGCGCGCTGCGCGCGAGGCCACGCTCCTCGCCAACCTTTCCAACGTGGCGTGGTTCGGCGACTCGCTCGCGCCGTCGCAGCACCTGCAGATCGCCCGGCTGCGCGCCATCGAGACCGGCCGCGTCCACCTCGCCGCGACCAACACCGGCGTCACCGCCGCCATCGGCCGCGACGGCGCGGTGCTCGCGCGCCTGCCGCAGTTCACGGAGGGCCGCCTCGAAATCTCGGTGCAGGGCTACTCCGGCGCGACGCCGTACATGCGCTTCGCCGACTGGCCGATCCTCGCGCTCTGCCTCGCCCTCCTGTGCGGCGCGACGCTCGTCGCATGGCGCAGTCGTCGCCGGTAGAATCCGCTTCTCGCATGCAGACTTTCCAGCAGCTCATCCTGCAGCTGAACGCGTTCTGGGATCGCCAGGGCTGCGTCCTGCTGCAGCCCTACGACATGGAAGTCGGCGCCGGCACGTTCCACACCGCCACCTTCCTGCGCGCCATCGGTCCCGAGCCGTGGAAAGCCGCCTATGTGCAGCCATCGCGCCGGCCGAAGGACGGCCGCTACGGCGAGAACCCGAACCGCCTGCAGCACTATTACCAGTACCAGGTGGTGCTCAAGCCTTCTCCGCCGGACATCCAGGAGCTCTACATCGAGTCGCTGAAGAGCCTCGGCGTGAATCCGCTCGAGCACGACATCCGCTTCGTCGAGGACGACTGGGAGTCGCCGACGCTCGGCGCCTGGGGCCTCGGCTGGGAAGTGTGGCTCGACGGCATGGAGGTCACGCAGTTCACCTACTTCCAGCAGGTGGGCGGCCTCGATTGCAAGCCGGTGCTCGGCGAAATCACCTACGGCCTCGAACGCCTGGCGATGTACCTGCAGGACAAGGAAAACGTCTACGACCTGGTCTGGACTGCTGGAGCGGGTCGACCCACCTTGTACGGCGACGTCTACCACCAGAACGAAGTCGAGCAATCGCGCTACAACTTCGAGCTCTCCAACACCGAGATCCTGTTTCGGCACTTCGGCGAATACGAGGCCGAAGCCAAGCGCCTGATGGAAGCGCAGTGCACGCTTCCCGCCTACGAGATGGTCCTGAAGTCCTCCCATACGTTCAACCTGCTCGACGCGCGCGGCGCCATCTCCGTCACCGAGCGCGCCGCCTACATCGGCCGCGTGCGCAACCTCGCCAAGGCCGTGGCGCAGGCCTACTACGAATCGCGCGAGCGGCTCGGCTTCCCGATGGCCCATGGCTGACACCTTACTGGTAGAGCTGCGGACCGAGGAGCTGCCGCCGAAGGCGCTCAAGGACCTCGGCTTCAATTTCGCTTCCTCGATATTCGAAGATCTCTCGAAGCAAGGTCTAGTTGCCGGCACGACTGTTCCGAATACCAACCTCGCTACCCCGAGAAGGCTGGCGGTTCTCATTCCTTCGGTGTCCGAGCAGGCCGCCTTTCAGGAAAAGCCCGTGCAAGGACCTTCGACGAGCGCGCCACAGGCCGCGATTGCCGGCTTCGCAAAGAAGCAAGGCGTCGCCGTAGAGGCGCTTGAGCGCCAGCAAACGCCGAAGGGCGAGGTGTTCGTCGCTCGAACGAAGACGGGTGGCGCAGCGCTGAAGGCGGCGCTTCCCGAAATAGTCGAAAAAGCGCTCAAGAAACTGCCGATACCGAAAGTAATGCGGTGGGGCGCCGGCGCCGAGCAGTTCGTGCGGCCCGTGCACAGCCTGGTGATGCTTCATGGCAAGCAAGTAGTCCCCGGCCGGGCTCTTGGCCTTGAGTCGAGCAACCTCACGCGCGGTCATCGCTTCCTGAGCGAGGGCGAGATCAAGCTCGCGGACGCCGGCAGCTACGAAGCAGCGCTGCGCGAGAAGGGAGCGGTGATCGTCGATTTCGACAAGCGGGAGAAGGAAATCGAGCGACAGCTGCTGGCCGAGGCGCAGCGACAGGGCGGAACGCTTGGCGAATACAAACTGCTGCTGAATGAAGTGACGGCGCTGGTCGAGTTTCCGGTCGTGTACACCGGCGCGTTCGATCAAGCCTTTATGGAAGTGCCGCAGGAGTGCCTGATCCTCACCATGCGGCAGAACCAGAAGTACTTCCCGCTGTTCGACGGCGCCGGCAAGCTGCTGCCGCGCTTCCTGATCGTCTCCAACATGAAAGTCGCCGACCCGAGGCATATCGTCGGCGGCAACGAGCGCGTGGTGCGGCCGCGCCTCGAGGACGCGCGCTTCTTCTACAACCAGGACCGCAAGACCCGCCTCGAGTCGCGCGTGCCGCAGCTCGCCAAGGTCGTCTACCACAACAAGCTCGGCACCCAGCTCGAGCGCGTGCAGCGCGTCAAGCTCCTCGCCGGCGCCATTGCCCGCAAGCTGGGCGCCGACGCCGTGCTGGCCGAGCGCGCGGCCGAGCTGTCGAAGGCGGATCTGTCGACCGGCATGGTCGGCGAGTTTCCCGAGCTGCAGGGAATCATGGGGCGCTACTACGCGCTGAACGACGGCGAGCCGGCGGAGGTGGCCGACGCCATCGAGGCGCACTACCGCCCGCGCTTTGCCGGCGACAACCTGCCGGAAGGCAACGTCGCCTGCGCGGTGGCGCTCGCGGACAAGCTCGACACGCTCGCCGGCCTGTTCAGCATCGGCGAGCAGCCCACCGGCGAGAAGGATCCTTTCGGCTTGCGCCGGGCGGCCCTGGGCGTGATCCGCATCATCGTCGAGCGCAAGCTGCCGCTGCCGCTCGGCGAGCTGGTGTCAGCGGCGTTCGAGCGCCACAAGGGCAAGGCGGCCGAAGCGCTGACCGAGTTCCTGTTCACGCGCTTCGAGGGCTACCTCAAGGACCTGGGCTTCTCGACGCTGCAGGTGGATTCCGTGCTCGCGCAGCGTCCGAGCCAGCTCGGCGCGGTGCCGCGGCAGCTCGAGGCGGTCAAGGCCTTTCAATCGCTGCCGGAAGCCGAGAGCCTTGCGGCCGCCAACAAGCGCGTCGCGAACATCCTCCGGCAGGCTGCGGAGAAGGGCGAGTCTTTCACCAAGGTCGATCGCGCCGAACTGAAGGAAGCGGCCGAGATCTCGCTCTTCGATGCGCTGCAGAAGGCTGCCGGAAGCGCTGATCGCCTCTACGAGAGCGGGGACTACGCCGGTTACCTCAAGACCTTCGCCGTGCTGAAAGCGCCCGTCGACGCGTTCTTCGACAAAGTAATGGTCATGGTGGAGGAGAAGGCGCTGCGGCAGAATCGCCTGGCCCTGCTCGCCGACCTGCGCAGGGCCATGAACCGCGTAGCCGACATCTCGAAGCTGGCGGTATGAAGCTCGTAATCCTCGACCGCGACGGCACCATCAACCACGACAGCGACCAGTACATCAAGTCGACGTCGGAATGGCGGCCGATCGACGGCAGCCTGGAGGCGATCGCCCGCCTCACGCAGGCCGACTACCGAATCGCGGTCGCAACCAACCAGTCCGGCATCGCGCGCGGCCTGTTCGACACCACCACGCTGATAGCGATCCACGACACCCTGCAGCGCGCCCTCGGCCAGGTCGGCGGGCGCGTCGACGGATTCTTCTTCTGCCCGCACGCCGCCGACTCGGCCTGCGAGTGCCGCAAGCCGAAACCGGGCATGCTGCTCGAGATCGCGCGGCGCTTCAACGTCTCGCTGGACTCCGTCTACATGGTGGGCGACGCGCTGCGCGACCTGCAGGCCGCCGCCGCGGCCGGCGCAAAGCCGGTGCTGGTGCTGACCGGCAAGGGCAGGAAGACGGAGAAGGACGGCGGCCTGCCGCCGGGTACGATGGTATTCCCCGACCTCGCGGCGTTCGCCCGGCACCTCGCTCCATGACGTTGTTGCGGTCGAGCCTTTTCGTGCTCGCGCTGATCGTGGTCACCCCGCCCTACGCGCTGATCGCGCTCGCCACCTTTCCGCTGCCGCGCCTGGCGAGGTACAGGATTATCTCGGGCTGGTCGCGCTGCGTGATCTTCCTTTCCCGGATGATCCTGGGAATCGACTGGCGCGTGGAAGGCCGCGAGCATCTGCCCGATCGCCCCGCAGTGATCCTCGCCAACCACCAGTCGGCCTGGGAGACGATGGCGTTCCAGCTTTTCTTCCCGCCGCAGGTGCACGTGTTGAAACGGGAGCTGCTCTGGCTGCCGTTCTTCGGCTGGGGCCTCGCGCTGATGAGCCCGATCGCCATCGACCGCCGGCGCGGCCACTCGGCGCTGCGCTTCATGGCGAAGCGCGGCAAGCAGCGCCTGGCGCAGGGCTTCTGGGTCGTGGTCTTTCCCGAAGGCACGCGCGTCGCGCCCGGCGAGAAGCGCGCCTACCAGATCGGCGGCGCATGGCTGGCCGCCGCCTCCGGTGCGCCGGTCGTGCCGGTGGCGCACAACGCCGGCCTGCTGTGGCCGCGCTACGCCTTCCTCAAGCGCCCGGGGACCGTCACCGTGCGCATCGGCCCCGCGATCGACCCCGCCGGCCGCGACCCGGCGACCATCAACCGCCTCGCCAAGACGTGGATAGAAGAGCAACAGAAGGCACTCTGCTGATCGAGCTGGGCGGTCGCCCGGTCGAGTACCGCTTCGCGCGGCGCCGGCGGCGGACCCTTGGCATCACGGTAGATGCCGGCGGCCTGCGCGTCGCCGCGCCGATGCGCGCGCCATGGCGCGACATAGAGGCCTTCCTGCACGAGAAGGAACGCTGGATTCTCGCCAAGCTCGAGCGTTGGGCGCAGGCACCTGCGCCGCGGGTGCTGGCCGGCGTGAGCGGCGAGTCGCTGCCGTATCTGGGCGTCGAGCACAGGCTCGAGGTACAGGAGGGTCGCCGTGCCGTATCGCAGGCCGGCGGCACCATAACAGTGTGCGCGCCGCGCGCCCGCGCGATTGCGGCGCTGCTCGTCTGGCTCAAGGTGAAGGCATTGGAGACGCTCGCGCCGCGGGTCGCCCGCTACGCCGCCGCGCTGGCCCTGCCCGCGCCTCGGCTCGCGCTCTCCAGCGGACGCAGGCGCTGGGGCACCTGCTCCGCCGACGGCGCCATCCGGCTCAACTGGCGCCTGGTGCATGTCGCGCCCGAGCTGGCCGACTACGTGGCCGCGCACGAAGTGGCGCATCTCGTCGAGATGAACCATTCGAAACGCTTCTGGAGCCTGCTGGCGACGCTGTATCCTGCCTGGCGCGCGGCGCGCGAGCGGCTCGAGCAGACCGGCGCCGCGCTGCCCATCATCCGGAGAACGCCATGAGAATCCTGCACACCATGCTGCGCGTCGGCGACATGAACCGCTCGGTCAAGTTCTACACCGAGCTCCTCGGCATGAAGCTGCTGCGCACCACCGACCGCCCCGAGCAGAAATACTCGCTCGCCTTCGTCGGCTACGACACCGAGGAGCGCAGCGCGGTGATCGAGCTCACCTACAACTACGGCGTCGACAGGTACGAGCTCGGCGGCGCCTACGGCCACATCGCCATCGAGATGCCCGACATCAAGGCGACCTGCGAGAAAGTGCGCGCCGGCGGCGGCAAGGTCACGCGCGAGCCCGGGCCGGTGAAGGGCGGCACCTCGATGATCGCCTTCGTCGAGGATCCCGACGGCTACAAGATCGAGTTCATCGAGAGCCGGAAGTAGGCGGCGGCGCTATTCGGGGCTGCGCGGCTTCCTGCGGGTCTCGAGGACGACCACCCGCACCTGCTGGCGCGAGCGGCCGATCCGGACGACCTCCGGCTGCAGCTTCCATTCGATGCCGTTCTTCCTCGCCCACTCGGCGAGCTTTCGCTGCGACGCCTCGTCGGTTTCGGCCGGGAAGTGCTCGGAGCGCAGGCGCGGCCAGGGCCATGGGCTCGCCTTGCCGGCGCGCACCCGGTCAGTGAGCCGTTGCAAACCGGCATTCGCCGGGGCTTTTCGCTTCTGCATGCGGACGTTTCCCGCAAGCAGCGTGCCTCGAGGCCCTACTTCGCCGAAAGGCGAAGGTAGTCCGCGGGCGAAAGATTCTCCGGCCGCAGGCCGGCGTCGATGCCGAGGGCCGCGAAGTCGATTCCCGGCAGCGCGTTGCGCAGCGTCTTTCGCCGCGCCGAAAACGCCTTGCGCAGCAGGTCTTCGTCGATATCCATGATCTGCGGCAGCGGCTCGAGGCGCACCACGGCCGACTCCACCTTCGGCGGCGGGTTGAATGCACCCTTCGAGACGTTGAACAGCTTCTTCATCCGGAATCGCGCCTGAAGCGCGACCGATAGGCGGCCGTACTCCGGGGTAGAGGGCTGCGCGACCATGCGCTCGACCACCTCCAGCTGCAGCATGAAGTGCATGTCCCGCACGCGCTCGGCGTAGCGCGCCAAATGGAAGAGCAGCGGAGTCGAGATGTTGTACGGCAGATTGCCGACGATGCGCACGCCACGCGGGAAAATCGAATAGTCGAATTCGAGGGCATCGCCTTCGTGCACCTTGACGCCTTCCTGCTTGAGCCTTGCAGCGAGGTCGCGATCGATTTCGATCGCCTCGACTTGCGCCGTTTTCAAGAGCAAATGCGTGAGCGCACCCTCGCCCGGTCCGATCTCGACCACGTGATCCGAGGACTGAAGCGCCAAAGCGTCGACGATCCTTGCCAGGACCCGCGGGTCGTGGAGGAAGTGCTGGCCGAAGCGCCTACGCGGCCTGTGCGAGGTCGATCGCAAGCTTGAGCGCTTCGATCAGGCTGCCGGCGTCGGCCTTGCCGGTGCCGGCGAGGTCGAGCGCGGTGCCGTGGTCCACCGAGGTGCGCACGAACGGCAGGCCGAGCGTGACGTTGACGCCCCGGCCGAAGCTCGCGTACTTCAGCACCGGCAGGCCCTGGTCGTGATACATGGCGAGCACCGCGTCCGCGCCCTTCAGGCGCTCGGGGACGAAGAGCGTGTCGGCCGGAACCGGGCCGCTCGCCGCTATGCCCGCGGCGGCGGCGTCGGCGATCGCCGGGGTGATGACTTCGATGTCCTCGCGCCCGAGGTGGCCGGATTCGCCGCTGTGCGGGTTGAGCCCGGAGACGAGGATGCGCGGCCTGGCGATGCGGAATCGCTTCTTCAAGTCCCCGTCGAGAACGCGCAGCGTGCGTCCGAGCCCTTCACGGGAGATGTTCCTCGGGACATCCGAAAGAGCGAGGTGCGTCGTAGCGAGCGCGACCCGCAGGCCGCCGCCGACCAGCATCATGACCACGTGCCCTGCGCGCGCCTTCTCCTGCAGGTACTCGGTATGGCCGGTGAAGGCGATTCCGGCGTCGTTGATGACGCTCTTCTGCACCGGCGCGGTGACGATCGCGTCGTACTCGCCCTCCAGGCAGCCGCGGATCGCCCGATCGAGGATCGCGAGCACGTAATGTGCGTTCGCCGGATCCAGCTTGCCCGCCACGCGCGGGCGGCCAAGCGCCACATGCTCGATGTGCGGACACCCGGCGAGCAGGCTGCGCTCGCCGATGGCGACGATCTTCGCCGCCCACTGCTGCTTCGCCACCGCCTGGCAGAGCTCCGGCCCGATCCCCGCCGGCTCGCCGGAGGTGAGCGCGATGACCGGGGGCTTTATCGATCCTCCAGGCGGATCTCGACGTACGACTGGTCGCGCAGCTGGCGCAGCCATTCCTGGTAGGCGTCGTCGGACTTGCGCTCGCGCAGCGCCTGGCGCGCCTGCATGCGGCGGCGCTCGGTGCTGAGGTCCGAGGTGCGGCGCTCGAGCACCTGGATCAGGTGGTAGCCGAACGGCGAGCGCACCGGCTCGCTCACCTCGCCGATCTTCAGGTCGAGGAAGGCGCGCTCGAAATCGGGCACCGTGTCGCCCGGGAAGATCCAGTCGAGCTCGCCGCCGCGCGCCGAGCTGCCGTCGTCGGAGTGCACGCGCGCCATCTCTGCGAAGTCGGCGCCGCCGGAAACGATGCGCTCGCGCAGCGTCAGCAGGCGCCGGCGCGCGTCCTGGTCGGACACCGTGTCGCTGGTGCGGATCAGGATGTGGCGCAGCCGCGTCTGCACCACCGGCGCCCCGCTTTCGCCGGACACCGCGCCGCGCCGGTCGATCAGCTTCACCACGTGGAAGCCGGCCGGGCTGCGCAGCACGTCGCTCACTTCCCCGGGCGCCAGCTTGCGCAGCGCGGAAGCGAACAGGTCGGGCAGCCGGTCCTGCGCGCGCCAGCCGATGGCGCCGCCCTGCAGCGCGTCGGGCGCATCGGAGTAGCTCGCCGCCAGCCGGCCGAAGTCGGAGCCGCCGCGCGCCTCGGCCAGCACCTTCTCGGCGCGGCCGCGCGCCTGCTCGATGCGCTCGGGGCTCGCCTGCTCCGGGATGCGCACCAGGATGTGCGCCAGGTTGAACTCGACGCGCTCGGAGGTGGTCTTCGATTCCTCGAGGAACAGGTCGATCTCGCCGTCGCTCACCAGGATGCGGTCGTTCACTTCGCGCTCGCGCAGGCGCGACAGCACGATCTGCTCGCGCAGGTCCTCGCGGTAGGCATTGAACGGCACTCCGTCGCGCTCCAGCGCGCTGCGGAACTCGGCCAGCGTCATGCGGTTCTGCTCCGCGACGCGCTGCACGGCGCGATCGAGCTGCAGCTCGTCGACGCGGATGCCGGTCTCGCGCGCCATCTGCAGCTGCGCCTTCTCGAGCACCAGGCGCTCCAGCATCTGCCGCTCGAGCAGGTCGCGCGGCGGCAGCTGCGTGCCGCGCCGGCGCAGCGCGCGCTCCGCCGAGCCGATCGCCTCGTTCAGCTCCGAAGCGGTAATCACTTCCTTGTTGACCACCGCCACGATGCGGTCGACGAGCACCGCGCGCTGCTGCGCCGAGGCGACGGGCAGCCAGGCGATCATGAGCAGAAGAATCCAGCGAACCATCAGTACACCATGTCGAAGGGCAGCTTGCGCTGCAGGCTCGGCGGCCGCAGCGCGTCGTCGAGCGGGTTGGTCACGGCATAGCCCGAGACGTTGCGCTTCAGCAGGTCCACCACATCGCTGGTTCCGATCTGACCCACGCCGTTGAATTCCAGCTGGAAGAAGAATCCCGTAGATGCCACCTGTTGCGCCGCCTGGACTCGCTGCACGACCGCCCGGAACACCCAGCAGCCGGCGTTGCGCTCGAAACCGGCCAGACCGTCGAGCAGGCGTCCGTCCAGGAACGAGTAATTGTACCGCCCGACCGCGTACCAGCCGGCGCTCACCGGCCACTGCCCCGATACGTCCATCTGGCTGACGGCGGCCAGGGTCTCGGTAGCGCGCGTAAAGCGGTAGCTCCCGCTGATTACCTTCGCCGGCTCCGGCGTGTAGCGCGCCCCCACCGCGAAACGCTCGGTACGTTGCTGCTGCTGGCCCCACTGGGTGCTGACGTCGAAGGCCCACGCGCGCGAAGGCCGCCCGCCGATCGAGGCGAGGATGTCGGAGTCGCTGGTCGTGCGCAGGGTCGAGGTGGGCGTCAGACCGACCCGCTCGTCCTGGAAGTAGTGGCGCTGCGCGATGGTGGCGCGCAGGCCCTCCTGCCCGTTGCCCTGCAGCAAGCGGGAGGTCAGCGCGATGGTCACCTGCTTGGCGTCGCCCAGGCGGTCGTTGCCGACGAAGCGGTTCTCGCTGAACAGCTGCGAGTAGTTGAGGTCGGCCAGCGTCGTGTCGAACACCGGGATGGCGTCCTGGTTACGGTAAGGCACGTATACATAGAAGAGCCGCGGCTCGAGGGTCTGGGTACGCGATTGCCCGAAGAGGTTGACCGGGCGCTCGAAGAGCAGGCCGGTATCGGCGCTTACCCACGGAATGGTCGCGCTCGGCGACTGCTCCTGTCCGGGCGTCAGGTTGTTTGTCAGGTTGTAGTTGACGTAGCGCAGGCCGACCTTGGGTGTGAAGAACCAGCCGGGATGGACGATCGGCGTGGAGAAGCTCGGGTTGAGCGCGACGCGGGCGCCTTCGACCAGCGTCGGGTGGGTGAAGTTGACGTACTCCGCCGGCACTGCGGTGTCGAGGAAGCCGCCGATATTGCCGTAGCCGCCGTTGAAGCTGAGCTGGGGCAGCCGCGCATAGGGCGGCACGATCGGGGCAAGCGGGTCCTGCAGGGTCTGGAAGCGCTGCACGCGCGCCTGCAAGCTGTAGGGCGCGCCCGCTGCGACGCCGTTGTAGGTGACGTAGCCGTCCTGCGGCAGGTTGCCGATGGTGACCTGCCTGACCTGGCTCGCCAGGTCGACGAAATAGCGGTCGTCCGACACCCGGTTGTAGTCGATGTTGGCGGTCAGGCTGGTCGCCGCCAGGCTGCCCGGCGGGGTGCGGCTGAAGAAAGTATGGCTGTGCTGCCAGGACACGCCTTCGCGCGAGTCGTGGAACTCCTTGTCGTCGGGCAGGTATTCCAGCCGCAGCTCGCCGGTGAATTTCTCGTTCAGATAGCGGAACTGGTTCTTCAGCTGCGTGCCGCGCTTCGCCATCACCACCGGCGTGATGGTGTCGTCGTACTCCGGCGCGATGTTCCAGTAGAACGGCACGCCGACCTCGAAGCCGCGCTGGCTGCTTTGCGCGTAGTACGGCGCGAGCACGCCGCTGCGGCGCCGGTTCTCTAGCGGGAACGAGGCCGATGGCGCGCCGAGGATCGGCACGTCGAAGAAGCGCAGCCGCGGGCTCGTGGCGCGCCCCACGTCGCTCTCGTAGTCGAGCTCGAGCTCGCGCGCCGACAGTACCCAGTCCTCCTGGCCGGGGCTGCAGGTAGTGTAGTGCGCGCCGAACAGGCGGAACTTGTCCTTGCCGAGGAACTCGACCTTCTCCGCGCCGCCGCGCGCCTCGTTCTCCCGCTGCAGGAGGAAGTTCGGCTGCTCGAAGAAGCCGGTGCCGTCGAGGGTGTTGTACTGCATGCGCGGGCCGAAGAAGCGGTCGACGCCGTCCTGCAGCCGCACGCCGCCGTCGCCTTCCACGCGGCCGAGCTCGCGGTTGAAGCGCAGCGAGTCGCCGAAGATCACCGTGTCGCCGCGCCGGATCTCGGCGTTGCCGCGCGCGCTCACCTCGATGTCGCTCACGCCCTCGATCGATTGGGCGTCGATGGTGGTCGGCTCCTGCACCGGCGGCGGCTTCGGCGCCTGGGCGAGCGCCAGCGGGCTGGCGGCAAGCGCGGCGCTCAGTGCGAGGCGGAGGGAAGCGAGCGCCGTGCGGCGAAACGGCATGGAGCGGCCGTAAGTCTTTCTGTTGATGTTAGAATTTTCAATGATACACGGCGATATTCGACGCGCCGGGCTGGAGAGCTGGCTCGCGGCCCAATCCCCCGCGCATCTTCCCAGTAAACGCTTCACCCTCGCACCGGCTTCCGAAGACGCCAGCTTCCGGCGCTACTTCCGCGTCACGCTGGAGGACGGCCGCAGCTTCATTGCCATGGACGCGCCTCCGGACAAGGAAGACTGCCGCCCCTTCGTCCGCGTGGCGCGCCTGCTGCACGACGCCGGCGTCAACGTGCCGCGAGTGCATGCGCAGGACCTCGACCAGGGCTTCCTTCTCCTTTCCGACCTGGGAACGCGCACCTACCTGCAGCAGCTAGCCGGGAAAGATGCGGCGCAGAGCGCGCCGCAACTGTTCGGCGACGCCACGGACGCGCTCATCAAGTGGCAGCTTGCCAGCAGGCCGGGAGAGCTGCCACCGTACGACGAGTCGCTCCTGCGGCGCGAGATGAATCTCTTCCCGGAATGGTACCTGCAACGCCACCTGGGAAAGACGGCGCCGACCGATGCCCTCGAAGGCATCTTCTCGCTGCTGGTAAAGAGCGCCCTCGCCCAACCGTCCGTCTACGTGCACCGGGATTACATGCCGCGCAACCTGATGGTGTGCGAGCCCAATCCAGGCGTGCTCGACTTTCAGGACGCGGTGCTCGGCCCGATCACCTACGACGCCGTGTCGCTGGTGCGCGACGCGTTCCTCAGCTGGGAGGAAGAGCAGGTGCTCGACTGGACCGTGCGCTACTGGGAGAAGGCAAAGAAGGCGCAGCTTCCGGTGGACGCGGACTTCGGCGAGTTCTGGCGCGCGTTCGAATGGATGGGGCTGCAGCGGCACCTCAAGGTGCTCGGCATCTTCGCGCGCATCAACTACCGCGACGGCAAGCCCAAATATCTCGCCGACACGCCGCGCTTCGTCAATTACGCCCTCTCGGTTGCCAAGCGGTACCGGCAGCTCGGACCGCTGGCGCGATTGCTCGAAGACCTGCACCCGGCATGAAGGCAATGATCCTGGCAGCCGGGCGCGGCGAGCGCCTGCGGCCGCTGACCGAGCGCGTGCCCAAGCCGCTGGTGGAAGCCGGCGGCCGGCCGCTGATCGACTGGCACCTGACGAGGCTGGCGGCGGCCGGCATCCGCGAGGCGGTGGTCAACGTTTCCCACCTCGGCGAGCAGATCGTGGCGCACGTCGGCGACGGCGGCCGCTACGGGCTGCGCGTCGCCTGGTCGCGCGAGCCCGAGCCGCTCGAGACCGCCGGCGGCATCGCCAACGCGCGCGCGCTCCTCGGCGAGGATGCGTTCCTGCTGGTGAACTCCGACATCTACTGCGCGGTTGACTTTGCAGCCCTGCGGGCCCTTCACCTTGGCACCCGGTTGGGACATCTCGTCCTGGTTCCCAATCCGGCGCATCATGCCGAGGGCGACTTCACCCTCGAAGCCGGAATGGTCGGCAACGGCGGCGCGCCGCGCTACACTTACGCGGGTGTCGCAGTGCTGTCGCCGAGCCTGGTCTCCGGCGTAAGCGCGGGAGACAAGGCGCCGCTGGCTCCGCTCCTGCGCAGCGCGGCCGCCGAGCGCAGGCTGTCGGGCGAAATCTTCGACGGCCACTGGACCGACGTCGGCACGATGGCGCGGCTCAACGAACTCCGGACCCGGCTGGCATCGACATGAACCTCACAGACAACGCAGTCCACCGCCTCCGCCGCGAGCGCCTCGCCAAGGCGATCGGCGCCGGCGTGGCGGTAGTCCCGACCGCGCCCGAGCGCGTGCGCAACCGCGATACGCATTTTCCCTACCGCTTCGACAGCCACTTCTACTATCTCACCGGCTTCCCCGAGCCGGACGCGGTACTGGTCCTGGTATCGGGGAAAGCGATTCTTTTCTGCCGCGAGAAGAACGAAGAGCGGGAGATCTGGGACGGCTTTCGCCATGGGCCGGCTGCCGCCCGCGAGCGCTTCGGCTTCGACGACGCGCATCCGATCAGCGCGCTCGACGGCATGCTGCCGGCCCTGCTGGAGAACCAGCCGGCGCTCCTCTATCCCGTCGGCGCCGACGCGGAATGGGACGCGCGCGCGATGGGCTGGCTCAATGCAGTGCGCGCCAAGGCGCGCGCCGGCACGGCCGCGCCGGACCGTCTGCAGGACGTGCGCGCCCTGGTCGACGAGATGCGCCTGGTCAAGGACGCGCAGGAGCTCGGCGTGATGCGGCGCGCGGCGCGCATCTCCTCCGCCGCCCACCGCCGCGCCATGCAGCAGACGCGCCCCGGGCGCAACGAGTACGAGATCGAGGCCGAGCTGCTGCACGAGTTCCGGCGCAACGGCGCGCAGTTCCCCGCCTACTCGCCGATCGTCGCCGGCGGGCCGAACGCCTGCGTGCTGCACTACGTGTTCAACGACGCGCCGCTGCGCGACGGCGACCTGCTGCTGATCGACGCCGGCTGCGAGCTCGACGGCTACGCCTCGGACATCACCCGCACCTTCCCGGTCAACGGCCGCTTCAGCGGCGCCCAGCGCGAGCTGTACGAGGTGGTGCTCGCTGCGCAGCGCGAGGCGATCGCAGCGGTCAAGCCGGGCAAGGCGTGGAACGAGCCGCACGACGCGGCGGTGCGCGTGCTCGCGCAGGGCATGCTCGACCTGAAGCTCCTCTCCGGCTCGCTCGACGCGGTCCTCGAAAAGGAAACCTACAAGCGCTTCTACATGCACCGCACCGGGCACTGGCTCGGCCTCGACGTGCACGACGCCGGCGAATACAAGCACGGCGGCAAATGGCGCGCGCTAGCGCCCGGCATGACGCTCACAGTGGAACCCGGGCTGTACGTGCGCCCCGCCGGCGACGTGCCGGCGCCTTTCCACAACCTCGGCGTGCGCATCGAGGACGATGTGGCCGTGACCGAGAGCGGCTGCGAGGTCATCACCGCCGAGGCGCCCAAGACCGTGGACGACATCGAAGCGCTGATGCGCGATGCCCGCGGCCGCAGCTGATGTCCTGATTCGCGGCGCGGGGCCGGTCGGCTGCGCGCTGGCGCTCGCGGTCGCGCCGTCGAATCTAAAAGTAAAAGTACTCGAAAGAAAATCCGGTGCTGCCGGCTTTCGCCCGATCACGCTGTCGTACGCCAGCCGCCTGATCCTGGAGCGCCTCGGCGTCTGGGACGAGCTCGCCGTGACGCCGATCCAGACCATCCTCGTCTCTCAGGCCGGCGGCTTCGGCCGTACGCAGATGGAAGCGTCCGACGCGGGTGTTCCCGACCTTGGATATGTGCTCGACTATTCGGTGCTCGCTGCGGCTCTACGGGCTCATGCGGCGGACCTCGTCACTGAGGAGGAAACGCAGGCGCGCTGTACCGTGCACGCCGAAGGCGTGGCGCGGGATGCAGAGGAAGTCCGATATGCACAGGACGCGGTCGTGGCGCTGGTGCGGACCGAGCCCCCTGCCCAGGCTGCCGCGTTCGAGCGCTTCACTGCCGAAGGTCCGCTCGCCCTGCTGCCGCTCGCCGGCCGCTACGCGATGGTCTGGAGCGCCAGCCCGCAGCGGGCGGCGCAGCTTGCCGGCATGCCGGAAGCGGACTTCCTGGCAGCGCTTGCGGCCGCCGCCGGCCGGCGTCCCGGCCGGCCGCTCGGCGTCGAGCAGCGCGCGGTGCATCCGCTCGCGCTGCGCGTGCGCGCGGCGCGCGTCGAAGCGCGCTCGGTCTACATCGGCAATGCGGCGCAGACGCTGCATCCGGTCGCCGGCCAGGGCCTGAACCTCGGGCTGCGCGATGCGTGGGAGCTAGCGCAGATGTGGCTCGACGCGCAAGACCCGGGCGACGCGGCGTTGCTCGCGCGCTACGCCGCGCGGCGCCGCCTCGACGCCGCCGCAACTATCCGCGCCACCGACTGGATGGCAAAGGGGTTTGTCGGCTCCAATCCGCTGTCGCGCCTCGCGCGCGGCGCGGCGCTGACGGCGCTCGACGTGCTGCCGGGCCCGCGCCGCTTCTTCGCGCGGCGCATGATTTACGGTCCTTCCGCGCTGCCGTAAAAGTTTCGCGATAAAATCCCCCTCCCCCATGAAGATCGGCGCCCATCAGCTGCGCAACGGCTTGCTCGTCGCTCCGATGGCCGGCATTACCGATCGTCCCTACCGGCGCATCGCGCGCCGCATGGGCGCCGCGCTCGCGGTATCCGAAATGATTTCGTCGCGGCCCGAGCTGCGCGAGTCGCGCAAGACGCGGCTGCGGCAGGACCATGCCGGCGAGGCCGGCCCGATCTCGGTGCAGATCGCGGGCGGCGAGCCGCAGATGCTGGCGGAAGCCGCGCGCTACAACGCAGCGCTGGGCGCCGACATCATCGACATCAACATGGGCTGCCCGGCGAAGAAAGTCTGCAACGCCCAGGCCGGCTCGGCGCTGCTCGCGGACGAGGCGCTGGTCGCGCGCATCCTCGAGGCGGTGGTCGCCGCGGCCGGCGTGCCGGTGACGCTCAAGATCCGCACCGGCCCGGCGCCCGAGCGGAAGAACGCGGTGCGCGTCGCGCGCATCGCCGAGGCCGCCGGCGTGCAGGCGCTCGCGATCCATGGCCGCACCCGCGCCTGCATGTTCGCGGGCCGCGCCGAGTACGACACCATCGCCGAGGTGAAATCGCAGGTGCGCATCCCGGTGATCGCCAACGGCGACGTCAGCACGCCGGAGGAAGCGAGGCGCGTGCTCGACGCGACCGGCGCCGACGGCATCATGATCGGCCGCGCCGCGCAAGGCCGGCCGTGGCTGTTCAGAGCGATCGCCCGCTACCTGGAAAGCGGCGAGCGCCTGCCCGCGCCGGAGCTGCCCGAAATCGGTGCGCTGCTGGTCGAGCACCTGGAGGGCCTGTACGACCTGTACGGCGAAGAGCAGGGCGCGCGCATCGCGCGCAAGCACATCGGCTGGACGGTCCGCGACCTGCCCGGCGGCGAGGCATTCCGCGGCGAGGTGGTGAAGCTCGCCGGCGCGCGCGAGCAGCACTCCGCAGTGAACGACTATTTCGCTAAACTCGCCGCATGAGCCGAAGCAACGAGCTCGCCGACTGCGTGAAGCGCTCCCTCGAGCGCTACTTCAAGGACATGGACGGCGAGAAGCCCACCTCGATCTACGAGATGGTGCTGAAGAACATCGAGAAGCCGATGATCGAGACGGTGCTCGGCAAGGCGAACGGCAACCAGACGCTCGCCGCGGAGATGCTCGGCATCAACCGCAACACTCTGCGCAGCAAGATGCAGCAGCTGCGCATCAAGGGTTAGCGCCCAACTTAGTGGGGAAAATCCAGCGGGCCCTGATCAGCGTCTCGGAGAAGTCAGGCGTCATTGACTTCGCCCGGGCGCTTGCCGCCCGCGGCGTGCAGATCCTCTCCACCGGCGGCACCGCCCAGCTGCTCGCCAAGGAAGGCATCGCCGTGACCGAGGTCTCGGCGCACACCGGCTTCCCCGAGATGCTCGACGGCCGCGTCAAGACCCTGCATCCGAAAATCCACGGCGGGCTGCTGGCGCGGCGCGACGACCCGGCGCACATGAAGGCGCTGCAGGCGGCCGGCATCCCGCCGATCGACCTGCTGGTGGTCAACCTGTACCCGTTCCAGGCCACGGTCGCCGATCCGGACTGCCGCTTCGATGACGCAGTGGAGAACATCGACATCGGCGGTCCGGCGATGCTGCGCGCCGCGGCGAAAAACCACGCCGGGGTGGCGGTGGTCGTCGATCCCGCCGATTATCGGCTGGTCCTTGAAGAAATCGCTTCTTCGGGTAACGTTTCGGACGCCACGCGCTTCTACCTGGCGAAGAAGGTATTCGCGCATACGTCGGCGTACGACGGCGCGATCGCGAACTACCTGACCTCGCTGGACGCGAGCCGCAAGCGCGGCGAGTATCCCGAGACGCTCAGCCTGCAGTTTCGCAAGGTCCAGGATCTGCGCTATGGTGAAAACCCGCACCAGAGCGCCGCGTTCTATCGCGACGATCGCCCGCTTCCCGGATCCCTCGCCGGCTACCGGCAGGTGCAGGGCAAGGAGCTCTCCTACAACAACATCGCCGACGCCGACGCGGCGTGGGAATGCGTGAAGACCTTCGCCGAGCCGGCGTGCGTCATCGTCAAGCACGCCAACCCCTGCGGCGTGGCGGTCGCGGCGAGCCTCGTCGAAGCCTACGACAAGGCCTTCAAGACCGATCCCACTTCCGCCTTCGGCGGCATCCTCGCCTTCAACCGCGCGCTGGACGCCGCCACCGCCGAGGCGGTGTGCAAGCAGTTCGCCGAGGTGGTCATCGCGCCCCGCCTCGAGCCCGCGGTCAAGGAAGTCTTCGCGAAAAAGGCGAACGTGCGCGTGCTCGAGATACCGCTCGCCCATGAAGTCCAGGCGCACGACTACAAGCGAATCGGCGGCGGCCTGCTCGTGCAGACCACGGACTTTCACCCGCTGGAAAGGAAGTCGCTGAAAGTGGCGACGAAGAAGCAGCCCACCGAGTCGCAGTGGAGCGACCTGCTCTTCGCCTGGCGCGTGGCGCAATACGTCAAGTCGAACGCCATCGTGTTCTGCGGCGGCGGCATGACCCTCGGCGTCGGCGCCGGCCAGATGAGCCGCGTCGACAGCGCCCGCATCGCCTCGATCAAGGCGGCGAATGCCAGGCTCGAGCTGAAGGGCTCGGTGGTGGCCTCGGACGCGTTCTTTCCGTTCCGCGACGGCCTCGACGTGGTGGTCGATGCCGGCGCCGCGGCCGTGATCCAGCCCGGCGGCAGCATGCGCGACGACGAGGTCATCGCGGCGGCGGACGAGCGCGGCGTGGCAATGGTGCTCACCGGCGTCCGGCACTTCCGCCACTGACATGAAACTCCTCGTGATCGGAGCGGGTGGACGCGAGCACGCTCTCGCCTGGAAGCTCGCGCAGAGCCCGCGCGTGCAGAAGGTGTACGTGGCGCCCGGCAACGGCGGCACCGCCACCGAAGAAGGACTGGAGAACGTCGAGCTCTCGAAGGTCGACGATCTCGTCGCTTTTGCGAAGAAGAACGACGTCTACCTGACTGTAGTGGGACCCGAAGCGCCGCTCTCGGCCGGGGTGGTCGACGCCTTCCAGGCCGCCGGCCTGAAAATCTTCGGGCCGACGAAGGCCGCCGCGCAGCTCGAGGCCTCGAAGGATTTCGCCAAGTCGTTCATGGTGCGCCACAAGCTGCCGACCGCCCTGCACCGCACGTTTACGGATGCCGCGGAAGCCAAGGCCTTCGTGGGCAAGCGCGGCGCGCCGATCGTGGTGAAGGCCGACGGCCTGGCCGCCGGCAAGGGCGTGGTCGTGGCGACCAGCGTGCAGGAGGCGTCCGACGCGATCGACGCCATGCTCACGCAGAACAAGTTCGGCGAGGCCGGCGCGCGCGTGGTGATCGAGGAATTCCTCGAAGGCGAGGAAGCGAGCTTCATCGTGATGTGCGACGGCACGCACGTCCTGCCGCTCGCCACCAGCCAGGACCACAAGCGCCTGAAGGACGGCGACCAGGGGCCCAACACCGGCGGCATGGGCGCGTATTCGCCGGCTCCGGTCGTGACGCCGAAGATCCACTCGCGCGTCATGCGCGAGATCATCCTGCCGGCGGTGCACGGCATGGCGAGCGACGGCGTGCCTTATACCGGCTTCCTCTACGCCGGGCTGATGATCGACAAGGCCGGTAACCCGAAGACCCTCGAGTTCAACTGCCGCATGGGCGACCCGGAGACGCAGCCGATCATCCTGCGCCTGAAGTCCGACCTGCTCGACCTGGTGGAGCACGCGGTGGGCGGCAAGCTCGACCAGGTCGAAGCCGAATGGGACCGGCGCTCCGCCCTCGGAGTGGTGCTCGCGGCGCACGGCTATCCCGATGAGCCGCGCAAGGGCGACGCGATCTCCGGCCTGCCCAAGCCGTCGGACGACTGCCGCGTGTTCCACGCCGGCACCAGGCTCGACGGCAAGAAGCCGGTCACCAATGGCGGCCGCGTTCTTTGCGTCACGGCCCTCGGCGATTCGGTGCGCATGGCGCGCACCCGGGCCTACGAGGTGATCGACGGCATCCGCTTCGACGGCATGCAGTACCGCAAGGACATCGGCCACCGCGCGCTGAAAAGAAAGTGAACGTCCTCGACTACTTCAGCGGGCTGCAGCACAGAATCGTCTCCGCCCTTGAAGTGCTAGATGGAAAGCCATTCGCCGCCGACGCCTGGAAGCGTCCGGAGGGCGGCGGCGGCGTGAGCCGCATCCTCGAGGAAGGAAACCTGTTCGAGCGCGGCGGCGTCAACCTCTCGCACGTGCAAGGCGACAGGCTGCCGCCGTCGGCCACCGCCTCGCGCCCGCAGCTGGCCGGCAAGCCCTGGGAGGCGATGGGCGTCTCTCTCGTCCTGCACCCGCGCAACCCGTATTGCCCTACCGTGCACCTCAACGTGCGGTTCTTCCAGACGAAGGAGGAAACGCCGACCTGGTGGTTCGGCGGCGGCATGGACCTCACGCCGTACTACGGCTTCGAGGAAGACGCGCGCCATTTCCACGCCGCCTGCCGCAAGGCTGCAGGCGAGCACTATCCGCGCTTCAAGAAGTGGTGCGACGAGTACTTCCACATCAAGCACCGCAACGAGCCGCGCGGCATCGGCGGGCTGTTCTTCGACGACTTCGCCGAGGGCGGCTTCGACAAGTCCTTTGCGCTGGCGCAGTCGGTCGGCGACCATTTCCTCGCCGCCTACGTTCCGATTCTTGAAAAGAGAAGAACTATTTCCTTCGGCGAGCGCGAAAGGGCGTTCCAGGCCTACCGCCGCGGGCGCTACGTCGAGTTCAACCTAGTTTATGACCGCGGTACGCTGTTCGGCCTGCAGTCCGGCGGGCGGACGGAATCCGTACTGATGTCCCTGCCTCCGGTGGTATCGTGGCGCTACGACTGGAGACCCGAGCCCGGCTCACCCGAAGAGAGCCTGTATCGGGAATTCCTCAAACCTCGCGACTGGATCTAGCATGCGCCCCCTGCACCGCCTGTACTTCTCCCTCGCCATGCTCGCGCTTGTCGCCTGCGGCTCTTCCGAGCCGGTCACCGAAGCCGACAAGGCCCTGTTCCTGCGCGTCGCAGACCTCGCCGAGTTCGGCGTGCGCTATGCGAACCCCGAAGCCGGAGAGACATTCTCCAAGGCGAAGCAGGCCGACGGCTCCTACGAGCTGACTTACAAATTCGAGAGCAGCGGCGAGCAGAGGCCGCTCTACCTCTATAGCACGGTGAACGTCGGCCGCAAGCCATCCGACGCGGGGATGGCCGAGAGCGCGGACAAAGTCGGGCTGCTGGTCGCCTTCAGGAAAAACGGAGTGGAAGAGCGAGAGGTCGGCGGCGTGCGCACCGGCAAGCTGGTGCTGCTGATGAAAGGCGACGTACCGGTCGGTAACGTCTTCACGCTGCGCGAAGGCGACCGCAGCCAGCTCCTGGTTCTTTCCGGCATGTACGTGAAAGACGCCGCCATCTGGCAGAAGCTGATGGGCCCGAAGCTCGATCTGCTGGCGCGCTACAGCGCCGCCAAGAGCTGACCTAGGGCAGTTCCGCGGCGCGCCGGTAGTGCCGCTGGGCGTCAGCGGGCTGCCCGACACGCTCGGCCAGCCGGGCGAGATCCAGGTGCGCGGCGCGGCCTTCCTCGAACGCGAGGCTCGCCTCGAGAAAACTGCGCGCCTTGCCCCACAGCTCGGCCTGCGTGCAGAGCCGGCCGAGGGTGGCGAGAAGCTGCGCGTCCCGCTCGTGATCGAGGAGCCAGCGCTCGGCGCGCTCGATGCGCGCCCGCGCCTCGGCATTGAGCTGTTCGCTGTCCATCCGCTCCGGCAGCTGGCCGTACAGGGCGACGAGCTGCGGCGACCATTCGGCGTCGAGCGCGGCTTCTATGATCTGGCGCGCCATCGCCGCGCGGCCGAGCTTGGTGGCCTGCTGCGCCGCCGCCGCGGCGATGCGCGGCTGCGTGCGATCCGCGTCCGGCACGCTGCGCCAGCGGCGCTCGAGCGTGGAGACCTCGGCGGAGGCGCGGCGCAGCAGCTCCACCGTCGCCTGCACCTTGTATTCCTCGGCCAGCGCCGGGGCGATCGCGTCGCGTTTGGCGAGCTGCGCCGACAGGCGCAGCACCTCGTCCCAATCGCCGCTGCCGCGCTCGGCGCGCAGCAGCATCCGGCTGGTAGCGATATGCCTCGGGCCGGCGCCGTGCAGGCTGCGCAGCGCGTCGCGCGCCGTACCGTAGTCGCGGTCCTCCAGCGCGAGCTCGGCGCGGCTGACCAGGCGGGCGGCCAGCGCGCTCTCGCCGGTGCCTTCGGCGCGCTCGAGCCACTGTTCGCGGCGATCGAAGGCGCGCAGCTGGTGCGCCGCCCGCGCGGCGAGCAGCGCGGCCACGCCGGCCGCCTGCCCGCCCTCGAACGCCTCGGCTGCTTCCTTCTCGGCGCGCGAATAGCGCCCCTCGTAATAGGCCTGCAGCGCCGCGGCGAGGGCGGCATGCGCCCGCTCGCGGCGGCGCCGCTGCCGGAAGGCGCGCACGTAGGCAGGGAGCGAGAGCGCGTGCGAGAGCAGCCTGAACAGCGCGTAAAGACCGGCGAACGCGGCGAGCAGAACGATGACGAAAAAGACCATCGACATCTCGACGCGCCACGGCGGGTATACGAACAGGGCGTAACCGGCATCGACGCGGCCGACGATCGCGAAGGCAACCGCTGCCGCGAACACCACCAGCAGCCACACCAGCGCTTTCATCCGGCCTTCCCCGGCGCACGCTCGCGCCGGGACTTGTAGCCGCGCACCGCGTCGAGGCTCTCCGAGATGGTCGGCATCTCGAAGCTGACCGATGCAGCGGCCAGGCCTTTCAGCTGCGCCAGCGCATCGACCGTCTGCTTCGCGCGCGGGTCGAAATAGCGCTGGATCCAGGCCTGCGCGGCGCGCAGGTCCTCGCGGTAGCCGGCTTCGTCGCGCGTCAGCAGGGACATGCGCGCATTCAGCAGCCGCAGCCGCAGGTTCTCGCGCAGGAAATAGGCCTGGGTGGGCGGCAGCAGGGGCGGCTCGGGCGCGCCGATCTGCCGCACCACCACCATCTGCCGCAGCTCGCCCCATACCTCGGCGCCGAGCCGCGACAGAAAGCCCGGCTCGGCGGCGGCGCTCTTCTGCGCCGCCGGCCGCTCGGCGCGCTCGTCGAAGGCGAGCGGCAGCGTATCGACGCCGGCCACCAGGCCGTCGAGCTTCATGCTCATGGCGGGCATGTCGATCGCCGGCAGGGACTTGAGCCGCTCGATGTCGCGCGTCAGCGCGCGCTTGATGGGCACGAACTGCGGCCGGTCGGTGCGCGCGAGGCGGGCTTCGGCGAGCTGCAGCGCCAGCAGCGCGGCGCGCACGTTGCCGGCGAGCTGCAGCTGCTGCGAGGCGATGGCAAGCACCTGCTCGATCTCGGCCAGCTGCCACTCGTCGCGATTGCGCGACAAGTCGGCATAGAGCGCCTCGAGCGCGAGCTGCTGGCTCTGCGATTCGGCGAGGCGCGCCTCGAGCGCGGCCACTCGGGCCTGCGAGGCGAGCACCGTGTCCTGGGCGCCGCGCGCCATGGCAGTCGCTTCGCGCGCCACGCTTTCCGCCGCGCGCAGCCGGCTCGCCATTTCCTCCTGCGTGCCGCTCAGGCGCTGGCGAACGTCGATCCAGTAGAGCGTCGCCAGCCCGGCGGCGAGGGCCACCGCAAGCAGCACCAGGCGCCACGCCCTCGTCGCGCCGGGCGGCTGCTTCGCGGCGGGTTCGTTTGCCTCGGTCATGGGACTTTGAAGTATGCCACCAGCGCGGCGAGCATTTCATCGTCTCCCGGCCCGGCGACCAGCGCTTCGCGCGCGCCGCGGCGCCGCGCCTCGTCGGCGACGCGCGGGTGCGGCACGAAGAGCGGCACGCTCGCCAGCAGATCGCGCTCGAGCATGGCGAACAGGTTGGCCAGGCCCTCTGCGGACGACACCGTCACGGCGTGCAGCTTTCCCGCGCGCCACGTCGCCACCAGCGCCGACGGGTCGCTCCGCGGCCGCACCCGTCGATAGCATTCGATGTAATCGACGGCGGCGCCACGGGCGCGCAGGCCCTCGGCCAGCACCTCGCGCCCGCCTTCGCCGCGAAAGATGCCGATGCGCCGGCCCGCCACTTCCCGCAGCTCGGGTACGCCGAGCAGCGCTTCGCTGTCGGCGCCGTCCGGCGCGATGACGCCTTCGACGCCGTTGCGCTCGAGCTCGCGCCGCGTGCCCTGGCTGAGCGCGACCATTTTCGGCCGACCGGACAGAAGCTTGAGCCCCTGGCGCACGGCGGTCGGGCTGATGAAGACGGCGATGTCGAGCCCCGCAGGAACCGACGCCGCCAACGGCTCGATCTCGATCGCCGGGAACAGGAACGCCTTGCCGCCCGCGCCTTCGATCAGCCCGGCCAGCCCCGGCGCTAGCGCGGCGGGCCGCGTGACTGCCACGCCTTTACCCTTGAGGCTCACTTCAACAGGTCGAGGGCGCCCTGGCGGCGCAGGTCCTCCGCCGCCTGCTCGCCCAGCGCCTCCGGATTCGCCGCGGCGCCCGATACATCGGCACGCGCGACGCGCTTGCCGTCTGGCGCCGCAACCAGGGCGCGCAGCCGCATGCGCGGACCGTCCGGCGACGCCGCATGTTCCGCAAAGGCGCCGAGCGGGATGGTGCAGCTGCCGCCGAACGCGCGGCTCACCGCCCGCTCGGCCCGCACGCACAACGCGACTGCGGGGTCGGCGAGCGGAGCGAGCAGCGCGGCGACGTCGCCGCGCGAGGCGAGGCATTCGATGCCGAGGGCGCCCTGGCCAGGCGCCGGCAGACTGTCTTCCGGCTCGATGCGCGAGCGGATGCGGCCCGCCAGGCCGAGCCTCACCAGCCCGGCAACCGCCAGGATGATCGCGTCGTACTCGCCCCGATCGAGCTTCGCGAGCCGCGTCTCGACGTTGCCGCGCAGGAGCTTGGCCTCCAGCGCGGGATAGCGCTCCAGGATCTGCGCGGCCCGCCGCAGGCTCGAGGTGCCGACGATGCCTTCCGCGGGAAGGGCATTCAGCGATTCGTATTTGTTGGAAACGAAGGCGTCACGCGGGTCCTCGCGTTGCAGGATGGCGGCGATGGCGAAGCCCGGCGGCAGGTCGGCCGGCAGGTCCTTCATCGAATGCACCGCGATCTGCGCGCGGCCGTCGGCCAGCGCGTTCTCCAGCTCCTTGACGAACAGCCCCTTGCCGCCGACCTTGTCCAGGCGCTGATCGAGCAGCTCGTCGCCGCGCGTGGACATCGGCAGCAGCGCGACCTGCAGGCCTGGGTGCTGCTTCTCGAGGCGGCCCTTGACGTGCTCCGCCTGCCAGAGCGCGAGCCGGCTGCGGCGCGTGGCGATGACGAGGTGTTTCATTTGTCGGCGATCAGCTCGCGCACCGCCGGCCACTGGCGGCGGCTCACCGGCAGCTTTTCGTCGATGCCGTGCAGCAGCACCAGCCATTGCGCCTCTTCATCGCCGGGATTGCGCTCGAAACCGCGGACCGCGCTGCGCGCGACGAGGCAGTTGCGGTGGATGCGCACCAGGCGACCGGCGAACTCCTTCTCAAGGGCGACCAGCGGCTCCTCGATGAGGTGCTCGCGCGCGGCCGTGCGCACGGTTACATACTTCTGCTCCGCCCGCAGGAACAGGATGTCGCGCACCGGCACCAGGGCGATCCGGTTGCGCTCGACTACCGACAGGTACTCGCGCGCCTCCTGCGCCGCGGCGGCGAGCTGCTCTCGCGCCGGTGCAGCCGCGGCCATAGCCTTCTTGAGCGCCGCGGCGAGGCGCGCCGCGCGCACCGGCTTCAGCAGGTAGTCGATGGCGTTCAGCTCGAACGCCTCCACCGCGTGACGATCGTGCGCGGTGATGAACACGACCGCCGGCGGGCGCTCGAGGCCGGCCAGGTGCCGCGCCAGCTCGAGCCCGCCCATGCCGGGCATGTGGATGTCGGCGAGCAGCACCTGGGCGCCGCTTGCCGGGACTCTTTCCAGCGCCTCCATGCCGTGGCGCGCCTCGCCGACCACGCTGGTCGGCACCTCGCCGGCGATGTCGCCCAGCAGCTCCTTCAGCCGGTCGCGCGCCGGTTCTTCGTCGTCCGCGATGAACACGCGCAGGCTCAAGCAGTTTCAGTCCTGTAGGGAATCTCGATCTCGATCCGGAAGCGCGCCTGGTCGATCGAGGTGCGGATGCGCGCTTCGGCGTCGAAGAATAGCAGCAGGCGCTCGCGGATGTTGTCGAGCGCCATGCGGTTGCCTGCACGCCTCTGCTGCTCCTCGATGTAGGGATTCTCGATGCGCGCCAGGACGCGGTCGCCGCGGCGCTCGATGCGCACCAGGACCGCTCCGGGCCCGGTGCCCGGCTCGACGCCGTGGTGCACGGCATTCTCGAGGAGCGGCTGCAGCACCAGCGGCGGCAGCAGCGCGTCGCCGGGGGCGGCATCGAGCTCCCACGTGATCTGCAGCCGCTCGCCCAGGCGCAGCTGCTCGAGCTCGGCGTAGCGCTGCAGCAGCTCGATCTCCTCCGACAGGTGCACGAACTGCCGCGGCTCCGACATCAGGGTGCGGAACAGGTCCGCCAGGTCCTCCAGCGCGCGCTCGGCGCGCTTCGGGTCGCGGCGCACGAGCGACAGCACCATGTTCAGGCTGTTGAACAGGAAGTGCGGCCGGATGCGCGCCTGCAGAGCCTGCAGCCGCGCTTCCGCGAGCGCCGGCGAATAGGCTTTCGACAGCAGCCGGAAATAGGCGAGCAGCGCTATCGCGGCGAGCGCGCCGAGCGCGAGCATGCGCGCGAAATCCTGCGGCACGCCGATCACCATGCCGAGCGCCGCGCGCGCCGCCACGGTGAGCGCCAGCACGATCGCGAGCACCGCTATGCAGCCCTGCCAATAAGGCAGCCGTCCGAGCAATGCGGAGCCGGCCGCGAGCACCAGGATGCAGGCGAGCAGCAGCGGCTCGAGCACGGTGGCGCTCTCCACGAACAGGTCGGCCGCCTGCGCGACGTCGCGCGCCATCAGCAGCGCGGCGACGATCGCGCCGAGGTTCACGGCGAGCAGCACGCGCGCCATCACTCCCAGATTGCGGAAGTCCGGCAGAACATCGGAATGGGCGTTTTGCCTTATACTCGGCATACTTAGGGGGCGGTGTTGAGCCGCATTCTCAAACTATGCCGAAGAAGGCGCAACCCTGGTCCGGCCGCTTCGCGCAGCCCGTCGACGAGCAGGTCAAGCGCTTCACCGCTTCCGTCTCGTTTGACCAGAGGCTGGCGCAGCACGATATCGCGGCTTCGCTAGCCCACGCGAGCATGCTCGCTGCCCGCGGCATCATAAGCCGGAAAGATCTTTCTCTAATCAAGAAAGGAATGGGAAAGATCGCGCGCGAGATCGCGGCCGGCACTTTCGCATGGTCGCTCGACGCCGAGGACGTCCACCTCAACATCGAGAAGCGCCTGACCGCGCTGGTCGGCGAGGCCGGCAAGCGGCTGCATACCGCGCGCTCGCGCAACGACCAGGTAGCGACCGACATCCGCCTCTGGCTGCGCGACGAAATCGACGCGCTGCTCGGCCTGCTGGCCGGGCTGGAGCGCGCGCTGGTTGCGCAGGCGGAAAAGCATGCGGCCCTGATCATGCCCGGCTTCACCCATCTGCAGGTGGCGCAGCCGGTGACCTTCGGCCACCACCTGCTCGCGTATTTCGAGATGCTGGAACGCGACCGCGAGCGGCTGCTCGATTGCAGGAGGCGGGTGAACCGCCTGCCGCTGGGGGCCGCCGCCCTAGCCGGAACCAGCTTCCCGATCGACCGGGCGCGCGTCGCGCGCGAGCTCGGCTTCGAGGCGGTCAGCGGGAATTCGCTCGACGCGGTGTCCGATCGCGACTTCGCGATCGAGTTCTGCGCCTGCGCCTCGCTCATGATGGTGCACCTCTCGCGCCTGTCGGAAGAGCTGGTGCTCTGGGCGAGCCCGCGCTTCGGCTTCGTGCGGCTGCCCGACGCCTATTGCACCGGCTCGTCGATCATGCCGCAGAAGAAGAACCCCGACGTGCCGGAGCTGGTGCGCGGCAAGACCGGCCGCGTGTTCGGCAGCCTGACGGCGCTGCTCACGCTGATGAAGGGCCAGCCGCTCGCCTACAACAAGGACAACCAGGAAGACAAGGAGCCGCTCTTCGACGCGGTCGATACGCTGAAGGACTGCCTCGCGCTGTGCGCGGGGCTCATCGCCGGAATGCAGCCGGTGCCGCGCGCGATGCGCGCCGCAGCGCTCGAGGGCCATGCCACCGCCACCGACCTTGCCGACTACCTGGTGCGCAAAGGCGTCGCGTTTCGCGATGCGCACGAAATCGTCGCTCGCGCCGTGCGCGAGGCCGAGCGGATGGAGGTCGACCTTTCCGCTCTTCCGCTTTCGACCTTGAAGGGCTTCTCGAAGCACATCGGCGCCGACGCGAAAAAGGTCCTCACGCTGGAAGGCTCCGTCGCGGCGCGCAGCCACTTCGGCGGCACCGCTCCCGCGCAGGTACGCGCCGCGGCGGCGCGCGCCCGGAAGCGCCTCGGCCGCTGATGGAGCGCGGCGGCCTGACGCAGATCGGGAAGTACCCGGTGCTGCGCAAGCTGGCCGAGGGGGCGACCTCGGAGGTCTACCTCTGCAACGACCCGTTCAACAGCCGCGACGTCGCGATCAAGGTGGCGTTCCCCGAGACGTTCCAGGATCCGGAGCGCGGGCGCCTGTACCGCAAGCTGTTCCTGACCGAGGCATCGCTCGTCGGCAAGCTCTCGCACCCGCACATCTGCCAGATCTACGACGCGGTGGCCGACGAGAAGCTCTCCTACATCGTCATGGAGTACGTCGGCGGCGGCACGCTCGAGCGCTTCGCGCGGCCCGAGGCGCTGCTGCCGGTCGACCAGGTGGTCGAGATCGGCTTCAAGTGCTGCCGCGCGCTCGAGTTCGCGCACAAGCTCGGCATCACGCACCGCGACATCAAGCCGGCCAACATCCTGCACCTCGAGGGCACCGAGGTTAAGGTCACCGACTTCGGCGCCGCGCTGATCGCCACCTCGCGCGACACCACGCAGGTGAGCGCCATCGGCTCGCCGGCCTACATGTCGCCCGAGCAGGTGAAGGAGCACCCGCTCGACCACCAGACCGACATCTACTCGGTCGGCGTGGTGATGTACCACCTGCTCACCGGCCGGCTGCCGTTCCAGGCGATCAACAACTTCAGCCTGATCTACCAGATCACCAACGTCGACCCCGAGCCGCCCTCGTCCTACCGGCCGGAGATCTCGCCGGCGATCGACGCCATCGTGCAGCACGCGATGGCGAAGGATCTGGGCGACCGCTACCGCAGCTGGGAGCAGTTCTCGCTCGATCTCGCCGAGGCCTCGCGCGACGCGCGCCTGCAGGCCCACAAGACGCAGGAGTTCGAGGACTCGGACAAGTTCGAGACGCTGCGCAAGCTGCCGTTCTTCCGCCACTTCTCCGACGCCGAGCTGTGGGAAGTGGCGCGCATCTCGGCCTGGCGCCATGCCGCCGCCGGCGAGCAGCTGATGCGCGAAGGCGAGGCCGGCGACTTCTTCTGCGTGCTCGCCGACGGCCAGGTCAAGGTGACGAAGAAGGGCAAGCTGCTCAACCTGCTGCGCACCGGCGAGCCGTTCGGCGAGATGGCCTACCTTTCCAAGCAGGACGAGCCGGTGCGCGGCGCCGACGTCACGGTGATGACCGACGCCGACATCATCTCGGTGCCGACCGGCATGCTGGCGCAGGCCTCCGACGCCTGCCGGCACAAGTTCGACCGCGCCTTCATGGAGATCCTGGTCGAGCGCCTGTCGATGGCCAACCTGCGCCTGTCGGGCGTCTAGGCCGGCGGGGCGCGCGGTGGAGCAGATCGCCAACTATCCGGTGCTGAAGAAGCTGGGCGAGGGCGCCACTTCGGAGGTGTTCCTGTGCCAGGACCCGTTCCGCGGCCGCGAGGTCGCGGTCAAGAGGATTTTCCCGGAGACGCTGCGCGACCCGGCGCGCGGGCGCCTGTTCCGCAAGCTGTTCTTCACCGAGGCCTCGCTCGCCGGCAAGCTCGAGCACCCGCACATTGCCCAGATCTACGACGCCGGCATCGGCGAGGATTCCGGCTACATCGTCATGGAGTACGTGCCCGGCGGCACGATGGAGCGCTTCTGCGTGCCGGAGAACCTGCTGCCGATCGAGCAGACGGTCGAGATCGCGTTCAAGTCGGCGCGCGCCCTCGCCTACGCGCACGCACAGGGGGTCACGCACCGCGACATCAAGCCCGGCAATATCCTGTACGCCGCCTCGCCGACCGACGTGCGCCTGGGCGACTTCGGCCTGGCGCAGAAATTCAGCGCCGAGACGACGCAGATCACCGGTATCGGCTCGCCGGCGTACATGTCACCCGAGCAGGTGCGCGAGGAACTGGTCGACCACCGCACCGACGTCTACTCGCTGGGCGTGGTGCTGTACCAGCTGCTCACCGGCCAGCTGCCGTTCCGCGGCGCCAACAAGTACAGCATCATCTACCAGATCACCCAGCAGGACCCGCCGCCGCCCTCGTCGCTGCGCCGCGAGGTGCCGAGCACCCTCGACCGCATCGTGCGCCGCGCCATGCACAAGGACGCCGCCGCGCGCTACCAGAGCGGCGATGAGCTGGCGCAGGAATTGATCGACGCCCTGCGGGCCGGCCTCGGCGAGCCGCGCCGCGAGGAGTTCGGCGACGCGGACAAGTTCGCCGCGCTGCGCGCCATGACCTTTTTTACCCGCTTCACCGACCCGGAGCTGTGGGAAGTGGTGCGCATCGGCGCGTGGGAGCGCGCCGGCGCCGGGGCGCAGCTGGTGAACGAAGGCGAGCCGGGCGATTTCTTCTGCGTGCTGGTCGAAGGCGAAATGCGCGTCACCAAGAACAAGAAGCTGCTGTCGGTCCTCGGCCCCGGCGAATGCTTCGGCGAGATGGCGTATCTCTCGCTCTCGAGCCACGAGCGCGGCGCGTCGGTGCACGCCGGCAAGGACTCGCGCATCGTGCGCATCGGCGTGGCCGACCTGGAAAGCGCCTCGGCCGACTGCCGCAGCAAGTTCGACCGCGCCTTCATCGGCATCCTCGTCGAGCGCCTCAACCTCGCCAATACTCGGTTGACCTCGGGTTGAACGACGACTTCAAGCGGGTCCTGCAGATCGAGCAATCCGCGCGCGTGACCGGCGGTTGCATCCACGAGTGCTATCGCGTCTCCATAGGCGGCCAGGCCTTCTTTCTCAAGAGCAACGCGATCCGCCACGAGGACGCGTTCGCCGCGGAAGCCGACGGCCTTGCCGGCCTGCGCGAAGCGGGCTATCGCGCCCCGGCCCCGCAGTCGCACGGCGTGGCCGCCGGCCGCGCCTACCTGCTGATGGAATTTCTCGATCTGAAGGGGGCGGTCGATTTTCCCGCGCTCGGCCGCATGCTCGCCCAGGCGCACCGCAAGGTCGGCCCGAGCTTCGGCTGGGATCGCGACAACTACATCGGCGCCACGCCGCAGATCAATGCCTGGCGCGAGAACTGGTCCGAGTTCTGGTTCGGGCAGCGGATGCGTCCGCAGCTCGAGCTGGCAAACCGGAAGGGTTTCGACATCAAGAGCCCTTCGAACGATCTGCTGAACGGCCATCACCCGCAACCGTCCCTGCTGCACGGCGACCTGTGGAGCGGCAATGCAAGCTTCACGCCGCAGGGCCCGGTGGTTTTCGACCCGGCCGCGTACTACGGCGACCGCGAGGCGGACCTTGCTATGACGGAGCTATTCGGAGGATTCCCGCGGGAGTTCTACGACGCCTACAACCAGGCATTCCCGCTGCCGGCGGGCTACGAGCAGCGCAAGCACCTGTACAACCTCTACCACCTGCTGAACCACCTCAACCTGTTCGGCCGCAGCTACCTCGGCCAGGTCGAGGAGACGCTCCGCCTGCTGCGAAGCGTCTAGGCCGGGTTCTTTACTTCCAGCAGCTTCTGCAGCTCGCCGGACTGGTACATCTCGCGCATGATGTCCGAGCCGCCGACGAATTCGCCGTTGACGTAAAGCTGCGGGATGGTCGGCCAGTTGGCGTATTCCTTGATGCCCTGGCGGATCTCGTTGTCGGCGAGCACGTTGACGCTGTGGAACTGCTGCACGCCGCAGGCGTTCAGCACCTGCACGGCGAGCTGCGAGAAGCCGCACTGCGGAAACTGCGGCGTGCCCTTCATGAACAGCACCACCGGGTGGCTGGTGACCTGCTCGTGGATGCGTTGTCTGGTGTCCATGCGCGTCATTTTACCTTTCCGCCCGTGACCCTGGGGATGCGGGCCAGATCGGGCCAGTTCTCGATGTCTTCAAGCCCCTCCCGGTCGAGCACCTCGCGCACCGCCTGTTCCATCCCCATGCCGTGCTCTATGAGCAGGCGCCCGCCCGGCCGGAGGTGCCGGGCAGCCTCGCGGGCGATCTCCCTGATGCCGTCGAGGCCATCCACCCCCCCGACGATGGCGATCTGGGGCTCGAACCCCAGCTGCCTCAGGTGGTGGTCGCCGTCGGTCACGTAGGGGGGGTTCGCCACGATCACGTCGAAGCGCTCGCCGGCGAGCGGCTCCAGCCAGCTGCCGTGGCGAAAATCGATCTGCAGGCCGTGCCGCTCGGCGTTGCGCCGCGCCACCGCGAGCGCCGGAGCGCTCGAGTCGGTCGCCACCACGCGCGCCTGCGGCCGCTCCCGCTTGATGGCGATGGCGATCGCGCCGCTGCCGGTGCCGAGGTCGACCAGCGACGAAAATTCCAGCTGCAGGGCGAGGTCGACCAGCAGCTCAGACTCGGGACGCGGGATGAGCACCGCCGGATCCACGCTCAGCTCGATGCCGTAGAACTCCTGGCGGCCGAGGATGTAGGCCACCGGCTCGCCCGCTTTTCTCCTTTGCAGGTAGCCGAGAAAACGCGCTTCGGCCTCGGGGGCGAGCGCGCGCTCCGGAGAAGCCACGATCGTGGTCTGCGCGATTCCCGCGGCGGCGGCGAGCAGCAGCCTGGCCTCGCGCTGGTCGATGCCGCCCGCGCGCAGCGCGTCGGCGAGCGTCACGCGGCCTCTTCGGCGAGCTGGGTCAGCTGCTCGGCGAGGTGCTCGGCGGCGAGCGCGTCGAGCAGCTCGTCGAGCTCGCCATCCATGATGCGCTCGATCTTGTAGAGCGTCAGGTTGATGCGGTGGTCGGTGACCCGGCCCTGCGGGAAATTGTAGGTGCGGATGCGCTGCGAGCGGTCGCCCGAGCCGATCAGGGACTTGCGCGTGGAGGCGGTCTTCGCCTGCTGCTCGCTCACCTGCTTGTCGCGGATGCGCGCGGCGAGCACGCCCAGCGCTTTCTCGCGGTTCTTGTGCTGCGAGCGCGAGTCCTGGCACTCCACCACGATGCCGGTCGGCAGATGCGTGACGCGGATCGCCGAGTCGGTCTTGTTGACGTGCTGGCCGCCGGCGCCGGAGGCGCGGAAGGTGTCGATGCGCAGCTCCGCCGGGTTGAGCACCACCTCGTCGACCGCGTCGGCCTCGGGCAGCACCGCGACCGTGCAGGCCGAGGTATGGATGCGCCCCTGCGCCTCGGTCTCCGGCACGCGCTGCACGCGGTGGCCGCCCGACTCGAACTTGAGGCGCGAATAGGCGCCCTGCCCGGCGACGCGGATGATCACTTCCTTGTAGCCGCCGAGCTCCGAGTGGCTCTCGGAGATGATCTCGACCTGCCAGCGCTGGCGCTCGGCGTAGCGCATGTACATGCGGAACAGGTCGCCGGCGAACAGCGCCGACTCGTCGCCGCCGGCGCCCGCCCGGATCTCGAGGAACAGGTTGCGCTCGTCGTTCGGGTCCTTCGGCAGCAGCGCTTTCTGCAGCTCGGCCTCGAGCTGCTCCATGCTCGCGCGCGCGGCCTTCAGGTCCTCTGGCAGCTCGAGCTCGCGCGCCGCCTCGGCGTCGCCTTCGGTCTGCCGGTACTTCTGGTACAGCGCGACGACCTGCGAGGTCTCGGCATACTCGCGCGACAGCCGGCGATACGCGTCCATGTCGCGCGTGGCGGTCTCCGACGCGAGCTGCGTGTTCAAAACCTCCAGGCGCCCGACCAGGCTGTCGAGCTTGGCGCGCAGCGTGGCCTTCACTTGGTCTTCTTCAGCGCCTGCGTCGGGGCGTGCAGCAGCTTGTTGGTGAGGCCGTGCGAGAGCGAGTCGAGCAGCGCCGCCGGGTCCTCGCCGCGCGCCAGCGCCTTCAGCGCCCGCTCGAGCTCGAGGCGCCGCAGCTCCTCGGCCTGATCGCGCAGCTGGCGGATCAGCGGCACGCTGTCGCGCGCCTGCATCCAGTGCATGAACTGGCCGACCTGGGTCTCGATGATGGCTTCGGCCTGGGTGACCGCCGAGCGCCGCGAGTCGAGGTTGGCGGCGACGATCTCGCCCAGGTCGTCGACGGTGTAGAGGAACACGTCGTCGAGCTCGCCCGCCTCCTGCTCGATGTCGCGCGGCACGGCGAGGTCGACCATGAATACCGGCTTGCGGCGGCGCGCGCGAAGGGCGCGCTCGACCAGCCCCTTGCCGAGGATCGGCAGCGACGAGGCGGTGCAGGACACCACGATGTCGTGCTCGTGCAGGCTGCCGGCGAGGTCCTTCAGCTCGATCGCCTGGCCGCGGAAGCGGTGGGCCAGGCGCTGCGCGCGCTCGAGGGTGCGGTTCGCCACGGTGAGGCGCGCCGGCCCCTGCGCCGCGAAATGCGTGGCGCACAGCTCGATCATCTCGCCCGCGCCGATCAGCAGCACGCTCTGGTCCTTCAGGCTCGGGAAGATGCGCGCCGCCAGCTTGACCGCCGCGGCGGCCATGGAAACGCTGGTCGCGCCGACCTGCGTGTTGGTGCGCACTTCCTTGGCGACGGCGAAGCTGCGCTGGAAAAGCTTGTGCAGCACCGTGCCGAGCGTGCCGGCCGATTCGGCGGTGCGCGCCGCGTCCTTCATCTGGCCGAGGATCTGCGGCTCGCCGAGCACCATCGAATCGAGCCCGGAAGCGACGCGAAAGGCGTGGCGCACGGCCGATTCGGTGGGATAGGTATAGAGATAGGGCGCCAGCTCGTCGGGCGGCAGGCTGTGGTACTGGGCCAGCCAGCGTGCCGCTGCCGCCGGCTCCTCGCCGGCGAAGTACAGCTCGGTGCGGTTGCAGGTCGAAAGGATCGCCGCTTCGCGCGCCAGGCCGCGCGTGATGTCGCCCAGCGCCTCGCGCAGCCGCTCGACGTGGAATACGACGCGCTCGCGCACCGCGAGCGGCGCGGTCTGGTGATTGAGGCCGAGTGCGTAGAGGGAAGACATGCGGTCCCGTAGGGACCGCCGATTATACGGCCTTGAGCAGCGCCTCGATGCGCTCGCCCGGCACCGGCGGGCTGAACAGATAGCCCTGCGCCTGGTCGCAGCGCAGCAGGCGCAGCAGCTGCGCCTGCTGCTCCGACTCGACGCCCTCGGCCACGGTCTTCAGCCGCAGCGACTGCGCGAGCGAGATGATGATCGAGATGATGCTGGTGTCCTCCGACTTCTCGGTCATGCCGCGCACGAAGCCGCGGTCGATCTTCAGCGTGTCGACCGGCAGCCGGCTGAGATAGGCGAGCGAGGAGTAGCCGGTGCCGAAGTCGTCGAGCGCGATGTGCATGCCCGCCTCGCGCAGCGAGCGCAGCTTGCGGATGCTCTCGTCGACGTCGGTCATCAGCAGGCTCTCGGTGATCTCCAGGTCGATGCCGCCGCCGTCCTCGCCCGGGTCGCGCACCGCGCCGGCGATGTCCTGCACGAAGCTCTTGCGGCGCAGTTGCAGGGCCGACACGTTCACCGCGATGCGCGGCGCCATCAGCCCGCGCGCCTGCCAGCGCCGGTGCATGGCGGAGGCGGCGGTCACCGCCTGGCGTCCGGCCTCGAAGATCAGCCCGGTCTGCTCCAGCACCGGCACGAAGCGCGCCGGCGACACCAGGCCGCTCTCGCCGGCAGGCTGCCAGCGCATCAGCGCTTCGACGCCGACGATCTCGCGGCTGCCGATGTCGACCTTCGGCTGGTAGTGCAGGAACAGGTCGCCGTTGTCGACCGCCTTGCGCAGGCGGTTCTCGAGGTCGACCTGCTCGGAAACGCGCGCGTTGATCTGCGGCGCGTAGAACAGGTAGCGCTCGCCGGTCTCCTTGGCGCGCTTGAGCGAGGCCTCGGCGTTGCGGAACAGCGCGTCGGCGTCGGCGCCGTCGTCCGGATACACGGCGATGCCGGCCTTGGCGGCGAGGCGCAGCTCGCGGCCGTCGACCTCGAACGGCGCGCCGAAGAACCGGGCCGCGCTTGCCTCGAGGCGGCGCGCCACGTCCTCGACGCTCTGGATGTCGCGGAACATGAGGGCGAAGACGTCGTGCCCGAGGCGCGCCAGGCGGTGGATGTCGCCGGCCGAGTCGCGCAGGCGCTGCGCCACCTGCTGCAGCACGCGGTCGCCGATGTGCCGTCCGAGCGTGTCGTTGACCGCCTTGAAGCGCTCCAGGTCGATCAGCGCCAGCGCGAGCGGCGTGCCCGAGCGGCGCGCGCCGTCGATCGCCAGCGTCAGGCGCTCGTGGAACAGGGTGCGGTTCGGCAGGCCGGTCAGCACATCGTACAGGGCGAGGTAGCTGATGCGGTCCTGCTTGCCGATCAGCTCGAGCGCGAACGAGATGTTGGCGATCATCTCGGACAGCAGGCTCAGCTCCTCCTGGTCGAAGAAGCCGGCCTCGCGCGCGCGCAGCGTAACCAGGCCGGCGACACGCTTTTCGACTACTACGGGCAGCAGGGCGAGCGAGTAATTGCCTTTCGCCGTCAGCTCGGCGCGATTGGGGACGCGCTCGTCGGCCGCCAGGTCGTTGGAAACGACCGCCTGGCCGCTGCGCAGCGCCTTGGCGAGCAAGGTCTGAGCTCCCGCGGGATCGGCGTTGTAGGCATCGACCATCGCCTGATATCCGGCTGCATCCTCCTCGGTGGTGGCGACGATGAGCGCCTTGCCGGCGGCATCGATCTCGAGGATGCGCGCCAGGGTAAAGCCGCCGCGCGACACGGCGATGCGGCAGAACTCGTCGAACAGCAGGTTGCGCTCGCGGATGCGCACGATCGAGGAGTTGAGCGCGCCGAGCAGCTCGCGGATGCGGCTCAGGCGCTCGATGCGCGCGCGCTGCTCGACGCGCTGCGTAATGTCGCGCGTGATGCCGTCGATCCGCTCGACCGCGCCCTTGGCGTCGCGGATCTGGCGGCCGCGGTCGTTGACCCAGCGCACGCTGCCGTCGGGCCGCACGGTGCGGTACTCGATCTCGTATGCCTCGCCGCCGCGCACCTTCGCCCAGGCGGCGCGCACGCGCGGCTGGTCCTCGGCGTGCACCACCTCGATCCACAGGTTCTGGTTCTCGATGAACGCGTCCTGCGGCTGGCCGAAGATCTCGTTCGCCGCCGGGCTGACGTAGGTGATCTGGTCGGTCTGCGCGTCGACCGACCAGAGCATGTCGGGGAGCGAGGTGAAGATGCTGGTCAGCCGCTCGCGCGCCAGCTCCAGCTCGGCTTCGGTGCGCCGCTTGTCGCGCCGCGCGCGCGCCTCGGCGATGGCGCGCTCGACGGTGGCCGGCAGGCGCACCAGGTTCGACTTGAGGACGTAGTCGGTGGCGCCGTTCTTCAGCGCGCGGATCGCGTACTCCTCGCCGATGGTGCCGGAGACGAAGACGAACGGCACGTCGGGCACGATCTCGCGCGCTATGGCGAGCGCCGCCATGCCGTCGAAGCCCGGCATGGAGAAGTCCGACAGGATCACGTCCGGCGAGAACTCGCGCAGCGCCTCGCCGAACGATTCCTCGCTGTCGACCACCCGATGCGTAACGCGCAGGCCGGCGCGCTTCAGCTCCCGCACCTCGAGCTCGGCGTCGGAGGCGACGTCCTCGGTGAGCAGGACGCGGATGGTCGGCGCGGTCACTGCGGCACCCGGTTGGTGACCACCCAGTACAGGCCCAGGCGCGCCACCGTCTCGAGGAACGCGTCGAAGGCGACCGGCTTGACGATGTAGCTGTTGACGCCGAGGCGGTAGCTCTCGACCACGTCGCGCTCCTCGTTCGAGGAGGTCATCACCACCACCGGCACCGCCTTCAGCTCCGAGCTTTTTACCTTGCGCAGCACCTCGATGCCGTCCACCTTGGGCATCTTGATGTCGAGCAGCACCAGCTTGGGCGGCCGCGCCGGGTCGCGGCCGGCGTACTTGCCGGTGCAGAACAGGTACTCGAGCGCTTCCTCGCCGTCCTTGACCCAGTGCAGCTGGTTGGCGAGGTTGCGCTTGCGCAGGGCGCGCGTGGTCATCTCCGCGTCCTCCGGGCTGTCCTCGACCAGCAGGATCTCCATCTGCTCGAGCGCGCCCGTGCTCAAGCGGCCCCGCGCGGCAGCGAGAAATGGAAGCAGGCGCCCTCGCCCGGCTTGCTCTCGGCCCAGACTCGCCCGCCGTGGCGCGTCACCACGCGCTGCACGATGGCGAGGCCGACGCCGGTGCCGGGAAATTCCTCGGCCTTGTGCAGGCGCTGGAACACCCCGAACAGCTTGGCGGCATAGCGCGGATCGAACCCCACGCCGTTGTCGCGCACCCAGTAGACGCACTCTTCCGGATCGGCATGGCCGCCGATCTCGACGCGTGCGTCCGGCCGCTTGCCCGAGTATTTCAGGGCATTGCCAATCAGGTTGCTCCACACCTGGCGGATCAGCGACGGATCGGCGCTCGCCGGGGGCAGCGCGGCGATCTCCACCCGCGCGCCGCCGGCGCCGAGCTCATCCGCAACCTCGCGAGCGAGCGCGGCCATGTCGAGCGTCCTGCACGCCGGGCGCTGCCGGCCGAGGCGCGAGAACTCCAGCAGGTCGTCGATCAGCTGGCCCATGCGTTCGCCCGCCGCGCGCACGGTGGCGAGCAGGCGCCTGCCTTCGTCGTCGAGGCGCGCGGCGTAGTCTTCCTCCAGCATGCGTGCATAGCCGTCGATCGCGCGCAGCGGCGCGCGCAGGTCGTGCGACACCGAATAGCTGAAGCTCTCGAGCTCCTTGTTGGTCGCTTCGAGCTCGGCGGTGCGGGCGAGCACCCGCTCTTCGAGCTCGGCGGCGTGTCCGCGCACCTTGCCGAGCAGGCGCGCCTGCGCGATCGCGATGGCGAGCTGGGCCGCGACCTCGCGCGCGATGGCGATCTGGTCGCGCGAGAACGTCGCGCCGGGGCCGCCGAAGCTGAGCGCCCCGACCAGCTCGCTGGCGGCGAGCATCGGCACCACCAGGTAGTAGCGCACATCGGAGGCGAGCAGCGCGTCCGTCTCCGGGCTGGGCGGCAGCGCGCCGACATCGACGAGCTGCGGCTCGCCGCGCCGCAGCTCCTCGACGTCGCCCATCAGTCCGATCGGATAGCGCACGCCGGGTCCGACATGGACGCGGCGCCGGCCCGCGGCGGCGATCCACTCCACCTGCCCTTCGACGAGGTCGAAGCGGTTGACGATGGCGCGCGGCACGCCGAGCAGCTCGCGCAGCGGCTGGATGACCGCGGACGAGATTCTCTCGACGGTCTCTTCGGCGCCCACCGCGCGATCGATCTCGTGCAGGATGCGCAGCCGCTCGACATGGCGCGCGTCGGCGCGCGCCAGCCGCGCGTACAGCTTCGCGTTCTCGAGAAGCAGCGCCACCAGCACCAGGCTGGCCGCCATCAGTCCGTAGACGCGGCCCGCGTACCAGCCCAGGTCGTAGCGCGCTCCGTTCAGCACGGCGGCGAGGGCGATGTCGAACAGCCACGCGCACATCACCACGGTCAGCCACAGGTCGAGCACCGAATGCGGCCGCCGCCGCCACAGCAGCGGCAGCGCCGCCAGGCAAAGCAGCCAGGTGGCGCTGGCGACGAGCATTTTTGCCGGCGCATCCCAGTTTCCCGCCATGATGACCGGCAGCAGGTCGTGACCGGCGGTCGTCAGCAATGTCAGGCCGGAAGCGACGGCTATCACCCCGGCTACGCCGGCCGCGATGGTGAGCCGGGTACCGAGCGGCGTCCTGGCAGAGGACCGGCCGTCGTCCCGCATGAGCGCGTAGCTGATCACCAGCAGCGGAAATCCGGCATGCCAGAGGAAATAGATCCACGCCGTGGTTTGCGGCCCGGCACCGAGCAGGCCGGTCGGCAGAAACAGTCCCGGAAAGCTGAGCGCGTGCGCCACGGCCATGCACGCGCTGAACAGGTACGCGGCCGCCAATACGAGCAGCGCGCGCGAGCGCAGGATGCTGAACTGGCCGAGCAGCAGCACGACCGTCACCAGGTCGTTGATGACCAGCGCCGACTGGTACGCCGGCAGGAATGCCTGCAGCGGCGCGAGCGGAATCTTGGCGAACGGCGCGAGCGCCGCGAACACTGCGGCCGAGACGAGGATCGTGCCGAGCGCGAAGCGGCGTTCGGCGGGCGTCGCCGGCAGCGTCGACAGAAGCGGAGGCCCGGCCTGCGAATCGTGTAACGGACGCGTGCCGCTGGTCGCGCCGGTTTCCGTTTCCGTCAGGAAATCGACGCCCGGCCGCGACGCGACCGCGGCAAGTAACCCATCGCTACTCGCGATTCCGAAGTCGGATAGACGTGAAGCCATTTTTCATCCCCCGAGCCGGCGCAGCGCTGGCGTCGGCTCTCCTCCTTCCGCGTCCCAAGCTAATGGGAAAGCTGTTATCTGTCTGTAGGGAAATCTATGACGCGTCGGTGGACGTTTTCCCGCTCGGACAAGGCCTTACACCTGGCTCTGCAGGCTTATTCCACGTCTCGTAATAGCCCCGGCCGATTGCGAAGCGCACCAGCGTGCGCAGCTCCGGCGTGCTGGGCGCGCTGCGCGACGCAGCCGCCGCCTTCGCTTCCAGGCGCAGGATCTCGCCGCCCCCGTCGGGTGCGGGCGTGGCGCGAGGCGCTTCGTCGTCGGTTTTCCTCATCGGATTAAACGGTAAGACAGGATTTCTCATTGCGTTCCGGAGGTTGAGGAAGAGTTGTGAACAATTCGGACCTCGGGTGTGCGTTTACGCACACGTTTGCGGATAAAGCGTCAGGCAAGGGGTTCGCGAGCCGTTCCCGCGCTCTGCGCGGCAGATGAGCGTCACTGGGTGCGAAGCGTCGCGCCCCGTGGCACCGCCTGCAGACAAATCTTTCATTCTTCCTTGGCGACCTGCGCTTGATGAAGCCGGGGGCATGTGTGCGAGCGTGCAATCACCGCCGCAGTTGCGGCGGCATCAAAAACTTCCGACATGAGGAACACACATGAAAACCAAGCAGATCGCCCGCAAGCCCAGCAAGAAGATCGCCGACCCGCGCCGCGTCCGCTACGGCTCCGGCAACGCTCCTCGGGCCGTTCGGTTCGCCGATGCGGCGACGCAGGACACGCGCGTCGTGCGCTTCGGCTCCGGCAACGCCCCTGCCGCCCTGCGCAAATAGCGGGACAGCCATGAAAGAAACACTCCAGCCGAACCCTATCGTCACCTTTTACGGGGCGGTACCGGGCTGCCGCGCGCCGATACGCGCCGACAGCTCGGTACTCGGGACGCTGCCCTCGCGCGGCTTCCAATACTGCGAAGCCCTGCGCTCGGCCTCGTCCTTCGGCTGGTATGTGTTCCCGCCGATCGACTTCACGCTGCAATGGGATGGCTCGCAGATTCTGTGGACTTACCGTGGCGCGAAAGCGTGGTATCCGCTGACCAGCGCCCAGTTCCCGGGCTTCCAGGCAGCGTTCGATCGCGCGGCACCGAAGCACCTCAGGGGTTTCGCGCCACCCTTCCTGACGGCCGTTCCGGAGCCCGGCATCGTCCAGCTCTGGACCGGCCTGTTCGTGGAAAGCGCGGAGGACTGGAGCGTGCTCGTGCGCCCGCCGGCAAATCTGCCGCGCAATCTTGCGTTCGATCTCTATGAAGGCATCGTCGAGACCGACCGCTGGTTCGGTCCGCTGTTCACCAATCTGCGGCTCATCAAGACCGACGTACCGATTCACTTCAGCACCGAAACTCCCCTGCTCCAGGTGCAGCCACTGCACCGCAGCACCTACATGGACCAGGTGTCGAACGGCTTCTCGGTGCTCGACGACATGCGTCGCTTTCCGCCCGCCGCGTGGGAACGCTACGAGCAAACGATCGTCAAGCCGAACCTTGATCCGGTGCGTCCGGCCGGCGCGTACGCAAGCTCTGTGCGCCGCCGCCGCAGGAGCGGCGTCTGCCCTGTGCACACGGCATAGCGATGGACCAATGAACGGCTATCTGGCGGCGGCCATCGCTGTAGTCATTTGGGCGTCGTATCCGGTCGCGACGCGAGCCGCAGTCACCGGGTCGTTCTCGCCGAATGACCTCGTGGCCCTGCGCTTCGGCATCGCTGCGCTCCTGTTCGCTCCCTATCTGCTGCTCCGTTGGCGGCGCATCGGAGGCGCAGTCTGGCTGAAAGGGCTTCCGCTTACGCTGTTCCACGGCGCGGGCATGGCCGCACTAGCCGTGACGGCGATGCAGTTCGCGCCGGCGACGCACGCGGCGGCGCTCGGGCCGGGCGCCTCGCCAGCCTGGGTTGCGCTGCTCGGCTTCTTTGTGCTCGGCAACCGACCCTCGCGACGCGCGCTCGCTGGCGCGCTGCTCTGCGCGCTGGGCGTGGCGCTGCTCATGCTCTGGAGCGCGACGGACATTACACTGCAGGTGCTCGCCGGCGACACGATGTTTCTCGCCGCGTCCGCGCTTGCGGCGCTCTACCTGCTTCATTTGCGGAGGTGGCGGATCGATCCGATCGAAGGAGCAGCGCTCGTGTCGCTCTACTCCGCTCTGGTGGTGGTGCCCTACTACCTGTGGACGACGCCCGGGTCGCTGGCGCGGCTGGCAACCGCGGAGCTGCTCTGGCAGTCGCTTTGGCAGGGCGTGCTTATCGGCTGTGTTGCTGTCCTGGCGCTGAACCGCGCAGTCGTGACGCTGGGCGCCCAGCACTCAAGCACGCTCGTTGCTCTGGTACCGGTTCTTACCGCAATACTCGCGCTGGTGTTCCTCGGTGAAATACCCTCCATGCAGGAGGTCGCCGCGCTCATCACGATTTCAGCCGGCGTCTCGCTCGCCGCGGCACCTGCGTGGCAATCTAGGCGGGAAGTCCTGCAGCCTGCAGTGCGTGCGCAAAGCGCTCCCCCTGTGAGCTACCTTTCCCGGGATAGCGCGCCCTGAACGCCGACACGGTCAGCGCAGGCTCCAGCTCACGCAAGCGCAGGACCGCCTCGCGCGCTTCCTCGCTCCTGCCCGAAAGCATCAGCGCGGCGGCCAGGGTGCGCAGCGTAGGGGTATGCAAGCGGTTCTCTCGCAGCGACCGCAGGGCAAGCTCGACCGCCTGGTCATAGCGCTCCCCAACCAGGTTCGCCTGCGCTGCGGCTGAGCTGAAGTAGTACATCAACGGATCGAGCGGGGAGAGCGATAGAGCGCGCTCGGCGCATTCGATGGCCTCCTCCCCCCGGCCGCGCCAGGAGTGCGTAATCGCGCTGTGTACCCAGGCAAGCGGCTCGTTAGGGTTCGACACCAAAGCCCGCGCGAGGCGCTGCTCGGCGGCGGCGAGGTCGCGATGCGACCAAGCGACGACGTGGGCGTCCACTGCGAGCGCTAGTGCGTCGTCCGCGTCGCAGCCGAGAGCGCGCGCCGCAGATGCGCTGGCGGCGGCAATGTCCTGCGATGGATCATCGCTCGCCCCCACAACCACGCGCATCACATGCCATTTGGCGAGCCAGGCATGCGGCCGCGGCGAAGTCGGATCCCGGTTAATCGCCGTCTCGAAGGCGATGCGCGCCTGCAGGAAGTCCTCGCGCTCCAGCCGGTGCATCAGCTCGACGCCGCGCAGCGTGATGGCGTAGGCGTCGAGCTGCTCGAAGCTGGTGATGCGCGCGCGCCGCAGCTCGAGGGAGCGCACGAACGGCGCGACGCTCGCCGCCACGCGGCGGGCGATCTCGCCTTGCATGGCGAACACGTCCGCAAGATCGCCCTCGAAGCGCTCGCTCCACAGGATCGAGCCGTCGCGCGCATCGGCCAGCTCGGCAACCAGCAGCGCGCGCGGATAGGCGGTCTGCACGCTGCCCGAAAGCACGTACTGCGCGCCCAGAATCTCGCCGATCCGCCTCACCTCGAGCGGCGCGTGGCGGAATGCCGCGGTCGACAGGCGCGAGATGACCGAGAAGTCGGCAATGTGCGAAAACGCCGCGATGGTCTCATCGGCAAGGCTGTCGCCGATCGAGGCGAAGCGCGCGTCCTCGGAGCGCAGCAGGAACGGGATCACCGCGATCGCCGGACGGCCGTGCACGCGCGACAGCGCGCTCGGCGGCGAGGCCTTCTGCGCCGGCGGCCAGACGCGGAAGGCGCGCATGGCGCGGCTACGGTTGCGCAGGCGCTGCTCGCCGAGGTCCTCCACCGAGGCGTCGACCCCGCTCGTCAGCTGGTCGCGCACCTGCGCGGAAATCACCGTCTCGCCGGCATTGGCCAGCTCGGCGAGGCAGGCCGCCACGTTCACCCCGTCGCCCAGCACGTTGAAAGTCTCGACGATGACCTCGGCGACGTGGATGCCGAGGCGCAGGCCGAGCGGCGGGCTGCTGGAGGCGGCGTTGGCGCGCGCCAGCTCCTGGTGCAGCTCGAATGCGCAGCGCAGCGCCTGCAGGCCGTCGGCAAACTCGGCGACGAAGCCGTCGGCCGGCATGCGCAGCATGCTGCGCCCGGCGTGCACCGGGACGGTTTCCGCGGTCACGCGGGCGAGGAATGCGCGCCAGCGCTCCACGGTGCCCTCCTCGTCGCGCTCCATCAGCGCGACCGAGTCGCATACCTCGGCGACCAGGATCGCGCGCCGCTCGCGCGGCGGCCGGCCGGCGGCGAATTCGCGCGGCTCGGCGGCGGGCGGCGGCAGCTCGACGTCCGGTTCGGGGCGCGGGTCGCCGGCCAGCTGCTCGAGCGCGACGACGTCGCGCAGCAGCAGCGTGCGGCCCGAGCGCTCGACCAGCTTCTGCTGCGCCAGGCGCGAGAACTCGCGCGACACCTCCTCGCGCGAGGTGCCGATGCGGCTGGCGATTTCCTTGTGGGTCGGCGCCGGATCAAGGCGCGCGGCGTTGTCCTGCACGCCGGCAGCGCGCGCAAGGCGCAGCACTTCCAGGCGGATACGCGACTGCACGCGCTGCGCGCCGAGGTCGAGCAGCCGGTCGGCGAGCTGGCGCACCACGCCGGCGAGGCGCCGCAGCAGCCGCTCGCGCACGGAAGCGTGGCTCGCCAGGATGGCGCGGAACACCTCGGGCGACATCGACGCCACCAGCGACTCGCGCACCGCGACCGAGTCGGCGACGCGCGGCTTGCCGTCGATCGCGGAGTGCACGCCGAAGAAATCGCCCGGGCCGAGGTCGGAAAAGGTGATGTGGCGGCCGCGCACGCCGCGCGCGCCGACGCGCACCAGGCCGGCGATCACGAAGTAGACGTCGCGGTCGCGGCCGCCGCGCCGGATGATGTACTCGTTGCGCGCGAACCGCGTCCAGCGGCACTGCGCGGCGATCTCGCGCAGGTTGTAGGTATCCAGGCCCTTGAACAGGTCGACCTTCTGCAGGCCGAGCAGCGCCGACACCCGCGACGCGGGGCGGGCGGAGGCAGTGCGTCGGCCGGCAGCCATGCCGCGGACTATAATTCATCTGGATGGACACGCTCACCCGCATCAAGCAGCTAGCCGCGAAAGAGTTCTCCCTCGAGCCCGAGAAGCTCGACGCCGCCGGCTCCCTGGAGTCGCTCGGCATCGATTCGCTCAGCTTCATCGAGTTCATGTTCAAGGTCGAGGAGGAGTTCGGCGTCTCGGTTTCCGACGAGGACCTGAAGGGCATCAAGACGCTCGCCGATCTCGAGCGCCACGTCGCTTCCGCGCTCGCGGCCGCCGGCAAGGCCTGACCGGGCGCGCTTCGTGAGTGCGCGCCGCGTCGCGATCACCGGGATCGGCGTCGTCTCGCCGCTCGGCAGCTCGCTGCCGGACTTCCACCGCGCCCTGGCCGAGGGCCGTTCCGGCATCGGCAGGCTGCCGGCCGAGATCGCGCTCAAATCGGGCGTGCAGGTGGGCGCAATCACACAATGGTCGCCGGCGCCTCTCCTGAAAGACGGCGAGGCGGCCAACCTCGACCGCGTCTCGCAGTTCGCCCTTGGCGCCGCGGCACAGGCGCTCGCCGCGAGCCGCCTGGATGTGGCGGCTGCGCAGCCCGAGCGCGTCGGCGTCGCCTGGGGCACCGGCATGGGCGGCGCGGGCGCCGTCGACGCGAGCTATCACGAGGTTTACGGCAAGGACCAGTGGCGGCTGCGGCCGCTCACCGTGGTCATGGCGATGAATAACGCGGCCGGCTCCAACGTCGCGGTGCGCTGGGGCCTGCGCGGCCCGTTCGCCAACTACTCCACCGCCTGCTCGTCATCCGCGATGGCGCTCGGCGAAGCCATGCGCACCATCCAGGCGGGCCGCGCCGACGCGATGGTGGCCGGCGGCGCCGAAGCGCTCCTCACCCCGGGCACCCTAGCCGCCTGGCAGGCGCTGCGCACGCTGGCGCCCGCCGACCCGGTCGCGCCCGAGGCAAGCTGCAAGCCCTTCGACAAGCGCCGCGGCGGCCTGGTGCTCGGCGAAGGCGCGGCGGCTTTCGTTCTCGAGGACGAAGAGAAGGCCCGCAAGCGCGGCGCGCCGATCCACGGCTTCCTTACCGGCTACGGCAACACCTGCGACGCGGTGCACATGTCGCGCCCCGATCGCGACGGCCAGATCCGCGCCATGCGCCAGGCGCTGCAGGAATCGGGGGTCGGCATCGGCGACGTCGGCTACATCAACGCGCACGGCACCGCGACCGCGGTGGGCGACGTCGTCGAGGCCGAGGCGATCAACGCCGTATTCGGCGACGCACCGGTGCGCGTCAGCTCCAGCAAGTCGATGCACGGCCACCTGCTGGGCGGCGCCGGCGCGCTCGAATTCGCCGTCGCCATGCTGGCGCTGGAGGAAGGCTTGCTGGCGCCGACTGCCTTCCTCGAGCAGCCCGATCCGGCCTGCAAGCTGAATCACGTGCCGCTCAGGGCCGAGCGCGTATCGCCTCCCAAAGCGGTCATGTCCAACTCGTTTGCCTTCGGCGGATCGAACGTAGCACTGGTCGCGCAGCGCCGCTGAATGAGCAAGACGTCGGGCGGGTGGCTGAACGGGTTCCTCGGCGTGCTGATCTTCAGCGGATCGCTGCCTGCCACGCGCGTGGCGGTGCTGGAACTGGACGCCGTGTCCTCACCGTCGCACGCGCGGCCATCGCCGGCCTGCTGGGCCTCGCGCTTCTTCTTGCCTACCGCGCGCCGCGGCCGGCGCGCGAGGATCTTCTCTCGCTGGCGATCGTGGCGTTCGGCGTGGTGGTCGGCTTCCCGCTCCTGACGGCCCTGGCCCTCAAGCACATCACCTCGGCTCATTCGATCGTCTTTATCGGCCTGCTGCCGCTGGCAACCGCCATGTTCGGCGTCTTGCGCGGCGGTGAGCGGCCGCGCCCGGCGTTCTGGCTGTTCTCCTGCCTGGGCAGCGCGCTGGTCGTCGGATTCGCAGTCGCGCAAGGGCTGACCGTCGCTCCGCTCGGCGATCTGCTGATGCTCGCCGCCATCGTCGTCTGCGGCCTCGGCTACGCCGAAGGAGCGAAGCTGTCGCGCAAGCTCGGCGGCTGGCAGGTGATCTCGTGGGCTCTGGTGCTGTCGCTTCCGGTGATGATCGCGCTCGTGCTCTACACGGCGCCACCGTCGTTCGCCGGAACCAGCGCGCCGGCGTGGGTGAGCCTCGCCTACGTCTCGCTCTTCAGCATGCTGATCGGCTTCGTCTTCTGGTACCGCGGCCTCGCGCAGGGCGGCATCGCCGCAGTCGGCCAGTTGCAGCTCCTGCAACCGTTCTTCGGCCTCGCGCTCGCCGCGACGCTGCTGCGTGAACAGGTGAGTCCGCTGATGCTGGTGGTGACGGTGGCGGTAGCGGCCTGCGTCGCGGGCGCCAGGAAGTTTGCTTCTTCTTAGTAGAGACTCCGGCGCCTCGATTGCTCGATGGAGGCCTGCACCTGCTCGAGCGGCTCGGCCAGTCGGGCGTGATCGACGAGGCATTGCGCCTGCGTCGGCAGCCCCTCGAGGTCCGGCCAAGCGTCGCGTTCCCATAGCTTGGAGCGCAGCATGCACTTGCCGCAGTGGATGAATGCCTGCTCGACGCTCACCACCAGGCCGAGCGCCGGCACCTTGCCGGCGACCGCCATGCGTTCGCGCAAGGCCGCGTCGCGCACGATCCGGCCGCGGCCGTTGACGCGCAGCGTCTCCAGCTTGCCTGGGATCAGGAAAAGCAGGCCGACACCCGGGTTCTGAAGCACGTTGCTGAACGTGTCGGCGCGGCGATTGCCCGGACGGTCCGGGATGGCAAGCGTCTGGTCGTCCAGCACCGTCACGAAGCCCGGCGCGTCGCCTTTCGGTGAGACGTCCATCCTGCCCGCCGCGTCACCGGATGCGATCAGCACGAAAGGCGACCGGGCGATGAGCGCGCGGCAATGCTGATCCAGCCGGCTGATCTCCTTGCGCAACGCTCGGTCGAGGGGTGCGCCCATTACTGCTCTGAGTTCCTGCTCGCTCTGCACCACTTCGTTGAAGTCCACGGTCACTCCGCCTTGATGTTGGCGACCTCGATGACTCGCTTCCAGCGCGCGGTCTCGCTGCGAATCAGGTCTGTCAGCTCCTCGGGCGTGCTTTGCGCAACGCTGGCGCCCTGGGATTCAAGTGTGGCGCGGAACGATGCATCGGCAAGGACCGCCAGCACCTGCCTGCGAATGGTCGCGACTGTCGCCGGCTGCATCCCCGCCGGGCCCATCAAGGCCAGCCAGAGCTCGGCCTCCAGCGCCGGCATGCCGAGCTCGCGGACGGTCGGGACGTCGGGAGCTCCGGCGAATCTTGTCCTCGAAGTAATGGCGAACACCTTGACCCTGCCGGCCCTCACTTGCGGCAGTCCCACAGACACGAGCATGAACGCGGCCTTGGTATCCCCTCCGAGCAGTCCCATCATCGAAGCCGGCGCTCCCTTGTAGTGCACGCTCATGATGTTGGCGCCGGTCGTCTGCTTCAGGACTTCGCCGGCGAGGTGGTTGGCGGTGCCCGGTCCGGCGGAGGAGAACGGCACTGGGGCGGACGACCTGCGCAGGTAGGCGATGAAGTCGGCGAAGGTGCCGGCGGGAACAGCCGGGTCGGCGATGATCAGCATAGGCGCGGCCCCGACCAGGGTGATCGGAGTCAGGTCCTTCAGCGGATCGTACGGAAGCTTGCTCTGCAGGCTTGGCTGAACGGCCAAGGCGCTCCGATCGGTCAGGAGCAGCGTGTACCCGTCCGCCGCTGCCTGCGCGACTGCGGTGGTCGCGAGGACCATCCCGACGCCACCGCGGTTCTCCACGACGATCGGCTGCTTCCAGAAGCCGCCGAGTATCTCCGCCATGCGCCGCGCCACGACGTCGTGAAAATTCCCCGGCGTACTGGTCACGATGCGCACAGCTCGGTATGGATAGCTTTCCTGGGCGCCCGCCGGCAAGGCGGTGGCGGCGAGGACCGCAAGCAGGGCAAGGATGTTCGATGTCATTGGCGTCGGCTCCGATGCGTGCATGCTGACCGCCGATAGAGTTGCCCGCAAGGATGCTAGAGTCATCACGTGTTGAATTTCAGTTAACTCATGGAACTGCGCGACCTCGAGTACTTCGGCGTCATCGCGGAACACGCCAACATGCGGCGCGCCGCGCAGGCGCTCGGCGTGACGCCGCCAGCCCTGAGCAAGAGCGTGCGCAGGCTCGAGGCGACGCTGGAGGCACGCCTCCTTCGGCGTACCGGTCGCGGCGTGGAGCTCACGCCGTTCGGCGTCGCGCTCGCCGACCAGGCGCGCCGCCTGCGCCGGACCCTGGCAGACATCACGCGGGAAGCGTCCGATCTCACAAGAGGACGTGCCGGGCATCTGCGCATCGGCGCCGGCCCGACCGACTGCGAGTTGCTGCCGGCCGCCTGCACGCGGTTGCTGGACGACGCGCCAGGGCTGAGTCTGGACATCACCGTCAGCGACAACGACGAGCTGGTTTCGCTGGTCCGCGAAGGCAAGCTGGACATCGTCCTGAATGCGCTGCCCGAGGCGCCGCCTGCAGAGATCGAGCAGTTGCTGATTCTGGAGGACTCGTTCGTTGCATATTGCTCGGCCCAGCATCCGCTGGCGCGACGCCGAAAAATTACGCTCGAAGATCTGCGCGACGAGCGCTGGACGACTTCGGTCGACAGCTACCGGCCGCGCGAGATGCTGGTGCGCTGCTTTCTAGAGCACGGCCTGCCTGAGCCTCGGTTCGCGGTGCAAACGCGCTCCTTGCGGCTGCGTCTGCAAATCGTCGCGGCGTCGCGCCTGCTGGGCTTTGGTCCGGCCATGGCTGCCAGAATGGCGGCGAGCCGCTACCAGCTGAAGATCCTTCCCCTGCCGGAGTTGACCCTGCGTCGGCCGGTAGGCGTGATGTACAGAAAAGGCGGCTACCTTCCGCCCACCGCTACGCGACTCATCCGGCTGCTTCAGCGCGTGAGAGCCAAATCTGAGTGATGGTGGCCAAGGCCACTACCCAAAAAGCGTTGTACGCATTTGACCTCTTTGGGGAATTTCATCTTGCCACGGAGAGTTGCCCCCAAAAGTGCCCCAGTCACTAGGGAAAGCTGCGCTTTAAATGCCCGAAAAGAGGCTCCCACCCGGTAGGGAGCACTTGCTGTGCAGGAACCCGGATCTCAAATCGAAAGGCCGGTGAGATGACATCCGACGGACGCGGCTGGGGGACGTTCCAGGCCGATATGGGAAGCCCCGCGGAAGCCTCCTTGTGATACAGCCAGGCCCCGCCTATCACCCAAGGAACGCATTCGGCCAGCGGGTCAAAGAGCCATCGCATTGACCGCTCTCCATCCGGGACGTCTCCGACCAAGACGATGATGTACGACGGACGTCTTGAGCTTGCAAATGCGGCCTCACTCTCAGTGAGGAAAAAAGATGCTGAATCCACCTTCACTTCGACAAACAGCCTGTTTTCGCCCTTTGTCAGTTCAAAATCGAATGGGCTTTTTCCTCCACCGAATTGCCCTACGCTCCAACCGTTGGGCAGGACTGTCTGCAATTGGCTGCCAAACCAAACTTCGGCCTTCTCTCCTTTCTCTATCCTCCGATCCGGACCAGCGGCCCCAATGCCACTCCCTGTGGAGTACTCGGTACGGCGCTGCTGTAGTTGGTCCGTGGACGATCCAACCCTTCGTGCAGCTTTGTCTTCTTGCCGGCGTTGCGACGGTGCCGTCTGTGCGTTCTGTGCTTCCGAGGGCTCCTGACCCCGACGCTTCGAGAGTTCCTTATCTGCGTCGTTGTCGTCTTCCACGACGTCAAGTCCGCCCGACTTCGGGTGATCCAGCCGCCCTGAGCTATCGTGTTCGTCTCCTTTGGCGGTCGCAGCCAACGCATCTGCTTCCAGTAGTGCCTCTTCGGGTACCTTTACGTATCCCCTCGTCGCAAAGAAATCCTCAAGATCGTCAGGTGTTGGCGTCGAGAGAATGCGATGCATCGCATCTACAAGATCGTGCTTTATCGCCAGGTACGCGCACAACTCCGACGCTAGTCGATCCATGGGAAGCCGGATCTGATCTGCCAGGTATATCGAGGCACCACTTCGATAGGTATCCATCGCGAGGGACGCCACATAGCTCGACAAACTAACCTCGACGCTTAGGCTCTTCGCACGATGGATTTCCACACTCTTCATCTCGAGCCACTTCCCCTCCCTGGCCGCCCTTTCGAAAGCAGGGTGAGCTCGGTGGTATACGAGGCGCATGATGTCGGCGCGGCGTGCACGCACTGTGTTCGTCAAGCTTTCATCCAACCTTGAATCCTCGGCCGAGATCAATCTCTGCGTCGCAGACGCTGAAATACGCGGTACCACGCAAGCGTCCAGCAGATCGGCGACATGAGGTAACTGTGAACGCTCCACGGCGACGAATGAAATGCGCTCATGTCCCCCGAATGCCTCTGCAAGCAACGCGTCGTCGTCAATAAAAAGGTCATTTGCGGCGGCTACCAATTGATCGCGCTGATCTAGGAACACCGCCGCCGATTTCATTTTCGAAAGCCAGCCAGGCGCTTCCCCGGCGTCTTTCTCTCTCGCTTCTCGAAGAACACGAGCAAGCCGACGATAGTTTCTGAAAGCTTCAGCACGCCGTTCCGCAGGGGATGCACCAAATTGAGCGATGTGCTCTAGTGCCTCGACGACCGCATACTCGCTAGTCTCCTTTTGCACCCCCAGCTGGCGAAAGAAGGTTTGATGCTCTCTGTACCAATGGCTTAGAGGCGGATAGAGCGAATCCAGCAGCGGACCGCCCGAATTCCACACTACTTGGTTCACATTGAGCCATTTACGAGAGGGCGGGATATATATCAACCCAGTGCTAGAAAATGCCCCCCGAATACGGTCGCCTTCCTTCGAACCTAGACGCTCAAGCTCCCGATATATCAACCTGACCTGCCTGTCAGCGATTCTGGCGGCATCGCGCAGCTGCCCCAATCTCTTGATGCAAGCGGCCGCATCCAAACGATGGACTACGCCCACTGCATCCATGAAAGCAAGGTCAGACACGTCCGCGTCCAGATAGTCGGGCGAATTCCCGAGCACGTTCCTCACTGGGTCACAGTCCAGATACGTTTCGCTTAGCCTGCATGGCCTTTTCTTCGTTGTGGGAACGGCCATTGAGCGCAGGTCGGTCAGAAATTGAGTTTCATGCACCACCTGCAAGCGTCCCTGCTGAACGATTCTTGTAGCAAACTTTCCGTAGTAGACGTGCCAGTTCCGCGCGATCAACTCGACTAGCGTTCTTCGAACGGCTTGATCGTCGGCCGTCATTAGTGCCTTCAGTTCTGGCCCAGGCACGTAATCGGTCGGGCTGACGATGGGAAGCCGATTTACACCAATCTGATAGAAGAATTGGCGCCACTCCGCCGCTTGATCCTTGGTGGTGTCCTTGCTGCGTTGCCGACGGAACTGGTACTCGGAACTTACGAAACGGCCTAAGTTTTCGGGACTGCCAACGAGTTTCTCGATATCCGGATCTGGCGAGTACTCATGGCCCAAATACAAAGCCGTTGGCGAATCAAAGAACGTGCTTCCGCCCTCGACCTTCTTGTTTGCAATGAGAAGACCCGTGCGCAGACGATTATGCGCATCGTCGGAGCTTTCCCCTCTGCCAGCAGCTTCCTCGACGTAATTGCCTAGGTGATCCCTCACGTACTGAACCTGCCCCACCAACGAGTCCTTCGAGGAAGTTAGGGGCCGCTCGCCATGCTTCTTGATGATGTGATTGACGATGAGACTGTATGCAACGGACGTCTTCACTCCTAATTTCTCTAGAAAGCTTCGGGTTGCATCCCTTTGTGGGCCAGCGCCTAGGGCGTCGTCATCGATAAGACGGAGCTCTGCCTCAAAACCATATCTGCGACTTCTTGCCAAGGGAAAGAAAATGTCTCCATCCACCAACCTTCCGAGCACGCCTCCGCTAAGGCGCAAGAATGACACTTCATGCAGCTTCTTCCTGTGCGACTCGTTTGTGATCTTGCCAGCAAGGTAGTGGTACAGCCCTGCAAACCAATCAGGTGGCCGACCGTGCAGGAGTCCGTCGACTTTGAGAAGTCGTATCAATAGGTCAACCGACCACCGCTTTACATCCAGTCTGTCCAGGACCTCTCCTGGAGCATCAATCTCTGCCGAGATGTACTGCAATCCGGTCCCCGCCTTCAGAACGTCATTCGGAAATAGCTTCTGAAACTCGGGATCGGCGATGAGGACTTCCTTCGGTTTGCACCAAGCGCCGCTGCTTGTCTTGATGCATTGGGCCTCTTTGAGTGAGGTAACAATTGCATCCGCAGCTACCGCAAAGAAGGGATCGCTTACCTCAGATTTTCGGGGCACATAGTGCAAATACGTAGCCGCCAACTTCGGATCGCGCTGAAACTGCGGCAACGCGACCAGGAACGCTTTTCCCACTTGGTTCCGAATATTGGTGTTCCACGGCCGCGTGCGATGTATGTCATCGCGCGCCGCCGTAAGAAGAAAGTCACCATGGAGCAAGAAGCGAAACCCGAAATCACGAACTGGGAGAAAGGCAAAAACGAGCTGTGTCTTCTCGGCAGATGCACCCCCACCTTCGCCTACTGGAAAAGCAAGTATGAGTTCTGATTCGGTTATGTCGGGGCGCTTCTCGTCTCTTACATCCGTTGTTGGAAATGTGTGGCGAACATGTATGAACTGTTTCGTACCCGAAAGGGTTACCGAACCGTTCGAGTTATTCTCGCGGCTGAATGTCTTAGTAGTGCCAGAGACATGATCGGCGACGTGCACCCTCTTCAGCTTTCGAAGAAAGAGAAGCATTTCGTCGGCCAGATCTTCGAGTAGCGTGCTTGCCAGCGAGGATCCCGGTCGCGCAGGCAAGACAATGGTTGTTCCTGACGTGTGCTCTGGACTTGGCTCGCACCATTCTGGTACCACAAAGCCAAGAAGGTCGGCGCCATCGGAGCGGTCAAACCGGAAGTGAAATCCGTTTGAATGCACCTCCGGACGATCAGTTACTTTGAAGACTGCTTTGAAGCCGATTCCCTTCTCTCCAATGAATCCGGCGCGCCCCGATTTCGTGCTTTCGCCCACAGAACACAGCGCGCGAACGTTCGGTTCGCCGAACCCGCGCTCATTGTTTCTTACGACTAAACGGTCGGGATATAGATGAAACTCAATCGTCGGGACTACATCTGCGTAGGTGTTGTCGTCCGCGTTCTGGAGCAGCTCGAGTACGAAATGCGTATCTTTGGAATAGAGATCCTCTGCGAGAAGCTTTAATGCCTTATTGAGCTTTCTACGGAGATTCTGCGCACCCCGCTCGCCTCTTTCGGACAACGCTTCGCCGATGAGGTACTCCTCAAGGCGAATCTGCTCGATGAGGGCTCTAGTCACTCAGTTACGAACGATCACACTATCCGCGTCGCCGTATCCGTGCCTGGGCAGTCCCCTTAGGCATTTCAGAAGAACGCTGTTCGGAAGCCGACCGCGATGCTTCGGACACTTCGTCTCTGATGAGGGAGCGCAAAGATCGCAGGGCTTCCGCGACAATCTCTCCCTCTCGCTCGATGCTAGCGAGGATCTGCTCCGGCGTCCGAGTATCAGTCTGCATCAACGCGTTTGGGTTTACGGCCTTCAGATCGAAGACAGCGGCGTCGATAGCGTCGGCTTTACTTTGGGCCTCGCGGGCGGCCTTTTCCTTTTCTTTGATCGTCCGTTCTAGCGCCTCGATCTTGGTGTCCTTGGCGTCGGCGTTCTTCAGGGCCTTCAGCTTCTCTTTGAGCGAAACAACCTCGGCTTTCAGTTCTGCAACCGCATCGATGTGCGGCTTCATTTCCTCGCGGGCTTGCTTGCGGCGGGCAGTGAAGTCGACGGTCCACGAATAACGGCTCTCGGCCGTCTCGGTACCATGTTTGGGCAGCAGGCGAGCGTAGCTTGGGAAGTCGCCTTTGCTGTTTTCGTCCTCAGTCCAAGCCTCAGTGACGACCTTTGGTAAGTCGGCGTCGGCAAGGACTTCACCGTTCTTTCCAAAGCCGAAGTGCGCTAGCGTCATGGGCGACTTCTTGCCGACTTTCACGTGCGTCAAGTCGTAGTACCAAATCTTCTCGGTCTTCTTGCCCTTCGTAAAAAAGAGCAGATTTGTCTTGACGGCTGCGCCGGCGCCAACAAAGACGCCGCCAGGCAGGCTGACGATGGCCCACAGCTCGCACTCATCCACCAGCTTCCGCTTAGTCTCAACGAAAGCGGCTTCGTCTTTACGGAACAGGAAGCCGTCGTCGAGGACGATGGCGCAGCGGCCGCCAGGCGCAAGCTCGTCCAAGATGTGCTGTACAAAAAGCACTTGGGTGCTGCTCGTGGCGTAGGCGTAGTTATTCTGGGCGTCTTTGCCTTCCTTGCCGCCGAAGGGCGGGTTGGTCAGGATCAGTTGAAAGCTCTTTGGCGCCTTGTCAAAAAGAGCGCTGTAGCTGGCTCGCTTGGTAAGTGTGTTGCCGTGCCACAGGTTTGGCTGGTCAATACCGTGTAGTACGAGATTCGCGAGGGCGATAGGGAAAACTAGGTTCTCTTTTTCACGACCAAAGAAAGTGTCGTGCTTGAGTGCGTCGAGATCCGTGCTGGCAGGCGAGCTCCCCAGATTGCGCGCAATGTGCTCATACGCTACGGCCAGGAATCCCCCGGTGCCGCAGCATGGATCGTAGACCGTATCGCCGAGTTTCGGACCTATCGTGTGGACCATCGCTCGGATGACCTCGCGCGGGGTGAAAAACTGACCACCGTCGGAGTTCTTCTCGCCCATCTTTAGCAGCAGGTCCTCGTACACCTGCGATAAGGTGAAGAAATGCGTGTCGTCAACGTGATCGATACTGATCTCGTCAACCTTATCAAGAATATCGCGGAGATTTGTCTCGCTATCCACGCGCACCCGCTCGACGGCAGTCATGATGCGGCCGATGACGCGCTGCTTCCGGCTTGCGTTGGGATTGGGTAGCTTGGTTTTTCGATCAACATCCAAGCTGTGTAGATGCGGCAATAGCTCCGTGTTGATGAAGTCGAACAATTTGCCGTCCCCCTTGGAGAACAGCTCCTGTCGTTTCCAGCCGTACGGCTTGCCCTGGTCTGTCTTGGGATGAGCCGCGTCTTCCTTGAATGGTGCAGCCCAGTCCTGCCAGCGGAACGGGCTGGTCAGCGCAGGCGCGAAGGACTCGCCTACCGCATCGGCGGCCTCGCGGTCCCGCTTCTCTTGCGCATCGAGAATGCGGAGAAAGAGAATCCATGTAAGTTCTGGCACATACTGCAACGCGCTTGCGCAGTTCGAGCGCCGCATGATGTCGCAGATGGACTTCACGAAGACCGAGAGCGAACGCGCTCCAGGAATCGTTTTTGCCGTCTTGTTTTTCGGTTGTTTCTTGACGCGGGGCATAGTTATGAGTCGAAAGCCTCAGCAAGGACCTTCTGCGGCATAAGCTCAAGCTCGTCGATCTGTTTCTGGATGGCGGCACGCATCTGCTTGATCTGCGCGAGCGCCTTGGATGCCTTCAATTGGATGTCGTACTTCGGAAGATCGATTTCGCCTTGGGCAAGCCTAGTGAACAGCATCCGCTCGCGCACCGCGCCGCGCGCCAGCGACTGGATGCAACGTTCGCCAAGCGGAGAACGCAGCCAGTAGTAGAACCAGCGGGAATCCACGATTCCCGGCTTGCCCTTCAACACCACATAGTCTGGGCTAGTAATTCCCGGCTCGTCGTCTTCATCCACGAAAGCGATAGAGCCGATGAGAATGCGCATTGGGTTATAGAACACCGTGTCCGCAGTTACGGGCTTATAACGCGCGGCGTTTTTTCCAGGGCGCTCTTTAGCTGGTGCAAGTCCGGCGCGTGTTGCGCCCCAAACGGGATGTTCTGCCCAACCCGCTCCGACGCCTTCCGTCACTTCGTCAAGCGTGTGCCCAATTCGCATCACCGATGTGGCACCAGCACGTAGACTGTGAGAGACAATCGCGCTACCTAAGGCGTTGATATCGCGAAGTTGCCTTTCAATCGCTTGGCGGACAGAGGTGAGATGGTTAAACGATGCGGAGAGTTGATCGGATATCGCTTGCTGCAATGAAGGATCAGGCGCAGGCAGCAAGACGAGGCTCATTGTGTTTTGAGGAAGCTTCGGCCGTGTCGACCCTGTGACTGCTTGCCGGTAGTCTGCCCAGTTCAATGCATGGCAGAGAAAACTATCAATGCAGTGGCCTGGCCTGCCCTTGAGGACATGAGCATGGTTGTTCACCCAGCATTTGCCGCTCACTAGATATGCCTTTGGCTTCGTCCTCTCCAAGAACGGTGCGCCATCTTCGCCGAGCAGTACATACGTCCCGTCTTGGCGGTAGTCGTCAATCCATCCTGCCTGTCCGGTTGCGCCGTAATACGGGTATTTGCCATGACGTTTGGCCCGCTCAGACGCACTGACGGGCTCTCGGAGAGAATCAAAAACGTCGGCCATTTCGGTCAAAGGCTTCAAAGGATATTTGCTCATGCTGCGAAAAGCCTCTCCTTGGCATCCTTCATGACGACTACCGGCGCGCCGATCTTCCGTAGTGCGTCCACTCCGCCAGCTACCTTAATTTCAGGCACATCCCAGAGCGCGGGTGTCTCCAACGCCTCGGTGCCGCCAAGCTCGAACTGATGTCCAAGGCTGCGTAGGACGGTGGCCGCGCCACCGTCCATAGCATCAAACCAAGGCTTATTGCTCTGCAGGTACGCAATCTTGCGTTCAGGGCGTTTTAGGGCGCGGGCGCGGTAACCGTGATAGGCGAAAAGATCGTAGATGTCGTAGTCCAGCATCTGGTCGACCTCGCGGATCAGTTCGGGATTGAAGTTATTGCCCAACAGATGATCGATTAGCCGACGGCGCTTTTGCGACTCGATCCATAGTTGCCGAAACTCGTCGAGGTTGTGCGCCTCACCAAGAACACGCTGGATCATCTCGCGGCGGTAGTCGTCCACGGGGATCGGCACATCTCGTCCGCCGCGCCGGCTGAGGATGTAGCGGCCCTGCGGAGTGATGAGCGTCTTACCCGGAATTTCAGCCACGGGCGGCGACACCGGATCAGGCCCAGGACCGGGGCCTGGGCCGGGTCCTGGACCGGAGCCTCCTCCGCCAATGGGGCCTGGTGGGTCCGTAATGAAATCCGTGCCAAAGAGGTCCGTTACACCGGTGTAGTCGTAAAGCCAGAATTTGTACTTCTTTGTTTCCTCATGGATGCGGGTGCCGCGTCCGACCATCTGATAGAACTTGATGGCGGACTTGAGGTAGCGAAAGAAAACGACAGCATTGAGCCGCTCGATGTCGACGCCCGCCTCCAGTAGGTCCACGGTGCAGGCGACAAAGGCGCGCGTTCCGGAGCCGCGCATGGGTTCAATCATGCTTGCGCCGCTGTTCGCGCCACCCATGCATTTGAAGGCGTAGTGATCCTTCGGCTCGCGCTTATTCTCGCGGCACCAGCGGGCGTAAAGGTTGTTCATCTGCATGGCGACGCGGTCGGCGTGAATCTCGCGAGTGCAGAAGATGATGACCTTTTGTTCCGGACCACCGTTCTCGCAAAGCAGCTGGAAGAGATCTGCGCACATGGCGGGTGTGCGCATGTCTATGAACAGCTCGTCGTCGAAGTCCTTGCCGGTGTACTCGTCCTTGGTGAGGTCTGCCTCAGTGATTGGCTGGCCGGTCTTGATGTTCGTTGGCCTGGCGGCGAGTACCTCCGCCTTACTAAAGACGCGAGCGTCAATGGTGGGCTTCCGCTTAATGATCTCGCAAGCGGCTAGGTAGCCATCCTCTTGCGCTTGAATCAGGGTGTATTCATAGACCGGCTCGCCGAAATAGCGGTGATTATTCGCGGTGATTTCTGCGTCTTCCTCGGTCTTGTCCGGCCGCTCATGGAGCTGCCGCGGTGTGGCGGTCAGTCCGATGTGGATCGCGTTGGGGTTGCGCTTGAGAACTTCGGCCCACTTGCCCCAGGCGGAACGGTGGCACTCGTCAATGACGATGACGCTGAAGGAATCTGGCGGATAGTGCTCGGTGAGAAAGCTGGCGAACCCCTCGTCGTCGTCAAGCCCAAGAGTCTGATAGGTCGCAATGTGGACGCGGGCGTTTTTGGCGGCGTTCTCGCCTTGCTTGGTTTCAACGATGCGTGCGTTGTCACCGAAGACGGCCTTCAGCTTGGTGTATGCCTGTTCGCGAAGTTCATCACGGTCGCAAACGAACAATGCGGGTTTTGGCAGGCGCTCTGCCTCGTTGAGACGCCAGAGAAGATTCGCTGCGATGATGGTCTTGCCTGCCCCAGTGGCCAGAGACAGTAGCGCCCGTGGCGCTTCGCCTTGGCTCTCGCTCTGGACGATCTTTTCGAACGCAGCGCGAATGGCGGCGTCTTGGTAGTACCGGGAGTCTGGATAGGCAGGGCTATCCGGCTGGAAGAGCAGCGAAGCGGCAGGCTCGTCGAGCTTGATGCCCGTATGGCGGTGGTAACAATCGGTCAGGCGTTTGTGGTCAGGGAACTCGGCCAGTGAGAAAGGCCCCGTCTGTTCGCCCGTGAACTTGTTGAACTTCGCGTAACGATGGCCATTGGTGGAGAAGATGTACTTAGCGTTAAAGCGCTCACAGTCGGAGTACCCCTTCGCCTGTTGCATGCCCTTGAGCGGGTCTTCGTCCTCCTTCTTCGCTTCGAGGATCGCGACCGCTAATGGCTTGGGGCCGCCAGGGACTTCAACGCACAGCAGATAGTCCGTCTTGCCCGGACCCGGCCGGCGGCGTCCCTTAGGACCGGTCGGCTCTACCGGCGCAGGTGTCTCTAGGCGGATGTAAGGCGTGCGATAACCCTTATCCCGCAAGATCGGGTCAATTAGTTCGTATCTCGTTTCAGCTTCGTTTTTGGCCATGAAATGTGTCACGCCTAACCCGGCAAGGCTGGGGGCTCGCATCTAGGCGATTGGCGACGTCATTCCTTTTGCCAACTACCTTCCGCATTTCAGGGGAAAGCATGCCAGCCGTTGCTACTTCAGGCGTTCGAACTGAATTAAATCGACGTAGTGCTTGCCCGTTTGGGTTTCTTTGTGCAGCTGAATGATCCTGATACGCCCGTCCGCAGCCCAGATCTCCGCGGCGGTCACGACGGCCTGGAAACCTTCTAGGGTCTGCATGTCAGCCTGCCTTACGAACCCTACACCCCCAACCTTCGTCGCATCGTATGCATCCTGCAGTGGATCACGCATAGTCGCCTCCCCCTAAAGGCATCCGCATCCTATAACCTCCTAACGTCCTAAACCAGCGTCATCGGACTTGGAGGAACTCGCCCCGTTTCAGAAGGGCTCTCCCTATAGCCGCCGACGGTACCGACCAGTAGAACTCGAGCGATGTTTTTAACCGAGCAGCAAGCGGCTGAGCTCCGACTTACGCCCAAGAGCGCGCCGACGCGGCACACTAGGCTCGGGAGGGTTCATGACTCCAATTAGTCGACCAAGCGGGCTGGCAGAGCAGCTCGCACCGTATCGCAGGCAGTTTCCGGCCACAACTCCGCGCATCCATTACGTCGCGCAGTTCATCGGAGAACTGGGCTCGAGTGGCGCAGACGGCATTACAGCCGCCAGAAGCGCAGTCCTGAAGTGGCTTGAAAAAAAGGCCGGACGAAATTTCCCGACGACGGAAAGTCTCGATCTCGACTACCCTGGTTTCAAGCTCGAGTCGTTTTCACTTGCTAGTGCCGTCTCGGAAGTGCCCCACATATGGGCCGCGCGGATCGAGCATCCGGACCTTGATGTGCCGGCGCGGACTTGGTCCGTCGAAGTAGAGATCGCACAGACTGCCACGGGAAAAGGAGTATTCGGCGCTAGGCTCGTCAGCAGCATCACCGGCGCGGGCGATGCCAATGCCCCTGTCTCGGTTCCCGGTTTCATGCACGACGTTTGCCGGAGCCCCGGTTTAAGGAATGGCGGGCGCGCTTTCTCAAATAGAGCGTGGGAACCGTCAGGTGAAGCACATCTGGATGCTCTTGACGCGCTCTTGCTTAACCCAGAACGCCTAGTACCTGTAATTGTCGTTAGCAACTCTAGGGATTGGACGAAAGCAAATACCTACCGCACTGCAATTGATGTCGATGATCTAGCCCGACGCACAATGGGCCTAGCGTTTGTCGTCAATTTGAACCCTGCAATGGCGTTTCTTTGGCGTGAACGTGTGGGTAGTGAGTGGGCGGCCTACGACGGCGCAATTAGAACTTACCAGGCGGGGTTAGACCGGTACGCGGACGACCCGTACGAGCACCCATACGCCAACGTTCAAACCATCGAAAACTGGGTGCGAGGTGACAAGAAGGGACCTGAAGGTTTTCGGGATTTGCTAGTGGAAACCGCCTTTCGGTTTTCGGTCAGTGCGGCGGGCTGGAGGGACCGGTTTGCTTCGTTTAAGGAACTGAAGGGCATAAAACTCAACCAGGAGCGTGAACGTGCTGCCGCGTTGGGGGATATGACCAACGTGAAAAAGCTCTACGACGCCCAGATCTCCAGCTATAAAACCCAAGTAGACGAGGCGCTAAATCAGGCCGCCGAATATGAACAAGCAGCGCTTCGTGCAGATGAAGAGCGGGCGAATTACAAGGCCACCAACGACTACCTGCTACACGAAGTTTCGAGACTCAAGAGGCAAGTAGCCACGGTCACGGGCAAGACTGTAGACGTCGAGCCACCAATCCCGGACTCCTTGTCTGAGATGGGAGGATGGATCAAGAAGTATCTTTCGGGCCAGATCTTCGTATCGGAACGTGCTCTCAGGGAGGCAAAGAAGTCAGATTTCGAGGACAAGCAGTTGGTCTATCGTGCTTTGCTATTGCTCGCGAACGAGTATCGAGACATGAGAATGGCCAACGCGGGTGACTCGAAGGTTGAGTTTGAAACCAAGTGTCGAGCGTTAAAGCTAGATCTACCCTCGAACGCGATTTCCGATAGTCGCATCGGCGAACACGGAGACCAATATGTCCTTCAGTGGCCTCTTGGCTCGATATACAAACGAAGGCTAGATCTTCATATCGGACGCGGCACGTCCAAGCAGACACGTCACACCCTTCGAATCTATTTTTTCTGGGACGACGAGCGCCATCTCGTAGTGGTTGGCTGGCTACCCAGCCACTTGGACACACGTACAACTTGAATGAGTATCGCTGCCAAGGTTCGCGCATATCACGCAGCACTATGCAGTGACCCTCATCATCGCTACCGATCTTGGGAACATTGTTACCGCTTTTTTAGGAGCACTCCACCTGCACAAATCAGCGATGCGCGTAACGACGCCGCGCTACATTTGGGCTTTTACCTCGCCAGTTGGGGAATGTATCGCGGCTCGAGTTTTCTTCTTAGGCACGCGTATAGCGTCCATCTGCGAGTTATCGACTCTCTATCAGCACCGGAACTCAGGCTCCTTTGGAAAAAAGATTTTGGTGCAGAGGAAGATGATTACCGGCTAATCACAAGCGTTCTAGCCGCGGCAGAGGCTGTTCGCAGCGCCTATGCGCCGTTCGGTCAGCCGACAGATACTCTCGTTACGAAGGTTCTCTTAGGCACGCTAGGCTGCCTGCCTGCTTGTGATCGGTTTTTCTTGTTCGGTTTCAAGAATGCTGGCCTCAGCTACTCGTCCGTCAACAAGCCGTTTATTGAACGACTCCTTGGGTTTTGCAAGGCGAACATCGCTGAACTGCGGGCGGAGCAGGAAACCATCACGAACGCTGGTGGGCTCCGCTATCCGCTCATGAAGCTCGTTGACATGTACTTTTGGCAGATCGGTTATGAGGCAGGCGTTACAGACGCCATGCCGGACGACGCTGCCTAAAGCATGAGTGGAGGCAGCCCGAGCGGACCGGGGCGCCCTTTCCCTTTTTTAGGACGGGAAGCTCCGGGTTTATACGGCTGGCGGTTGCCGAGGGATCCGTATTGGAATAGTGATACCGGGAAACTCCCAGGCTGTGCAGGCACAATTGCTGCGCACGGGTCTTGCGCGCCCGCAGGGAGATGGTAGTTCTTAAGAGGCGCACCCTCAGAGTGTTAAGACCTAGTAGCCGGGTCAGCGCATTAACACCCCTAGGGTGCTAATGACTAGTGCGGATCGTTCGATTGACACTCTTGGGGTGCTGTTCCTTCAGGGATCAGCACTCCCGGGGTGTTTGGCATTTCTTTTCGCCGAACCAGCGGGCCGATGATGGGACCCTCCATGCCACCTTCGCGCCACTCACTGCTAGGGCTTCGTGTCGGTTGGACATCAAGCTTACCGCCACAAAAATCTATCGCATAAAACGTCACTGCATACAGAGTGGGAACGTTCCTCCCGCCTTGGCGGGTAACCTTTATAAAGCCCTTTCGCAATAGCTCCAGCCGCGCCCTGCTCAAGCTTCCTCTACTTTTCCAACCTCGGCCTCGCATGAACTCCCAGCTCGCCATCAGATCTCCGTTATTGGTAAGACGGTACTGAGACAGCAAGTCGAACAGGTACTTCAAGGCATATATCGATAGGTTTGCGAACTGAGGAGAATGCAAAACAGCGAAAGGCAGCGCGCAGAAGCCTCCACCTTCGCGACGGCTCTTAGCTTCGCGAAGTGCGCGCTGCTTCCGCTTGGACATCGCTGCTAGCTGGCGCTCGCCGGGTCAGGCGGCGGTGGTCTCGCCCGGCGTGCGGCTCTTAGCTATCTGCAATGCGAGCCAAGCTTCGATCTCCGCCTCGACCCAACCAACGGCACGGGGACCGAGCTGGATGGGTGCCGGGAAAACACCCTGCTTAACGCGCATATAGATGGAGCTTCGCGACAGTCCAGTCCTGGTTCGTACCGCCGGAAGTCTCAGTATTGCGTAAGCCATCTTGGATGCCCTTAGGATCTAAGCAGACATCCGTGAATATATTGGCGTACATGTCCGTGAGTAAGAGCGCGTGGCGCGCCAATTCAGCGCGGAGGATCAGCGTTGTGATACTCAAACGAACACATATCGAAACAAATACAGGAAGACGCCGCCACCGGAGTTGTTCGCCGGCGAGGTCGACGTCTCGCGGACAAGTCGCCGTACAAAGGCGAGGACCGCACAAAGCGCCAAAGGGCAAGTTCTAACTAGCTCAACAAGAGGGCACTGGTGGTCAATTGAGCACCTGAACATTAGAGAGTGCCTCGCACAGGGCTCGCTCATATTGTTCAGTGAGTGCTTGGACTGATCGATCATCGGCCGCGAATTGCTCCACGCATGCGGCGCTCCAATCCAAGGACGAGATGAAATCGTCTCCATCTGGTAGGGACGAGCTGGCGATCTCGTCTAAGTCCTCCAGAAAGGAGCCCAAGACGTTTTGTATGGTTTCAAAGGAAGTCCCAGCGCAGTATGAAGACAAGTCTTGCGCCAGGTCTGCCACGGTATTTTCGTCTGCATGCAGCAGTCGTTCGAGCAGCGCAACCCTGCCCGCCCTGGTTCGAACGTCGTACCGGTAGGTCAGGCGACCACCTTCAATTGGACGATATCCGCACCGGCTTCTAATCTCTCTAGATAGTCAGCCCACCACTGCATCATCTTTCGCCGCTCTGCCAGATGCTCCGCATAGTTGTAGGCGGCCCGAATCTCGTCGCGCTCGGCATGTGCAAGCTGCCTTTCAATTGCGTCTCGATTCCAGCCATGCTCGTTCAGTAGGGTCGAGGCCATGCTCCTAAATCCATGGCCTGTAAGTTCGTCTTTGGCATAACCGAGCCTACGCAGGGCAGCATTGACGGTGTTCTCGCTCATCGGCCGCTGAAGGGAACGGGCGCCTGGGAAAACGTATCTGCCGCCTCCCGTTAGAGGCTGAATCTCTCGGAGCGACATGACTGCTTGCCGTGACAACGGCACGATGTGCTGTCCCCGCATCTTCATGCGAGCAGCAGGAATGCGCCATTCGCTCGCGTCCAGGTCAAATTCAGGCCATTCCGCGCGTCTTAGCTCCCCAGGACGTACGAATACGAGCGGAGCGACGCGTAACGCGCATCTCGTCACAGGCGAACCCTCGTAGCTGGTAAATGCACGTAGCAGCGCGCCGATTTTTGCTGGCTCAGTGATGGTTGCGTGGTGCCTCCCCTTCGCGGGCGGAAGGGAGCCACGCAAAGCAGAGCTAGGGTCGTACTTGGCGCGGCCGGTGGCGCCGGCGTACCGAAAGACGCGGGAGCAGTTCTGCAGGGCGCGGTGCGCTGTTTCCAAGGCACCGCGTTGCTCGATCCGGCGGAGCACGGCCAACAACTCGGGCGGCGAGACGTCGGCCACCGGCCGCGAGCCAAGCCAGGGAAAGACGTCGCGCTCCAGCCGCCGGATGATCTTTTCCGAGTGCCCCAGTGCCCAAGACGGCGAGTACTTACCAAACCACTCGCGCGCCACCGCCTCGAAGGTGTTTTCCGATTGAGCGACAAGGGCCGCCTTCCCGGCCTTCCTTGCTTGGGACGGGTCGGCACCACCCTCGATCAGCTTGCGCGCGGCGTAGCGCCTCTCGCGGGCCTCCACGAGGCTCGTTTGGGGATAGATGCCTAGCGAAAGCCGCTTTTCCTTCCCGGCAAAGCGGTACTTAAACCGCCACCACTTTCCGCCCGAGGGCGCTACTTCGAGGTAGAGACCGGCACCGTCAAAAAGGCGGTACGGCTTTGCCGCCGGTTTGGCGGTGCGACAAATGAGGTCCTTGAGAGCCATGGGGCAACTCCATTCGCAGGGTGAGAAGGTGCCCCTGATGTTGCCCCCTGTTGCCCCCGGATTGCTCAGGACTAGACAACGCGTTATTGGACAGTTTGGAAGCCGAATGCATCGGTAATACGAGGAGATGCGGACACTACTGGACGGCTCTGGAAGAAGAGATGGTGGCCAAGGCCGGAATCGAACCAGCGACACACGGATTTTCAGTCCGCTGCTCTACCAACTGAGCTACTTGGCCTTCTGGACGGCAACTGCGGGAAGGCGCGGATTATAAAAGAAAAGGGCCCTTGCGGGCCCTTTCCGTTTGCTGCGTGCCTTGCGGCGATTACATATCCATCCCGCCCATGCCGCCCATGTCGGGCATGCCGCCGTGGGAGTGGCCGCCGCCGCCCTTCTTCTCCTCCACCAGCTCCGCGACCATCGCGTCGGTGGTGAGCATCAGGCTGGCGACCGAAGCCGCGTTCTGCAGCGCGGTGCGGCTTACCTTGGTCGGGTCGATCACGCCCTGCTGCACGAGATCGCCGTACTCCTCGGTCTGCGCGTTGAAGCCGTAGTTGCCCTTGCCTTCGAGCACCTTGTTGAGCACCACCGACGGCTCGGCGCCGGCGTTGTCGACGATGATGCGCAGCGGCTCTTCGAGCGCGCGCATCACGATCTTGATGCCGGCTTCCTGGTCTTCGTTGGAGCCCTTCATCTTGCCGATCGCCTGCTTGGCGCGGATGTAGGCCACGCCGCCGCCGGGGACCACGCCTTCCTCGACTGCCGCACGCGTGGCGTGCAGCGCGTCCTCGACGCGGGCCTTCTTCTCCTTCATCTCGACTTCGGTCGCGGCGCCGACCTTGATCACCGCCACGCCGCCGGCCAGCTTGGCCACGCGCTCCTGCAGCTTCTCCTTGTCGTAGTCGCTGGTCGCTTCGTCGATCTGCACGCGGATCGTCTTGACGCGGCCCTCGATGTCCTTCTTGTTGCCGGCGCCGTCGATGATGATGGTGTTTTCCTTGCCGGCCTCGACCTTCTTCGCCTTGCCCAGGTCCTTCAGCGTGGCGTTCTCCAGCTTCAGGCCGAGCTCTTCGCTGATGACCGTGCCGCCCGTCAGGATGGCCATGTCCTCCAGCATCGCCTTGCGGCGGTCGCCGAAGCCCGGCGCCTTGACGGCGCAGGTCTTGAGGATGCCGCGGATGTTGTTCACCACCAGGGTGGCGAGCGCCTCGCCCTCGACTTCCTCGGCGATGATCAGCAGCGGCTTGCCCGCCTTGGCGACCTGCTCCAGCAGCGGCAGCAGCTCGCGGATCGACGAGATCTTCTTGTCGTACAGCAGGACGTACGGGTCCTCGAGAGCGGCCATCTGCTTCTCGGGGCTGTTGATGAAGTACGGCGACAGGTAGCCGCGGTCGAACTGCATGCCTTCGACCAGATCCAGCTCGTTCTCAAGCGACTTGCCGTCCTCGACCGTGATCACGCCTTCCTTGCCGACCTTGTCCATCGCGTCGGCGATGATCTTGCCGATGTCGGAGTCGGAGTTGGCCGAGATCGAGCCGACCTGCGCGATTTCCTTGGAGCTCGAGCACGGCTTGGAGATCTTCTTCAGCTCGTCGACCACGGCGGAGACCGCCTTGTCGATGCCGCGCTTCAGGTCCATCGGGTTCATGCCGGAGGCGACGTACTTCATGCCTTCGCGCACGATCGCCTGGGCGAGAACCGTCGCGGTCGTGGTGCCGTCGCCGGCCACGTCGGAGGTCTTGGACGCGACTTCCTTGCACATCTGCGCGCCCATGTTCTCGAACTTGTCCTTCAGCTCGATTTCCTTGGCCACCGAGACGCCGTCTTTCGTGACGGTCGGGGCGCCGAACGAGCGCTCGAGCACTACGTTGCGGCCCTTCGGGCCGAGGGTGACTTTGACCGCGTCGGCCAGGATGTTCAGGCCGTGGACCATCTTGGCGCGGGCGCCTTCGTGAAAGCGTACTTCTTTGGCTGGCATTGCGATGTCTCCTAGATATTCGTGGGGTGGATCAAGCGCCTTCGATGACGCCCATGAGGTCTTCCTCGCGCATGACGAGGAGCTCATCGCCCTTGACCTTCACGGTCTGGCCGGAGTATTTGCCGAACAGCACGCGGTCGCCGACCTTGACGTCGATCGGGATCACCTTGCCGTTGTCGTCCTTCTTGCCCTTGCCAACGGCGACGATCTCGCCCTGGTCGGGTTTCTCGGCGGCGGTGTCGGGGATGACGATGCCACCGGCGGACTTGCGCTCTTCCTCGATGCGTTTGACGATCACGCGGTCGTGCAGCGGACGGATTTTCATAAGCCAACTCCCATTAAAATTCGATGAATTACAATGACTTAAACAAGCACCAAGCGAGGCCGACGGGCTTAGCACTCAATTCAGACGAGTGCTAATAATAGAGATGATGCGGAGCCTTTTCAAGCGTTTATGGCTCTTTTTCGCGCTGGCCGCGCCGGCCGGGGCGGCCGACCTGCCGATCTTCGTCGACCAGGCGCTGCGCAAGGCGGGGGTGCCGCCCTCGAGCGTCGCCGTGATGGTCCAGGAGGTCGGGGCGACTCGCGCGGAGCTCGCGTTGAACGCCACGGCGCCGATGAACCCGGCTTCGGTGATGAAGCTGGTCACGACCTACTCCGCTCTCGAGCTGCTCGGGCCCGCTTACCGCTGGAAGACCGAGGTCTACGCCGACGGCGACAACCTCGCGCTCAAGGGCTACGGCGACCCGAAGCTCAGCCTGGAAAGCTTCTGGCTGATGCTGCGGGCGCTGCGCGGCCGGGGCCTGCAGGATATCCGCGGCGATATCGTGCTCGATCGCTCGCACTTCTCGCCGCAGCCGGCCACGCCCTTCGACGACGATCCTTACCGGCCCTACAACGTCGCGCCCGACGCGCTGCTGGTCAATTTCAAGACCCTGCGCTTCAGCTTCATGCCCGAGGCGGAGCGCGGCACGGTGCGCATCTCCGTCGAGCCGTCGCTTCCGGGGCTCGAGCTGGTGAACCGGCTCACCCTGGTCGAGGCAAGCGCCTGCCCGGAGGGGCGCGCGTTCCGCGACCGCATCCAGGCCGAGTTCCGGCCGCGGCCGCCACGCGCCGCGTTCACCGGCCCGTATCCGGCCGCCTGCGGCGAGCGCGAGATGAGCGTCGCTCTCTACCACCCCGAGGACTACGTCACCGGCATGGTGCGCCAGCTATGGACCGAGATGGGCGGCTGGTGGGGCGGCACTGCGCGCGAGGGAGTCGTGTCGCCGGCGGCGCGCCTGGTCTACACGCACGAGTCGGAGCCGCTCAGCGAAGCGGTGCGCGACATCAACAAGTTCTCCAACAACGTGATGGCCCGGCAGCTGTATCTCACGCTCGCCGCCGAGACCGCTGGAGCGCCGGCGCGGCCTGAAGCGGCGTTCGCCGCGATCAGAAAATTCCTCGAGACGAAAAACGTCAAGGCGCCCGAGCTCGTAATGGAGAACGGCTCCGGGCTGTCGCGCGCCGAACGCATCAGCGCGGCGCACCTCGCGCTCATGCTGCAGGCGGCCTGGCGCAGCGCGGTGATGCCCGAGTTCGTCGCCTCGCTGCCGGTGGTCGCCGCCGACGGCACGATGAAGCGGCGCCTGCGCGGCGAAGGCATCGCCGGCCAGGCGCACATCAAGACCGGCCTGCTGAACGATGCGCGCTGCCTGGCGGGCTATGTACTCGATCGAACCGGCCGCCGCCACGTGGTGGTCATGCTGATCAACCACCCCAACGCGCCGCAGGCGGACGCGGCGCAGGACGCGCTGCTGGGCTGGGTCTACGAGGGTGCGAGGAGCGGGCGGCCTACAGGCCGAGATCGCGCCAGATCGAATCCACCCGCCGCTTCACCTCGCCATCCATGACGATCGGCCGGCCCCAGGTGCGCGCGGTCTCCGCCGGCCACTTGCCGGTGGCGTCGATGCCGAGCTTCGAGCCGAGCCCGGCGACCGGGCTGGCGAAGTCGAGGTAGTCGATCGGCGTGCTTTCGGCGACCAGCAGGTCGCGCGCCGGGTCGACGCGCGTGCTGATCGCCCAGACGACTTCCTTCCAGTTACGCACGTCGATGTCGTCGTCGCACACGACGATGAACTTCGTGTACATGAACTGGCGCAGGAAGCTCCAGATGCCGAACATCACGCGCTTGGCGTGGCCGGGATACTGCTTCTTCATGCTCACCGCCGCCAGCCGGTAGGAGCAGGCCTCGGGCGGCAGGTAGAAGTCGACGATCTCCGGAAACTGCTTCTGCAGCAGCGGCACGAACACCTCGTTCAGCGCCAGGCCGAGGACCGAGGGCTCGTCGGGCGGCTTGCCCGTGTAGGTCGAGTGGTAGATCGGCGAGCGCCGCGTGGTGATGCGCTCGACCTCGAGCACGGGAAATCGCTCTGCTTCGTTGTAGTACCCGGTGTGGTCTCCGTGCGGCCCCTCTTCTGCAGTTTCATCTTTTATGCAGCCTTCAAGGACCATTTCCGCCGATGCCGGCACCTGGAGGTCGTTGCCGATGCACTTGACCACTTCGGTGCGCGCGCCGCGCAGCAGACCCGCAAACTGGTATTCGGAGAGGGCATCCGGGATCGGCGTGACCGCGGCGAGCAGCGTCGCGGGATCGGCACCGATGGCTACAGACACCGGAAACGGGGCCTTGGATGCCCTGCGGTGATCCTGGAAGTCGAGCGCGCCGCCGCGATGCGCAAGCCAGCGCATGATCAGCCTGTTCCTGCCGATGACCTGCTGGCGGTAGATGCCGAGGTTCTGCCGCGGCTTGGTCGGCCCGCGCGTCACCGTAAGGCCCCAGGTAATGAGCGGTCCGGCGTCGCCAGGCCAGCACGTCTGCACCGGCAGCCGCGCGAGATCGACGTCCTGGCCTTCCAGCACCATCTCCTGGCACGGCGCCCCGGAACGCTCCTTGGGCGCCATGTTGAGGATCTGCTTGAACAGCGGAAACTTGTCCCACAGGTCGCGCAGGCCGCGCGGCGGCTCGGGCTCCTTGAGGTACGCGAGCAGCTTTCCGATACTCCTTAAATCCTTCGAATCATTCAAACCCATCGCCGCGGCGACGCGCCCTACCGTGCCGAACAGGTTGGCGAGCACCGGGATGTCGTATCCGGTCGGGCGCTCGAAGAGAAGCGCCGGCCCGCCGGCGCGCAGCACGCGATCGGAGATCTCGGTCATTTCCAGCTTCGGCGAGACGGGCGCGGCAATTCGCTTGAGCTCGCCCCGCTTCTCGAGCTGGGAAAGGAAATCGCGCAGGTCCGCGTACTGCAATCCGCTTCTCCTACCGTTTGACTTGCATCAGCCGCTCCGACACCGCCTCGCTGAAGTCGAGCAGCCGGGTGTTGCGACCGCGCACCGGGAAGGCGCGCTCGCCGCCGGCAAAGGCGACCGCGAGGGTGGTGGTGCCGAGCCAGCCGAAGACGGCGAAGGCGATGCCCGCGAGCACCGCGACGAGCGCTCCAAGCGGCAGGGCATTCGCCAGCGCCTCGACGACCCGGAAAAAACCGTACAGCGAGCGCGCCACGCCATGGTTGCCGGCGGTCGCCAGCTCGGCCGCGGCGCCCGAGGCCATGCCGGCGAGCGGCGAGGAAAGCACGTACATGATCGCCGCGACAATCAGCATGCTCACGCCCCAGCCGAGGAACGCGCCGCTGCGCTGGAACGAAACTCGCACCGAGGTAATGGTCGCGAGCGGGAGCGTCTCCAGATGAGAGTCGCCGCGGTGCACCAGGCAGCCGGGATACAGCAGCAGGTGCGAGCCGCGCTGCGCCCCGCTCGTGAAATCGAACCGTGTAAGGGCGGAGCCGACGTCGTTCATGGCATCACCAGTCGCAGCGGAAAGCTCAGGACGATGCCGGCGAAGATCGCGGCGCCGATCCAGTTGTTGTGCATGAAGGCGCGGAAGCAGCCCTCGCGGCTGCGGTCGCGGATCAGGCGCCAGTGGTACGCCGCGAGCGCGCCGGCCGCCGCGAGGCCCGCGTAGTACCAGGCGGAAAGCGAAAGCAGCGACCCCATGGCCAGGAGGATCGCGAGCATCGCGGCGTAGCTCGCCATGACCGCGGCAACGTCCCAGCGGCCGAGGGTCAGCGCCGAGCTGCGCACGCCGAGCCGCGCGTCGTCGTTGCGGTCGACCATGGCGTATTCGGTGTCGTAGGCGAAGGTGTAGCAGACGTTGGCCGCCAGCAGCAGCCAGCATTCGAGCGGCAGCGCGTTGCGGACGGCGGCGTAGGCCATCGGCACGCCGAAGCCGAAGGCCAGGCCGAGCCAGAGCTGCGGCAGCGGGAACACGCGCTTCACGTAGGGGTAGACCACGGCGATGGCGAGCGCGACGAACGACAGCAGGATGGCGAAGCGGTTGAGGAACAGCACCAGCCCGAAGGCGGCGGCGGCGAGCACCGCGCCCACCAGCAGCGCCTCGCGCGGCGCGATCTCGCCCGCGGCAAGCGGGCGGGCGCGCGTGCGCTCGACGTGCGGGTCGATGGCCCGGTCGGCGAAGTCGTTGACCGCGCAGCCGGCCGAGCGCATGAGCAGCGTGCCGACCACGAAGATGATGAGGATGTCGGCGCTCGGCCGGCCGCCGGAGGCGAGCCAGACCGCCCAAAGCGTCGGCCACAGCAGGAGCATCGCGCCGATCGGCTTGTCGAGGCGGATGAGACGCTCGTATGCGTCGAGGCGCCGGGCGAGGAAGGTGAGGTCCACGGCCAAGGATAACCTAGCGTAGTTGGATCCCGCCCGTCAGGCGTGGCTCAGGTCCTGGCGCGAGCCGAGCCATCGCTCGACATGGGCGTGCGCGACCTGCGGGGCGCTCTCGATCAGCTCGTCGGCCGCCTCGAGCGCCGCTTCGACCAGGTCGGCGTTGCGCACCAGGTCGGCGAAGCGGAACAGCGGGTCGCCGCTTTGCCGCTCGCCGATCACCTCGCCGGGACCGCGCAGCTCGAGGTCGCGCTGCGCGATCGCGAACCCGTCGGTGCTTTCGAAAATGATGCGCAGGCGCTCGCGCGCGTTGCCCTGCAGCTCGCCGAACAGGAGGATGCACACGCTGTCGCGCGTCCCGCGCCCGACGCGCCCGCGCAGCTGGTGGAGCTGGGCCAGCCCGAAGCGCTCGGCGCTTTCGATCACCATCAGGGAAGCGTTCGGCACGTCCACGCCGACCTCGATTACCGTCGTGCACACGAGCAGCTGGGTCGCGCCGCCCTTGAAGCGCTCCATGATCGCCGCCTTGTCTGCGGGCGGCAGCCTGCCGTGCAGCAGCTCGACCGCAATCCCCTTCAGCTCCTTCTGCAGCGTGGCATGCGTCTCGAGGGCGGTCTGCAGTCCGGCTTTCGATTCTTCGATCACCGGGCAGACCCAGTAGGCCTGCGCCCCCTCGGCGCAAGCCTCGCGGATGCGGGTCAATACTTCCCTGCGTTTCTTTTCGGAAAACATCTTGGTGACGATCCGCCGCCGGCCGGGCGGCATCTCGTCGATCACCGAGACGTCGAGGTCCGCGAAATGCGTCATCGACAGCGTGCGCGGGATCGGCGTGGCGCTCATCATCAGCTGATGCGGCACCGCCTCCTCCGCCTTTCGCCTGAGCATGACCCGCTGCTCCACGCCGAAACGGTGCTGCTCGTCGATCACCGCCAGGCCGAGGCGCGCGAACTCCACGCTCTTCTGCACCAGCGCGTGCGTACCCACCACGATCGCGCACTCGCCGCTTTTCAGCCGGCGCAGCGCGGAGCGCTTCTCCTGCTGCGACAAGCCGCCGTGCAGCCAGGCGAGCGGCACGCCGAGCGGCGCGAACCAGTCGTTGAACTTGCGCCAATGCTGCTCGGCCAGGATCTCCGTCGGCGCCATGACGGCCGCCTGCCAGCCGGCATCGGCGGCCGCCAGGCAAGCCAGGCCGGCGACTATGGTCTTGCCGCTGCCGACGTCGCCTTGCAGCAGGCGCTGCATGGGATGAGGCTGGTTCAGATCGCCCAGGACTTCGTTCATCACGCGCGTCTGCGCGCCGGTCAGCTTGAACGGCAGCCGCTTGAGGAAGGCCTTCATCAAAGGCCCGCCGGCGGCGAAGGTCGGCGCGTTGCGCGTGCGCCGCTTGCGGTAGGCGAAGCGCATCGAAAGCTGCTGCGCGAGCAGCTCGTCGAAGATCATGCGGCGCCACGCAGGATGGCTGCGCTCGGCGAGCGCCGTCAGGTCTGCGCCCGGCGGCGGGCGATGCAGGTAGTCCACGCTCTCGGCGAATCCGTGCAGCCCGTAGCGCCGGCGCAGCGTGGACGGCAGCGTATCTTCCAGCGCGCCCTCATCCAGCGCGCGGAGGACCGCGGTACGCACATCCTTCTGCGATACCCCGGCCGTTGTGGGATACACAGGCGTCAACGCCCCGGGCAGCGGCTCGCCCTCCTCCACGAAGCGGTAGCGCGGATGCGCCATCTCGGAACCGAAAAAACCGGCGCGCACCTCGCCGAACGCGCGCATCAGCTTCGCCTGCTCGGCGGCGCGCTGGAACTGCTTGAGCTGGCTGCCCCAGAAATTGAAGAAGCGCAGCACCAGGCCGTCGGCGTGCACGATCAGCTGGCGGCGCGGCCGGTAGGCGACCTCCGCGCGCCGCACGCGCGCCTCGACCTGCACCGGCCGCCCGGCCGGCGCGCGCTGCGGGTCGGTGAGGACCGTCTCGTCCTCATAGCGCAGCGGCAGGTGAAGCAGGAAGTCGAACCGCGACCGCAGCCCGAGCTTCTCGAGCTTCACCCCGCGTGCAGGATGGCGTCGATCTCGACCAGCGCGCCGCGCGGCAGCGAGGCGACGCCGACCGCGGCCCGAGCCGGGTACGGCTCGCGCACGTACTGCGCCATGATTTCGTTGACGCGGGCGAAGTGCGACAGGTCGGTGAGGTACACCGTCATGCGCACGGCGTGGTCGAGCTTGAGGCCGGCGGCGTCGGCCACCGCCGCCAGGTTGCGGAACACCCGGTGCGTCTGCGCTTCCACGCCCTCCGCCATCTGCATGGTCGCCGGGTCGAGGCCGATCTGGCCCGACAGGTAGAGCGTGTCGCCCGCGCGCACCGCCTGCGAATAGGTACCGATCGCGGCGGGCGCGTCCTTTGTCTGGATCACGTTCTTCATCCCGCGTATCTTAGCCTAGTGATTTCGAATCTAGAGAAGCTCATCGGCACGCCGCGCGATGGCGCGCTGCTGCGCTATTCGCTCGGCCTGGAGTACGAAAAGGCCGGTCGGAGCGGCGACGCGGCGGCCCAGCTGCGCGAGGCCGTCCAGCGCGACCCGCTCTACTCTGCGGCGTGGAAGGCGCTGGGCAGAGTGCTCGCCGAGGACGCTCCGCAGGAGGCGCTGGACGCGTACCGCCGCGGCATCGAGGCGGCGAAGCAGAAGGGCGACCGCCAGGCGGAAAAGGAGATGACGGTCTTCGCCCGGCGCCTGGAAAAGAAGCTCGGCGGCGGGAGTTAGGCGGCGCGCCCGAGGCGCGACGCCAGCTGGGCGGCCGGCATCGGCCGGCCGAAGAGATAGCCCTGGCCGAGGTCGCAGCCGTGGCGGCGCAGGAACGCGACCTGCTCGTCGGTCTCTACGCCTTCGGCGATGACGGTGAAGTGCAGGTTGTGCGCCATGTCGATGATCGCGCGCACGATCGACGCCGACTCGCGGCTGACGGCGGCGTCGCGCACGAAGCTGTGGTCGATCTTCAGCGCGGTGAGCGGCAGCCGCGTCAGGTAGGAGAGGCTCGAGTAGCCGGTGCCGAAATCGTCGACCGAGATCTTGAGGCCGGCCGCGCGCAGGCTGGCGAGCAGGCGCACCGCCTCCTGCGGCTCGGACATGAGGCAGCTCTCGGTGATCTCGAGCTCGATCAGCCGCGGCGCCACGCCCTCGGCGGCGAGCACGCGCCGCACCAGCGCGTCGAGGTCCGGGCGCAGGAACTGCTTGGCCGACAGGTTGACCGCCACCGGCACCGCGTCGACGCCGAGCACCTGCCAGCGGCGCAGCTGCGCGCAGGCTTCGCCGAGCACCCATTCGCCCACCGGCAGGATCAGGCCGGAATCCTCGAGCGCGGGGATGAACTCCTCGGGCGCGACCATGCCGCGCTGCGGGTGGTTCCAGCGCAGCAGGGCCTCGAGGCCGAGCACGCGGCGGTCGCGCAGGTCGACCTTGGGCTGGTAGTGCAGCACGAACTCGCGCCGCTCGATGGCGCGGCGCAGGTCGGTGTAGAGCTGCAGCTTGGCCACCGAGCGGCGGTTCATCTCGGCGGTGAAGAAGCAGTAGGTATTGCGCGCCATCTCCTTGGAGCGGTACATCGCCAGGTCGGAGTTCTTGAGCAGGGTCTCGGCATCGTCGCCGTCGCCCGGGAACACCGAGATGCCGATGCTGGCGGTGATGTAGGCCTCGTGGCCCTGCAGGTCGAACGATCGCGCCAGCGCGTTCAGGATCTTCTGCGCCACGACCGCCGCGTCGTCGGCGCGCTTGAGCTCCGACAGCACGACCGCGAACTCGTCGCCGCTGACGCGCCCGACCGTGTCGCCGCTGCGCACGCAGTCCTTCAGCCGCTCGCCGACCTGCGCGATCAGCGCGTCGCCGAGGTGGTGGCCGAGGGTGTCGTTGATCAGCTTGAAGCGGTCGAGGTCGATGAACAGCACCGCGCCGCCGCCGGTATGGCGCCGCGCCTGGGCGACGGTCTGCGTCAGCCGGTCCTGCAGCAGGTTGCGGTTCGGCAGGCCGGTGAGCGCGTCGAACTCGGCCATGAAGGCGAGGCGCGTCTGCGTCTGCAGCCGCCGCACCGCGCCGGAGAGCGCGTTGGCCACGGCTTCGGCGAAGCGCCGGTCGTCCTCGTCGAAGGCATCCTCGCGCAGCGAGTTCATGCACAGCACGCCGAACGGGCCGCGCTCGCCGTGCAGCGGGACGTACACACCGCTGCCCATCCGCCGGCGCCAGAAAGACCACGGCCGGTCGGAGGCGCGCGACTGGTAGTGCGCGCGGTCGCTGACCAGCGTCGCGCCGCGCTCGATCGCCGCCGGCCACTTGGAATCGAGGTAGACCTTGCCGGGACGGCCGACGCTCTTCTCGGCGCCCTCGCCCGCCGCCGCCCGCATCAGGAACTCGTCGGGCGAGACGCGCTCGACCACCGCGGCCACGTCGCAGCCCAGGCGCAGGGTGCGCACGGCTTCGGCGAACACCGCGTCGAGGTCCTGCGCGTCGAGCGCGAACTGGCCCAGACGGGCGAGGCCCTCGTTGCGCTGCGCGTTCAGCCTGACGCGGTCCTCGGCGGCGCGCTGCGCGTCGAGGTGCTGGAAGTTGCCGAGCGCGAATCCCATGTTGTCGACGAGGCGCTGCAGCAGCGCGGTCATCTCGACGGTGAACACTTCCTTGTCGGCGTGCTGCACGCCGAACGCGCCCGCGATGAGGCCTTCCACGCGCAGCGGATAGACGGCGGCCGCGCCGACGGTGTAGCCGCGCTTGAGCAGCAGGCGCCGCCCCAGAGTGCGCGGATCCTTGTCGTAGTCGTTGCAGATCTGCGGCTCGCCGCTGCGGCAGGCCATGCCGACCAGGCTGCGGCCTCCGGGATGCGAAGGGTCGAGGGAAGGCGGCGTCGCGTCGGGATAGGTGGCGACCGGGCCGCTCGCCGCGACGCGCGTCAGCGTGCCGCCTTCATCGTCGAGCATGAATACGGTGCCGAGCAGGAAGCCGCCGGTCTGCACGGCGATCTCGCACGCGCTGCGGAACATCTCGTCGCGCGACTGCGCGCGCAGGATCGCCTCGTTGGCGCTCGACAGCGCGGCGTACATCATGGCCATGCGCTTGGCCCGCGCCTGCGCTTCCTCGCGGTCGGTCAGGTCCTGGTAGTTCAGGACGATGGCGCCGACGCTTTCGTCTGCGCAGCGGTCGGTGAGGGTGCCTTGCAGCTGGCGATAGCCGCCGTCCTTGTGGCGCACGCGCACGCGCATGTCGAGCGTGACGCCGGGTCGCCGCCGGGCGTCGGCGATGAGCGCTTCGAACGCGTTGCGGTCCTCCGGATGGACGCGCTCGACCACGTGCTTGCCGAGGGTCTCCTCCAGGCCGTAGCCGAGGCTGCGCCGCGCGCCCGGCGTGTTGTAGATGACGTAGCCGCTCGCGTCGACCAGCGCGATGCCGTCGGCGCTGTTCTCGATCAGCGCGCGGAAGCGGCGCTCGTTGCGGCGGAGCTCCTCTATGAGAGCCTGCTGCGGCGCGCGCGCGCTCACGCTAGCGCGCCGCGGGGAAGAGCTGGGCGAGCGCCTGATTGAGCCCGGCGACGAACGCCTCCTTGCCGACCAGCGCGTCGGCGCCCGCGCGCCGGGCTTCGGCAGCGGCTTCAGGCGTGTGGAACAGGGTCATTGCGACGACCGCCGGACCGCCCGGCAGCGACTTCAGCCGCCGCAGGAAATCGAGGCCGCGCACCGGCGGCAGCCCGAGGTCGAGCAGCAGCACGTCGGGCACCTCCGACTTGACCAGCGCGAGCGCCTGCACCGAAGTGCGGGCGGTGCCGGCCAGCTCGTAGCCGGGCAGGCTCTCGACATAGTTGGATACCGCCGACACGAAGGCCGGACTGTCGTCAGCGATGGCGATGCGGCGAGTACGGGCCATACGGTCCAGAGTACGGCGCATCGCGAACGGGCCGGAATCGGGGGGTCCCCGAGACCGGGCCTAGGAAATCCCTGATTTCCTGTTAGACCTTGTCAGCCGGCGTAAAAACATCAGCCTTCGGGTGGAATAAGCCCTGTACGCAGGGCGTATCTCACGAGGCCGGCGACGTCGCGGATGCCCAGGCGCTCCATGATCTGGGCGCGATGCGTCTCCACCGTCTTGACAGACAGGTTGAGAAGGAAGGCGATTTCCTTGGTGCTCTTGCCGCCGGCCACCAGCTTCAGCACTTCGCGCTGGCGCGCGGTCAGCACCTCGGGCGCCGCGTCGCCGCCGACGCGCTGCACGTAGCCCTCCACTACCTGGCGCGATACCGCCGGGCTGAGCCAGCTCTCGCCGCGCATCACGCTGCGCAGCGCGAGCTCGAGCTCGCCAGTGGCCGCGTCCTTGAGCAGGTAGCCGACTGCGCCGGCGCGCAGCGCCTGCAGCACGTACTCCTCGCCCGAGTGCATGGACAGGATGACGACCCGCACGCCCGGATGCGACTCGCGCAGGTGCGCGGCTGCCTCCAGCCCGCTGATGCCCTTCATCGCGATGTCCATCAGGATGACGTCCGGGCGCTCGCTCTCCGCCAGCAGCATCGCTTCCTCGCCGCTCGAGGCCTCGCCCACCACTTCCACCTCGGCCATGTTGCCGAGGAGCGAGCGGATGCCGGCGCGCACCAGCGCGTGGTCGTCGGCCAGCACCACACGGATCATCATCTCCTCAGCGCCCCCTCGCGCTCGGCGGCTCGGTCCGCTTCCTTGTCGAGAGGGAATGTTGCCAGCAAAACCGTTCCCTGTCCGGGCTGCGAGCGCAGCTCGATCGACCCGCCGGCGATGGCGATGCGCTCTTCCATGCCGGCCAGGCCGAGGCTGCCGCCGGCGTGCGCCCGGCGCCGGGCGCTGTCCGAGTCGAAGCCCCGGCCGTCGTCGCGCACCGAGAGGGCGAGCCGGTCGCCGGCGGTGAACAGGCGCACCCACAGGTTGCGCGCGCGCGCGTGGCGCAGGACATTGGTGATCGCCTCCTGCGCCACCCGGAAGCAGGCGGTCTCGATTTCCGGCGCGAGCTGGGGCGGCGCCTCGCCGGCGTCGAAGTGCGGGGCCAGGCCGCCGAGACCGGCCTGGCGGTCGAGGTGCGAGCGCAGCGCCGCCACCAGGCCGAGGTCGTCGAGCTGCAGCGGGCGCAGGTTGAGGGAGAGCTGGCGCACCCGCTCGAGCGTGTGGCGGGTCGTCTCGACGCATTCCTCGATGCGCCGCGGTCCGCCCTCGCCCGCCTGCGCGAGCGATTCGAGCTGGATCTTGAGCGCGGTGAGCGCCTGACCAATGTCGTCGTGCAGGTCGCGCGCCAGGCTGCGCCGCTCGTCCTCCTGCACCTCGAGCAGGCGCTGCGAAAGCGCGCGCAGCCGCGTCTGGATGCGCAGACGCTCGGTGACGTCGTTGATCTTTCCAGCACATTGGGATCCTAAGCTTAGAATTCCACGTGGACAAGTTGTCGCG